>Ga0209930_1000275_pt1 | contig 152536 bp, 144 predicted proteins | sample ThiBiot_500_biof_2_FD_183948 | JGI IMG/M metagenome (GOLD analysis project Ga0209930, IMG submission 183948) | Wastewater bioreactor microbial communities from Cape Town, South Africa - Thiocy_cont_500_biof (SPAdes) | ecosystem: Engineered > Bioreactor > Thiocyanate-remediating >...
CCTCGCGCCGCCACGGGCTCGGCTGCAGCGCGTGCCGGAAGCCGACGTAACAGGTCGAGACGATCAGCGCGATATAGGCGCTGCCGCCGACCCAGCCGAAATTCGCGAAGCCGTTGATGATGACGTTGTGCGGGTCTTCAAAAAAGGTGTCCGCATAGCGCAGCGGCCCCAGCCCCAGCGGATTGTCGAACAGCAGCGGCAGCGAATAGATGATCTTGCCGAAGCGCCCGAAGCGCCCTTCGTCATAGCTCTGGAGAAGTTGCGCGCGCTGCTCGAAGATGGCGCGAATGTCGTCGATCGACAAAATCGCCGCGACGAGAAGGGCGAGCGCGGCGAACGCCGCAAGCCCCATCATCGCGACGCGTCGCGCCTTGTCCCGCTCCGTGATCAGCGTCAGCGCGGCGAGGATGAGGGCGGCGCCCGCGAAGGCGAGCCAGGAGCCGCGCGAGAATGTCAGGAAGATCATCAGCGCGACCAGCATCAGCGAGGGCGCGCGCCACCACAGGCCGGGTCGCCCGACGAGCGCGTCCTGCATCAGCAGGATGGCGGGGAAGATGAGAAACGATCCGAACACGTTCGGATCGCGAAAGGTGCCGGAGGCGCGCCCCTCATAGACGCGAAAGGATTCTGCAAGGCCGCCGACGTCGAAAAACCCGACGAGGCCGATGAAGCAGGCGATGATCGCCGATGCGAGCGTGGCGTTGCGGATGATGGCCATGCGCCGGCTGGTTTCTTCCTGCAGAACGATGGCGAAATAGAAGCTCGTGCAGGCGAGGAAGAACATCGTCACGACATAGCGCTGCGACATGAAATCGCCGAGCGCGCCGGCGATGAGCGAGGCAAGGCCGCCGCCGACATAGATGAGCGTGAGAAGGAGGAACGGCGCGAGCGGCGCCGTCACCCGCGCGCCCGCTGCGAACATCACGAGGGCGGCGATGATGAAGGCTGCGTTGTAAGGGCCTTCGAACACCACGAACGCGCCCGTGAAGACGAGCGCTCCGAGACAGAACCGGTGCAGCGTCAGCAGCAGCGGGTGTGGGCCGCGCGGGCCGAGGCGCGGCGCATGGTCGGAGAGTGCGGCGCTGCGTCTCGTCTCGTCCATGATCGGCGGGTCAGTAGGCGTTTTCGGTCTTCATGAGAGCGAAGGGCGTCTTCGCCAGGATGTAGAGATCGAAGAACAGGGACCAGTTCTCGATATAGTAGATGTCGTGTTCGACGCGGCGCTGGATCTTGTCCGGCGTGTCCGTCTCGCCGCGCCAGCCATTGATCTGCGCCCATCCGGTGATGCCGGGCTTCACCTTGTGGCGCGCGAAATAGCCGTCCACCACGTCGTCATAGAGCTTGTCCGCCGCCTTGGCGTGAACTGCGTGCGGGCGCGGTCCGACGAGAGAGAGATTGCCCTTGAAAACGACGTTGAAGAGCTGCGGCAGTTCGTCGATCGAGGTCTTGCGGATGAACCGCCCGACCCTGGTGACGCGCGGATCGCCTTTCGTCACCAGTTTCGACGCGGTGGCGTCGCTCGCCTCGACATACATCGAGCGGAATTTGTAGACTTCCACCAGCTCGTTGTTGAAGCCGTAGCGCCGCTGCTTGAAGAAGACGGGCCCGCGCGAGTCGAGTTTGACCGCGATCGCCGCGAGCAGCAGAACCGGCGTCAACGCGATCATCAGCAGCGATCCGACCGCCTTGTCGAACAGCCATTTCAGCACGACGTCCCAGTCCGCGATCGGGCGGTCGATGATGTCGAGGACCGGCACCATGCCGATGTAAGAGTAAGAGCGCGGACGAAAGCGCAGGCGCGAGGCGTGCGCGGAGAGCTTGATGTCGATCGGCAGCACCCACAGCTTGCGCAGCATCGCCAGGATGCGCGCCTCCGCGGTGACGGGAACGCTGAAGACGATGAGATCGACCCGCGTGCGCCGGGCGAATTCGACGAGGTCGCTGACGCCGCCGAGCTTCGGATAGGCCGCGACGATATCGGGGGAGCGGTCGTCGGCGCGGTCGTCGAAGACGCCGAGGATGCGCAGGTCGGAGTCGCGTTGCGATTCGAGCGCGCGGATCAGTTGCTCGCCCGGCGCGCCGCCGCCGACGATCACCGTGCGCCTGTCGAGACGGCCGTCATGCGCGAGGCGCCGCACGATTCCTGCGACGATGGCCCGCTCGATCAGGATGAGCCCGAGGCCAAGGAAGAACCACAGCCCGAGCCACACGCGCGAATAGGATGTGCCTATCTTGAGGAAGAAAAGGGCGCCGAGCGCCGCGAGGAACACGCAGGTCCAGCAGGCGATGATGCGCAGGCCCTGATGGCGCAGCGAGCGCAGCGCGCTCGGCGTGTAAATCTGCATCGCTTCGAAGGCGAGCGCCATGAACACGGCCACCGCGATCGAAGCGACGAGGTAGCCCGGTTCGAATCCGTCCCGCAGCGTGGGGTAGAACCCGTAGATCGCAAGTCCGGACGCTGCGACGATGACGAAGTCCGCCGCCTGGACCAGGCCCGCCAGCACGCGCGTCGAATAGGGCGTCTGCGGCGGCAGGTCGATGATGCGTTCGGCGATCGGGGAAAGACCGCGCGGCTCCTCCGCCGGCGTCGCGTCCCCGGCCTGCATCAGATCCCGTACTGTGATGCCGGTCATCGACACTGTTCCGGTCCGCGTCCGCCTTCCACCCGCCTGTCTGGTTACGGGCTAAGGGTCACGGAACATTTAACAGCCGGCGAGCCGGTCCAGCCGCTCGAGCGCTGATTCATAGCCGGCGAGCACGCCGTTGATCATGCTCTCGACGCCGAAGTTCGCCTTCACATGGGCGGCGAGCGCGGCGGCTTCCCTGGCGCGTTCGAAGGCCGGCATCGTGAGCATGCGCGTCAGCGCCTCCGCGAGCGCGTCCGCGTCGCCGGCCGGGATCAGCCTGTCGGCCTGCGGGCCGAACACCTCCGCGATGCCGCCGACGCGGGTGGCGATCATCGGCTGCGCGGCGCCGGCCGCCTCCAGCACGACATAGGGCAGGGACTCCGCGCGCGACGGCACGACGATGATGCGCCCGCGCTCCAGCGCGTCGCGGATCGGGCGCGCGGGCAGGATGGTCACCTTGTCCGTGAGCGACAAAGACGCGATCTCCGCTTCCAGCGCCGGCAAGTCTGGCCCCGAGCCGACCATGAGCAGCGACGGCGCGGCTCCAAGCCGCTCGCGCACGATGGCGAGCGAGCGGATCAGAACGTCCAGGCCCTTCGCGGCGCGAAACTCGCCGACATAGACGATGTCGCTCGCGTCGGCGCGATGGACCACCGGCATGAATTCATGCGGATGGATGCCGTTTCGCACGACGCGCACGAGCGGTCTCGGCAGGCCGACAAAGTGAACGTAGCGCTCGCGCACATAGTCGCTCTCGAACAGGAAAACGTCCGTGCGCCATTCGAGCGCCCATTCGGCGCGCATGTAGAGCCAATGGACCCATGTTCCGGGGCGGTAGTTCAGGCTGCCGCCATGCGGCGTATAGGCTCGCACGGCGCGTTTTGCGCCGCGCGACGGGGCGGCGAGCCTGCCGTAGAGGCCTCCTTTCGAGCCGTGGCAATGGACGACGTCGATATTGGAGTCCGTGATGAACCGGCGTAGCGCCCGCAGCGCCGCGATGTCGGACAGGCTCGGATTGCGCTCCATGGGAACGCGCTGGAGCCCGATGCGCAGATCAGGCTGCAGCGCGGCGAGCATGGTTTCGGAATGAGCGTTGCCGGGCCTGGAGTCGCAGAAGATGCCGACGGCGTGGCCGCGCGCCACCTGGCCGTGCGCGAGATCGACGACGTGCCGGAACAATCCTCCGAGCGGGGCCCGGAAGACGTGTAGGATGCGCAGCGGTGTCGGTGGCGCCTGATCGGATCGCATTCTGACGGCGTCAGAACCAGCGTTCGCGGATGACGATCGTGTCGCCCGGCCTGATGGCGGTTGTGATCGGCACGGTTCCGGTCACCGGCTCGCCGCGGATCATGCGCGTGATCTCCGCGCTCGACTGATAGCCGCGCGGCGAGAAGCCGCCGGCGATGGCCACGGCCTTGAGCGCGTTGAGCCCGACGACATAGGGAAACTGGCCCGGCGCATTCACCTCGCCGAGCACGAAGAAGGGGCGGTAGGCGTCCACCTCGACCGATACGCGCGGCTCGCGCAGATAGCCGACGCGCAGGCGGGCCTCGATCTGCCGCTCCAGCTCGCGCGTGTTGAGCCCGGTCGCCGGAACGTCGCCGATCAGCGGCATGGAGATGCGGCCCTGCGCGTTGACGCCATAGATGTTGGACAGCGTGTCCTGCCCGAAGACGATCACGCGAAGGCGGTCGCCGCTCGCCAGCCGGTAGTCGTTCAGCGGGTTTTCGTCGATCAGCTCGACCGCGACCGGCGCGCGCGGCGCGCATCCGGAAACGAACAAGCCGCCGGCGCAGGCGAGGAGGGTGAATCGGCGCGTGAGCATCGTCGGGCCATCTGGGACGACTCGATTTACGGCGATCATGGTTAACAAAATGCAACGAATGCTGGGGCGGCGCGCGCGCGGCTTTTAACCGCGCGGCAACCCTAACCATGTGTAATCGCCGCGGGAGCGGACATCTCCGCGGCGGTCGTTCGAGTGAAGCAGATGGCGAAACGGGTCAGGGCGGAAAGCGAGCCAGCGCCGCGCCGGCAGGGCGGGGAGCTGGATGTCGGCGGCCTGTGGCTGGCGCTTCGCCGCCGCAAGGCGTCGATCATCGGGCCGACGCTGCTGCTGACGGCGGCCGCCGTCGCGTTCGTGACGTTGTCGACGCCGCGCTACGCCGGCGAGACGCGCGTGCTGCTGGAGAGCCGCGCCAACTATCTCAACCGTCCGGACGCCGAGAGGGACGCGAGCGGCCAGAATGCGTTCGATCCCGAGGGCGTGCTGAGCCAGGTGCAGGTCGTCACCTCCAACGACATCGCGCGCGAGGCGATCAGAAAGCTCAACCTCGTCGGCAATGCCGAGTTCGATCCCTCCGCCGGCTCCCTCAATCCTGTCGGGCGGGTCATGGCGCTGCTCGGCCTGTCGCGCGACCTGACCGACCGATCGGTCGAGGATCGCGTGATGCAGGCCTATTACGAGCGCCTGTCCGTCTTTCCCGTGGGCAAATCGCGCGTCGTCGGCATCGAATTCTCTTCGAAGGATCCGGAGCTCGCCGCGCGCGGCGCGAATCTCATCGCCGATCTTTATCTCGATGCCGCGACCGCCGCGAAAAAGGATCTGGCGCGGACCGCCGGAAGCTGGCTTTCGGATAACATCGACGGGCTTCGCAAGCGCGTGCGCGACGCCGAGGCGAAAGTCGAGGAGTTTCGCAGCCGCAACGGCCTTTTCTCGTCGGGGCGCGACACCACCTTGTCGCAGCAGGAGCTTGCCGAGGCAGCGACGCAGCTCAGCCAGGCGAAAAGCCAGCAGGCTGACGCGCAGGCCAAGGCGCAGCTCATCCGCGACATGATCCGCAGCGGCCGCGCCTTCGAGATTTCAGAGGTTTCCAACAACGAATTGATTCGCCGCCTCATTGAGCAGCGCGTCACGTTGCGCGCGCAGCTTGCGCTCGAATCCCGCACGCTCGGCGCGGCGCATCCCCGCATCAAGGAACTGAACGCGCAGATCGCCGACGTCGAGACCCAGATCCGCGCCGCCGCCGAGCGAACCGTTCGCGGCATGGAGAATGACGCGGTCGTCGCCGGCGCGCGCGTCGCGCAATTGCAGACCGCTCTCGACGAGCAGAAAAAGCGCTCGGCGAGCGGCCTGGAAAACGACGTCCAGCTCCGCGCGCTGGAGCGTGAGGCGAAGACGCTCCGCGACCAGCTTGAATCCTATCTCGTGAAATATCGCGAGGCGGTCGCGCGCGACACCGACGGCGCGCAGCCCGCCGATGCGCGCATCATCTCGCGCGCCGTGGTGCCGTCGCGCCCCGCCTTCCCGAAAAAACTCCCGATCGTGACGCTGACGGCGCTGGCGTCGCTCATTCTGTTCTCCGCGCTTGCGATCGCGCGCGAGCTGATGGGCGGCGATCCGCGCCGCGTCGTCGATGAAGCTGATGAAGCCGATGAGCGCGAGGCGGCGGTCCGCGAACCAGTTCGCGCCCGCGCCGAATCTCCGGCGCCGGCGGTCGATGTCGCGCCCGTTTTGACGGTCGAGCCCGTCGAGCCCGTCGCGGCGGCGCCGTCGCGCGATGAGGCCGTCGCCGAAGATTCCGGCGTTGCTGAACCCCGGGCGGCGGAGCCGGCCCATGCGGCGCGGACAGTGGCGGAGCAGGGCGTCTCGCCGGCGCGCGCCTTGCTCGATCGCATCGGCTCGGCGAGCCATGAGGGACTGCGGATCGCGATCATCGGCGCCGATCGCGCCGAGGCGGGCGACGTCGTCGCGGAGGTCGCGCAGGCGCGCGCCGCGTCCGGCGGCGCGATCCTCGTGGCGCTCAGCGGCGCCGTCGCGCCGGCGGACTATCGCGGCGCCGGGCTCCTCGATCTCGCGCGCGGCGAGGCGGGCTATGCGGAGGTGATCCATCGCGCCCGCCAGTCGAGCCTGCATGTGATGCCGCGCGGCGAAGGCGACCTGGAGGATTTGGTGGACGACGCTGACTCGCTGGACGCGATCCTCGACGCGCTGTCGAATTCCTATGACAACGTCGTGATTGACCTGCCGTTCGATCTCTCCGCCGAGGAGCGCGCCGCGTTCGCCGCGCATGTCGATCACATCGCGATCGTCCAGCGCGGGGACGCGCCGAGCGCTGAGACGGCGGAGCTGTTCTCGTCGCTGCGCGCGCTGCTGGCGCGCGATCCGCTGGTTCTGCTGCTGCCGTCGAAGGAGCCAGCGCTGAAGTCAGCGGCGTAAGACCCGCTCAGCGCGCGCGTCGGATCATGGAAAGAAGGCCGGGGCGCTGCTTGATCCAGCGCTTCGCGGTCGCCCGCGCCCGCAGCGCCGCCGACAGAATCGCGCCGGCGGGCGTGAGCGCAAGATGCGTCTCGAACATCGGGATGCGCCGGTCGCAGTAGGCGCGCTTGTAGCGCGCCTCGCCGACGCCGAGATCGAGCGCGGACAGGTTGCGCGCCGCCAGATCCTCGATGAGGCGCGCGAGAAGAATATCGCCGGGACTGTTGCGGGCGATCTCCGGCGCGTCGTCGAATGCGGTGAACATGCCGGAGAAGCGCGCCTTGTCCTCCGCTCCCCCGAAGAGGGCGGCGATGCGTTCGCCAAGACCGAGAGAATAGAGAACGATCGCCGGTTGACGGCCTGCGTCCGCGTTCGTCGCGCGTCGCAGGAATTCTTCCGCGCCGGCCTCGTCGAACGGATTGGCGGTGTTCGCGTCGGCGAACCGTTTGCGGCGCTGCGACTGGAACGCGTCCAGCGCGGTTGCGATCTCCCCGGCGGTTTGCGCGCGGCGCATTGCGACGGCGCCGATCTCCGCCAGCTTGCGCTCCTTCGCGCGCAGCTTCTTGCGCGCGTCGCGGTCGAGAATCGAACGGAGCGGATCGTCGCCCGCCGGCAGCCGCCGCTCGAACCCGCCGTCGTGAAGCGCGACGTCGCCGACGCCGGCGAAGGGATGCGGAGCCTCGTCCCATTCGCGCGGCTGGTTGCCCAGCGCGAAGGCGTCGACATCGCCGATGGCGCGGCCGACCGCTTTCAGAAATGCGCGCGCGTCGGCGGTCGATTGCAGGCGCAGCCCGCCATGTCTTGTCAGGGGAAGATTGAAGCTGGCGTGCTCGCCGCCGGGCCACTCGACAAGCCGGACCTGTCCCAGCCGCCGTACGCCGAACGGCAGGAGCATGACGGGCGAGCCCGCCGCATCATGGGTGATCGCGATCGCGGGCTCGACCCCGCGCGCCACGCCTTGCGTCGCGAGCCACGCCGCGACCCAGTCGAAGCGCTGGAACAGCCGGCCCGGATTGTCGCGCTCGAAGGCGCGCCATGCCTCTTCCGCCGCCCGCACATCGCGCTCGATCGCGATCAGCGGCGCGAAGGCGAGGCCGGTCGGGCTGGTTGGCGCGGGCGCGAACTGGCGGGGCGAGGCATGCTGCACGCGTGCAGCATGCCCCGGCTTTCTTTCGATCCGGTTGCGCCGCCAACCGATTGTTGAGGCTTCGCGGTCAAGATTGGCGCATGGGCTGGAAGCACAGATTGATCGGCGCGGGCTTCGCCGCTTGCCGCGCGCCGGGCCTTACGCGCATCGTGGGCCGCCGGGCGCAGGGGCTGGGCGCGATCCTGATGTTCCATCATGTGCGGCCATGGCGGGAGCGCGCTTACGCGCCCAACCGCGAACTTGAGATCACGCCGGGCTTTCTCGACGAGACGCTGCGGCTCCTTGCGCGGCGCGGATGGATCGTCGTCAGCCTCGACGAGGCGGTCGAGCGCGTCCGCGCCGGCGGCGGCGACCGTCCCTTCGCGGCGCTGACCTTCGATGACGGCTATCGCGACAACGAGGAATGGGCCCTGCCGATCCTCGCGCGCGAGAAGGCGCCGGCGACGTTTTTCGCGACGACCGGTTTCATGAACCGCTCGGCGCGGCTCTGGTGGCTGGAGGTCGAGGAGGCGGTCCGGCGCGCGCGCGCCATCGAGGTCGAGATCGGCGGCGTCCCGATCACGCTGTCCTGCGCCAGCGACCCCGAAAAAGAGAAGGCGGCGGAAAAGCTGCTGGCGCTGCTGCGGGCGAGCCCGCAGGACGAGGTCGACCGCGTGGTCGGCGATCTTTCGCGCCGTCATGGCGTCGACGGCGCCGCGCTGGTTGAGGAGTTGTGTCTCGATAAAAAGGAGATCGCGGCGCTGTCCGCCCATCCACTCCTCGCCATTGGCGCGCACACCCGCGGCCATCCGATGCTCGCGACAATCTCGCGCGAGCGCGCCTTCGACGAGATCGCTGGCGGCAAAGCCGATCTCGAAGCGCTGACCGGCAAGCCCATACGGCATCTGGCCTATCCCGTGGGCGATCCGGGCAGCGCCGGCGCGCGCGAATTCGCGATGGCGCGGGAGGCGGGCTATGAGGCCGCCGTCACGACGCGCCCCGGCATGCTTTTTCCGGAGCATGCGGCGCATATCACGGCCTTGCCGCGCCTCTCCGTCAACGGGCGCTTCCAGTCGATCGCGAATCTGGATGCGCTGCTGACCGGCCTGCCGTTCGCGCTGTGGAACCGCGGCCGCCGCGTGAGCGCCTAGATCAGTCCAGTTCGCCTTCGCCGCGCCGCTCCATCCATTTGATCAGCGGAAACAGCGGTATTCCCCAGGCGAGGCCCGCGACGACGTAGAACGTCATCTGCCAGAACTTCGACCCCTCTAGCAGGATGCGCGGCGCGATCGCGGTCACGATCATCGCGTAGAACACGACGAAAACCAGCATCGCGACCGTGCCGATGAGCTTGCGTTGGCGGCGCCTCATTGTCCTTCCGGGCCCTGCGGCCAATGGTCCGCCTGCGCGGCGCTTGGTTGAGCGCTCCCGCCGACAGGACTAAGAGCGCAACGCCTATCGGAGAAGCGGCGCTGGCCGCAAGCCACGGGAGCAGGACGCGATGTCGCTGGCGGACGGGCTGAGAGCATCGGAGACGGCCGGGCTTCGCGCCGATCCGCTCGCGCCGGTCCGCGCCTGGCTCTGGCTGACGCTGATTCTGGTGCTTGCGATGATCACGGTCGGCGGCGCGACGCGCCTCACCGGTTCGGGCCTGTCGATCACGGAATGGCGGCCCGTGACCGGCGCCCTGCCGCCGCTCAACGCCGCCGACTGGCTGGCCGAATTCGAGCGCTACAAGCTCATTCCTCAGTATGAGCTACTCAACAAGGGCATGACGCTCGGCGAGTTCAAGTTCATCTATTGGTGGGAATGGAGCCACCGGCAGCTCGGGCGCCTCATCGGCTTTGTTTATCTTGCGGGATTTGTGTGGTTCGCGATCCGGCGCGTGGTCAGTTTGAGGGCGACGGCGCTTCTGTTCGGCATGGGCCTTCTGCTTGGGCTTCAGGGCGCGATCGGCTGGATCATGGTCGCCTCCGGGCTGCAGCCCGGAATGATCGCGGTCGCGCCGGTCAAGCTCACGCTCCATCTGGTGTTCGCCTCGCTCTTTCTCGCCTCGCTCGCCGCGATGGCGACCGCGATGACGCCGCCGCGCGCCACCGAAACGCCGGCGTCCGCGGGCCTCAAAACAGCGGCCTGGATCGTTGCGGCGCTCGTTCTGCTCCAGATCGCGCTGGGCGGGCTGGTCGCAGGCTCGCGGGCCGGGCTCATCTACAACACCTGGCCGCTGATGGACGGACGGCTCGCACCGCCGGCCGACACGTTGTTCTCCGTGACGCCCTGGATCGAGAATTTCGTCGACAATCTCGCGCTGGTTCAGCTGAACCACCGGCTCTGCGGCTACGCGCTGCTGGTCGTCGCGATCTGGCACGCGGTCTCGTCGTCGCGCGCGCTCGCCGGCTCCTCTTTCGCGCGTCGCGCCCGCGCCGTCGCCGGCATCGCCGGCGCGCAGGCGATCCTTGGCGTGGCGACGCTCCTGCTGGCGGTGCCGCTCTGGGCCGGCCTCGCGCATCAGGCGCTGGCGATGGTCGTGCTGGTGATGGCGACGATCCATGTCGCGCGCGCCGCGAACGTCCGCGTGGCCGCGCGCGCGTGACGGCAGCGTCCGACGTGGCCTGCATGTCACAGGTATGACTCAAATCGCGGATTCAACCAGCGGACGCCGTGGGTTGCGGCGCTTGCGCTTGGCCCGCCCGCGCGCGAGCGTCACAATGGAGCGACCGTGTTCGCGAGCGGATGAGGACAGTGCGTTCAAGCAGAAGCGTGGGGAGAATGGAGCGCATGGCGCGAAGCCGGGCTTTCGCCGTGGTGGCGACTGCGCTCGCGCTGTCCGGTTGTGCGGGCCGCGTCGAAGGCGTGTTCGTTCCGTCTCCTCGGGCGGCGGGAACGAACCTCGTCGACATGCTGGTCGCGACCACGCGCCAGAAGGACGCCAAGCCCGGAGAAATGTTTTCCGGCGAGCGCGGCGCCAAGATCACCTTCGCCAACATCGTCGTCTCGATTCCACCGGACGGCGCGCGCAAGGTCGGCGAGGTGCAGTGGCCCGAGCGGTTGCCGGCGAATCCCGAGAAGGATTTCGCCGTGTTCAAGGCCGTCGACATCGACCGCAACGGCGCCGGCGCCTGGTTCAACCATACGATCGCGCGCGTTCCGAAGCGGCGCGTGATGGTGTTCGTCCACGGTTTCAACAACCGCTTCGACGATGCGGTCTATCGCTTCGCGCAGATCGTGCATGACTCGCACGCGCCGGTCGCGCCGATCCTGTTCACATGGCCTTCGCGCGGCAGCGTCCTTGCTTACGGATATGACCGCGAAAGCACGAATTATTCGCGCGACGCGCTTGAGCAGCTTTTACAGGTGCTGGCGAAATCGCCGAACGTCGGCGAAGTGTCCATCCTCGCGCATTCGATGGGCAACTGGCTCGTGCTCGAGGCACTGCGGCAGATGGGCATCCGCAACGGGCGCGTGTCGCCGAAGATCAAGAGCGTCATGCTGGCCGCGCCCGATGTCGATGTCGACGTGTTCCGACGGCAGATCGCGGAAATGGGCAAGCCGCGGCCCTCTTTCTCTCTGTTCGTCTCGCAGGACGATCGCGCGCTGGCGCTCTCGCGCCGCGTCTGGGGCGGCGGCGTGCGGCTGGGCGCGATTGATCCCGAGATGGAGCCTTACAGGAACGAACTGGCGCAGGCCGACATCCAGGTCTTCGACATGACCAAGCTGGCGGGCGGCGACCGCCTGAACCATGGCAAGTTCGCCGAAAGTCCAGAGGTGGTGCGACTCATCGGACAGCGCCTCGCGGAAGGTCAGACGATCACCGATTCGCGGGTCGGTCTCGGCGACCGCATCGTGCAATTGACGGCGGGCGCTGCGGCGACGGTCGGATCGGCGGCCGGTCTTGTCCTGTCGGCGCCTGTCGCGGTGCTCGACGCCAACTCGCGCAACAATTACGGCGCGCATGTCGAGAATTTCGGCCGCACGCTGACCGACACGACGAAATCGGCGGTTGAACTCGCGCCGGAATAGGCGGTCCGGAAGGGCTTGATCGTCCGCAGAGAGCTGCGCCAGAGCATGATGCGGAAAAGTGGAATCCGGTTTTCCGAAAGCATCATGCGGCGAGAATAAGTGAGAGCATGCTGCTGTTTCGATGAAACAGCAGCATGCTCCAATGGCGGCGATTCCTCGCTTTCAAAAGAAGAAGCCGCGCGACGCACAGGCGTAGCGCGGCTCGTCCAGTGGCGGGATCTGAACGCCGCGGCGCTTACGCGCCGAGCGCCTGGTCGAGATCGGCGATGAGATCGGCCGCGTCCTCGATGCCGATCGAGAGGCGCACGACCTGCGGACCCGCGCCGGCTTTCGTTTTCTGTTCGTCCGACAACTGCTTGTGCGTGGTCGAGGCGGGATGGATCACCAGCGAGCGGGTGTCGCCGATATTGGCGAGATGCGAGAACAGCTTGAGATTTGAGACGAGCTTCACGCCGGCGTCGTATCCGCCCTTGAGGCCGATGGTGAACACCGAGCCCGCGCCCTTCGGCGCGTATTTCTGCGCCAGCGCGTGATATTTGTCGTTCGGAAGGCCGGGATAGCTCACCCACTCCACGGCAGGATGCGCGGCGAGATGCTTCGCGACGATGAGCGCATTGTCGCTGTGCTTCTGCATGCGCAGCGGCAGCGTCTCGACGCCCGTGAGGATCAGGAAGGCGTTGAAGGGCGACAGCGCCGGCCCGAGATCGCGCAGGCCGAGCACGCGCGCGGCGATGGCGAAGGCGAAATCGCCGAACGTTTCGCCCAGCACCATGCCGTTATATTCGGGCCGCGGCTTCGACAGGAATGGATAGCGGTCGTCGCCCGCCCATTTGAACTTGCCGCCGTCGACGATGAGGCCGCCGATGGAGTTGCCGTGCCCGCCGAGGAATTTCGTCGCGGAATGGATGATGATGTCGGCGCCGTGCTCGAACGGGCGCGTGAGATAGGGCGTCGCCATCGTGTTGTCGACGATGAGCGGGATGTTGGCCTTCTTCGCGATCTTCGAGATCGCCGCGATGTCGACGATGACGCCGCCGGGATTGGCGATCGACTCGATGAAGATCGCCTTGGTCTTCGGCGTCAGAAGGCGCTCGAAGCTCGCCGGATCGTCCGCCTCGGCGAACTGGACGCGCCAGTCGAAGCTCTTGAACGCATGATTGAACTGGTTGATCGAGCCGCCATACAGCTTGTTGCCGGCGATGAATTCGTCGCCCGGCTGCAGCAGCGTATGGAAGGTGAGAAACTGCGCGGCGTGGCCGGACGCGACTGCGAGGGCGGCGGTTCCGCCTTCGAGCGCCGCGACCCGCTCCTCCAGCACCGCGCAGGTGGGGTTGCCGATGCGGGTGTAGATGTTGCCGAACGCCTGCAGGCCGAAGAGGGATGCGGCATGGTCGACGTCGTCGAAGACGAACGAGGTCGTCTGATAGATCGGCGTGGCGCGCGCGCCGGTGGCGGCGTCGGGAGCGGCGCCCGCGTGAACGGCGAGGGTCGAGAAACCGGGGGTGTTATCGGCCATGGCGCGTCTCCGTTTGTTCTTTAATCAGAATGCAGCGTTCGCTATAACGAAATTAACGGCAGGTCAATTGCGCCGCGCGGGGCGAGTGTTTCGGAGGTTTCACCACCGGCCGTCGATGGGTTATTGTCCCGACAAACGGGGGCGAATGGATGCGACTATGGGTGGTTGCGTTGCTGGCGGCGGCGGCTTGGGCCGCCGGCGTTGAGCGCGCGGCGGCGATCTACCTGACCGAGAAGGGGCCGGTCGCGCATCTCCAGGGCGGCTTTGAGGACGGCGACGAGAAGATTTTCGAGGCGTTTCTGAAAAAGCCGCGCGCCGGGAAAATAAAGGTTCTCTATCTCTACAGCTACGGCGGCACGATCTCCTCGGCAGCGAAGATCGCCGAGATGGTGCGCAAGGCCGGCATCGCGACCGCCGTGCGCGCGGCGGACGATGTCTGCGACAGCGCCTGCACGCTCGTCTTCGCCGGCGGCGTGCGCCGGTATTACATTGGCGGCGACAGCGTGATGGAAGGCAACAGCAGCCGCACCGGGCTCGGCTACCATCCCGCGCGCAAGATCGTGAACGTCGCCGAAGGCTCCCATCTCAGCGAGGGCGGCTCCAGCCGGCTGAGCGAAATCTACGCGAAGATGGGATGCCCCGGCGCGTCCGATCTGATGCGCCGCGCCGCGATCAACACCGTCTTTCGGCCGTCCGGCGCGACGGCGCTCAAGCTGAGGATCGCGACGTCGTTGGCCGATCCCGGAGAGCGCTGACGCCGAAGCAGGGTCAGGCCGCTGACGACGCGGCCGGCGGCGGCGAAAGCGTCGGGCCGATATGCTCCGGCCTGAAGCCCATGCCGATCACCCGCGCCGGAATGCGGCGCAGCGGCGGAACGCGGTCGAGCAGGCGCAGGGGCAGAGGGGGCGTGAGGGGCCCTTCGCCTGACAGGATTGGTTTGACGACATGGTTCTGGATGGCGACCTGAATAGCCTGCGTCACCTTCGTCGGCCATTCGCGCCGCGCCTGGACTGCGGCGAGATGGGAATCCGACAGCGTTCCGTCGCGGAGCGGGGCTGCGAGGATGTTCGCCGCCGCGATCGCATCCTGGATCGCGAGGTTCACGCCGACCCCGCCGATGGGAGACATGGCGTGCGCGGCGTCGCCGATGCACAGCAGCCCCGGTTTCCACCAGGTCTCGAGCCTGTCCACCGCGACGGACAGCAGCTTGAGATCGTCCCAGGCGGCGAGGTCCACGGTGCGATCGGCGAGCTTGGGAAACAGCGCGGCGAAACCGGCGCGGAACGCGGCGAGCCCTGCGTCGCGAAGGCCGTTGATCGCTCCTTTCGGGATCGCATAGGCGCATTGCCAGTAGTCGCCGCGATTCAGCATCACGACGAACTGACCGCGCCCGACCTGGGCGAAGGTTTCGTCGGCGTCGTCGGGCCGGCGCGAAAGCCGGAACCACAGCACGTCCATCGGCGCGCCGATTTCCTTGACCACGAAACCGCCGGCTTTCCTGATGTCCGAGCTGCGGCCGTCTGCGGCGACCACGAGGGCCGCATCGACGTGGAGCGGGCCGTCCGCCGTTTCAGCCCTCACGCCGGTCGCGCGTCCCGCCTGGCTGACGATGCCGACCGCCCTGGCTTCCATGAGCAGGCGGAAGCGGGGCAGCGCTCTGCCGCGCTCGGCGATGAAATTGAGAAAATCCCATTGCGGCATGAAGGCGATGTAGGGAGCCGCCGTCGGCAGGTGCGTGAAATCCACGACGGCGACTTCCTTGTCGCCGAAGCGCGCTGACAGACGATCGGCGCGGTTGTGCGGGAGTTTCAGAAAATCATCGAGCAGGCCGAGTTCGCTCATCGCCTGCATCGTCGAGGGATGAATGGTGTCTCCGCGGAAGTCGCGGAAGAAGTCGGCGTGCCTTTCAAGGACGGTCACATCGACGCCTGCTCTAGCGAGCAGAAAGCCCAGCATGATCCCGGCCGGGCCGCCGCCGGCGATGCAGCACGTCGTCCGAAGGTGATTGGTCATGGACCCAGCCCGGATTGGTCAGCGATTTAGTCCAGCGTCTGGCGGAAGCGCAACACGGCGAGCGCCATCACGGCCGCCATGAAGCCGGTCATGCAGAAGACGTCGAAGCGCAGGTCGGCCATCTCGGCCCCCTTCAGCATGATGCCCCGCACGATCCGCAGATAGTGCGTCAGCGGCAGGATCTCGCCGATGATCTGCGCCCAGCGCGGCATGCCGGCGAAGGGAAACATGAAGCCGGAGAGAAGGATGTTCGGCATGAACACGCCGAACGAAAGCTGCAGCGCCTGAAGCTGGTTCGTCGTCACCGTCGAGATCAGATAGCCGAGCGACAGGTTGGCCGCGAGAAAGAGAGTCGAGAGCGCCACCAGCGTCGACAGGCTGCCGATGATCGGCACGTTGAAGGCGAAGGCGCCGATGACCAGCACCACCGCCATCTGCGCGAATCCGACCACGACGTAGGGCGCGATCTTGCCGAGCATGATCTCGACGGGGCTGATCGGCATGGCGAGCAGCGTCTCCATCGTGCCGCGCTCGGTCTCGCGCGTGACGGCCAGCGCGGTGAACACCAGCGTGCTCATGGTGAGGATCACGCCGAGCAGGCCGGGCACGATGTTGAGAGGCGTGTCGCCGCTCGGATTGAAGCGGCGATGGATGCGGATCTCGTAGGGCGCGACGGATTCGACAGGGTCGATGAAGCGCTCCCGCGCCAGCGCCGTTTGCAGGATGCCGCTCGCGGCCGCGATCGCCGAGGAGGATGCGACGGGATCGGTCGCGTCGGCGATCAGGAGGATCGCGGGCTTTTCGCCGCGTCGCAGCTTGCGCTCGAAGTTCGGCGGGATTTCCACGCCGAACAGCGCTTCGCCCGACAGGATCGCGTGATCCAGTTCCTCCGGGCTCGCGACCACGCGCTTGAAATCGAGATAGCGCGTGTTCTGGAGCGCGCCGAGGATCGCGCGTCCGGCCGATGTCTGCTCGCCGAGCAGCAGCACCGTCGGCAGATGGCGCGGCTGCGTCTCGATCGCGTAGCCGAACAGCAGGAGCTGCACGATCGGCATGACGATCATCATGCCGATCGAGCCGCGGTCGCGGCCGAGCTGGAGGAACTCCTTGCGCATCATCGCAAGCAGACGCCGCAGCGAGAAGCGCGCGCCGTCGGCGCTCATTGATTGTCCTCCGCCGAGCGCATCAGGTTGATGAAGATGTCTTCCAGCGTCGGGACCGACTGCTTCCATGCAAGGCCCGGCCTGTTGCGGTAGGGCGCGATGGCCGTTTCGAGTTTCGCGCGGTCGCGCCCGCCGATGTGATAGGAGAGGCCGAAAGGCGCGACGATGTCGACGCCGGGTTTTCCTTCCAGCTCCGCCCCGACCTCGAGCGCGCCGTCGCCGCTCACCTCCCAGGTGACGAGGCCGGACTGGTCGATCAGTTGCTCGACGGAGCCGCCCGCCAGAAGGCGCCCATAAGCGATGAACGCGATCTCATGGCAGCGTTCGGCTTCGTCCATGTAGTGGGTCGATACCAGGATCGTGACGCCTTCGCTCGAGAGGCGGTGGATTTCCGCCCAGAAATCGCGGCGCGCCTGCGGATCGACGCCAGCCGTCGGCTCGTCCAGCAGCAGCAGCGCCGGTTTGGGCAGCATGCAGGCGCCGAGCGCGAGCCGCTGCTTCCATCCGCCGGACAGGGTCGCCGCGAGCTGGCCGCCGCGCGTGTCGAGGCCGAGCTGCTTCAGCGTCGCGTCCACGGCCGCGCGCGCATCGGGAAGCTCGTAGAGCGACGCGACGAAATCGAGATTCTCGCGCACGGTGAGATCGCCATAGAGGCTGAATTTCTGCGTCATGTAGCCGACGCGCCGTTTGATCTTCTGCGCCTCGGTGCGGATGTTGAAGCCAAGGCATGTGCCTTCGCCGGCGTCCGGCGTGAGCAGCCCGCACAGCATGCGGATCGTCGTGGTCTTCCCCGAGCCGTTCGGGCCGAGGAATCCGTGGATCGCGCCTTTGCGCACGGTGAGGTCGATGTTGTCGACGACGGTCTTGCCGTTGAACTTTTTCGTCAGCCCATGCACGGAGATGACGGGCTCGCCGTCGCCCGCGCCGCGCGCCGGCGCGCCGCCGTTGCGCTCGTTGGTCATCGCTGCGCGGGCGGTCATCGCTGCGCGGGAACAGTGACGATGATCGGCAGGCCGGGGCGCAGGCCCTCGATCTTTTCCGGCCGCGCCTCGATCATGAAGACGAGCTTCGAGCGCTCCTCGCGGCTGTAGATCACCGGCGGCGTATATTCCGCCTCGCTGGCGATGAAGATCACGCGGGCGCGCACAGGGCTGGAGCAGCCGTCGCAGGACGCCTCCACGGTTTCGCCGAGCGCGAACCGCGCCAGCGACGCCTCGGAGGCGAAGAAGCGCAGCTTCAGCGCCTCGTTCGCCAGGCTTGCCGGCCGTCGCCATCTCGCCGGCGCGAAAATAGGTCGCCTGCACGACGCCGTTCTCGCTGGCGATCACGGTGCGGCGCGCTTCGCGTTCGCGCGCCGCGGCCAGGCGCGCCTCCGCGATCGCGACCTGCTCTCGGGCGGCGCGGATGTCTTCCTCGCGGCCGCCGACTCCCGCCGCCTGAATCTGGCGCCTGGCCTCGTCCACGCCAGCCTGATCGCGGTTGAAGGCGGCCTGCGCATTATCGAGCGCCTGCCGCGAGGAATAGCCGCTCTTGAACAGGTTGGTCTGGCGTTCGAGATCGCCGGTGGAGAGCTTGAGCGCCGCCTCGGCGCGGGCGAGGGCGGCCTCCAGCACCTTGATTTGCTCCGCGCGCTCGGTCGGCGCCTCGGCGCGCGCGAGCTGCGCCTGCGCCTGCGAGAGCGTGGCGAGCGCGGCGTCGCGGTCCGACTTCTGCAACTGGTCGTCGAGCGTGAACAGGGGCTGGCCGACCCCGACGCGCTGGCCCTCCGCGACGCGCAGCGCGACGATGCGGCCGGACTCCTCCGGCGCCATGAAGGTCAGGTCCGCCTCGATCCAGCCATAGGCGCGGGATGGATCGACGCGCTGCTGGCAGCCGGCCAGAAACGCCAGCACGGCCATCGCAAATCCAGCACGCCGCATCGTTCGCCTCGCTTTCGCGCGTTTATGAAACCCGCGCAGCGACCCGGCAAGCGCCGCTCACGACGGCCTGATCATGAGCTTCTGGATCCCCTTGGCCGCCAGCGTCGGCTTTTTCGCCGACAGGATGCGGGAGTTGATTCCTTGCCAGCCGATCTCGCCGGACAGCCGGCCGAACTCGATCTTGGGGCAGCGGTTCATGATCACGGTGACGCCGGCGGCTTCTGCGCGCGCGGCCGCTTCGTCGTTGCGCACCGAAAGCTGCATCCAGATCACCTTGGGCTTGGGGGTCATCGCGAGCGCCTCGTCGGTGATCGGCCCGGCCGCCAGCGAATTGCGGAAAATCTCCACCATGTCGACGGGAAACGGGATGTCCGCGAGACGGGCGTAAACCGTTTCCCCGAGCAGCGTACCGCCCGCGAGCGCCGGATTGACCGGGATCATCCGGTAATCGCGCTCCTTCAGATATTTGAACACGATGTAGCTGGGCCGCGCCTCATTGTCGCTCGCGCCGACCAGCGCGATCGACTTCGTTTCCTTGAGGATGCGGCGGATGAGGGCGTCGTCATAGGAATCGTGATTCATGTCTGACCGGTTAGTCCGCCGACAAGGATAATTGTCGGACGACAGTGGAGAAAGTCATTGCGGGAGAGGCGTTATTTTCGATGCGGGACGGCGGCGAATCACAGGATCGCCACCGTTTGCTGATGTGCTTCCAGGGGTGATGGACAACCGTTCGGCTGTTCATGGCGACAGGGAGACTTTGCCATGTGCGATTACAGTCTGCATCATGTTGCGTCCACGCCGGCGAAGGTCGGCGACAAGCTTGTGAGCGCGAGTTTCGCCGGATCGAGCACCCGCGGATTCTGTTCGGCGGAGCAGCCGAACGTCGCGGTGTGCGTCATGCCGGGCACGGAGCTGGCGTTCGAGCGGAATATCGAATGTCATCGCGCGATGGGATTTCTGCCGCGCCGCCGGATTCCGGCGAGGGTGGCCCGCTTCAGGCAGGTCAATCTCGACCAGCCCTACGCCCATCACGACGCTTTGGAGCTGCCGGGCGGAGAGATCGTTCTCGTCACCAATCTTTGCGAGGGGCAGAAGGCGACGGTTCTGCAGTTGCCGGCGAACGCTCATCACGAGCACGCGCGCGACCACACGCACGATCATGCGAGGCCCGCGGCCGAGCCGATTCATCGCGCGCATCCCTCGGCGCCGATCATCGCGCCGTGAAGAACCGCGCGCCGCGTTGCGCGCGCGGCGCGCGCAAACGTCGGTATTAAGGTCCGCCGCGCGCGGATGCGGGCTGCGGCGCCGTGCGGTCATCACAGCTACTGATCCCGCCAGCGCGGCGCGCGCTTTTCGATGAAGGCGCCGATGCCCTCCTCGGCGTCGCAGTGAAGCATGTTGTCGACCATCACCGTCGATGCGTAATCATAGGCCTCCGACAGGGGCTTCTCGATCTGGCGATAGAACGCCTCCTTGCCGATCTTGACCGTCGCGCGCGGTTTGGCGGCGACGGCGCGGGCCAGATCCATCGCGACGCTGAGCGCGGCGTCGAGCGGCGCGACGCGATTGACGAGCCCCATGCGCGCGGCGGTCTCCGCATCGATCATCTCCCCGGTCAGCAGCATCTCCATCGCGTGCTTGCGCGAAAGATTGCGGGAGAGCGCCACCATCGGCGTTGAGCAGAACAGGCCGATATTGACGCCGGGCGTGCAGAACCGCGCCGCCGCTCCGGCGACCGCGAGGTCGCAACTCGCGACGAGCTGGCAGCCGGCGGCGGTCGCCACGCCGTCGACGGCGGCGATCACCGGCTGCGGCAGATGGACGATGGCCTGCATCATGGCGCTGCACCGGCCCATGATGTCGGCGAAATAGGCGCGGCCGCGATCGGGGTCCGAGCGATGCGCCGTCATCTCCTTCAGGTCGTGCCCCGGACAGAAGACCGGGCCGGCGGCGGCGATGATCACCACCCGCGTCGAATCGTCGGCGGCGATCGAGCCGAGCTCGGCGCTGATCGCCGCGAGCATCGCTTCGGAGAGCGCGTTGCGGTTGGACGGGCTGTCCAGCGTCAGCGTCGTGATCGCGTCGGCGTCCTGACGGCGGAGAATGGGGGAGGCGGACGAGGAAGCGGTCATGGAGGCGGCCGACATCGGAAGGCTTGCGGGCGCCGGTCAGGCGGGAAGGGGATATTGCGCGGACCGCCCCGAGCCGGCAAGGCTGGCGCAGGCGACCATTTTTTCCCGATGAGCAGCATGACATCCGCGCGCATGACGCTTGAAGAGCTCGACGCGTTTCTCGAACGCGATTTTCCGCAGATGAACCAGGGCGGAAAAACCTATGTCGTTGAAGCTGTCGGCGATCGTTATGCGCGCGTGCGCTTGATCTATCACGAGCGGCATCTTCGCCCGGGCGGCACCATTTCCGGCCCGTCGATGTTCGCGCTGGCCGACTTCGCGCTCTACGCCGCGATCCTGGCCTCCATCGGCCCCGTCGCGCTGGCGGTGACCACGAATCTGACGATCAATTTCCTGCGCAAGCCCGAAGCCCGCGACCTGATCTGCGAATGCCGCCTGCTGAAGCTCGGCCGCCGGCTCGCGGTCGGCGAGGCGCTGATCGCGTCGGAGGGGGAGGAGGAACTGGCGGCGCACGCGACCGGCACCTACTCCATCCCGCCCGACCGCCAGAGCATGCTCGAGCGAAGTGGACGCCGATCCGCGTGAAGAAATGCGATCAAGCAGACAGCGAGAGCGATTCCGCAATTCGGAAGACGGCGGAAGCTCTGCAGCGCCGCGAGTATTTGCGGTAAAATAATACCGCATATGAGATGTAGCTGTTTTTATTGATGGAATTGTTTTTGAGCGCCACTGGAAGCGATTGACGGGCGGCGGGCGCTCGCCTATAGGCCGCTCACGCCGCCGCGCCGACCAGCGCGGCTTTCGTTTTCAACTCGGAGGCAGGGGAACCAGCATGGCTGCTGTCATGACCACGGCGACGCGTTCGCTGAAACCCGCCGAAGTCGAGAAGAAGTGGGTGATCGTCGACGCGAAGGGCCTTGTCGTGGGCCGTCTCGCGTCGGTCGTGGCGATGCGGCTGCGCGGCAAGCACAAGCCCGGCTACACCCCTCATGTCGACTGCGGCGACAACGTTATCGTCATCAACGCCGACAAGGTCGTTCTGACGGGACGCAAGCGCGACCAGAAGATGTATTATCATCACACCGGCTATATTGGCGGCATCAAGGAACGCTCGGCCAAGTTCATTCTCGAAGGGCGTTTCCCGGAACGGATCGTCGAGAAGGCGGTTGAGCGCATGCTGCCGCGCGGACCTCTGTTCCGCAAGATCCTCGGCAATCTGCGGGTCTACAAGGGCGAGGAGCATCCGCACGCCGCCCAGAACCCGGCGCCGCTCGACGTCGCCGGCATGAACTCCAAGAATGTGAGGGCCTGATGGCTGAGACTCTCTCCTCCCTCGCCGATCTCGGCTCCGCCGCGAAGCCTGTCGCGGTCGCCCCGGATGCGCCGCGCCATGTCCAGAAGCTGGACAAGCAGGGCCGCGCCTACGCGACCGGCAAGCGCAAGGACGCCGTCGCGCGCGTCTGGCTGAAGCGCGGTCCGGGCAAGATCATCGTCAACGACAAGCCGGTCGAGCAGTATTTCGCCCGCCCCGTTCTGCAGCTCATCCTTCGCCAGCCGCTGCTCGTCGCCAACCGTCTCGACCAGTACGATATTATCGTCGCGGTCGAGGGCGGCGGCCTCTCCGGCCAGGCCGGCGCGGTGCGTCACGGCCTCTCCAAGGCTCTGACCTACTATGAGCCGGAGCTGCGCGGCGTGCTCAAGAAGGAAGGCTTCCTCACGCGCGACAGCCGCGTGGTCGAGCGCAAGAAGTATGGCCGCGCGAAAGCCCGCCGCAGCTTCCAGTTCTCCAAGCGCTGATCCTGTCCTCCATCAGCCATGCATGCAGGGCGGCCCTTGGGCCGCCCTTTTCTTTTGCTCCAATTTCAACACATGGCTGGATTGCAGACATACAATCTTCAATAGTGTGATCTGGCGGCATTATCTGTCCCGAGCGCGTGAAAGCGGAGGGGTGGGCGATGGACTGGCTTCTTCGGAAAATGTTCTCGCTGCTGGTGCGCGAGGGCTCGCTCAAGGTGACCGCCTCGTCCGGCGCGACCATGACGTTCGGCGACGGATCCGGGCCGCCGCTCGCGGTCCGCTTCACCACGGCGCGCGCCGAGCGGGGTCTGCTCCTTAATCCGGAGCTGAAGTTCGGCGAGGCGTATATGGACGGCGAGTTCGTGGTCGAGCAGGGCTCGATCGGCGACGTGCTCGCCCTGATCGGCCGGCAGCATTTCGAGGGGCAGGTTCCGCGCTGGATGCGGCCCCATCGCCTGCTGCGGTTCGCGACGCGGCGGATCAAGCAGTTCAACCGGCGACGCGCGTCGCGCAGGAACGTCGCGCACCATTACGATCTCAACGGTCGCCTGTACGATCTCTTCCTTGACGAGGACCGTCAGTATAGCTGCGCCTATTTCGAGTATCCCGGCCAGAGCCTCGAGGACGCGCAACTCGCCAAGAAGCGGCGCCTCGCCGCCAAGCTGCTGGTCGAGCCGGACCATCGCGTCTTGGATATCGGCTCCGGCTGGGGCGGCCTTGGCCTTTATCTCGCCGATGTCTGCGGCGCGCGCGTGAAGGGCGTGACCCTGTCGCAGGAGCAACTCGCCCTCTCGCGCGAGCGCGCGGCGAAGAACGGGCTGGCCGATCGCGTCCGGTTCGAGCTCCAGGATTATCGCGACATCGCGGAGCGTTTCGACAGGATCATTTCGGTCGGCATGTTCGAGCATGTCGGCGTCGGCTATTACGACGTCTTTTTCCGGAAGAGCGCGGAACTGCTCGACGACGACGGCGTCATGATGCTGCACTCGATCGGACGCGAGGAGCCGCCCTCGACCACCAATCCCTGGATCGACAAATATATCTTCCCGGGAGGCTACATCCCGTCGCTCTCCGAGGTGCTTCCGGCCGTCGAGCGCGCCGGCCTCATCGTCACCGATATTGAAATCCTGCGCATCCACTACGCCGAGACGCTGAAAGCCTGGCGCGAGCGTTTCCTGGCGCGGCGCAATGAGGCCGAGAAGCTGTTCGACGCGCGCTTCGTGCGGATGTGGGAGTTTTATCTGGCGGCGTCGGAGGAATCGTTCCGCGCCAACCGCGAGCCGCTGATGGTGTTCCAGATCCAGATGACGAAACGCAACGGCGTCGCGCCGATCACGCGCGACTACATCGCCGACCGCGAGCGCCGGCTGCGCGCGCTGGAATCCGAGCATGGGCTGGGGCCGCAGCGCCGGCAGCCGCTGAAGCTGGCGGGCGAATAGCGCTCAAACGAAAGGAGACGGCGCGAGGCCGTCTCCGAAAGGATAATATGATCTGGTGATGAAAGCGGGTTTGTCCCGTTTCGCGCGTCCGGCGCGTTCTCGTCATGGGATCGTCCGGCGGCCGCCAGATGATGGTTGTTCGGAAAGCGGACTTCCATAGCGCGCGGAGGCCGGCGCGCGCTGTGCGCTGGCGCACTTGCGGGCGGCCGACTTCCTGCCTTGGAATCGTCGGCGCGCGGCTCTGCGCGGCGCCTATTCTGGACTTCGCCTCCAGCCTCCGTCATAACCCGGGCGTTTTCGCGCGGACGGGTCATGAAAGATTTCTTCCTGCTGATCTTCACCTGGTGGAATGGCCAGACGCTGGGAACGAAGTTCCACACCTGGCGGCGCGGCGAGCGGGTGGGAGAGGACGAGTTCGGCAACGTCTATTATCGCACCCGCGGCGGCGCGCTCGACCCGGCGCTGGGCATCGAGCGCCGTTGGGTGATCTACAAGGGCGAGGCGGACGCCTCCAAGATTCCCGCCGGCTGGCACGGATGGATGCATCATCGCACCGACACGCCGCCGAGCGCTGAAAACTATCAGCCGCGCGAATGGCAGCTCTCTCATATCCCGAACATGACCGGCACGCCGCAGGCCTGGCGCCCGGAAGGGTCGACGCTGGCCACCGGCGCCCGGCCGCCGGCCACCGGCGACTATCAGGCGTGGACGCCGGGCGCCTGACGCGCGCTTGCTTTCGAACGGGGGCGTGACGATGCGCCGGCGTCGCGGCCGCGGACAGCCGGCAGGCCAGAACCGATTGGCTGTCGCGGTCTTTTTCGCGCCGCGATCCGATGCTAACCACCGCCGCATGCGACTGACGTCTCCTTTCCGCGCCGCGATTCGCGCCGCTCTGCTCGCCGCGATCGTAGCCGCGCCGGGGGCCGCATTGGCGGACAAGATCAAGAACCCGATCGCCGTGTTTTCCGGGCTCGACAAGATCACGGGCCGGACGATCTCGTTCGAGGTCACGATCGACGAGACGGTGCAGTTCGGGGCGCTGCAGCTCACGCCGCGCGTCTGCTATTCCCGACCGCCGACGGAGCCTGCCAATTCCACCGCGTTCCTTGAGGTGGATGAGGTGACCTTCTCCAACGAATATCGCCGCATCTTCACCGGCTGGATGTTCGCCGCCAGTCCCGGCCTGTCGAGCATCGAGCACGCGATCTACGATGTCTGGCTGACCGACTGCAAGGGCGGCACCGAAATCATTCCCGAGCCGAAGGAGCCGGAGGTGGTCGCGGTCGCGCCGCGCCCGACGGCGACACTGCCGCAGCGCAATCCCAATCAGCCGCCGGCCGGTCTGGCCGCCGCCCAGCGCCGCATCGACGTCGCGCCGCAGCAGGGTGTGCAGGTTCAGCCGGTTGCGCCGAGCCGCCGCTTTTTCCCCGTCTTCAATTTCGGCGGCGGCGGCGGCGGCGGCGGTCCCGACCTGACCCGCGACTACAGCCGCTAGGCCCGGCCCAGCGCCGGACTGGCTGCGCGGTTTCACGCATCAAAGTGATGACGTGAATCGGCCAACGCTTCGCGCGAACTCGCGCCATCGTGCGCGACGAGCGCCGGATTTTTCAGCGTCAAGCTTCTGCGAGTGGCCAGAACGAGAGCGAATGCGGCGCGCGCCCGCGCGCGTCCATGATCATTGCGCTCTCGATCGCGGCCGCCCGCATCCCGCGCCGCATCCTCGCCAACGGCGCGTCTGACGGCGTTTCCACAGCGGTTTCTGATTTCGCCGGAGTGGCGAACAGCCTTTCGCAGCGATGACGAGCCGCATGTCGAAGGCGGGCCGCTGAAGGTCCGCGTTTTTCCGAACCCGCATCGCTTGGGCTTCTGTCAGCGCTGTCAGCTCTGCGCGCGTGGTCGTTTCTGATTGGCTGCATCGCGCCTGGCGTCTCTCCGTCGCGCTTGACAGATCGCGCCCGTCGCATATTCTGTGATCTCAGATAAGGAGGAGGGGGACATGAGGGCAGGATCTGTTGCGCTTGCGTTGTCGCTTACGCTGGGAATGGCGAGTGTCGAGCAGGCCGCCGCCGAGGAGATCAGGATCGGTTTCGTAGGGCCGCTGTCGGGTCCCGCCGCGGCTCTGGGAATTCAGACGAGGCAGGGCGTCGAACTGGCGATCGAGGAGATCAACGCGGCGGGCGGCGTGCCCATCGCGGGAAAACCCCTCAAGCTGGAGGCGCTTTTCGAAGATTCGGCGTCCAAGCCGGAGGTCGGCGTGAGCGCCGCGCAAAAATTGCTGACGCGCGACAAGGTCGATTTTCTCGTCGCCGATACGATCGCGAGTTCGGTGACGTTCGCCGTCATGGACCTGGCGTCGTCGTTCAATATTCCCATGATGAGCGCCCAGCCCGTCAGCTCCGCGATCTCGGACAAGATCGCGAAAGACCCCGAGAAATATAAGAACTTCTGGAAGGGCGACTGGAACAGCGACGAATATGGCCGCATCGTTTTCGATTTCACAAAATGGATCATCGAGAAGAAAACGCTCGTTCCCAAGAACAAGTCCATCGCCTTCGTGGTCGAGGATACGGATTATGGCCGCTCCAACGCGCAGGTCGCGATCGAGCTCTTCAAGAAAGAGGGCTGGAACACGAGCACCTATGAAGTCGTGCCGCTGGGCTATTCGGACTTCTATCCGCAGATCGCGAAACTGCGGACCGTCGCGCCGGACGTGATCGTCAGCGCGTTCACCTCGGGCAATTCCGGCGTCGCCTTCGCGCGCCAGCTGAAGGAAAGCGCCGTTCCCGGCGTCGTGATAGGGCTCGCTTATCCAGGCTACCCTGAGTTTGTCCCGCAGGCGCGCGCCGCCGCCGACGGTTTTGTCTGGGCGCCTTTCAACTTCGACAGCAAGAACGATCCGAAACAGAAGGCGTTCTCGGAAACGTTCCGCGCCAAATACAAGGTGGACGCCTCCAACGAAAGCGTCTGGGGCTACTGCTTCACGAAGGTCATCGCCGACGTCTTCCGTCGCGCGGCCCAGAAGGAGACGGCCACGCTGGTGAAGGCGATCGCTGCGACAGATTATGTCTGCGACGTCTACGGCCGCTGGGTCTTCGATGAGAAGAACCACACGGCGAAGGCGGGATCTGACTATCTCGCGCTGCGCGTCGGACAGATCTGGAACGGCGAAAGCCGCGTCATCTTCCCCGAGCGCCTCGCGACCACGGCTTACCGCCCGAGATAACGCGGAGTTGAGAGCGGCGCCCGCCGTGGCGCCGCGCTCGGCCGCCGTCCAGAGACATCCGGCAAGGGGAAACAATTGGCGAGCGATCTTCTGGATGTTCGCGGCGTCACCTGTCGGTTCGGCGGCCTCGTCGCTCTCGACAATGTCTCGCTGAAGGTTGTGCAGGGCGAGATCGTCGGCCTGATCGGCCCGAACGGCGCCGGCAAGACCACATTGTTCAACGTCATCGCCGGCGCGGTGCGCCCCAGCGCCGGCGAGATCATTCTCGACGGCGGCGACATCGCCGGGCTTCCGCCTCATCAGCGGTCGCGGCGGGGACTGGCCCGCACCTTTCAGATCACGCAGCCCTTCATCAACATGACGGTCGAGGAAAACATCATGGTCGGCGCGTTGCGCTTCGGCGGTTCGCTGGCCGCCATGCGTCGCCGCGTCGAGCCGATCCTCGAAGCCGTGGGGCTGAAAGACCGTCGCTCCATTCTCGCGAAAGGGTTGAGCACCGGGCAGCGGAAGCGGCTGGAGCTCGGCCGCGCGCTCGCCACCGAGCCGCGCCTTCTGCTGATGGACGAGGTGACGGGCGGCGTCGATCAGCCGAGCATTCCCGGGCTTCTTGAGCTCGTGCTGTCGCTGCGCGCCGCTGGCCGTACGATCGTGCTCATCGAACACAATATGCGCGTCATGCGCGGCCTTGCGGATCGCCTGATCTTTCTCAACCGCGGAAGCCTGCTCGCCGAGGGTCCTCCGGACGCGGTGGTCACGGATCCGCGCGTCATCGACATCTATCTCGGATCGTCCGATGTTGCGGATCGATAATCTCAACGTCCGGTATGGCTCGTTCCAGGTGCTCTGGGGCGCGAGCCTGACCGTCGCGCCGGCGGAGATCGTCGCGTTGCTGGGGCCGAACGGCTCGGGCAAGAGTTCGATCATGAACGCGATCATGGGCCTCGTCGCCCGCGACGCCGACCGGCTGGAGTTCGACGGCGTCGATCTGCGCAAGACGCCGACGCACCGGATGCTGGATCTCGGCGTTTCTTACGTTCTCGAGCGCCGGCGGCTGTTCCCATACATGACGGTTCACGAGAACCTCATGCTCGGCGCGTTCACCGAGAAGAACAGGGCCTCGACAGCGCGGCAGCTCGAATGGGTCGAGAGCCTGTTTCCAAAGCTGATCGAGCGACGCAGCCAGCTCGCGGGCTCGATGAGCGGCGGCGAGCAGCAGATGACGGCGATCGCGCGCGGGTTGATGCGCAGCCCGAAGCTGCTTCTGATCGACGAGCCTTTTCTCGGCCTCGCTCCCGCGGTCGTCGGCCAGATTGCGGACGTGCTGATGAAAATCCGGGACGCGGGGGTGGCGATCTTCTTCAACGAGCAGAACGTCAAACTGTCATTCACCATGAGCAATCGCGGATATCTGCTGGAAAGCGGGCGGCTGGTGCTCGGCGGGCCGAGCGCGGACATGCTGAATCATCCGCATGTGCGCAGCGTCTATCTCGGCATTTAGAGGCGCCTCATGCTGTTCGTCGTCATGCTGGAGCAGATCGTCAACGGGCTGGTGCTCGGCGCCATGTATGCGCTGCTGGCGTCCGGCCTGAGCCTGATCTGGGGAACGATGCGCGTCCTCAATTTCGCGCAGGGCGAGATGGTCATGCTTGGCGGCTATGCGGCCGTTCTAGGCGTCGGCCTCGGATTGCCTTTGCCGGTCGCCATCCTCGCGGCGATCGTCGTCCTGTTCTTTGTCGGCGCGGCCATGTCGAAGGCGCTCGTGCTCCCGTTGCTGAACCGCGACGACTGGGCCTTCGCGACGATCGCCGTCACGCTCGGCATGTCGATCGTCCTGCAGAACGGCGCCCTTCGCGTTTTCGGAGAGCGCTTTCAGCAACTCGACTACCTGATCGACGGCGTCGCCGCGGTCGGGATGTTCCGGCTGAGCTGGCAGCGCGTTCTCATCCTCTGCGTCAGCGTTTCCGCGCTCGCGGCGATGGGGCTTTTTCTCAAATACAGCCGTTGGGGCGCCGCGATCCGCGCCGTCGCGCAGGACAGGAGCGCGGCCGCCGTGTGCGGCGTCGACGTCAACGCGACATTCCTGCTGACGTTCGGCCTTTCGGCGGCTCTGTGCGCGCTTGGCGCCGGCCTGCTCGGGCCGATCACCGGCGTCTATCCCTGGATGGGCGCGCCTTTGATGATCAAGGCGTTCGCTGTGGTCGTGCTTGGCGGGCTCGGCAGCTTCCAGGGCGCGATCCTCGCCGGATTCCTGCTGGGGATTCTGGAAAGCGTCGGCGTGATGCTCACCTCCTCGGAGTGGCGCGACGTGATCTCTTTCGTGGTTCTGATCGCGGTTCTTTACGTTCGCCCCTGGGGCCTTTTTGGCGTGCGGGAGCGCTGAGCCTGATGAGAACCGAGCTTGCCTTCGCTGCGATCGGCGCGCTTGCGATTGTCGCGCTGCTCGCCTTCGCCGGCGGCGCTTATGTCACGCATGTGGCGATTCTCAGTTTCCTGTTCGCGGCTCTCGCGACGGCCTGGAACGTTTCGGTCGGTTTCACCGGCGTCAAAAGCTTCGGTCATCAGGCTTTCTACGCGGTCGGCGCCTACGCCTCGGCGCTGCTGTGCATGCATTGGGGGCTCAGCCCGTGGCTCGGCTTGCTTGCGGGCGGCGCGGTGGCGGCTCTCACCGGGGTCGCGCTCGGCGCGCCGACGCTGCGGCTGAAATCGACGGCGCACGTCGCCATCGCCACGCTCGCTTTCGCCGAGATCATCCGCATCGTGATCTCGAACGCGGTGCCGCTGACGCGCGGCGTGCTTGGCCTGTCCGGCGTTCCGCCGCTGCCGAGCCTGACGATTCCGGGCGTCGGTTCGCTGAATTTCCAGCAGCTCGACAATACGGGCTATCTTGTCGCGTCCGCCGTTCTGTTTCTCCTGGTGTTTTGCGCCGCCGCCATCGTGGTGAGAGGTCCGGCCGGTCTTGCGCTTCAGGCGGTCCGCGACGGAGAGGCGGCTGCTGAAAGTCTTGGGATCGATCTGGCGAAAGTGAAAATCTCCGTCTTCGTCGGGACGGCGTTCGCAACCGGCGTGTGCGGAGCATTCTACGCCCACTATATCGGCGTGCTGACGCCCGACGCCGTTGGCGCGCCTGACGTCATGGTCGCGATCATGGCGATCACGCTCGTCGGCGGCATGGGCACGCTCGTCGGGCCGGTGATCGGCGCTTTCGCGCTGGTCGGGTTGGGCGAGGCGCTGCGCGCGTTCGGCAACTATCAATTGCTCGTCTATGGCGGCCTGATCGTTGCGACCACTTTGCTTGCGCCGGGCGGTCTGGCGCCGGCGGCGGCGAGGTTTTGGCGCGCGCGCACGCAGCGGGCGGCTCCTCCTGCGGCCGATGCGCCGCCGGGCGGGCGCGGCCGCCTCGCCGATGCGTGACAAGACAATCAGGATTGAAAGGCTGAACCGACATGCAGAAGAAAGTGATCATCACATGCGCGGTGACGGGCGCGATCCACACGCCCTCCATGTCGCCGCATCTGCCGGTCACCCCTGACGACATCGTCAAGGCCGCGGTGGAGGCGGCGGAAGCCGGCGCCGCCATTCTCCATCTTCACGCGCGCGACCCGGAGACGGGCAAGCCCGATCAGACGCCCGAGGCGTTCGCGCGCTTCCTGCCGCGCATCAAGCAGAGCGTCTCGGCGGCCATCAACATCACCACCGGCGGCTCGCCCTACATGCAGGTCACGGAGCGCGTGCGGCCGGCGCAGGTGTTCCAGCCGGAGGTGGCGTCCCTCAACATGGGCTCCATGAACTTCGGTCTTTTTCCGATGCTCAACCGCTACCAGACATTCACGCATGAGTGGGAGCGCCAGGCGCTCGAAAACAGCCGCGATCTTGTTTTCCGAAACACTTTTTCCGACATCGAGTTTATTCTGCGTTCATGCCGCGAGAACCGCACCCGCTTCGAGTTCGAATGTTACGACATCGGCCATCTTTACACCCTCGCGCATTTCCTTGATCGCGGGCTCGTGGAGGCCCCGTTGTTCGTGCAGTCGGTGTTCGGAATTCTCGGCGGCATCGGACCGCATCCCGAGGATGTCGCGCATATGAAGCGCACCGCCGACCGGCTGTTCGGCGATTCCTATCGCTGGTCGGTGCTCGGCGCGGGGCGCAATCAGATGCGCGTCGCCGCGATCGGCGCCGCGATGGGCGCGAATGTGCGGGTCGGGCTGGAGGACTCGCTATGGATCGGCGCGGGCCGTCTCGCCCGCTCCAACGCCGAGCAGGTGCGCCAGGCGCGGCAGATTCTGGAAGGGCTTGGTCTCGAGATCGCGACGCCGGACGAGGCGCGCCAGATCCTGTCCCTCAAGGGCGGCGATCAGGTCGCCTTCTGACAGTCGGCCGGATGAAAAGGGCGCTGGCGCATGATGTGGAAAAGCAGCGTCCGCTTCGCTCGACAAAGCTCTAGGAAGCCTGCCGCGACGCGACGTCCTTTTCCCGTTGCAGCCCGGTCATGATGCTCTTCGCCGCGTAGCGCAGGTCGGCCTCGACGGCGCGCGCGGCCGCTGGGCCGTCCTTTTGACGCAGCGCCGCGATCAGGTCCTTGTGATGCTGAAGACCGACGCTCTGGTCCGCCGAGGATGTCGTGAAGTTCAGAAGCGGGCCGATGCGCACCCACAAGAGTTCGATGAGGCTGACGAGATCGTCCATGAGCGAGGCGCGGTAGATCGTGAAGTGAAATTCGCGGTTGGCGAGCAGCCGCTCATCCTGGGATAGGCTGGCGTTCGCATAGCGCGCATTGATCTCTGTCAGGCGTTTCAGCGTCGCCCGGTCGATCGCCTGCGCGGCGCGGTCCGCCGCGAAGCGTTCGAGAAGGACGCGCAACTCGAGAATTTGCGCATAGCGTTCCGCCGAGATCACCGGCACGCGAAACGCGCTCTTCGGCAGCGTCTGAAGCACGCCATCGGCGGCGAGGCGCCGCAGCGCGTCGCGAACGGGCGTGGTGCTGACGCCGAGATGCGCCGCGATCGCGCGGTTGGACAATGTCTGGCCCGGCCTCACGCCGCCCGCGATGATGCCCTCGCGCAGCGCCTCATAGATGTTGAGATACATCGCCGGCATGTCCGACAGCGAGATGGGATTCGGCATGAGGTTGCCGAGGCTGACGCGCTCGCGTTTTCGACGCCTGACGGACGCAGGGTTTGCGGAAGGCGGTGTCGAGCTGGTCATGTCTGTCCATAAGCGCGAACATCCGCTTTGAGAACAAGGATTCGCGTTCGCCTTGCGCAGCGCGGGGAAGGGCGCGATCGGTGACCGCGCCTCGCGCGCAAGCCGTCCCGCCGGTTTGAGAAAAATGCCGCGTGACGGAAACCGGCTTGCAAAACTGTGATACCAGCTTGACGCGATCCTCTTTCCGACGTTTACTGGTCTGAACTGGGGGAAGCATGGATCGCCGCGTCGAGAGGGCTGGCTTTCAAGTCTTGCCGCTTCCGGGCGGTCTGCGGATGGCGTCGGGCGGGCAGTGACGAGCGATTCAGGCTGCGCTTTCATCGCGATCGGCGAAGCGAAACTCGAATATCGGTTGATCGGACCGTCTCCGGAAGAGGCGCCGACGATCGTTCTTCTGCATGAAGGGCTGGGCTCCGTCAGCAGCTGGCGCGATTTCCCCGCGCGTCTGCAAGAGGCGACCGGCATGGGCGTGTTCTCTTATTCGCGTCCGGGATATGGACGATCTTCGTCGACGCCGCTGCCCCGGCCGGCCGATTATCTCCATCGCGAGGCGCTTGAGGTGCTGCCGCGCGCGCTGGACGCCGTCGGCGTGCGCGAGGCGGTGCTGTTCGGCCACAGCGACGGAGCGTCCATCGCGACGATCTACGCCGGCGCGAAGAATGATCCGCGCGTTCGCGCGCTTGCATTGCTGGCGCCGCATTTCATGGTTGAGCCAGTCAGCATCGCAGGCATCGAAGAGGCGCGCATCGCCTATGAGCAGCACGGATTGCGGGGCCGGCTCGCGCGCCATCACGCCCATGTCGATGTCGCTTTCTACGGCTGGAACGACACATGGCTGCGCGAGGATTTCGCGGCGCTCGACCTGCGCGCGTTCGTGCGGAACATCTCCGCGCCGGTTTTCATGGCGCAGGGCGAGGACGACCGCTATGGCACGCTTGCTCAGCTTGACGTGCTGAACGAGCATTGCAGGGCGCCGGTTGAAAGCCTGATCCTCGCAGGGTGCGGGCACGCGCCGCATCGCGAGAAGGCCGACGAGCTTCTCGGCGGCTTCACCTCGTTTTTGGACCGGAGGCTGGGCCGGCGCTGACGCGCCGGTCCGCTTCGCTTGATCGCATCGAGAACGCGCATGTCAGACTCGCAAACGCCAGTCCCGCCGAAGCCTCGCATCGCCGACCCGCGCGAGAGATACCAGGCGCGCGCGCAGGGTTTTGATGCGACCAACATGATCGCCTACGAAAGGCCGCTCGAGGATCCGTCTTATCCTGAAATATGGTGTTACGCTGATCGACTGTCCTACAAGCCGGGCGACGAGGTGTGCGTCCATGCGAGCGCCACCACGCCGTCGTTCGAGCTCGCGATCTGGCGGGACGGGCCCGAGCCGCGCCTCATCTCCCGTCATGAGCTCAGCGCGCCGCTGACGCCGCTGCGCGGCGATTTCATCGCCTCTGGATGCGATTGGCCGGTGGTGCTGCGCTGGCCGGTTCCGCACGATCTTCCGAGCGGCTTTTATCTGATGCTTGCGCGCGCCGAGATGAATGGCGTCGTGCGCGAACAGGAGCACGGATTTTTCGTCAGGTCCGGCGCGCCGGGCCGGGATGCGAAAATTCTGCTCGTCGCAGCGACATCGACATGGACGGCCTATAACGACTGGGGCGGCGCCAACCATTATATCGGGCACAATGTGCCGGGCGGCTTTCCGTTTGCGCCGCGGCTCAGCACGCAGCGTCCGTTCGCGCGCGGGCTGATCTTTTCTCCCGTCGGCGCGCCGCGCAAGCCGCATGCGTTTCGGGTCGAGCGCGGCGCCGTGCCGCGCTATCCGCCGATCGAGTTTTCATACACGCGCGGCCTGTCGAAGTTTTATTCCAACGCCGGCTGGGCGACTTATGAGAGGCCGTTCTGCGTGTGGGCGGAGCGGAACGGCTATCGGCTGGACTACGCGACCCAGACAGATCTGCATTACGACGAGGAGTTGCTCGCTCCCTATGACTGCGTCGTGCTGGTCGGCCACGACGAATACTGGACATGGGAGATGCGCGAGGCGCTGGATCACTATGTGACGGCTGGCGGCCATGTCGCGCGCTTCGGCGGAAATTTCTTCTGGCAGGTGCGTCTGGAGGACGGCGGCCGCACGCAGGTCTGCTACAAGGAGCTGGCCGGCACGCATGATCCCTTGCTGGGCACGAGCGCGCAGCGGCGCGTCACCGCCTGCTGGGAGGACGAGCTTGTCGATTGGCCGGGCGCGCGCTCGCTCGGCCTCAATGGCGCCTACGGGATTTACGCGCATGTCGGCGGGCAGGCGCCGCGCGCCTCGGGCGGCTTCACCGTCTATCGCCCGGAGCATTGGGCGTTCGCCGGAACCGACGCCTATTACGGCGACATCCTCGGCGGCGACAGCCGCATCTTCGGCTACGAGGTCGACGGGCTGGATTTCACGTTCAGGGACGGGCTGCCTTATCCGACCTTCAGCGACGGCGCGCCGCCCTCCGTCGAAATCCTGGCGATGGGGCTGGCCTACAACACCGAGGCGCTGCGCGGCGCGCGCGGCGAGATCAGCTACTATGGCGACACCGCGCCGCAACTGGCGCGCCTGCGTTATCGCGAGGATACGCCTGAGGCGCGCGAGCGCGCGTCGCGCGGCAGCGGCATGATCGTCTCGTTCAGCCAGGGGCGCGGCGCCGTATTCAACGCCGGCTCGTGCGAATGGGTGGCGGGGCTTCATGCCGCGGATTTTCAGGTCGAACAGATGACGCGGAACGTTCTGGACAGATTTTCAGGCCGCGGGCTGTGACAGGAGAGGTTATGAGCGAACACACGAAAAGCGTCGCGATCATCGGGACGGGTTTGATCGGCCGCGGCTGGGCGGTCGTCTTCGCGCGCGCCGGTTATGCGGTGCGGCTGTGGGACGGCGCGCCGGCGGCCGCGCAGGAGGCCCTCCCGCATGTCGGGGAGTCGCTGCGCGACATGAGCGAGGTTGGCCTCGTGCCCGATCTTGCCGCCGCGCAGGCGCGCCTCTCCGTCGCGAGCGATCTGTCTCAGGCGCTCGCCGGCGCCGCGTGGGCGCAGGAAAGCGTGCGTGAGGACGCCGACGTCAAGCGCGATGTCTGTCGCGCGATGGATGCGGCCGCCGGCCCCGACACGATTCTCGCAAGCTCCACCAGCGCCATTCCCGGTAGCGTGTTCCTGGCCGATCTCCCAGGTCGCGACCGTTGCATCGTCGCGCATCCGGCAAACCCGCCGCATCTCATGCCCGTCGTCGAACTGGCGCCGTCGCCGTGGCATGCGGACGCTTTCGTTCAGCGCTGCGCCGCATTCCTGAGCGGGGTCGGACAGGTGCCGGTGGTGGTCAGGCATGAGGCCGTCGGATTCGTGATGAACCGCTTGCAGGCGGCGGTGATCGGCGAGGCGATGTCGCTTGTCGCGAAGGGCGTAGTCGATCCGGACGGGCTGGACGCCGTGATGAAGCATAGTCTCGGGCTGCGCTGGTCGTTTCTCGGGCCGTTCGAAACGATGGACCTCAACGCGCCCGCCGGTTTCCTCGACTATGCGCGCCGCTACGGTTCGACTTACGCCACGCTGTCGTCTGATCTGACTGTCGCGGCGCCGTGGAGCGATGCGGCGATGGAGCGGATCGAAGCGGCGCGCCGCGCCGCGACGCCGGCCGGCTCCGTGACTGCGCGTCAGCGCTGGCGCGACAGGCGGCTCATGCGGCTGCTCAAGCACCAGCAGGATTGCGACCGGGAGATCGGCGCCTGACGCGAACTCCGTCGGCTGCGCGGAATGGCGGTCCATCCGTAGTCTTCGGGGATGCTGGCCGCCAGAGTCTTGGCGGCTCGCCATGCGCGCGGTAGCTGCAGGGCCGGCGTTTCTCTCCGGTCCCGGCCTTCGCATGACGATCACGATCTACGGCATCAGCAACTGCGACACCATGAAGAAGGCCCGCGCATGGCTCGATGCGCATGGAGTGGACTATGCGTTCCATGACTACCGCAAGGCCGGCGTCGATCGCGCGCGGCTGGAGCGCTGGGCGAAGACGGTGGGATGGGAAGTGTTGCTCAACCGCGCGGGAACGACGTTCCGCGCGCTGCCTGAAGCGCGCAAGCGGGATCTCGACGCGGCGAGCGCGATCGCGCTGATGATGGAGCAGCCCGCGATGATCAAGCGTCCGGTTCTCGAGCAGGGCGCGCGATTGCTGGTGGGCTTCAAGCCGCAGGCTTATGCGGACGCATTCGCGTCAGGATGACAGCCGCGCCCGCGCGCCCATTCAATCGAGAACGGACAGCTTCACCCGGCGGCGCAGCAGCGTGCGGTCCGAAGTGATCGAGCAGCCGTCGACGCGCATCGAGACGTAGTAGAGCATGGCGTCGTCGCCGGCGTCCTCGAAGTTGCGCGTCGTCGCCGCCGGGTCGAGCAGGGAAGGGTAGGCGATGAGGCGCGATCCCGCCTTGCAGGGATCGTCATAGAGCGTCGCGCCCGACATCACGAGCGTCGGTTTCGACCAGTGGATGAGATCGCGCGACGCGGTCGCCCAGAATCCGGGCTCGGTGAAAAAGGAATCGTTCTTCGAGGCCATCATCACGGCGATCCACGCGCCGCTCGGCCTGTGCCGCACGATCGCGCCGACCGGGGTCACGAAGGGCGCGATCGGCTCGCACGTTTTCGTCGGATCGGCGTCGCCGGCGTAGGGGTCGCCCGTTCGCGCGGCGAAGGCGCGGCCGTCCCAGGCGAGCCAGCTCCGCGGATCGCTCGGCGTCCGCGTACGGAAGAGGCAGGCGCCGTATCTCTGGCCCGTCCAGCCGGTTGTCGCCGCGAACATGTATTTCCATTCCCCGTCCGAGACGATGTTCGAGGGGTTGAAGAAGCCGCGATGCCGGCCCTGTCCGACGTCCTGAGGGAAAGGATAGGTTGCGAGGACGGGCGAGCCGTCCGGCCGCGTGAAGCTGCTCCCTGCGTCGGAGGATCGCGCGACGAGGATGCTGTTGGTCCAGCACCGCATCATGTCCGGGAACGCGCAACGGCCCTTGTGCTCGTTGGCGTGATATTCGTGATGCACGAGCGCCGCGACGTGAACGCCGTCGTCGGTCCAGGTCGCCGTGATCCAGGAATAATCGTCATAGGCGGCGGGATCGTCCTTCCCGCCGGACGCCAGAACCACCTTGCAGTCGAGCTTGAGGGCGTCGAGCGTCGGTCCTCGCAGAGCGCGGTTGACGTAGTGCATGCCGAACATGACGACGCCGCCGTCCGCGCCACGGAAGGCGCGGGCAGGCGCGTCGGGAACGTCGTGGCCGTCGCAGGCGTCGGTCTTGGGATCGAAGACTGTCTGCGGCCCGCCGATCGGCGTGACCACGGCCGTGGGCGCGCCGTCCCAGCGCGGCGTCGGCTGGGCGAAGGCGCCGGCGCACAGGATCGTGAAGCCGGCGACGGCGCTCACAATGCCAGCGAGCGGGTATGATGCGCGCGGGTGGAGAAAGCCCGGCGCGCGGCGCGGAAGCGGCATGCGGGCTGCATAGAGAAGACGGGGCCGTCCGCCCATCGGCAAGTCATGATCCGGTAAACGTCGAATGAGTTGGTTCTTGCCGGAGGACGACGCGCTGCTAACATTGGGGGGCGTTGTGGCCGAGCGGCCCAGGACGAAGCGACAGTGACCAGCCAGCCCCGCGACGCGCCGCAGTTTTTCCTCACCGCGCCCTCCGCCTGCCCCTATCTGCCGGGACAGGAGGAGCGGAAGGTGTTCACCCATCTCGTCGGCGGCCGCGCGCCGGCCCTGAATGAGGCGCTGACCCATGGCGGCTTCCGCCGCTCGCAGACCATCGCCTACCGTCCCGCCTGCGAACGCTGCCGCGCCTGCATTTCCGTCAGGGTGTGCGTGGACGACTTCCGGCCCGGCCGCAACATGCGCCGGGTGGCGGATCGCAACCGCGATCTGATCGGGCAGGAGAGGGAGAACCGGCCGAGCTCCGAGCAGTATTCGCTCTTCCGCGCCTATCTCGACGCCCGCCACGCCGAGGGCGGCATGGCCGATATGACCGTGCTCGACTACGCCATGATGGTGGAGGACAGCCACGTGGAAACCCGCCTGATCGAATACCGGGCGCGGGGCGTCGACAGCTTCATCACCGGTCGGGGCGCAGGCCCTCTGCTCGCGGTCGCGCTCACGGACGAACTGTCCGACGGCCTGTCGATGGTCTACGCCTTCTACGATCCCGCCCTCGGCGCGCGGTCCCTCGGAACCTGGATGATCCTCGACCATATCGAGCGCGCGCGGGCGCGGGGGCTGACCTATCTCTATCTCGGCTATTGGGTCGAGGGCTCGAAGAAGATGGCGTACAAGTCGCGCTTTCTGCCCCAGGAGCGATTGCTGGCCGGCGGCTGGGAGAGGGTCGAGGGATAGGTCCTTGAAGCGTGGCGGAAAAAAACGATTCCGCTTCAGGATCTTGCAGGCCCGTCTTGAATCGGATTGTCCGGCCTTTGAATCAAACACTCAACGCGCGCGGCGGCTGATGGATCGTCTGTCCTGCCCGCATGGCGGCGCGCTGCTGCTCTCGTCCTTTCCGGGATCGGGCCTTGTGCGCGACGGCGCGTCGCCGCGCGGAGCGGTGGAGGCCGGCCTGGCGGCGTTCGCGGCCGCAGGGGCCTCGTCGGTCGTCACGCTTGTCGAGGAAACGACCCTCGACGCCTTCGGATGTCCCGACCTCGGCGCTCTGGCGCGGCGCGCCGGCCTTGCCTGGCTGCATCTGCCGATCGCGGATTTCTCGACGCCGGGTGACGATTTCGTCCGGTCGTGGCGCGAGGCCGGTCCGGGTCTTCACGCCCGCCTCGATCGCGGCGAAACCGTCGCGGTCCATTGCCGCGCCGGGCTCGGACGCACCGGGACGGTGGCGGCCATGATCCTGATCGAGCGCGGACTTGAGCCCGCCGACGCGGTCGCGCGGGTCAGATCAGCGCGGCCGGGAACGATCGAAACGGACGCCCAGCGCGCCTGGGTGGAGGCCTGCCGCAACCGCCGCCGGTGAAGCGGCCGGGGTCGGATGGGAGACGGCTCAATCCGGATGCGCGCGCCTGCGACGCATCGAAACAGGCGGGCGATCCTGCTATTCGGAGGTCATACGCCGATAGCGCGCATAGTTCATCGAGCACCCGGACAGCCATGATTCGTCACGTCGTTTTGTTCAGCGCGAAAGACAAGACCGATATCGAGCGCATCATTGACGGGCTTTCGGTTCTCGCAAGAATTCCGAATGCGCGCCGGCTGGAGGTCGCTCGCAATGCGCGGATCGACCAGATCGACAACTCGGTCGATGTCATCGTCTACGGCGAATTCGACGATGAAGCCGAGTTTGCGGCGTATAAGGCCCATCCTCTCTACGAGGAATCGATCAGGCGCGTGCGGCCCATCCGCGAATTGCGGATCGCGGCCGACTACGACACGGCGGGCGCCGTTCCCAAGCCGGGCGGCTAGGCTCCGCAAAGCATGATGCGGAAAAGCGGGCTCCGGTTTTCAGAAAACATCATGCCGTCGCCAGCGGCGGCTCCGCCAGCAGGCCGTGCAGGTCGAGGCGCTCGGTCACCATCTTGAGATGGCCCTCCGCGTCCCGCGGCCAGTCGCTCTCCGGCCGGTCGCGGTAGAGTTCGACGCCGTTCTGGTCGGGATCGCGCAGATAGAGCGCCTCGCTGACGCCGTGATCGCTCGCGCCGTCGAGCGGGACGCCGGCCGCGATCAGCCGGCGCAGCGCGTCGGCGAGGGCGGGGCGCGTCGGATAGAGGATCGCCGTGTGATAGAGGCCCGTGGAGCCCGGAGCGGGCGGCGAGCCTCCCCGGCTTTCCCAGGTGTTCAGGCCGATATGGTGGTGATAGCCGCCGGCCGAGATGAACGCCGCCTGCGCTCCGTAGCGCTGCATGAGCTGGAAGCCGAGCACGTCGCAATAGAAGCGCAGCGCGCGGTCGAGATCGGCGACCTTCAGATGCACATGCCCGATCCGCGTGCCGGGATGGATCGCCTGCGCGGCGGACGGGGGAAGAGTGGAGGACATGGAAGCGCACCGTTTGCGACGGGATGGCGGATGATGTGCGCGCGCCGAAGCGTTTTCGCCAGTCACGGAAATGCAAAAGCGGTCTTGCAGACGCGCCCTGAACGGTTGCGGCTTGCGCGGCGCCCCCCGTTCGGCTCTCGTCGTTCCGACGCGGAGGCTTTTTGACTTGCAGTCTGTCATTCTGATCTTGCTGCTGCTTCTGCTGGCTGCGGTGTCGGGTCCGCTGGCGCGCGTCGCGCGGCTGCCGCTGCCGATCGCGCAGATCGCGATGGGGCTTGCGCTCGCCTGGCCCACCGCGGGTCTGCACATCGATCTCGAGCCGGAGCTGTTCCTTCTCATCTTCATTCCGCCGTTGCTGTTCGCGGACGCGCGGCTCGCGCCCAAGCGCGAATTCGTGGAGCTGGCGGCGCCGATTCTGGGGCTGGCGTTCGGCCTCGCGATCGCGACGGTGGTGGTGTTCGGCTATGGGCTGCACTGGTGGTTTCCCGCGCTGCCGCTGTCCGTCGCCTTCGCGCTGGCGGCCGTTCTGTCGCCCACCGACGCGGTTGCGGTGGCGTCCATCGTCAACCGTCACGCCGTGCCCGACCGGCTGATGCAGATCCTGCAGGGCGAGGCGCTTTTCAACGACGCCACTGGTCTCGTGATCTTCCGCTTCGCGGTGGCTGCGACGCTGAGCGGCGGCTTTTCCCTTGCGGAGACGAGCGGGGCCTTTGTCGGCGCGGTCATCGGCGGCGTCGGCGCCGGTCTGCTGGTCGTTTTCTCGTTCGCGCAGGCGTTGAAGCTGCTGTCCCGCAGCGGGGCGATGTCGCCGGAGGCGCAGGTGACGGCGACTCTGCTGCTCCCTTTCGCCGCCTATCTGCTTGCCGAACATATCGGAGCTTCGGGAATTCTCGCCGCCGTCGCTGGCGGAATGACCAGCGGCCTGACGGGCATGTACAACCACATGACGCCGACCGCGCGGTTGCAGTCCAGCGTCCTCCTGGAGACGGTCGTCTTCGTTTTCAACGGCGTGATCTTCCTGCTTCTCGGGCTCCAACTGCCGGCGATCATCCGGAACACGCCGTCGGAACTGATGGATGGAGCGCTGTATCTGGGGCCGGTCGCGGCGGTCGTCGGTCTGACGGCCGCCCTGATTCTTCTGCGGTTCGCCTGGATCGTGACGGGCGTCCTCGCCCGCTCCTTCGCGTCGCGCCTGCGCGGCGCGCCGGCCGAGCGTGAAAGCCTGCGGGTGCAGATCGTCGGATCGCTCGCCGGCGTCCGCGGCGCGGTGACGCTCGCCGGCATCCTGTCGCTGCCGATCGCTCTGCCGGACGGCTCTGCTTTTCCCGGCCGCGATCTCTCCATTTTTCTGGCGGCGGGGGTTATTCTTTGTTCGCTGCTGGTCGCGAGCCTTCTGTTGCCGCTGGCGGCGCGCGGCCTGCGCATGCCGGGCGACGATCCGATGGCGGAAGAGGAGCGGCTGGCGCGCATCGCGTCCGCTCAGGCCGCGATCGCCCGCCTCGAAACGTTGGCGCGCGAAGTCGAGGACGAGCGGCGCGACGCCGCGCATGAGGTCGCGAGCCGCCTGATCGAGACCTATCGGCGCCGCGTCGACACGCGCGACGAGCAGGAAGAGGTTTATCGCCATGCCCGGACGGTGTCGGAGATCGAGAACGACATGATGCGGGCTGCGATCCGCGCCGAGCGGGAAACCATGCGCAGGCTCGCCTACAAGCGCGAAATCAACGACGAGACGCTGCACAAGCTGCTCAACGAGATCATTCTCGTGGAGGCTCTTCTCGAACGGCGCGCCGTTTGACGCGGCGCCGCCGTCAGCCGAGCGCGGCGTCGATGAAGGCGTCCGGGTCGCGCAGGAATTCGCGCATGACGCGCACATGCTCGATCTCGTCGAGCGACGCCGGCGCGAGCGCGTCGTTTGTCAGGCGCAGCAGCGCGGCGTTCGGGCAGGCCATGAGCAGCGGCGAATGCGTGGCGATCACCGCCTGGCTCTGACCCGATCGATCCATGCCGCGCAGCACCTTCAGGAACTCGATCTGGCGCGTCGGCGACAGCGCGCTCTCCGGCTCGTCGAAGATGAAGAGCCCCTGCCGGCGGCAGCGCTCCTCGAAGAAGCGCAGGAATCCCCCGCCGTGCGAATGGGAGAGGAAATCCGGCGGCGGTCCGCTCATGGGCTCGCGCGCGGCTTCGTCGAGATAGCGCGCGACGGAGAAGAAGCTCTCGGCGCGGAAGAACCATCCGTCGGTGATTTTCGGCAGCCATGAGGCGCGCAGCGCCGCGGCGAGGGCGGCGCCGCTCCGGTCGAGCGCGCGCGAATGATCGACGGGCCTGTATCCCTTGCCGCCGCCCGCCTCGTCATAGCCCGCCAGCGCCCCGATTGCTTCGAGAAGCGTCGATTTTCCGACGCCGTTCTCTCCGGCGATGATGGTGACCGGCTTGTCGAACGTCAGTTCGAAGCCGCGCGCGCGAAAGAGCGGAAGGTTGAACGGATAGGACTCCCAGTCCGCGACGCGGCCGGCGTCGAGAATGACGCGCTTGAGAAAAGGCGCGGGAAGACGCGTGAGGGATCGGCCGCGCCGCGCCACGTCCGCAATCTATCCTGAGAACCGGTTGCTCTTCGGGAATCCCTTCGGCGGCAACCGTCCGGCGTCGCCGCGCGCGCCGATCCAGTCCTTCAGGTCGGGCTTCGCGACCGTGAAGGTGCGGCCCGCGCTGTCCTGCCAGGTGAGCCCGTCCTTCATCGCGAAGACGCGCGCGTCGGCGAGTCCGCCGTCGCGGTATTTCTGCAGCCGCACGCCCTTGCCGCGCGCCATCTCGGGAATCTCCGCGAGCGGGAAGACGAGCAGCTTCCGGTTTTCGCCGATGACCGCCGCATGATCGCCCGCGGACGGCGTCGCGACGGCGAGCCTGTCGCCCTCATCGACGCTGAGCACGTTCTTGCCCTTGCGCGTGTTGGCGACGATGTCGTCGGCGGGGACGATGAAGCCGCGGCATTGATGGCTCGCGACCAGGAATTTCGCGCCCGCTTCGTAGGGCGTCGCCGCGACGAACGCGACGCCGGCCTCGACATCGACCATCAGCGAAACGGGATCGCCGAAGCCGCGGCCGCCGGGCAGCTTCGCCGCGTCGAGCGTGTAGCATTTGCCGTTCGAGGCGAAGACGAGGATCTTCGCCGTGGTTTCGGTCTTGAAGGCGATGTTGAGCGCGTCGTCGCCCTTGAAGGCGAGCGAGGACAGATCATCCACATGCCCCTTGAGCGCGCGCACCCAGCCTTTCTTTGACAGCACCACCGTGATCGGCTCGCGCTCGACCAGCGCTTCCTCGATGGTGATGTCGCCGATGTCGGGCGCGTCCGAAAAGGTCGTGCGCCGCTTGCCGAGCTTCGTCTCCGGTCCGAAGCGCTTCTTCACGTCGCGGATCTCGACCGCGATCATCTTCCACTGTTTCTCGTTCGAGCCGAGCAGGCCCTCGATGTCGTCCTTCTCCTTGACGAGATCGTCGAGCTCTTTCTTGAGCGCCATCTCTTCGAGCTTGCGCAGCGCGCGCAGGCGCGTGTCGAGAATCGCGTTCGCCTGAACCTCGTTGAGTCCGAAGGCGCGCATCAGCTCTTGCTTCGGCTCGTCCTCCTCGCGGATGATCCGGATCACGCGATCGAGGTCGAGATAGACGATCAGCAGGCCGCGCAGGATTTCCAGGCGCTTCTCGATCTGGCCGAGCCGGAAGCGCGAGCGCCGCTGCAGCACGACGCGGCGGTGGTCGAGCCACGCCTTCAGCGCTTCCGCGAGCGAGATCACGCGCGGCACGACGCCGTCGACCAGCACGTTCATGTTGAGCGAGATGCGGCTTTCCAGCTCGGTGAGCCGGAACAGCGATTCCATCAGCAGGGTCGGATCGACCGTGCGCGAGCGCGGCTCCAGCACGACGCGGATGTCTTCGGCCGATTCATCGCGCACATCGACGAGCAGCGGCAGTTTTTTTTCGTTGATCAGCTCCGCGAGCTTTTCGATCAGGCGCGATTTGGTGACGAGCCACGGAATTTCGGTCACCACCGCGACCCAGCCGCCGCGCCCGGCGTCTTCCTTCGTCCAGCGCGCGCGCACGCGGAACGAGCCGCGTCCGGTGCGGTAGGCTTCCTCGATGGAGGCGCGCGGCTCGATGATGACGCCGCCGGTCGGAAAATCCGGCCCCTGCACGAAATTGAGCAGTTTCTCCGAGGGCGTTCCCGGATGCTGGATCAGATAGAGCGCCGCGTCGCAGAGCTCGGCGACATTGTGCGGCGGGATCGAGGTCGCCATGCCGACCGCGATTCCCTGCGCGCCGTTGGCGAGGAGGTTGGGAAACGCCGCCGGCAGGACCACCGGCTCCTCTTCGGAGCCGTCATAGGTCGGCCGGAAATCGACCGCGTCCTCGTCGATGCCTTCGAGCAGGAGCCGCGCGACGTCGGTCATGCGCGCTTCCGTGTAGCGCATGGCGGCGGCGGCGTCGCCGTCGACATTGCCGAAATTGCCCTGTCCGTCGACGAGCGGATAGCGCTGGGCGAAATCCTGCGCGAGACGGACCAGCGCGTCATAGACGGACTGATCGCCGTGCGGATGATATTTGCCGATCACGTCGCCGATGATGCGCGCCGACTTCTTCGGCGCTCCCGCCGGATCGAGCCGGAGCATCCGCATCGCATAGAGCAGCCGCCGGTGGACCGGCTTCAGCCCGTCGCGGGCGTCCGGCAGCGCGCGCCCCATGATGGTCGACAGCGCATAGGCGAGATAACGCTCTTCGAGCGCTTCGCGCAGATTGATCGATTCGACATGGCCGCCCCCGGGCGGCTCGACCCTTTTACCCATGCCGTCGCACTAGCGGCGGCCCTGATTCGTGTCCATCCGCCGGGTCCGCGCGCTGCCCGCGCCGCGTGGGCGCCACAATCCTGCTGGATTGCTTGCCGTCGAAGGATTGAGGCATGTTGAGACAGTTCGCCCTGGCCGCCGCCGCCGCGTTCGCGGTCATCTCCGCCGCCCCGGTCATGGCCGGGCCCGCGCCGAAACAGGCTGGCGCCGCCAAGCCGCAGGCGCGCCAGCCGGCCCGCGCCGCCGCGCCCGATCCCGCCGCCGCCCGCGCGGCGCGCGTGGACCGCATGTTCCGCGTCGCGGACCGCAACAGGGACAACGCGCTGTCCCGCAGCGAATATACCCGGTGGTACAGGGTCGCCGCGCGCCGCCGTGGACCGCTCACATGGCGCAAGCATGCGGCGCAGATGTTCCGCCAGCTCGACGTCGGCCAGAAGGGCCGGCTGACCAAGGCCGAATTCGCCAATGATCCGGCGTTCCGGCGCGTCAGGCCGGGATGGACGCGCGCGGTGATCGGGGCCCTGTCCGCCGATCAGCCGCCTGCCGCCGCGCCGGACGCGGGGGCTTCCGCCGCTTCCCAGCCGGAGCGCTGAGCGCTTCCGGGCTCAGGGGCGCCGGCGCAGGACGACGCCGGTCGCGAAATCATGCAGCAGCCGGTGCTGGCTGTTGAACAGCCCGACCAGCAGCACGGGCGGAAACGCCATGCTCACATAGAACAGAACCGCGTGCGCGCCCGCGACGAGGAAATCCAGCGGCCGTCCGTTGATGTCGATGGCTTCCAGCCCCATCGCCCGCATGCCCCATGTGCCGCGTCCCGGCCCGGACATCGTGATCGCGTTGTAGAAGAAGGCGGTCAGCGGGAACACGAAGGGCAGCGCCATCCAGGACAGGCCGAACGTCAGCAGGCCGCCGAACAGGAGCGCCACGAAGACCGCGCAGCCGAGCGCCCCGATCAGCAGGAAATCGAAGCCGAACGCGCAGGCGCGCGACACGAGGACATGCGTGTCGCCGATGTCGTCGCGCGCGTCGAAGCCGTTCTGTCCGTCGTCGCGGCGATTCACAGACCAGAGCGTGTTGTGGAAATCGCCCCTCACAGCACGGCCTCCGCAGGGTGGCGATGATCCGGATTGAGACACTCCGAATGATGCGCGAGGCCGCCGATCACGCCGCATTCCGCCACTGAATGTCCGTTGCAGCGCTCGACCATCCGTTGCAGGTCGCGCTTGAGGGCCTCCAGTTGCCGCACCTTGCGGTCGATGGCTTCGATCTGCTCGCGCGCGATGGCGTCCGCCCGCGCGCAGGGCTGCTCAGGCTGGCCGCGCAGATCCAGCAGCGCCCTGATGGCGTCCATGCCGAAGCCAAGATCGCGCGCGTGCCGGATGAAGGCCAGCCGGTCGATGGCGTCAGCGTCATAGACGCGCCGGTTGGACGCGGTCCGGTCGGGCTGCGGCAGCAGCCCGGCGGATTCGTAATAGCGGATGGTTGGAACCTTCACATCCGTGCGGCGCGCCAGCGCGCCGATCGACAACGCCGTCATTGTCGTCTCCGAAATCTCTAGTCTCTGGAGGATGTAGGAAGTCCGGACTGGTTAGGGAAGGGCGGGCGTCCGCCTTCGGGGACAAACCGTTCGATCGCGCCGAAGAGGGCGGTCCAGGCTGTCTCCTGCGGCAGGATCACATGGTTGCGGCTCTCCAGCATGACGAACTCCGCATTGGCGATGCGGGACGCGATCTGCCGACCCTGTTCGAGCGGATGGATGGAATCGCTGCGCGCATGCAGCACGAGCGTCGGCGCTGCGACGGATTCGATCACGCCGGAGACGTCGAAGCGGTCGACGGCCGCGCGCAGGGCGGCGGCGTTCTCGGGCGAGGTTGTCAGCCTTTGCAGATCGGCGAGCGACTCGATCTGCTCCCGGTCGCCGTCCGGGATGAACATCGCGGCGAAGGCGTCGATGAAGGCGCTGCCGCGCCGGCCCCAGCCATGTCGGATGAGGGTGAGAATGGCTTCGCCCTGCTCGCGGTCGGGCGCGGCCTCGCGCACCAGCCGCCCCTTCTCGTAGCCGCCATGCAGGATCAGGTGGCTCACCCGCTCGGGATGGCGCGCCGCGTAAGCGATCGCGATCGGCGCCCCCTGCGACGCGCCGTAGAGCGCGAAGCGCGCGACGCCAGCCGCGTCCACGACGGCCTCCAGATCCTCGACGAAGCGATCGAGCGAAAAGTCGCGCGCGTCCCAGTCGGACAGGCCGTTGCCGCGCTGGTCGTACCGCACGAGCTGGAAGCGCCGGTTCAGCCTGTCGAGAAACGGCCGCCACAGCGGGCTTTGCGCGTCGTGATCGAGATGAGTGAGCCAGTTTCCCGCCTTCACCAGCGGATAGCCGCTTCCGCTCGTCGCATAGGCGATCCGCGTGCCGTCGGCCGAGCGGCGGAATGCGACGCGATGGGGTTCCGGCGCGGGGCCGGCGTCGGCTGCGTCGGCGATGGCCTCGACCGGCCCGACGAAACGGAAGCCCCGGCCGCGGATGGTCTTGATCCATTCCTGTCGCGCGCCGTCGTCGCCGATCGCGGCGCGCGCGGCGCTGATGCGGGCGTTGATGGCGGAGTCCGAGACGATGCGCCCGTTCCAGACCGCCGCGATGAGGTCGTCCTGCGAGACGATCCGCTCCCGCTCCGTCACGAGATGGAGCAGCAGATCGAAGACCTGCGGTTCGATCGCCGCCGGCTGTCCCGCTGAGAGCAGCTCGCGGCGGTCAGGGGTCAGCTCATAGGGGCCGAACCGGTAGCGCATGGCGACTCATAACACGCGCCCGAGGCGCGCCGAAGCCGGGCAAGGCGCCGGCGCGCGCCAGGCAAGCAAAGGCGCGCGAAAGACAAGCTGAGGGCAAGCGAACGGCAAAGCGGCGCGCGAGCGGTCTTTTAGGATCGCTCATCTCCAATCAACGGAGGGCGCCATGCTCCCGGATCGCCACGACGACATCCCCCGAATCGACGGCGCCATCGACTATGATTTCTACCGCCGTCGCGCGGCGCGGCTGCGGCGCGAGGCGATAAGAACGGCGGCCGGACGCCCGGCGGCGGCGTTGTCGCGCTTCCTCGCCGCTTGCTGGAGGAACGCGCGCTCGGCGATGGCCGGCGCGCCGGCGCGGCAGAGCTAGGCCCCGCTCAGTCCCCGCGGATCGAGCCGCGTCGGAGAGTAGCCTTCGCGCGCCAGGGTCTCCAGCAGCTCGCGGGCATGAACGGCGTCGCGCGTCTCCACGGTCACGTCGAGCGAGACGCCTTTCGCCGGCACGTCGATGAACAGGCGTCCGTGACTGACTTCGAGGATGTTCGCGCCGAGCTCGCCGATGCGCGTGGCGATCTTGCCGAGCAGGCCGGGGCGGTCGCTGGTGGTGATCCGGAACGACACGATGCGGTCCGCCCGTTCGAGCGCGCGCACCATCACCGACGCCAGCATGCGCGCGTCGATATTGCCGCCGGTGAGAACGAGGCCCACGCGCTTGCCGCGGAAGCGTTCGGGCTCGGCCAGCATCGCCGCGAGTCCGGTCGCGCCCGCGCCTTCCGCCATCACCCGCTGCCAGGTCGCGAAAATGCTGATCGCGTCCTCGATCTGAGTCTCGTTGACGCAGACGATGTGCGAGAACAGGGCCTTCACCACCGGCAGCGTCAGCGCCCCGACATGCTTGACCGCGATTCCCTCGGCGAGCGTCGCGCCGCCGATCGGCCGCTCGCGGCCATGCGTCGCGTTGTCGAAGGAGGCGAACAACTCCGCTTCCGCGCCGATGATGTCGATGTCCGGCCTGACCGCTTTGGCCGCGATCGCGCAGCCTGCGCCGAGGCCGCCGCCGCCGAGCGGAATGACCATCATGTCGAGATCGGGATGGTCCTCCAGCATTTCGAGCGCGACCGTCCCCTGTCCCGCCATGATCAGCGGATCGTCATAGGGATGGACGAACACCAGGCCTTCGTCGGCCGCGACGCGCTTCGCTTCCGCCTGCGATTCAGCCAGCGTCTCGCCATTCAGGATGACGCGGGCGCCGTAGCCGCGCGTGTTCTCGATTTTGATGAGCGGCGTGCCGTCCGGCATCACGATCGTCGCCGGCACGCCGAGCCGCCCCGCATGATAGGCGACCGCCTGCGCATGATTGCCCGCCGACATGGCGATGACGCCGCGCCGGCGCTCGTCGTCGGTCAGCGAAGCGAGCTTCAAGATGGCGCCTCGCTCCTTGAAGGAGCCTGTCGCGTGCATCGTCTCATATTTGACGACGACCTCGGCGCCGGTCAGCGCCGACAGCCGGGGCGCCGGCAGGCACGGCGTGCGCGCCAGCGCGCCGCTGATCAGGCCCTGCGCCGCGCGCACGTCGTCGACGGAAATCGCGAATGGTCCGGTCACGAAGCGCGTCCCTGCGGCCTGTCGGTCTGCCGTCCGTCGCCGAGCAGGCCGCCCGGGCGAAGGATGAGCACGACAGATAGCAGAACGAAGACCGCCGCGTCGCGCCATTCGATCGGCATGGTCGCCGACCAGACAGCCTCGAACGCGCCGATGGCCAGTCCGCCCGCGAGCGCGCCGCCGACGGATCCGATCCCGCCGGCGATCGCGCCGACCAGCGCCTTCAGGCCGAACACCGCCCCGCCGGCGAAGCCCATGCCGCCGATATGCAGGGTGAGCAGAAATCCTGCGAAGCCGGCGACGCCGCAGGCGAGGGCGCAGGCGATCAGCAGCGTGCGCTCGGGATCGACGCCGCACAGCGAGGCCGCCAGCCGGTCGTCCGCGCAGGCGCGCCAGGCGCGGCCGTAGTCGCTGCGGCGCATCGCGATGAGCAGGGCCGCCGCGGTCGCGCACGCCGCCGCGCCGACCAGAAGCGCGATCGGCGTCGTCGTAGCCGAGAATCCCGGCGCGACGGCGAGCGTCAGCGGCGCGTTCCACAGCGGCGAGATCCAGCGCACATGGACGCCCTGCGTCAGCCGGACGCCTTCCGACAGCGCAATCGCGAGCCCGATGCTCGCTACCAGCACATGCTGTCCGGGCCGCGCCATGAGCGGCGTGAACACGAAACGCGCGGCCGCGCCGCCCCACGCGGCTGTGGTCCAGGCGGCGAACGCAAGCCCGACGAGCATGACCGCCGGCGCTGCGATGAGGCCGTTCGCCTGCGCCAGCGAAACGCCGAGCGTCACGCTGACGGCGCCGAGCGCGGCGAACTCGCCGAAGGTGACGATGATCCTGCCGGCCAGCCCATAGACGAGCGCGTAGGCGGTCGCCATGAGGCCGGTGACGGCGGTCTGCGGCAGGCCCGCCGCCGCCTGCTGGATGGCGTAGCCCGCCATCGGAGACACAAGGCCGAACACCGGCGTCGTCGCGGGCGCATCGGGCGTTTCAAGGGCGGAGGACGGCTGGTCGAGCCAGTAGCGCTTGAGGAAGAACAGCCTGGCGTCGCTCAGGCGCCCTCGGTCGGTGACGATGGCGACGAGGTCCGGCTCGCTCATCAGGCCGCCCGGGGCGAACGCGCAGAGCGCGACGCGCAGTTGCGGGGGCCGGTTCGCCTCGGTGACGCGATAGTCGACGCGCACGCTGTTCCGGGTGCGTCCGCGTCCCACGCGGGTGACGTCGATCCCGGCGCCTTCCGGCGCGAGCGCCGGCAGGACGCCCCTGCAGATGCGCGACTGCGCCTCGTCGACCGGCCCCGTGACCGCAAGCAGCGCCCCCAGCGCAAGGCCGGACGCAGCGGCTCCGACAAGCACGACAATGAGATGGCGAAGGCGCACGCGCTATCAGTGATCTGAATCGCTCGCGCCGCAAGGCGCGTCGCGGCCGTGCGGCTATGCGTGGAAAGCCAGCCGGCCTGCCGCGTGTTTCACGCGACCGCCGCGATGCGCGGGCGCTCGGCGGCGCGACGAAGATCGTTCAGGATCGTGGCGCGGTAGCCGGGATCGGCGAACGGCATCTGCGTGGCGTCGAAATCCAGCGTTCCCGCGATCTGCCGGCAACGCTCGGCGTAGTTCGCCGCGCTGTGCCGGCGTCCGGCGCGCAAGCTCGCGACCGCCAGCATCGCCCAGCCGAGATGCCAGTCCGGCCGCATCTCGACGCAGCGCTCGGCGTGACGGACCGCATCGTCGGCGCGGTCGAGCAGATGGCACGCGAGCGCCTTGCCGAAATAGCGGAAGAAGGACGCCGGATCGCGCGGATTCATGCGCAGCGCCATGTCGTGCGCGACGATGGCGGCCTCGAAGCGTCCGGCCCAGCCCAGAACCGTGCCCAGCGTGGCGTAGGCGATCGCGAAATTCGGATTGATCTCGATCGCGTGGCGCAGCGCCGCGACGCCGCGTTCATGCTGGCCGTCGAACATGTAGCAGGCGCCGAGGGTCCAGCGCGAATATTCGCAATTCTCGTCGATCTGCGCCGCGTGCTGCGCATAGGCGAGCGCCTGCTGAATCATCGACGGCGGATGCCTGAGCAGCCCGAGATAATGCTCGTGCACGATCGCAGCGGCTAGAATCTGGAAGCCGCGCGGATTTTTCGGATCGAGCCTGATGATCTGCCGCGCGATGTCCTTGGCGGTCTGGTAGCTGTCATATTTGAGTTCGTAGCATTTGCCCCAGCCGAGCCGGATCAGATCGGCGACCTCGAGGCTCGGGCGCGGGCGGTTGGCGAGCCGCTGTCCCTCCGCGAGCGTGATCTGGCTTTCGGTCGAGGCGACCACCGCCTGCGTGATGTCGTCCTGGACGAGGAAGATGTCCGTGATCCGGCGGTCGTACCGTTCCGCCCAGACGTGATGGCCGAGCGTCGCGTCGATGAGCTGCGCGTTGATGCGCACGCGGTCGCCGGCGCGGCGCACGCTGCCTTCGAGCACATACCGCACGCCGAGCTCGCGGCCGACATGCTTCACGTCCACCGCGCGGCCTTTGTAGGCGAACGTCGAGTTGCGGGCGATGACGAGAAATCCCGAGAAGCGCGACAGTTCGGTGATGACGTCTTCCGTCAGCCCGTCGCAGAAGCTGTCATTATCGCCGCCGCCCATGTCCGTGAAGGGCAGCACCGCGATCGACGGCTTTTCCGGCAGGTCGTCGACGGCGTTTTCGCGCCTCTCTCCCGGCGCGACCACCTGATAGATGCGCACAGGCTCCTGGATGTTCTTCAGCCAGCGTTCGCCGAGATCGAGGCAGACGAGCGATATCCGGCTCCGCACCTCTTCGCGCATGCGGCCCGACAGGTAGACCTCGCCGGGCTCCGCCAGCGCCTCGATGCGCGCCGCGATATTGACGTCGCCGCCGAAGATATCGCCGCGGTCGGCGATCACCTCGCCGAAATGAAGCCCGAGCCGCCATTCGAGCCATTGATCGTCCGCCAGCGACTGGTTGCTCGCGGCGGTCGCGCGCTGGATCGCGATGGCGCATTCCACGGCGTCGAGCGCATCGCCGAACTCGGCGAGAAAACTGTCGCCGGCGCTTTTCACCAGCCGTCCACGATGCGCCGCCAGCGCGGGCTCGATCGTCTCGGAGCGCAGGAACTCGATCCGGCGGTGCGTGCCGAGTTCGTCGGCCTCCATCAGCCGGCTATAGCCGGCGATGTCAGCCGCCAGGATGGCTGCCGCGCGGCGGGATGGCTCGCTCGCCAAAGGCCCCTCGTTTCCTCGCATGCGACGAAGGCCTGACGCATAGTCCACCGCGCATTCCGGTCAAGTCGGAAGAGTCGGAAAGCCTAAAATTTCAGTGATTTGGACAAATTTCCCGTGTTGTATGCATCGCCGGCGAAACACCCGCGAAACAATCCCGTCCGCGGCGCGTTGAACGCGCTCGCGGCGCGACCGGGCGATGCGTTAATAAGGAATAAGGGCGGATTCAGCGAATGGGACGCGCGCCGGCGCGCAGGCGGACGGGAAGGGCGGCTTGTCGAAACCTCTTGAAGACTACGGACTCATCGGCAACGCGATCTCGGCCGCGCTCGTGTCCCGCGACGGGTCGATCGACTGGCTCTGTCTGCCGCGTTTCGATTCGCCCGCCTGCTTCGCGGCGCTGCTCGGCGACGACGACAACGGGCGTTGGCGGATCGCGCCGATCGACGACTATCAGGTCGAGCGCGCCTACGCGCCGGGGACGGCGATTCTCGAGACCACTTTTTCCACGCGCGACGGCGCGGCCGTCCTGATCGATTTCATGCCGTTCTCGGACGATGAGCGCCGCAGCGACGTGGTCCGCATCGTGCGCGGCGTGCGCGGAGAGATGCGGATGGCGATGGAGTTCGTGCTGCGCTTCAATTACGGGCAGGCCGCGCCCTGGGTGCGGGCGCGCGACTACGGGCTTTCGGCGATCGCCGGCCCCGACGCGGTGGAGCTTCACACGAGGGCGCGGCTCGTCAACCGCGACATGAAAACATTCGCGGAGTTCACGATCCGGGAAGGGGAGAGCCTTCCCTTCACATTGTCCTATCACCCGTCGCACGCCGCGCCGCGTTTCGTTTCGGATCATGCCGAGAGCCTCGACCGCGCCACGACGCGCTGGCGCGAATGGACGAAGCGCGGCGCCTTCGAGCATGAGGATGCGCGCTGGACCGAAGCGGTGCAGCGCTCGCTCATCACGCTGAAGCTTCTCACCTTCGAGCCGACCGGCGGCATCGTCGCCGCGCCCACCGCCTCCTTGCCCGAGAAAATCGGCGGCGCGCGGAACTGGGACTATCGCTATTGCTGGCTGCGCGACTCAGCGCTGACGCTCTACGCGCTGCTCAACGCGGGTTATCGCGAGGAGGCCGAGAACTGGCGCAAATGGCTCCTGCGCGCCGCCGCCGGCCGGCCCGATCAGCTCGGGATTCTCTATGGCGTGGCGGGCGAACGCTGGTTGCCGGAGAATGTGGTGGACTGGCTGCCGGGCTACGAAAACAGCGCTCCCGTCCGCATCGGAAACGCCGCCGCGCTGCAGAAGCAGTTCGACATCTATGGCGAGCTCATGGAGGTGCTGCACGCCGCGCGCGAGGCCGATCTCAGCGCGCTGGACGATGGCTGGCGCATGGAGAAGGTGATGCTGGATCATGTCGCGCAGGTCTGGCGCGATCCTGACCAGGGAATATGGGAAACCCGCGGCCCGCCGCGATATTTCACCCATTCCCGCCTGATGTGCTGGGTCGCGTTCGATCGCGCCATCCGCAGCGCCGAGCGTTTCGGCCTCGACGGTCCGCTGGATGAGTGGCGGGCGGCGCGCGCGGCGATTCACGCCGACATCTGCGAAAGGGGTTTCGACGAGAAGCGCCAGACGTTCGTGCAGTATTATGGCGGCGAGCCGCTCGATGCTGCGCTGTTGCTGATGACGCAGGTCGGCTTTCTTCCGCGCGACGATGCGCGCATCCTCGGCACCGTCGCCGCGATCGAGCGCGAGCTTGTGGAAGGCGGTCTCGTGAAGCGCTATTCCACCGCGCGGACCGATGACGGCGTGGGCGGCCCCGAAGGCGCGTTTCTCGCTTGCTCGTTCTGGCTCGCCGACGCCTATGTGATGCTGGGGCGCCTCGACGATGCGAAGGCGATGTTCGAAAGGCTGCTCGATCTGCGCAATGATCTCGGCCTCCTCGCCGAGGAATATGATCTGGCGCGTCGCCGCCTGGTGGGAAATTTCCCGCAAGGGTTTTCCCATATCGGTGTCGTCAACACCGCCTTCAATCTCGTGCGGGCGAAAGGCCCCGCCCGGCAGCGCGCCGAGGCGGGCGCTCCCGATGGCAAGGAGAACGCCGCGCGGCCGGACCGCCTGCGTCCCCGCAGCCCGCAAGGCGGAAAAACGCCGTGGAAGGGAGAATGAGCGTCGCGGGCTGTTTCGCCGGCGTCACGCCGCGGATGCGGCCGGCTCCTCAGCCCGGAGATGGATCATTTTCGTGACGAGTTCGAACCGCACGCCGTCAGGCGCGTAGTCGACCGTCGTGTCGCCTGAGAAAGCTTCCGCGAGCGCGCGCTCGATCAGACGCGATCCGAAGCCGGAGCGCTTCGGCTTCGCGACCAGGGGCCCGCCCTTTTCGGTCCATGTGAGCCGAAAGAGTTCCTCCGAGTCGGGCGCGCCGAGAGTCCAACCGATGGCGATCGCGCCGCCGGGAACCGAGAGCGCGCCATATTTCACCGCGTTCGTTGCGAGCTCATTGATCCCGAGCGCGAGCGACAGCGATTGCTTGGCGGACAGTTCGATCGGCGGCCCTTTGATCGCGATGCGGCCCAGATCGTTGCGATGCGGCGACAAGGCGCCCTCGATCACCGCCCGGATCGGCGCGACGCTCCAGCTTGATTGCGTGAGGATGGCGTGCGCCTGACCGAGCGCGTCGATGCGGCTCGACAAGGTGTCGTGCGCCTCGTCGAGGGACGACGCGGAGCGGAAGCTCTGATTCACGATCGCGGAAATCACCGCGAGCGTGTTCTTGATGCGATGGGCCAGCTCGGCGTTGACCATCCGCGCATTCTTCTGCGCCTGAACCGTTTGAGTGGTCTCCATCACCGTGTCGATGATTCCGACGACGGCGCCGGATTCATCCCGCACAGGGCTGTAGCAGAAGGTGAACCAGGCCTCCTCCGGATAGCCGTTGCGCTCCACGGTGAGCGGGAAATTCTCGATGAAGGTCGCTTCCCCCGCGAAGGCTCTTTCCGCGATCGGGCCGATCTCGCTCCAGGCTTCGCTCCAGATGTCGCGAAACGAACGGCCGAGCGCCTCGGGCTTGGCGCCCAGAATGGGTCTGAAGGCGTCGTTGTAGATCGTCGTCAGTTCGGGCCCCCACACAAGGCATTTGGGAAAGCGCGAATTGATCAGCATGCTGACCGCGATCTTGAGCGGCGAGGGCCAATTGTCGATCGGGCCGAGGGGCGAGGCCGCCCAGTCATGAGTCAGGATGCGCGCGGCCACGTCGCCGCCGCCATCCAGGAAGTGCCGTACGGTCATGGCTTCTGGGCGCTCTGACGCCTGGGGAAACGGCGCTCGCCTTTGAAAGCGATCTTGCTTCGGCGCGCAAGCGACCGCTGCGTCAGCCCCGCAGCGCCTTGGCGGCGCGTAGGGCGAAGTAGGTGAGGACGCCGCTTGCGCCGGCGCGCTTGAACGCCATCAGGCTTTCCATCATCGCCTTGTCGCCGTCGAGCCAGCCGTTCTGGGCGGCGGCCTGGATCATCGCATATTCGCCGGACACCTGATAGGCGAAGGTCGGGACGCCAAAGGCGTCGCTGACCCGGCGGATGATGTCGAGATAGGGCAGGCCGGGCTTGACCATCACCATGTCGGCGCCTTCCGCGAGATCGAGCTCCACTTCGCGCAGCGCCTCGTCGCTGTTCGCCGGATCCATCTGATAGGTTTTCTTGTCGCCTTTCAGCATCGCGTTGGAGCCGACGGCGTCGCGGAACGGGCCGTAGAAGGCCGAGGCGTATTTCGCCGCGTAGGCCATGATCTGCGTGTCCTGGAAGCCCGCCGCGTCGAGGCCCGTCCGGATCGCGCCGACGCGCCCGTCCATCATGTCGGACGGGGCGATCACGTCGGCGCCGGCCTCGGCCTGAAGCACGGCCTGCCGCACGAGGATCGCGACCGTCTCGTCGTTCAGGATGCGGCCGTCGCGGACGATCCCGTCATGGCCGTGGCTGGTGTAGGGGTCGAGAGCCACGTCGGTGATGAGGCCGATCTCCGGGGTTGCGGCCTTCACCGCCCGGAGCGCGCGGCAGATCAGGTTGGCGCCGTTCAGCGCCTCGGAGCCGTCCTCGTCGCGCAGCGCCGGCGGCGTGTTCGGAAAAAACGCGATCGCGGTGATTCCAAGCCGCGCCGCGTTTTCGGCTTCCCGGGCGAGAAGGTCGATCGACAGACGCTCCACCCCCGGCATCGAGGCGACCGGCTCGCGCACATCCTGGCCTTCCGTGATGAACACCGGCCAGATCAGGTCGGCGACGGTGAGCGCATTTTCCGCGACCAGCCTGCGCGACCAGTCGGCCTTGCGGTTTCGCCGCATACGTACGGCAAGATCGAGCGGCTCGGTCGGCGCCCCGGCGCGGTGGGGTTGCTTGAACGGCGCGACGCGCGAGGACATGGCAGGCTCCGGAACTCGTACGACATTATCACATTGGAGCGTCTCCAAGGAATGGCTGTTTGACGCGCGGCGAAAGAGCGCGCTACGCAGCCGCGCTTTTTCCGGCGGATGGGGCGATGACGGCCGACTCTGACATCATTTGCGAACGCATTGGCGCGGCCGGCGTGGTGACGCTGAACCGGCCCCGCGCCCTGAATGCGCTCAATCTCGCCATGGTCCGGGCGATGACGCCGGCGCTGCGGGAATGGGCGGGCGATCCCGCCGTGACGCGCGTGGTCGTCAGGGGCGCGGGGGATCGCGCGTTCTGCGCCGGGGGCGACATTCGCGCGCTCTACGATCAGGGTCTGGCGGGCGATCGGGAGTCGGCGCTGGCCTTCTGGCGCGAAGAGTACCGCCTCAACGCCATGATCGCGCGCTACCCCAAGCCTTATGTCTCGCTGATCGACGGCATCTGCATGGGCGGCGGCGTCGGCCTGTCCCTGCATGGCTCCCATCGCGTCGCCGGCGATCGCTATCTCTTCGCGATGCCCGAAGTCGGCATCGGCTTCTTTCCCGATGTCGGCGCGACCTATGCGCTGCCGCGCCTGCCGGGTCATGCCGGCCTGTGGCTGGCTTTGACGGGCGATCGCGTCAAAGCCGCCGACGCGGTGGCGCTGGGCCTGGCGACGTCCCGCGTCTCGTCCTCGGCGCTCCCGGCCCTGACCGACGATCTCATCGCCGGGCGCGACGTGCAGGCTGCCATCGCCGCGCGCGCTGCGCCTGCGGAAGAGGGTCCGCTCGCCGCGGAGCGTTCCGTCATCGATCGCTGTTTCGGCGGCGCGTCGGTTGAGGAAACGCTGGCTCGTCTCGATCGGGAGGCGTCGCCGTTTGCTGCTGCGGCCGCCGCCACGATCCGGGCCAAATCGCCGACGAGTCTCAAGATCGCCTTCGAGCAGATGCGCCGCGGCGCGGAGCTGGATTTCGAGGCGGCGATCGCGCTGGAGTTTCGCATCGTGACGCGCATCATCGAGGGCCGGGATTATTACGAAGGCGTGCGCGCGGTGATCATCGACAAGGACAATGCGCCGCGCTGGACGCCGGCGACGCTGGACGGCGTGAGCCCTGCCGATGTCGCGGCTTATTTCGCGCCGCTCGGACCGAACGAGTGGCGCGCGGCGTGAGGAAGTGATGGCGGCGCGGTCATGAGCGACCAGCTTGATCTCGCGCCGAAGCGCCGTATTCCGCGCATGCGGCGCTGGACGCTTCAGCTCGCATTCTTCATGCGCGGCGTCGCCGCCGCCTGGTTCGTGAAAGGGATCACCTGGTGGATGGAGATCTGCGGCTTCGATCCGGCCGCGAGCTTCGAGTCGAAGCGGGCGGCGACGAAAGCCGTGGCCATCGGGTTCGGGGTGCTCGATCTGGTCGCCGCGGTCGGCCTGTGGCTGCTCAGCGCCTGGGGCGGCGTGATGTGGCTTCTCGCCGCCACCACGGAGATCGTTCTGACCTTCGCCGCGCCGCGAGTATTCGCAGTCAGTGATCTTCGAATAGCGACCTTAATAGGGCTTATTATAATATATCTCTTCCTTTCTTCCCTATCCGCACGGGAGTACGATCCGGATTGATAGTATTCGGCAGGTCGCGGCCCCTGGATTTCACCTTTCAGAAAGACTAAGATTTTATGATTTCAGCATTGATTTACATCGTTTTTCGCAAGATTTGATTCACGTTGGAATTTAAAACGATCTTCATTGGCGAATCCTAATCTCGCTTCATCAACGGCGCGGCGTCAGACTGCGACCGAACAAAACACAGGATGAGGCATCAATGAGCACGCAGGCGGCGACGCGGGCGGCCGACTGGCCGCAGAACGCAAAGACGGCGGTGGAGATCGGTTATCTGGAAGCCCTTGGCTTGCTGGAGCGGCTCCACCGCCGGCTCCTCGACGTCATCAAGGACGAGCTGGACCGCAAGAACCTCGACGAGATCAACGCCGTGCAGGCGCTGCTTCTCTACAACATCGCCGATAGCGAGCTGACGGCCGGCGAACTGCGGACAAGGGGCTATTATCTCGGCTCGAACGTCTCCTACAACGTCAAGAAACTGGTCGAGATGGGCTACATGCATCACGCCCGCTCGCGCATCGACAAGCGCTCCGTGCGCATCAGCCTGACCGACAAGGGCCGTTCCATCCATGCGCTGATCGCCAATGTGCTGGAAAAGCATACCAAGTCGCTGGAGCCGGTCGGCGGCATCTCGTCCGACGACTTCACCCGCATGAACCAGGCCCTGACCCGTCTGGAGCGCTTCTGGGCCGATCACATCAAATATCGCCTGTGATCGGGGGCGCGGGGCTGCGTCTCGCGCAAAGGTGATGCGCGCAAGCGGCGCGGCGCGAGCCGGCGCGCCTTAAATCCGCCGCCGCTCAAGGTTCCTTAATGCTCCCTGGACAACAAAACGGGGCGTGACCCTGGCCGTCTTGGCCGGGCTTGTTGTCATGACTCCACCTGTTTAGATGGTGAGCGATGAACCCGGCTGCATTCCCGCATCTTCTGAATCGACGGTCCGCGCTCCGCGCGCTCGCATCGACCGCGCTTGCGTCTCAAGCCGCCGCGACCGCCTGGGCGCAGGCCGCTTCCCAGGCGGAGTGGAGCCAGAGTTATGACGGCGTCGCCAATCTGAGGGTGACGCGCAACACCGTTCCGCTGCTGTCCGAGCAGACGGTGCATGCGACCGAGCAGGCGATCGAAAAATACCGGACGCTGGCCGCGACCGGCTATGTCCAGGTTCCCGCCGGCCAGTATCGGGTCGGGTCGCGTGGCCCGGGCGTGACCGCGCTTCGCCGGCGCCTCGCCCAGGATGGCGACCTGACGGCGGAAGCCGCTGGCGAATCTGATGTTTTCGATTCTTTCGTCGAGGCCGGCGTGCGCCGTTTCCAGCAGCGTCACGGCCTCAATCCGGTCGGCGTCGCCAACAATCTGACCCTGCATGCGCTCAATGTGCCGGCCGAGACGAGGCTTCGTCAGCTCGAGGTCAATCTCGTCCGCCTCCGCACGCTCGCCTCCGGCGGCCAGCCGCAGCGCTATATCGCGACCAATATTCCCGCCGCCCAGATCGAGACGGTGGAGAATGGCGTCGTTCAGACCCATCACCAGGCGGTCGTCGGCAAGCCTGATCGCCAGTCGCCCATTCTCACGACCCGGATTCCGGAGATCAATTTCCATCCCTACTGGACGACGCCCGCCTCGATCATCCGCAAGGATCTGATCCCGAAGATGAGGACGGAGCCCAACTATCTGACAGAGAACAGGATTCGCATCTTCAACGGGCAGGGGCAGGAGGTTCCGGCGACCGCCGTGAACTGGAACTCGCCCGACGACGCCCTGAAATACCGGTTCCGGCAGGATCCGGGCGATTTCAACTCCATGGGCACCGTGCGCATCAATGTGCCCAGCCCGCACGGCGTCTATATGCACGACACCAATTCCAAGGGCCTGTTCGGCGACGACGCGCGTTTCCACTCGTCGGGCTGCATCCGGGTCCAGAATGTCCGCGACTACGTCGCCTGGATTCTCAAGAACACGCCGGGCATGACGCGGGAGAAGGTCGAGGAGCTTTTCCGCGGCGGCCAGCGGGTCGATGTCAAGGTCGCCGACCCGGTGCAACTCTATTGGGTGTATATCACCGCCTGGGGCGCGCCGGACGGCGTGACACAGTTCCGCGAGGACATCTATAACAAGGACGGCCTGGGCAAGGTGCCGATGGCGGCTCTCCAGGGAGTCACCGCCAACGACTGAGCGAATTAGCCCTCCCTCGGTTTGGCGTGACGACGCCCCGCTTTTCGCGAGAAAAGCGGGGCGTTTGTTTGCCGGCCCGCGGGCGCGCCTGGCGGTCAGACCAGAAGGAGCGTTCCCGTGAGCAGGAGATAGGCTGACGAGAACGCCGCAAGTTCGACGTTCCGCTGCGCGGCGCGCAGAAACCGGGCGGTTTTCGGCGGCGGAGGGTCCTCGAAGCCCGGCAGGGGCGGGTCGGAAATCCCGGGCCGGCGCGGATCGGCCGGCTCCTCCACCGGAGGATCGATCGGATCGCGCTGCGGCGTGCGCGCCGGTTCCGGCTGTTCGGGGTCCTGGGGCGTCTCGACCGGATGCGGTGTCGGCTCTTTCGGCACGGCGGCGGCTCCTTCTTCGAGCCTGATAACCGCTGAACGCCGCTGCGGTTCCTTGTCGCCGCGATCAGGAAGGCTTACCAGCCCGCCTGCTGGGCCATTCCCCGCATGCGGTTGGCGAGATCGCGCAGGCTGACCTCTGGCTTCTCGCCGGGAGCGTCCACGCCATGGGCGTTGGCGGACGGCATGTTGCGCCGGTCCTGCGACGCGAACATCATGCGCATCGGCGTCGCGACGCCTTCGCCGAACGCGATCGCCTCCCGGTTTCCGATCGCCGACAGGAACCCGATGGTGCTCGCCGACGAATCCGCGATCGCGCGGCGGATGATTTCCTGGTCGCGATCGTTGCCGAGCCGCATCGCGAACACGGTCGAGCACTGCGACAGGATCGTGGGGTCGAGCTCGCCGGGGCGCTGCGTGACCACGCCGAGATAGCAGCCGTATTTGCGGCCTTCCTTGGCGATGCGCGCGATGGCCTGCCGGGTCGGCGCGAAGCCCACGCTCATGTCCTGCGGCACATAGCGATGCGCTTCCTCGCAGAGCACGAGGATTTCATAGCCTCCGCTGGACAGCATCGCGAGGTCGAAGGCGATGCGCGAAAGCACGGAGGCGACGGAGTTGACCACCTCGGAGGGAAGTCCCGCCAGCTCGAACACCGTGATCGGCCGGCCGCCATGCGGAACGCGGAAGATCTTGCCGATGATCCGCTCCATGCTGTCGTCGAAGCCGGCGCCGCCGAACATGAAACGGAAGCGCGGATCCTTGTTCAGCGCGTCGAGCCTGTGCCGCAGCGACCGCAGCCGCGCGCGATCGTGCTGGACGTCGAGCTTGCCGAGATGATCGTCGAGAATCTGGATCAGATCCAGCATGCGGTAGGGAACGGGCGTGTCGGCCGTCGTCGCGGAGCCTGAATCGGTCGGCCGTTTCAGGATGCTGATCGATGCGCCGAGCGAATCGCCGGCGCGGTTGCGGGATTTCGCCAGCGCGATCATGTCGCGCAGGATTTCCTGCTCTTCGTCGAGGCCGGTCCGGCCGCGAAAGACGACCTCGGAGAGCTCCTCGAACTTGAACATCCAGAACGGCAGTTCGAGCGTGCTCGCGTCGATGGTGATCGACAATTCCGAGAAGGCGTTCGCATATTCGTTGTGCGGATCGAGGATGAGAACCCGCAGATCCGGCTTGGTCTCCACGGACTTTCGCACCAGCATGGAGACCGCTGTCGATTTGCCGACGCCGGTCGTGCCGACGACGGCGAAGTGGCGGTTCAGCATGTCGTGGATGCTGACGGACGCGGCGATGCTGGCGTCCTGCGACAGCCTGCCGATTTCCACGCCGCTGCGCTCGCCGAGATTGTAGACCGCCGCGAGATCGGCGCTCCTGATCTGATGCGCTTCGGCGCCGAGATAGGGATAGCGCAGCAGCCCGCGCTTGAATCGCGCCTCCTCGCCCTCGCCGGTCACCTCGCCGACGAGCTCCACCTTGATGAGGGCGGTGTTCGCGCCCTTGTCGTCCCATCGGTCCGACTCCGATGATATCTCGTACACCAGTCCGACGATGCGGCCGTCGCCGAGATTGATCGTGCACAGCTTGCCGATCGACCAGTAATCGCCCGTCGCGCCGGCGTTGGCCACGCTGGCGGACAGCGTCGCGCGCGCGCCGTCGCAGGCGACGACGCGCCCCATCAGCCGCTCGGACGGCTGAAGGACGTCGCGGCGCTCCGGCGCGATGTTGCGATCGAACAATCCGCGATGGACAATCGATTCCATGATGCGCTCATTCCGCGTGAAATCGGTGTGAATCCAGCGCCCGTCCGCGTTAACATTGAGTGCCCTCCGCCCGCTGATCCGGCGCGAACCGCGCAAAAAGGCGGCCAAACCGCTGGGATGGTTCGCCGTCGGTTGGCGGTCCGGCGCGCATTTGCGGCGGCCCGTTAATCCATTCCGAACCGCTGTTTCGCCAGGCGGACGCCGGCCGGGGCGGCTTTCCTGCGGGATGCGCCGCATGCTATGCGGCGGCGCAGCAAAGCGGACCGCATCGCGGCGGCGCGCCGGACAATCCCGTCCCGCCCGCCTGGCTTCGGAGCCGAAAGCCGTTTTGCTTCAGATCGTTGGAGACCATCATGAGCCCGACTGAAGCGCGCGCCCCAAGGCCGCAGAACGACAGCTTCTTCTCGGCGCCGCTGTCGGGTAGCGACCCCGAGATCGCGAGCGCCATTGCGCTCGAACTCGGTCGCCAGCGCGACGAAATCGAGCTCATCGCCTCCGAGAACATCGTCTCCCGCGCCGTGCTGGAGGCCCAGGGTTCGGTTCTGACCAACAAATATGCGGAAGGCTATCCGGGCAAACGCTATTATGGCGGCTGCCAGTACGTGGACATCGTGGAGACGCTCGCCATCGAGCGCGCCAAGAAGCTGTTCGGCGCGCAGTTCGCCAACGTCCAGCCGAACTCCGGCAGCCAGATGAACCAGGCGGTGTTTCTCGCGCTGCTCAAGCCGGGCGACACCTTCATGGGGCTCGATCTGAATTCGGGCGGCCATCTCACCCATGGCTCGCCGGTGAACATGTCGGGCAAATGGTTCAACGTCGTCAGCTACGGCGTTCGCCGCGACGATCATCGCCTCGACATGGACGAGATCGAGAAGCTCGCGCGCCAGCACAAGCCCAAGCTCATCATCGCCGGCGGCACGGCCTATTCGCGCGTCTGGGACTTCCCGCGCTTCCGCCAGATCGCGGATGCGGTCGGAGCCTATCTGATGGTCGACATGGCGCATTTCGCCGGCCTCGTCGCCGGCGGCGCGCATCCCTCGCCGGTGCCGCACGCCCATGTCGTGACCACCACCACCCACAAATCCCTGCGCGGCCCCCGCGGCGGCATGGTTCTGACGAATGACGAGGACATCGCCAAGAAGATCAACTCGGCGGTGTTCCCCGGCCTTCAGGGCGGCCCGCTGATGCATGTCATCGCGGCCAAGGCGGTGGCCTTCAAGGAGGCGCTGGAGCCGGAATTCAAGGTCTATGCGAAGAACGTCGTCGAGAACGCCCGCGCGCTCGCCGCGACGCTGAAATCCGCCGGCTTCGACATTGTCTCCGGCGGCACCGACAACCATCTGATGCTGGTGGATCTGCGGCCCAAGAACGTGAACGGCAAGCGCTCCGAGGCGTCGCTCGGCCGCGCCCACATCACCTGCAACAAGAACGGCATTCCCTTCGATCCGGAGAAGCCGTTCGTGACCTCCGGCGTCCGCCTTGGCACGCCGGCCGGCACCACGCGCGGCTTCGGCGTCGCTGAATTCCAGAAGATCGGCGAACTGATTGCCGAAACGCTGGAAGGCCTGTCGAAGGCCAACGCCGACGAGAACAACGCGCCGGTCGAAGCGGCCGTGCGCGCGAAGGTGAAGGAACTGACGGATCGGTTTCCGTTGTATGCGTAACATGCGGCAGTCGGCGGTAGGGCTTGGGCAGTCGGAATTTTCTTTTCCGATTGCCGATTGCCGATCGCCGACTGCCCCATAGCGGCGGAGCCGCCCCCATGCGCTGCCCATACTGCGGCTCCCTTGAAACCCAGGTGAAGGACTCGCGGCCGACGGAGGATGCGTCGGCCATCCGCCGCCGCCGCGTCTGCGATTCCTGCGGCGGGCGCTTCACCACCTTCGAGCGCGTGCAGTTGCGCGAGCTGACCATCGTGAAGAAATCCGGCCGTCGCGCTCTGTTTGATCGCGACAAGCTCGCATCCTCGATCAAGGTCGCGCTGCGCAAGCGGCCGGTCGATGAGGAGAAGGTCGAGCGCATGATCAACGGCGTCGTGCGCCAGCTCGAGAGCCTCGGCGAATCCGACATTCCCAGCGCCAAGGTCGGCGAACTCGTGATGGAGGGGCTCAAGCATCTCGACGATGTCGCCTATGTGCGCTTCGCCTCGGTCTATCGCGACTTCCGCGAGGCGCGCGATTTCGAGGATTTCATCGGCGAGCTGACCTCCGACGATCAGCCGCCGCCGCGCGCCAAGCAATGACGGTCGTCCGGCCGCCCTGGGTCGCAGCCGATGGGGACGCCGCGCAGGGCGCGCGCGACGAAGCCTTCATGCGCCGCGCGCTCGCGCTGGGCGACGAAGCGCTCGGAACGACATGGCCCAATCCCAGCGTCGGCGCCGTCGTGGTGCGGGAGACGACGAACGGTCCGGCGATCGTAGGGGAGGGCGTGACCCAGCCGGGCGGGCGTCCGCATGGCGAGCCGGTCGCGCTCGATCATGCCGGGGACGCCGCTGTCGGCGCGACGCTCTATGTCACGCTGGAGCCTTGCGCCCATCGCTCGGTGCGCGGCGCGACGCCCTGCGTCGAGCGGACCTTTCTCGCCGGCGTCAGGCGCGCCGTCATCGCGATCGAGGATCCCAACAGGCACATCGCCGGTCTCGGCGTCGCGCTCCTGCGCAGCATGGGCGTCAGCGTCACGACGGGCGTTCTGCGCGGCGATGCGGCGCGGTCTCATCGCGGCCACTTCTCGCGCGTGCGACGCGGCCGGCCGATGGTGACGCTGAAGATCGCCCGCACCGCCGACAATTATTGCGCCGGCCCCGGCGGCGCGCGGCTGCAGATCAGTTGCGGCGAAGCCAGCCGCGAGGTGCATCTGCTGCGCGCGCATCATGACGCGATCATGGTCGGCGTCGGCACGGTTCTCGCCGATGATCCGCAACTCACCGTGCGGCTGGAAGGTCTGGAGCACCGCTCGCCGGTGCGCGTCGTGCTCGACAGCCGGCTGCGCACGCCGACAGACTCCGCGCTGTTCCGCACGGCGCGCGCGGCGCCGGTCTGGATCGTCGCCGCCGAGGACGCGCCTGTTCACGCCGAGCATGCGCTGCGCGGTGCCGGCGCCGAGGTGATGCGCGTCGGTCGCGGCGGCGACGGCGCGCTCGACCTCAAGGAGGCGCTGGAGCTTCTGGCGACGCGCGGGATCACGCGCGTCTTTTCCGAAGGCGGCCCGGTGGTCGGTGAGCAACTCGCCCTGCGCGACCTCGTCGATGTGATGGTGGTGTCGACGTCGGTGAAGCGGCTCGACGCGCCCGGCGTGGTCGCGATCAGGGACGGGCTTGCGGAGCGCCTCGCCGCGCCGGGCGTCTTCACGCTGCGCGCGATGCAGGTCCATGGCGACGACACGTTCGAGATTTTTGAAAGGCCCGTTTGATGTTCACCGGACTGGTCAGCGATGTCGGAACCATCATCGCGGCCGAGGGCGATTCCGCCACGCTGCGCAAGTTCAGGATCGAGACGAGTTATGATCCCGCTTCGATCGAGCTCGGCGCGTCGATCGCCTGCGCCGGCGTCTGTCTGACGGCGGTGGATCGCGGCGCCGAAGGCAACATGCGCTGGTTCGAGGTCCACGCCGCGGCCGAGACGCTGTCGCGCACGCTGGCGCGGGACTGGAGCGTGGGCGCGCGCGTCAATCTCGAACGCTCGCTGCGCGTCGGCGACGAACTCGGCGGCCATCTCGTCACCGGCCATGTCGACGGCGTCGCCGACATCGTGCGGCGCGAGGACATCACGGACGGTTCCGGCCCGTGGGGCGCGACGGCGAAATTCATCATCCGGCCGCCGCGCGATCTCATGCGCTTCATCGCCGAGAAAGGCTCCGTCAGCCTCGACGGAACCTCGCTCACCGTGAACGAGGCGCAGGGCGACTGGTTCTCGGTGCTGCTCATTCCGCACACGCTCGCGGTGACGACATGGGGCGACCGCCGCACCGGCGATCGCGTTCATGTCGAGATCGACATGCTGGCCCGCTACGCCGCGCGACTGATGGAAGCGAAGGCGAACGGCTTCTAAAAATTGATCCTTTGCGCCGCGCGTTTGCGCGGCGGCGGGTTTTGCGTCACGCTCCTTCGGTACCGGAGCGGGGGCTGCATCCATGCGCGCATCAAGTCGCCGCGGCGCGGTGAAGGCGCTCGCCATCGCCGGAACCCATGTCGTCGCGCTCGGCTGGGATATGAAAGCCGCCGACATCCGGAGCAGAACGATTCTCGGCTTCGCGATTCAGCGCACCCGCGCGCGCGACGGCGAAAGAATCTGGCTGCTCGGCCAGAAGACGTTCGAGCATGTCGGCGATCCGCCCGGACCTGGCGTTCCGGTGTCGAGCCGCGTCCATCCGTTCCAGGCCTTTCAATGGTCGGACTACACGGTGTCGCCGGGCGAATCCTACGCCTATCGCATCGTCGCGATGACGGGCGAGCCGGGCGCGTTGCGCGAAGGGCCGTCCGCGACGCTGAAGGTCACGACCGAAAGCGGCAAGACCGGCAAGCATTCGGTGTTCTTCAACCGCGGCGCCGCGGCGTCGCAGGAATATGCGCGGCGTTTCCAGAACAAGCGCCCCGACGAGCTCGGCGAAGCGGCGTGGGCGTGGCTGTCGCGCGGACTCGTCGAGGCGCTGGAGGAATTCATCGCGCAGGCCGGAGAAGGCGACGAACTGCACGGCGCGATCTTCGAGTTCAAGCATCCGCGCATCTATGCGGCCCTGAAGGCGGCGAAGAAGCGCAAGGCGAAGATTTTCATCGCCTATGACGGCAAGAGCCAGAAGGACGCGAACGAGGCGGCGCTGAACGGCGACGACGTGTTTTCCTGGCTGAAGCGCGACAGCGAGATCAAGGCGCGCAAAAGACCGGGGAGCTTCGCGCACAACAAGTTCATCGTGCTGTCGCAGGCCGGGCGTCCGCGTCAGGTCTGGACGGGTTCGACCAATCTCAGCGTCAACGGCCTGTTCGGCCATTCCAACAACGGCCATGTCGTGCGCGACGAGACGGTGGCGCGCGCCTTCCGGAGCTATTGGGACCGGCTCTGGGACGATCCCACGCGAAAGCCGCTGTCGCAGGCGAACTTCGCCGCTGAACCCGCGCCGCCCGCGGCGCAGGCGGAGATTTCCGTCGTGTTCTCGCCGCAGCCCGACATGGCGGCGCTGCAATGGTACGCCGCGCTCGCGGGCGCCGCGAAGAAGCCGCTGTTCGCGACCTTCGCGTTCGGCATGAGCGATCTGTTCACGCCCATCTATGAGCGGCGCGACAATGTGCTGCGCTTCGCGCTGATGGAGCGCAAAGGCAACGGCGCGCAGTTCGCCGCGCAGGCGAAGGTCATCGACCGCATCCGCCGTCTGCCCAACACCGTCGTCGCGGTCGGCGATTATGTCGATGAGAACAACGCGCTCGATCGCTGGCTCGTCGAGACCGACCGCATCGTCAACGATGTGAACGTCCGCTTCGTCCATACGAAATACATGCTCATCGATCCTCTGGGAGAGGAGCCGATCCTGATCGTCGGCTCGGCGAATTTCTCGAAAGCGAGCACGGACACGAACGACGAGAACATGCTGGTCGTTCGCGGCGACAAGGCGCTCGCCGACATCTATCTCGGCGAGTTCATGCGGCTGCACGCCCATTACGCGTTTCGGGAATCGCTCGGCTTCGCGCGCGGCAGGGATAAGGACTATGTGAGGCGCCGCGCCTATCTCATACCGGGCGTCGACTGGATCAAGGGCGACGCGCCCGGTCAGGGCTATTTCGACAGCGGCTCGCCGCGCGCCTTGCGGCGAGCCTATTTCTCCGGAGGCTAGCGCGTTTTCGAGCGAAGCGGACGCCGCTTCGCGTCAAGAAAGCGCAACGGCGCAAGAATTCGGGAGCCGGGGCGGCATGCGCGGGCCGCGCTTGCGGCTTTCCGGTCGGCGGGGTAGGGAGCCCGCCGTTCTTTGAAGCAGAGGTTCCGATGGCCGGCGCGCGCCAATCCGAAACGGTCGATTTTTCCAGGCTGGCCGGCGCTCGCGTGCTCATCGTCGAGGCGCGGTATTATGATGGGATCGCGGACGAATTGCTGGCCGGCGCGCGCAAGGCGCTGGCGGCCGCGAAGGTCAGCATCGAGGTGCTCACCGTTCCCGGCGCTCTGGAGATTCCGCCGATGATCGCGATCGCCTGCGACGCGGCGGCAAAAGCCGGCGACCCGATCGAGGCCGTCGTCGCGCTGGGCTGCGTGATCCGCGGCGAGACGACGCACTACGAGATCGTGTCCGGAGAAAGCTCGCGCGCGCTGATGGACCTGTCGGTGGCGCGCGGCCTGCCGCTCGGGAACGGGATATTGACCGTGGAGAACGACGCGCAGGCCTGGGCGCGCGCGCGTGTCGGCGAGCAGAACAAGGGCGGCGGCGCGGCGGAAGCCGCGCTCACGGTTCTTGCGATCAAGCGCAGCCTGAGCGAGATGGCCGGCCGCGGCGTTTCGTCAGCAGCCTCTTCCGAGGCGGTCTGAATGTCGCGCGCGGAGAAACGGGCGGCGGCGCGTCTCGGCGCCGTTCAGGCGCTTTACGAGCTTGAGGCGTCGGAGAAGGGCGTCAACGAGGCGCTCGCGGAATTCGAGACCCATTGGCTCAACCGCGAGGTCGACGAGGTGCCGGCGCGCGCGGCCGACGACGCCTTTTTCCGCGATCTCGTGTCGGGCTTCGTGCGCGAGCAGGCGATGCTGGACCAGCGCATCGACGCGGCTCTGCAGAAGGGATGGCCGCTGCGCCGCATCGAGATGGTGCTCCGCGCCATATTGCGCGCCGCTTCTTACGAACTCTATTTCCGTCCCGACGTGCCGGCGCGCGCCGTCATCAGCGAATATGTCGATGTTGCGCATGCGTTTCATGAACGCGACGAGGCGGGCCTGATCAACGCCGTTCTCGATGCGCTGGCGCGCGACGCCCGTCCCGACGAACTGGCGCGGCGCGCGAACTGACGGCGTCGGGGGGAATCATGGCGCCCTCCGCGGAAGACGATCTGATCGCGACCTATTTCGCGCCCATCGCCGGCGCGGCGGGTCTCGGGCTTGTCGATGACGCCGCGCTGATGACGCCGCCGGCGGGATGCGATCTGGTCGTCACGGTCGACGGCGTGTCGCAGGGGCGGCATTTCCTCGACGATCCGCCTGAAACGATCGCGCGCAAGGCGCTGCGCGTGAACCTGTCCGATCTCGCCGCGAAAGGCGCCGATCCGCTCGGCTTCGTCCTCATGCTCGCGACGCCCGCGTCATGGAGCGTCGCAGCGCGAGCGGCGTTCCTGAAGCCGTTCGCGGCCGCGCTGGGCGAGGACGCGCGCGCTTACGGATGCCCGCTCATCGGCGGCGACACGATCGCGGCCGATGGCCCGCTCACGCTCGCGATCACGGCGTTCGGCGCTGTTCCGAAAGGCCGCATGGTTCCGAGAACCGGCGCGCGCGCCGGCGATCTGATCGTCGTGAGCGGAACGATCGGCGACGCTGCGCTCGGTCTCAAGCTTCGGCGCGCCCTTGAGAAGGACGCGCGCGGCGCGTCCGCGTTGCTGTCGCTGTCGCAGGCCCATCAGGATTATCTTCTCGACGCCTATCGTCATCCGCGTCCGCGCAATGCTCTTGCGACAGCGCTTCGCGATTACGCCCATGCTGCGATGGACGTGTCGGACGGGCTTGTCGGCGATGTCGTCAAGATGCTGCGCGCCTCCGGCGTCGGCGGCGTGATCGAGGTCGAGGCGGCGCCGCTGTCGGACGCCGCGCGCGCCGCGCTCGCGCTCGATCCGGCGCTGCTGCGAACGGTCGCGACGGGCGGCGACGATTATGAGGTCGCGGCCTGCTGCTCCGAGGCGGAGTGGCCGGCTCTGCGCGCCCGCGCGGAAGCGGCGGGCGTCCCCTTCACGCCGATCGGGCAGGCTGGCGCGCGCGGCGAAGCGGTTTCGGTCGCGCCCGCGCGCTGGTCCGGCCTTCTCGCCTCCGGCTCCTTCAGCCATTTTTGAAGACTGCGATGTCGATAGCGGCCACTGATCATTTGGCGAAGCGGAACGCGGCCGTGTTTGCGACGGCGCAGGCGATCGGCGGCGCGACCCATTCGATCGTCATCGCGTCCGGCGGCCTCGTCGGGCAGTATCTCGCTCACAATCCGGCGTTCTCGACCTTGCCGGTGTCGATCACCCAGCTCGGCCTTGCGCTCTCCACCTTGCCGGCCGCTTTTCTGGCGCGTCGTGTGGGGCGGCGGCTGACGTCGATTCTGGGCATGCTTTCAGGCGCCGTCTGCGGCGCGCTGGCCGCCTTCGCGATCGTGCGGGGATCGTTCGCGCTTTTCTGCCTGGCGGCGCTGCTTGTCGGCTTCAACGCCGCCACGCTGCAGCAATATCGCTTCGCCGTCGCCGACGCCGCGACGCCCGCGCTGAAGGCGCGCGTCATCTCCTGGGTGATGGTCGGCGGCGTGTTTTCGGCGGTGATCGGGCCGCAGACGGCGATCTGGACCCGCGATCTTCTCGCGCCGATTCCGTTCGCGGGCGTGTTCGTCGGTCATATGGCGCTGGCGCTCATCTGCGCGCTCGTGCTGACCCGGCTTGTGGATACGGAGCCGGCCACGGTCAGCGCCGCCGGCGGCGGCCCGGCGCGCCCGCGCGGCGAGATCCTTCGCCAGCCGCGCCTGCTGGCCGCGATCGTCTGCGGCGTGGTCTCCTATGGGCTGATGAGCTTCGGCATGACGGCGGCGCCGATCGCCATCGTCGATTGCGGCTTCACGCCGGGCGAGGCGTGGCTGGGCGTCCAGTGGCATATCCTCGGCATGTTCGCCCCGAGCCTGTTCACGGGGCGTCTGATCGACCGCTTCGGCAAGGAGAAGGTGACGGCGGCGGGCCTGCTCCTGCTGGCGGCGTCCGCGACGACGGCGTTGATGGGTACGGAATCGCTAGCGCATTTCTGGACGTCGCTGACGCTGCTCGGCGTCGGCTGGAACTTCGCTTTCATCGGCGCGACCGCCATGGTCACCGACTGTTATCGTCCGTCCGAGCGCGCGCTGGTGCAGTCGGTGAACGACTTCGCGGTTTTCGGAACGGTCGCGATTGCATCGTTCGCGTCCGGGCAGATCCTCAACAGCGGGGGATGGGCGATGGTCAACTGGATCATGTTCCCGGCTCTCGCGCTCGCCGCTCTGGCGCTGCTCGTGTCGGCCTGGATGAGGATGAAGACGGCGTGACCAGCGCGGGAGAGGCGTCGGAATCTGAGCTCTCGCCCTTTCGCCGCCGCCGCGTCGCCCTGCCGGCGCGGGGAGGCGAGATGGCGGTCCTCGAAGCGGGGCCGTCGGATCGCCCGGTCGATCTCGTCTTCGTTCACGCCAATGGCTTCAACGCCCGCACCTACCGAACGATCCTCGCGCCGCTGGCGCGCAGCGCGCGCGTCCTGGCGGCGGATTTGCGCGGCCACGGCCTGACGGATCTGCCGGTCAGGACGGATGGGCGGCGCTCCTGGCTCGATCATCGCGACGACCTGCGCGCGCTGCTGGAGGCCGAGGGCGTGCGCGGGGCCGTGCTGTCGGGCCACTCGATGGGCGGCGTGGTCTGCCTGCTCGCGGCCCGGGCCGCGCCGGCGGCTGCGCGCGGCCTCGTCCTGTTCGACCCGGTGATCCTGTCGCCCGCCATGACGGCGGCCGTGTTCGCGGGAACCATGCGGCCGTTTCATCTGGTGGATCAGGCGCTGGCGCGGCGCGCGATATTCCCGAGCCGCGAAGCCGCGCTTCAATCCTATCGGGGCCGCGGCGCGTTCCGGACCTGGTCGGACGAGCAACTCGATGATTATGTCGCCGACGGCTTCCGGCCGCGCGGAGACGGACAGGTCGAGCTGCGCTGCCCGCCGGAATGGGAAGCGTCGAACTTCCGCTCGCACGCGCATGACTGCTGGGCCGCGCTGCGTGAGACGACCTGCCCGGTCCGCATCATCGCGGCGGAGCTTGATTCTCCCTGCGCCGCGCCCGCGCATGCCGGCGAGCTTCCGCCGGACCGCCGCGTCACCGTCGAGGTCGCGCCTGGAACGTCTCATTTCATTCCGATGGAGCGTCCGGAACTGGCGCGCGACGCGATAAAGGCGGCGCTCGACCGCTGAGCGGGGAAGCAAAAGCAAAAACGGCGGAAAAGCGGCGTTGCGCCCCGTTATCAATTTGTTACAAGCGCCCGCCGGTTGTTCCGCGCCAACAAATAAAATCGGTCCTCGCCGTCCAGCTCTCTGGAATCGGTCTCAGCTACGAACAGTTGGAAAACGCCTCATGTCCCTTGTCCTGATTATCATCTTAGGTGCGTTATCGATCGCATACGGCGTCTGGGCCTATGGCGACGTGATGAGGCGCGACGCCGGCTCGCCGCGGATGCAGGAAATCTCGGGGGCTGTGGCGGAAGGAGCGCAGGCCTATCTCAAGCGGCAATACACCACGATCGCCATCGTCGGTGTCGTGCTCTTCGCGCTGATCTACTATTTCCTCGGCGGCAAGACCGCGATCGGGTTCCTCATTGGCGCCGTGCTCTCGGGCGCGGCCGGCTTCATCGGCATGAACGTCTCGGTCCGGGCCAACGTCCGCACCGCGCAGGCCGCGATGCAGTCGCTCGGGCAGGGGCTCGACGTCGCCTTCAAGGCGGGCGCGGTCACCGGCCTTCTGGTCGCCGGCCTCGCGCTGCTTGGCGTCGCGATCTATTTCGGCGTTCTGACGAGCATGCTCGGCCTCCGCGCCGACAGCCGCGAGGTGATTGACGCGCTTGTGGCGCTCGGCTTCGGCGCGTCGCTGATCTCGATCTTCGCCCGTCTCGGCGGCGGCATCTTCACCAAGGGCGCCGACGTCGGCGCCGATCTCGTCGGCAAGGTCGAGGCCGGAATTCCGGAAGACGATCCGCGCAACCCCGCGACGATCGCCGACAATGTCGGCGACAATGTCGGCGACTGCGCCGGCATGGCCGCCGACCTGTTCGAGACCTATGCGGTGACCCTTGTCGCGACGATGGTGCTCGCGGCGATCTTCTTCGCCGGTCAGCCCTCTCTCGGCGCGATGATGCTCTACCCGCTCGCCATCGGCGGCGCCTGCATCGTCACCTCGATCATCGGCACCTTCTTCGTGAAGCTCGGCGCGAACCAGTCGATCATGGGCGCGCTCTACAAGGGCTTCATCGCCACCGGCGTGCTGTCGATCGGGGCCATCGCCATCGTGAACGTCTGGATCCTCGGCGGCTTTGGCGCGAGCTTCACGACGCAGGCCGGCGTGACGTTCACCTCCAGCCAGCTCTTCTGGTGCGCGGTGACGGGTCTGGCGGTGACGGCGCTGATCGTCGTCATCACCGAATACTACACCGGCACGGGCAAGCGTCCGGTCGTGTCGATCGCGCAGGCGTCGGTGACGGGGCATGGCACCAACGTCATCCAGGGCCTCGCCGTGTCGCTTGAGGCGACGGCGCTGCCGACGATCGTCATCGTCGCCGGCATCGTCGTCAGCTACAACCTCGCCGGCCTGTTCGGCATCGCGATCGCGACCACCGCGATGCTCGCGCTCGCCGGCGTCGTCGTCGCGCTCGACGCGTTCGGCCCGGTGACGGACAACGCCGGCGGCATCGCCGAGATGGCCGGCCTGCCCAAGGAAGTGCGTCATTCGACCGACGCGCTCGACGCGGTCGGCAACACGACGAAGGCGGTCACCAAGGGCTATGCGATCGGCTCCGCCGGCCTCGGCGCGCTGGTGCTGTTCGCCGCCTACACCTCCGACCTGAACTTCTTCACGACGGAGGCGAACAAGGCGGGTTCGACGGCCTATCAGTACTTCAAGGGCGTGACGGTCGATTTCTCGCTGTCCAATCCGTATGTCGTCGTCGGCCTGCTGTTCGGCGGCCTCATCCCGTTCCTGTTCGGCGGCATGAGCATGACGGCGGTCGGCAAGGCCGCCGGCTCGGTGGTCGAAGAGGTGCGCCGCCAGTTCAAGGAGAAGCCGGGCATCATGGCCGGCACGGAGCGTCCGGATTACGCGCGCGCGGTCGATCTGCTGACCCGCGCGGCGATCAAGGAGATGGTCATTCCCTCGCTCCTGCCGGTGCTCGCGCCGATCGTGACCTACTTCGTGATCTACGCGATCGCGGGCAAGAGCCAGGCCTTCTCCGCCGTCGGCGCGATGCTGCTCGGCGTCATCGTCACCGGCCTGTTCGTCGCCATCTCGATGACCTCGGGCGGCGGCGCCTGGGACAACGCCAAGAAGTCGTTCGAGGACGGCTTCGTCGACAAGGACGGCGTGAAGCATCTGAAGGGCTCGGAGGCCCACAAGGCGTCCGTGACCGGCGACACCGTCGGCGACCCCTACAAGGACACGGCCGGTCCGGCCGTGAACCCGGCGATCAAGATCACCAACATCATCGCGCTTCTGCTGCTCGCCGTGCTCGCGCACATGTAAGAGGCGGCCGACAGCCTATCGCATGAAACCCCGCGGCCTGGTCCGCGGGGTTTTTCTTTCAGCGGGCTCGTTCGAGCCAGGCGGCGAGGGCTGAGGTCAGGGCCAGCGCCGTCAACCATCCCGCGATCACATCGGTCGGCCAGTGCGCGCCGAGGCGAATGCGGCTCAGGCCGACGAGCAGCGTCGTCAGAACGGCGCAGGCGAGCGCCATCCGCCGCGCGGTCGTTCCGCTCGCCGTCGCGAGCAGGGCGAGCGCGCCGGCGAGCACGCCGGTCATCAAGGCGTGGCCGCTCGGATAGCTCAGCGTGAACACGGCGATATGGCTTTCGTCCGCCGGCGGCCGCGGCTTGGCGAACATCAGCTTCAGCCCGAGATTTGCAGCGGTCGCGAAGGCGAGCGTCATCGCGAGAATGATCGCGTCGCGCCGGCGCCGGTTCGCCCAGAACATCGCGCACGCGATCGCCGCCGAGCCGACGATAACCGGAAAACTGCCCACCGCCGTCAGGTCGCGAACGGCCTCGAGCTGTCGCTGGCCGGCGTCCTGCGGCAGCAGGAGAAGCGCGCGAACAGACTGGTCGAAGGGCCCGAGGGCTGATGAGGAGAGAGCGGCCGCGGCGAGGAGGGCCGCCGCGGCGGTCGGGATCAGGACGCGTGATCGCATGGAAGGTCAGCCAGAGCGGTTGGCGAGGGCGAGTTCTCCGTCGCGAGCGGCGATGACGGACAGCGACAAAGGCCTGACGGCGTAGGCGATCGGATTGCGCTCGCGGGTGAGTTCCCCGTCCGTGGAGACGCTGACGCGCGGTCGACCGAGATCGATCGATACGCTGAGCGCGTGCGCGGTCTCGACATCGGGGTCGTCGCGCCATTTCCCGCGCAGGATCGACCAGCCCATTCTGATCTTGTCCGTCCAGCTCCGGGGGCCGAACATCACCACTTCCAGACGCCCGTCCGTCAGCGTGGTCCGACGCCAGGGCGTCCCGTCGAATCGGTTGTTGGAGACGACGATCGCATAGGCCGTTCTTGTCGCCGTCTCCCCGTCGAGATCCATCGTCACCTCGAAGGGATGACTTCTGATTGCAGAACGCAGGGCGGCGAGCGCAAAGCCGAGAAGGCGCGCGCGGGGCAGCGCTTCGCGCATCTGCTCCCGCTCGCGCGCCATGAGGCCGAAATAGCCGAAGCCTGAGATGGAATGGAAGGGGCGGCCGTTGATCGTCGCGAGATCGACCGCCACCGGAACGCCTTCCGCGAGCTTCCGAGCCTGCTCTCCCGGCGTCCCGGTCATGCCGAGATCACGCGCGAACAGATTGAGCGTGCCGAGACCCAGGACGCCGCAAGCGCGCTTCGTCCGGGCGAGCGCCGGAAGCGCGCGGCTGATGGTGCCGTCGCCGCCCGCGAGCACGACGGTCGCGTTCGGATCGGCTGCGGCGCGCTCCAGCGCCTGTGCGATCTGTTTGCCCCGGACCGCCTCGATATGGACGTCGGCGCCCGCGGAGGCCAGCCCGCTCCTGATCTCCTGCGCGACCGCGCTCTCATGGCCGGCGAGCGTCGTTCCGGATTTGGCGTTCAGCACGACGCGATACCGCGCGCGAAAGGGGCTGTCTGCGTCGTCGGCGGGCATGGGCGAGGCGGGGTCCCGGTGACCCACGGCAATGCGCTTGCGCCGGGTAGGTTCCGCCTACGAGGGAGGAGCCGGCCGTTGGCGCAGCTCAGAACCGGCCGATGCCCAGTAGCAGGTTGCGTATGAAGCTTGGCTCCGTACCGCCTGTGGGCGTCGTGCGGTTGATGAAATCGAACACCTTGCCGTCTTCGAGGCCGTAATTGGCCACCCGTTCCACCTTGAAGCCCTGGTTGAAATAGACCGTGAAAACCCGCCGCTCGATTTCGGAATCCTGCATGAACTGCACGCGCCGGCGGGTGATCTGGCTGATATAGTAGAAGGTCTTGTTGCCGACCGTCGAAACGGTCGAGGGCGTGCCGAGCGTCGTGAGCACGGTGTCGACGCTCATGCCCGGCTTGATCTGGTCGACGCGGCCGTCGGCGATGAAGCCGTGGGCGAACACTTCGTTCGTGCCGGTCCAGGGGATATTGGCGCGATCGCATCCCGCAAGCCCCAGCGCCAGAGCCAAGGCGCTGATCCGAGCGCACAGAACTGTCGCCTTCATCGCCACCGAAACTCTCCCACCGCTTGCGAGCCAATCCGAATCGCGCATGCGCCGCCTTGCGGCGGCGCTCGCGGACGGGTAACCCGCGACCTTGGCGAAGACAAGGCCGGTTGGATGGCGTTGAAATTGTTCAGGAGGGCGGCGAACGACCGGGTCGTCGAGGCGCTCCATGACGCGGTTGTCGCCGGCGCGCGACGCCCCGCTCTTTTTTCGGCGCTCGGGGCGCCCGACACGCCGTTCGGCCGGATCGAGGCGGTGATGCTGCACGCCTTCCTCGTGGCGCGTCGGCTGCGCGCCCTGCCGGCGCCGGCTCCCGACCTCGCGCAGGACCTCGTGGACCGGATGTTCGTCGATTTCGAGCGCGCACTGCGGCAGATCGGCATCGGCGACCTGTCGGTGCCCAAGAAGATGAAAGCGCTGGCCGGCGACTGGCTTGGCCGGATCGACGTCTACGCCGGTCCGCTCGACAGCGGCGACGATGCGGCGCTGGCCGCTGCGCTCGCTCGCAACGTCCTGTCGCGCGACGGCGAGCCCGAGGCCGCGATTCCCCTGACGAGGCAGGTAAGGGCCTGCGAGGCGCGCCTCGCCGCGACGGATTGGGACGCGCTCCAGCGCGGCGCGATCGACTGGCCCGAGATCGAGGAGGCCGTTTGATGACCGGCAAGCCCGACCATTCGCCGCTGACGTTTCCGGTCGTGGTGACCGATGTGCCGCCGCGCGGCCTCGACGTCGTCGTCGACGCCAGCGAGCAGGAAAAGGCCGAGGTCGCGAAGGATTTCGACCTGCCGGCGATCCATTCGCTCATTGGCCGCTTTCATATCGGCCACACCAGCCTCGGGCTGCGGGTCACTGGCTCCGTGACGGCGCGCATCACGCAGATCTGCGCCGTCAGTCTCGATCCTTTCGAAACGGACGTGGCCGAGGACGTGGAGGTGGATTTCGCCGATCCGGCGCGCCTGCCGCCCACGCCGGTCGAGGGGCCGGCCGCTGACGATCCGCCTGATCCGATCGTCAACGGGGCGATCGATCTCGGCGCGCTGACCGCCGAATTCCTCGCCCTCGGCATCGATCCCTATCCGCGCAAGCCGGGGGTCGATTTCAGCTTCAGCGACGAGAAGGCGGCGGACGTGTCTCCGTTCGCGGCGCTGAAGAAGCTGAGAAAGGACGGCGAGACCTAGGCTCGCCTGCTGTCCGCCGGCCGACTCGCGCGCTGCGAGAGGCGGTCGCGATAGTGCTTTTCGCGCCGCGCCAAAATAGTCTAGAAGCCGGATCGTTCATCACTGGCAGGACCGCTCATGTCCGTTGACGCCGCGACCGTGAAAAGGGTCGCCCATCTCGCTCGCATCGCCGTTTCGGATGAGGACGTGCCGAAGCTGCAGTCCGAGCTGAACGCCATCCTCGCTTTCGTCGAGCAACTGTCGGAGGTGAATGTCGACGGCGTCGAGCCGATGACCTCCGTGCTGCCGATGGCGATGAAGAAGCGGCAGGACGTCGTGACGGACGGCGAAATCGTCGAGAAGATAATCGCCAACGCGCCGGCGTCGCAGGACAATTATTTCCTCGTGCCGAAAGTCATCGAATAGCGGTCCCGTTCTTCCCTGTGTCCCGAATCTGAAGCTGCTCCCTTGTCCGAACTGATCACTCTCACTCTCGCCGAAGCGCGCGACGGCCTGAAGGCGAAGAAATTCTCCGCGCGCGAACTGGCGCAGGCGCATGTCGATGCGGTCGAGAAAGCGCGCGCGCTCAACGCCTATGTGCTCGAGACGCCCGATCACGCGCTGAAGCAGGCGAGCCGGAGCGACGAGCGCCTTGCGCGCGGCGAGGGCGGCCCGCTCGAAGGGCTGCCGCTCGGAATCAAGGATCTGTTCGCGACCGAGGGCGTGCGCACCACGGCCTGCTCGAACATTCTCCGCGATTTCATTCCGCCCTATGAATCGACCGTCTCGTCTCAGCTCTGGCGCGACGGCGCGGTGATGCTGGGCAAGCTGAACAATGACGAATTCGCCATGGGCTCGTCGAACGAGACCAGCGCCTTCGGTCCGGTCGCGTCGCCCTGGCGCCGTCCGGGCGCGAACACCTATGTCGAGAACGGGAAGATCGTCGGCGAGCCGCTCGTGCCGGGCGGCTCCTCCGGCGGCTCCGCGGCGGCGGTCGCAGCTCATCTCTGCCTCGCCGCGACGGCGACGGACACCGGCGGCTCGATCCGCCAGCCGGCGGCGTTCACGGGAACGGTCGGAATCAAGCCGACCTATGGCCGCTGCTCGCGCTGGGGCGTCGTCGCCTTCGCGTCGTCGCTCGATCAGGCCGGACCGATCGGAAAGACCGTGCGCGACGCGGCGATCATGCTGCGCTCGATGGCGGGGCACGACCCGAAGGACACCACCAGCGCCGATCTTCCGGTGCCGGACTATGAAGCGGCGGTCGGCCGTCCCGTGAAGGGAATGCGGATCGGCATTCCGAAGGAATATCGCCTCGACGGATTGAATCCCGAGATCGACGCGCTGTGGGAGAAGGGCGTCGCCTGGCTGAAGGACGCTGGGGCGGAGATCGTCGAGATCTCCCTGCCGCATACGAAATACGCTCTGCCGGCCTATTACATCGTCGCGCCGGCGGAATGCTCCTCGAACCTCGCGCGTTATGACGGCGTGCGCTACGGCCTTCGCGTTCCGGGCAAAGACATCGTCGACATGTATGAGAAGACGCGCGCCGCCGGCTTCGGCCGCGAGGTCAAGCGTCGCGTCATGATCGGCGCCTATGTGCTCTCCGCCGGCTATTACGACGCCTATTATCTGCGCGCGCAAAAAGTCCGCACGCTGATCAAGCGGGATTTTGAAACCGTCTTCGATCAGGGCGTGCATGCGATCCTGACGCCGGCGACGCCGTCCGCCTCGTTCGGCATCGGTGAAAAGCTCAAGGCCGACCCCGTCGAGATGTACCTCAACGACGTGTTCACGGTCACGGTGAACATGGCCGGACTGCCGGGCGTCGCCGTGCCGGCGGGCCTCGATGCGCAGGGCCTGCCGCTGGGACTGCAACTCATCGGCCGGCCGTTCGACGAGGAGACGCTGTTTTCGCTTGGCGCCGTGATCGAACGGAGCGCGGGGCGGTTTCCCGTCGCGGATCGCTGGTGGGAAGGCTGAGCGCGCCGTCGATCGACATCGAGGCCTATGCGATCGTCAGCGCCGACGATCGCATCGCCGACGCGCGGGGCGTTCTTCCGCCCGAGCTGAAGAACGATGCGGACTGGCGCTATTTTCAGGGCGAGCTCGATCGCTGCGACGTGATCGTGCTCGGCCGCCTCAGTCACGAGGCCACGCCCAATCGTCGCGGGCGCAGGCGGCTGGTCTTGTCGTCGCGCGTCGCCGATCTCGAGGAGCGCTCCGACGGCTGGTGGTGGAACGCCCGCAACGTGGCGTGGGATGCTGTCGTCGCAAGACTGCTGCCGAACGGCGGCCATGTCGGCGTGCCCGGCGGCCAGGCGGCTTTCGATTATTTCCTGCCGCTGCTGAGCGCCTTCCATCTGTCGCGCGCGCATCGCATCCGTCTGCCGGGAGGGCGCGGCCTGTTCTCGGCGGTGGAGCGTGGAGAAAAGGCTGAGGACGTGTTGCGCGGCGCGGGTTTTGCGGATGAAGCGCCAATGATGATCGACAGGTCGGCGGCCGTCGATCTCACCATCTGGCGACGAGCGCCTTAAAGCATGATGCGGAAAAGTGGAATCCGGTTTTCCGAAGACATCATGCGGCTGGAATAACTCGAAGCAGCGCTCCGATTCACAAGGATCATCGCAAAGAAAAACGCCGGCTCGGTGCGACCGAACCGGCGTGAACGGGAGAGGCGTGGACGCTCAGGCCGCCTTGCGGGAGGAGCCGGCGGCCTTGCCGATGCGCTTGCGCACGGATGTCCACAGCTTGCGAACTTCGTGGGCGGCTTCGCCCGACGGCGCATATTCGGTGACGCCGAGACCGAGGCGCGAGGCGTCCTGAAAATCGACGCGGGAGGTGATGAGCGGATTCAGCAGTCCGCCGAGCGATTCGAGCGAGGCGATGCCCTCGGCGACGCGCGGCGAATTCGCCATGCTCGGGCACTGGTTCAGGAGGAACACATATTCGCGGCGGAGCGACTTGATCGCGCGGCGGGTGGTTTCGCTGGCCCACAGATCGAAGGCGTTGGGCCGAGCCGGAATGATGCAGAGATTGGAGTGCCGGATCGCGGCTTCTGCGGCGGCGCCGTCGGCGCCGGGCGTGTCGATGATGGCGAGGGTGACGCCGTTCTTTGCAAGGGCGGCGAGCACGTTCGCGAGCTTGCCGGGCGTTACCGCTTCCACGCCGATTGGCGCTTCCTGCTTGCTGCGCTCCTTTGACCAGCGGATCAGCGAAGCCTGCGGATCAAGATCGACGATGAAGACCTTCTCGCCGGCCTCGGCCGCCGCGACGGCCAGCGACGATGCAAGGGTGCTTTTACCCGAACCGCCCTTTTGTGTGGTGAAAGCAATGACTCGCATGGCGCCTAACCCTCCCGTCCGCGGACCATAGGCTGTTTGCCTTGTATGAAGAGATTCGCGGCGTTTGGCATGCACTTTTTGCAACTGCCGCAAGGCGGACTCGAATCGGCGCAATTTATGGGCGTTGTTCGCGTCGCCTTGGCGTTGAAGAAACGCCTGCGGCGCAGCGGTTATTTTCTCTCATAGGATCAAAAGAAAAGGGGCCGGCGCGCTGCCGTTTTTTGCAGCGCCGCCCGGCCCCCGAACGTGATTCGTTAATGATTCGTTACGCTTCCGAGGGGCCCGCATCGGCCAGCGCGGCGCCGATCTCGAGCCCGAGATCGTCGAGATTCGTCTCCTCGCGCTGAACCACGGACTCGCCGCGCGCCTGCCTCTCCGCCTCTTCGGCCGAACGCGCCACATTGATCGTGACCTCGGCCTCGACTTCCGGATGCAGGGAGACGGGCGTCAGGTGCAGGCCGAGCGTCTTGATCGGCGTGTTCAGGGTGATCTGGCTGCGGTCGACCGTGAAGCCGCCCTCGCTGATGATCTCGGCGATGTCGCGGGTGCTGACCGAACCGTACAGCACGCCCGACTCGCCCGCCTGGCGGATGACGATGAAGCTCTGGCCGTTCAGCTCGGCTGCGATGGCCTCGGCCTCGCTCTTGCGTTCGAGGTTGTGCGCGACGAGCTGCGCGCGCTGCGTTTCGAAGTGCTTGCGGTTGTTCTCCGTGGCGCGCAGCGCCTTGCCGCGCGGCAGGAGGAAGTTGCGCGCATAGCCGTCCTTGACGCGGACGACCTCGCCCATTTGTCCGAGCTTGGCGACGCGCTCGAGAAGAATGACGTCCATGTTTTAGGTCCTTTCGTTTGTCGATGGTGATTGTGACAGTGAACGGGATCAGGCGTTGGTCGGAGCCAGTCCGCGCTTGGCGCGAATGTTGAACAGCGCGTCGGCGACGCCGGCGAGCGCTGCGAGAACCAGCGGCCAGCCGCCGAACAGCACGCACAGCCCGTAGCCGGTGGCGAGGATGGCGGCGCGCCCTGACGCGCCGGCCGTCAGCGCATGCGCCAGCGCGAGGCCCTGCAGCGCATAGGCCGCGAACAGCGCCGCGAAGACGGTGCGGAGCGCGAGCCCGAAAAAGCCGCCAAGGAACGATCCGGCCAGCGCCGCGACCATGATGGGCAGCAGGATCTTCGGCAGCGTGAGCGCCGCGAGCGCCGGCCACGGCCGGGGCAGCCGGCCCGAGGCGAGGACGGCGCGCCCCGCGATGACGAGCAGCGCGGCCGAGACGAACACGCTCAGCGCCGCGCTGACCGGCGGCGCGACGCTCGCCAGCAGCGCCGCGATGGCGCCGCGCGCGGCGGGCCTGTCGGCTTCGGGGATGCGGTCGAAAAGGCCCGGATTGATCCGCTCGAACAGCGTCGTCACCGTGCGGCCGAACACGCGGACGAAGGTTTCATAGTCGGTCGCGATCGAGGCGACGCCGAGAATCGTCACCACGGCGGCGACGCCGGCGATCCAGGCGAGGATGCGTCCGGGCGGATACCACTCCGCCGGCTGGCCGGGCGCGGCGCCGGGCCGGGCGAGGAGGGCGAGAAACGAGAACCACCAGGCGGGCAGCGAGGTGGAGATCGCGTGGACCGCCGCCATGTAGAGGTTGACGCGGCCGCCGAAGAAGAGCGGGGCGACGGCGAGCGCGATGGAGCCGACGGCCGCGGCGACCAGGCCGGCCTTGTGATTCCAGCCGAGCGCTGCGATCGCGACCGGCAGCGGCGCGAGAAAGAACAGCAGCAGCGCGATCGGGCTGCCCGTCGCGACGACGCGCGTGAGCAGGGCCGAAACCAGCCCTGCGCCGACGCCGATGCCGATAATGCCTGTCATGACGCTGTCCCGCCGCTCGTCGCGTGGTTAGGCCGGGATCGATTGTCCCGGCCAGCGAAGGGAGGCGCGGTCGACCGCGCCCCGGTTTAACGGATCACGTAGGGGAGCAGCCCGAGGAAGCGGGCGCGCTTGATCGCCTGTGCGAGTTCGCGCTGCTTCTTGGCGGACACCGCCGTGATGCGCGACGGCACGATCTTGCCGCGCTCGGAGATGTAGCGCGAGAGCAGGCGCACGTCCTTGTAGTCGATGACGGGCGCGTTCGCGCCGGAGAACGGGCAGGACTTGCGGCGACGGAAGAAGGGACGACGAGCGGCGCTCATGGATCAGGCTCCTTCGCTGGCGCTGGCGGGGGCTTCCGCGCGGGGCGGGCGGGGCGCGCCGCCGCCGGGACGTCCGCCGCCGAAACCGCGACCGCCGCCGCCGAAGCCGCGACCGCCGAAGCCGAAATCATCGTCGCGGCGCTCGCTTTCGTCGCGCTTGCGCAGCATCGCGGTCGGGCCTTCCTCAAGCTCGTCGACGCGAATGGTCATGAAGCGCATGACGTCCTCGTTGATGCGCATCTGCCGCTCCATCTCCGCGACGGCGGCGTGCGGCGCATCGAGGCCGAGATACTGGAAATGCGCCTTGCGGTTCTTCTTGATGCGGAAGGCGAGGGACTTCGAGCCCCAATATTCGTTCCGGACGACCTTGCCGCCGCCGGCCTCGATGACGCCCTTGAAGGTGTCGACGAGCGCCTCGACCTGCTGACTCGTCACGTCCTGACGCGTCATGAAAACATGTTCGTACAATGCCATATGGCTGTGCCTTTCATCTGTCGCGCCGGCGCGGAGCCCTTCGAGCCGGCCGCGAAAAGGCGAGCGAGCCCGAAAAACACGAAGGCGGGAACACGGGAGGACGGGTCGGCGCGCCGGCCCTGCGAAGATCGACCAAAGGGTCGAGCTCCACCCTCCGTTCAGCCCCCGGCCGAAGCGGATGCGGGCCTATAGGGGCGCGACGGCCCGGTGGCAAGCAAAAACGGGGTTTCCATCCGCTTCGCCGCCATCCCCAAAGTCGGAAAAGCGGGTTAGAGCCTGTCCGGCAAGGGGAGCGACATGGCGGAAGTAGAAGGCGCGAAGGGAGATGCGCGGCGCGCGGTTCTGATGCTTCGCTTCTGGAGATCCTTCTCCGGCGTCGGTCTCATGATCGGCACGCTGTTTTTCGCCGCGTCCCTGACCCCCTCCCTGATTCCCCGCAACTTTGCGACGCAGGGCGTGCTGTCCGGCTGCGCGCTCGCCGCCGGCTACGGGCTCGGCGTCTTCTTTCGCTGGCTGTGGCGGTATCTGGAACTGCCGGAGCCGGAAGGTCGCCTGGCGCTGAGGGGCAAACAGGTTGCGATGATCGGCTGCGCGCTGGTCGCCGCGCTCTTTCTCTGGCGGGCGGCGGGCTGGCAGAACTCCATCCGCGCGCTCATGGGCATGACGCCGGTGGACACCGCTCATCCGCTAGAAGTCGGCGCCATCGCGCTTCTCGCCTTCGCGATCCTGCTGCTGCTGGCGCGGCTGTTCCGGGTCATCCTGCAATTCGCGGCGCGCCGCGCCCGCTCCGTCGCGCCGCGGCGGGTGTCCAACGTCGTCGGCGCGGCGATCGCGATCGCGGTTTTCTGGGCCGCGATCGACGGCGTGCTCTTTCGCTTCGCGCTGCGCGCCGCCGATTCGTCCTTCAGGGCGGTGGATGCGCTGATGGAGCCGGACGCGCCGCGTCCGTCCGATCCGAACAAGACGGGCTCCGCCGGCTCGCTGGTCGAATGGGCTGATCTCGGCCGCATGGGCCGCTCCTTCGTCGCAAGCGGTCCGACGCGCGAGACGTTGCGCGCGTTCCTGAAACGCGACGCGATGGAGCCGCTCCGCGTCTATGTCGGCCTTCGCTCCGGCGAGACGGCGGAGGAGCGCGCGAAGCTCGCGCTTGAGGAATTGAAGCGCGTCGGAGGTTTCGCGCGCTCGTCTCTCGTCGTCATCATGCCGACGGGAACGGGCTGGATCGATCCTGAGGGGATTGATCCGCTTGAATACCTTCATCGCGGCGACGTCGCCAGCGTGGCGATCCAGTATTCCTATCTCGCGAGCTGGCTCTCGCTGCTCACCGAGCCGGGCTATGGCGACGAAGCCGCGCGCGCCCTGTTCAAGGAGATCTACGGCTACTGGACGACGCTGCCGAAGGACGACCGCCCGAAGCTTTATCTGTATGGGCTCAGCCTCGGCGCGCTCAGTTCGGAGAAGTCGTCCGAGCTGTTCGAGGTGATCGGCGACCCCTATCAGGGCGTGCTGTGGGCGGGACCGCCATTTCCCAGCCGCATCTGGCGCTCGGCGACGGACAATCGCAATCCGGGATCGCCCGCCTGGCTGCCGCGCTTTCGCGACGGCTCCTATATCCGTTTCACGAACCAGACGAACGCGCTCGGCGATCCGGTCGCCGGCTGGGGGCCGATCCGGCTCGTCTATCTGCAATACGCCAGCGATCCGATCACCTTCTTCGAGATCGCGTCGCTCTATCGCCGCCCGGCCTGGATGATCGGCCCGCGCGGCCCGGACGTGTCGCCGGACCTGCGCTGGTATCCCGTCGTGACCTTCATGCAGTTGCTGCTGGATGTCATGATGGCGACGCAGTCGCCGATGGGTCACGGCCATGTCTATGCCGGCGCCCACTACATCGATCCCTGGATCGCCGTCACCGACGTGAGGGACTGGTCGCCGGACGAGATCGCCCGCCTCAAGCGCTTCTTCAGCGAGCGCGCGCAATGAGCCGCGCATCAGGAAAGCCCCGTCCATGAGCCGCTTTCTGCTCCTGTCGAACGCGCTCGTCGTCGCGACGATGGACGACGCGCGGCGCGAGATCAGCGGCGGAAGCGTGCTTGTCGAGGGCGGCGTCATCGCTGCGGTCGGGCCGGCCGCCGATGTCGAGCGCGCGCTCGCGGAAAGAACCCAGGCGACCGGCGCGCCGGTCGAGCGGATCGATCTCGCCGGCCATGTCGCGCTGCCCGGCCTGATCAACACCCATCACCATATGTATCAGACGCTGACGCGCGCGCTGCCGGCCGCGCAGGATGCGGAGCTGTTCGGCTGGCTCAGGGCGCTTTATCCGGTCTGGGCGCGCATGACGCCGGACGCGTTGCGCGTCGCTACGATGACCGCCTGCGCCGAACTCGTTCTGTCCGGCTGCACGACGTCGAGCGACCACGCTTATGTGTTTCCCAACGGTTGCCGGCTCGACGATACGATCGAGGCGGCGCGCGCCGTCGGCATTCGCTTCCATGCGACGCGCGGCGCGATGAGCCTCGGCGAGTCGAGCGGCGGCCTGCCGCCGGACGATCTGGTCGAGAGCGAGGATGCGATTCTCGCCGACACGCGGCGCGTGATCGAGCTCTTTCATGATGCGGCTCCTGGCGCGATGCTGCGCGTCGGCGTCGCGCCCTGTTCGCCTTTCTCGGTCACGCGCGATCTGATGCGCGAAAGCGCCGCGCTGGCGCGCAGCTACGGCGTTTCTTTGCACACGCATCTCGCCGAGAACGACAACGACGTCGCCTACAGCCTTGAAAAATTCGGGCAGACGCCGGCCGATTATGTCGAAGCGCTGGGATGGGTCGGGCCCGACGTCTGGCACGCGCACTGCGTGAAGCTCGACGACGCCGGCATGAGGATGTTCGGCCGCACCGGAACCGGCGTCGCTCATTGTCCGTGCTCGAACATGCGCCTCGCTTCGGGCGTCGCGCCGGTGAGGGCGATGCGCTGCGCGGGCGTTCCCGTCGGGCTCGGCGTCGATGGCTCGGCGTCGAACGACGGCGCCCACATGCTCGGCGAGGCGCGGCAGGCGATGCTGCTTCAGCGCGTCGGCTACGGACCGTCTGCGATGAGCGCGCGCGAGGCGCTGGAGATGGCGACGCTCGGCGGCGCGCGCCTGCTCGGCCGCAACGACATCGGCGCGCTGAAGCCGGGGATGGCCGCCGACATCGTGGCCTTCGACGTCGGCGGGATCGAACATGCCGGCGCGCTGCGCGACCCGGTCGCGGCGCTCATGTTCTGCGCGCCCGCGCGCGTCGCTCTCGGCGTCATCGACGGCCGCGTCGTCGCGCGCGAGGGCCGGCTGGAGACGCTGGACCTTCGCGCGCACGCCGCGCGGCACAACGCGCTCGCGACGGCGCTCGCCAACGGCGAGCGTTGAGCGAGCCGGCCTCGCCGCCGCCCTCGCTTGCCTTTCAGGCGCGATAGAGAACGCGATAGCGCGGCCTCGCGCCGTTCGCGAGCGACACGCCTTCGAGATAGTGGACCGCGATGATTCGGTCCGGCGTGATGGCGCGCGCGGCGAGCGCTTCGTTGAGCGCCTCGACTGTCGCATCGGTGACGAACTCATCGACGACGGCTGCGTTCCGGATGGATTTTGCTGCGGACATGGCGGTCTCCTGTGGGGTTGTCATTCAGCCGCGACGGGCAGGTCGATCGCCGACAGCCCCATGCGGGTCGCGACGCCGACTCCGTAGTCGGGGTCGGCGCGATAGAAATGCGTCGTCTGTCGTTTGACGATGTCGGCCGGGACGCCCTGCATGGCCTCGGCGATGTTGTTCATGAGCGTCTCGCGCTGGGCGGCGTTCATGAGCCGGAAGAGATCGCCAGCCTGACGATAATCGTCATTGCCGGCGCGATGGTCGAAGCGGTCGGCGTCACCGTGGATTTTCATCGGCGGCTCCGTGAATTTCTCATTCTGCGCCGGGCCGTTGAAGCTGTTGGGCTCGTAATAGGCGTCGCCGCGGTCTGGAATTTCGAACAGCATCGCACCGTCGGCGTGATAGTGATGAACCGGACATTTGGGGCGATTCACAGGCAGCATCTCGTAATGCGCGCCGACCCGGTAGCGATGCGCGTCCGCATAGGCGAAGATGCGCGCCTGAAGCATCTTGTCGGGAGAGAATCCGATGCCGGGCACGATGTTCGAAGGCGAAAATGAGGATTGCTCGACTTCGGCGAAATAGTGCCTGGGATTGCGGTTGAGTTCGAGGATGCCGACATCGATCAGCGGGTAATCCTTGTGGGGCCACACTTTCGTGAGGTCGAACGGATTGTACCAGTGCTTGTCCGCATCGGCTTCCGGCATGATCTGCACGCAGAAGCGCCAGCGCGGAAAGTCGCCTTTTTCGATCGCTCCGAAAAGGTCCCGCTGCGCGCTCTCGCGATCCCTTGCGACGACCTGCTCGCCTTCGCGGTTCGTCCAATTCTTCACGCCCTGCATCGATTTGAAATGGAATTTCACCCAGGAGCGTTCGTTGCCGGCGTTGATGAAGGAATAGGTGTGCGATCCGAAGCCGTGCATGAAGCGATAGCCCTGCGGCAGGCCGCGATCGGAAAACAGGATCGTCACCTGATGCAGGCTCTCCGGCGACAGCGACCAGAAGTCCCACATCGCCGTCGGCGAGCGCAGGTTGGTTGAGGGGTGACGCTTCTGCGTGCGGATGAAGTCGGGGAATTTCAGCGCGTCTCGGATGAAGAACACCGGCGTGTTGTTGCCGACGAGATCCCAGTTGCCGTCTTCGGTGTAGAATTTCAGCGCAAACCCGCGCACGTCGCGCTCGGCGTCCGCCGCGCCGCGCTCGCCGGCGACCGTCGAGAACCGCAGGAGAACCTCCGTCTCCTTGCCGATCCCGGCGAACATGCTCGCCTTGGAATAGGTCGTGATGTCATGGGTGATCGTGAGCTTGCCATAGGCGGCGGAGCCCTTGGCGTGGACGACGCGTTCGGGCGTCCGCTCGCGGTTCTGATGCGCCAGCTTCTCGATGAGCTGGTAGTCCTGCATCAGCAGCGGCCCCCGCGGCCCCGCGGTGGCGGAGTTCTGGTTGTCGGCGATCGCCGCGCCCGCCGTCGTGGTCATCGTGTTGCGCTGGGACATGAGAACTCCGCTGCGTGGAATTGGTCTTGTTCAAGCGAGAAACCGGCATAACTTCAAATTGTATTTATGGAGGATTATGATAGGAAAAAATTATCATGATAACGCTTCGACAGCTCCGCTATTTTTGCGCCGTCGCCCGCCTGCGCCATTTCGGCCGCGCGGCGGAGGAATGCTCAGTCAGCCAGCCGGCGTTATCCGTTCAGATTCAGGAGCTTGAACAAGCACTGGGGGTGACTTTGGTGGAGCGCGGCCGCGGCCGCGCGGAGTTGACGGCCGCCGGCGTGGAGATCGAGAAGCGCGCGCGCGGCATTCTCACAGACACGCGCGATCTCATGGATTTCGCCAGGCATCGCGGCGCCTTTCTCGGCGGGCCGTTCCGGCTTGGAGTCATTCCCTCCATCGCCCCCTATCTGCTGCCAGGCGCATTGCCGGCGCTGCACGCGCGGTTCCCGGACCTCGATCTGCAACTGCGCGAGACCATGACCGCTGCCTTGCTGGACGAGCTTGTCGCGGGTCGGCTCGACCTTGTGCTTTTGTCGCTGCCGTTGGAGCAGCCGGCGCTTGAAAGCATCCGCCTGTTTGACGATGCGTTCGTCCTCGCGGCTCCGGCCGGCGGCGCAGAGGAGGCGGCCGCTCCGCTGGAGCCTTTGTCCCGCCTAGAAATGCGCAATCTGCTGCTGCTGGAAGAGGGGCATTGCCTGCGCGAGCAGGCGCTGACCTATTGCAAGGTGATCAGTCCCGATCTTCGGAGCCAGTTCGGCGCAAGCAGCCTCGCCACCCTGATTCAGATGGTCGCCAATGGTTATGGGTCCACCCTGCTGCCTGAGATCGCCGTTCCCTCTGAATTGCGCGGCGACCGGCGCATCGTCGTGAAACGCTTCCCCGCGCCGGAGCCGATGCGCACGATCGGCCTTGCCTGGCGAAAAAGCTCGCCGCGAAAAACCGATTTCATCGCTCTCGGGCGCGTGATCACGGAATCGTCGAGCGCGCTTCTGGAGGAGGCGCGCCGCGTGCTCGACGCTTCGGCGGTGGACAGGCTCCGCCCGAAGGCGCGGTCATAGCGCGCGCGAGGTCCGGCGAGGGCTGGCATGAATCTTCAAGGAGATTTCAGAAACCCAGCGCCCGCTCCAGCGCGTGCAGGACGAGCCCCGCGACGCCGCCGATCAGCATGCCGTTGAAGCGGATATATTGCAGGTCGCGGCCGATGTTCATCTCGATCACGCGGATGAGCTGGGCCATGTCCCATCCCTTCACCTGTTCGGCGATGAAGGCGGACACCCCGCTTTTCTGGCGCTCGATGAAGGAACCGAGCGCGACGACGAAGCCTTCGTTCATTTCGGCGCGCACGGTCGGGTCGGCCGCGAGCTGGCGCCCGATATCCACGAACAGCTTGTCGAGCTGGCGGCGGATCAGCGAATGGTCGCTCGACAAATCGCTTTCGACGAAGCTTCGCAGGTTGCTCCACAGATTGCGCGCGAGGCTGCGCAGCTCCGGCCGGGCCAGAAGATCGCGCTTCAGCGCCTCCGCCCGCGCCGCATAGTCCGGCGAGTTGCGCAGACGCTCGATGAAATTCCGCACGAAGCCGTCGAACTCGGCGCGCAGCGCATGGTTCGGATCGTTTTTCACCTCCTCCAGAAAGGCGTAGGAGGATTTGACGATCTTCTTCATCAGATAGGCGTCGGCGCGCAGGACGCGGAACAGCGTCGGCAGTTCGTTGCGCACCTTGTCGCGGATGGTCGCGATGGAGTCCTCGTCGCCGAGGATCCGATGGATGGCGGTCATCAGCTCGTCGAGCAGAACCTGATGCCGTCCGTCCGCCGTGACGGTGTCGAGGATGTTCGCTGCGAGCGGCGCGAGCTCCAGCTCCTCCAGTTGCGCGATGGCGCGCTGGACCACGAAATTGCGCAGGCCTGAATCCTCCGCCGCGGCGAACGCGCGCGGGGCGAGCTTCACGACGAAGCCGGTGAGCGCCGCGCTGCGTTTGGGATCGGCGAGCCAGTCGGCCATCATCGCGGCGAAATCGACCTCGCGCAGCTTGCGCGCGACAGGCTCGGGCGCGAGGAACTGCGTCTCGATGAAGCCGCCGAGATTGTCGGCGATGCGCTGCTGGTTTTCGGGAATGATGGCCGTGTGCGGGATCGGCAGCCCGAGCGGGTGGCGGAACAGCGCGACGACGGCGTACCAGTCGGCGATGCCGCCGATGGTCGCGGCTTCCGCGAACGCCGCCAGATAGCCGAAGGCGGGATGGCGCGGCGCCAGCCATTTCGCGACGATCAGGACCGCGAAGGCGAGCGCGAGACAGCCGGTGGCGAGCGCCTTCACCCGCCGCAGGGCGGCCAGCTTCTCCGCATCGGCGGCGTTCACAATCGATTCGGTCGCGCGGTCGTCGGATGGGGAGGGCATGAAAACAGGGATCGCACGGGGAGGCGCGCGCCGGCAAGCGGCCGACGCGGCTTTTGCAGATCCTTGAGAAGACGCCAGAATTTGGCTTCCGTGAGAAATTGTTGCATTGCACAAAATTCCTCTTGCAATGCAGCAATCCCAGCGCCATATGACCGCCAGGCATCGAGCCGTCGCCAGAACGGCGCAACCCATAGCTCGACAAGCAAGGATGGAGACGTTGATGGCCACCAAGCCTGTAAAGACAGCCGCTGAAACGGTGCAGGACGCCGCGCAGGAAACCGTCGCGAAGGTTCAGGACGCTGTGTCGTCCTTCGGCGAGCGGATCGAGATTCCCGCCGCCGCGCGCGAGCTCGTGCAGCGCGCGACCTCGACCGCGAAAGAGAAGCTCGCCGACATTCACGCCAACGCCGCCGAGGCGACGGCCTCCTACGAGAAGGTGGTCGGCTCCTTCGTGAATTCCGGCGTGACCGCCATGCGCGGCCTGCTTCAGGCCCATCACGACAATTCGCTCGCGATGATCGCGACCGTCGAGAAGCTGGTGGCGGCGAAGTCCTTCCAGGAAGCCTGCCAGATCCAGAGCGATTTCGCCCGCGATTTCACCAGCGCCAACTGGGCGCGCGCGCAGAGCGCGGCCGAGACGGTGAAGGCGAACATGCAGGACGGCGTGAAGCTGCTGCAGGGCGAAACCGCCAAGGTCGTCGCGCTCGCCAAGAAGGCGGCGTGAAGACCGACGCCTGATTATCTGATTACGATCGTCCTGAACGCCCGGTTTCGCCGGGCGTTTTGTTTTATCGCCGCTGTTTCGCGGCGTCGATCACCTGCGTCGCGATAGCGTTCGGCGGGTCGTCCACCGAAACCGTGACGACATGTTCGTCCGGCGCGGGCGTCTCCAGCGTGTCGAACTGGCTCTTCAGGAGCGAGGTCGGCATGAAGTGATGCTTCCGATCCGCCATCCGCGCGGCGATCAGCGCGAAGTCTCCCGAGAGATGGGCGATGAGGACATCGTCGCGGCCATGGCGCAGCCGGTCGCGATAGGCGCGCTTGAGGGCCGAGCAGGTCGCGACGCCATGGGTTCCGGCGCGGCGGTGCGCGTCGATCCACGCGGCGATCGCGTCGAGCCAGGGCCAGCGATCCTCGTCCGTCAGCGGCGTTCCGGCGCTCATCTTCGCGATGTTGGCGGCGGGGTGAAAGGAATCCGCGTCGCGGAATTCCCAGCCGAGACGCCCGGCGATCATCTCGCCCACCGTGCTCTTGCCCGATCCGGCGACGCCCATCACAACGATGGCGGGCGGCATGGGGTCGCTCATGCGGGGGTCTTCGGTTCGAGATGGCCGCCGAAGCCCTTGCGCATCGCCGACAGGATTTTTTCCGCGAAAGTGTGCTCCTGCCGCGAGCGGAAGCGCGTGGTCAGCGCCGCGTAGAGCACGTCCGCCGGCACCGCTTCCTCGATCGCCGCCTGAATCGTCCAGCGCCCTTCGCCGGAGTCGTCGACATGGCCGGAATAGCTCGCGAGATCGCCGTCCTGCGCCAGCGCCGACGCCGTGAGGTCGAGCAGCCATGAGGTGACGACGCTGCCGCGCCGCCAGACCTCGGCGATGTCCGCCACGTCGAGATCGAGCCGGTGCTCCTCGGGCAGGGCGGGCGAATGCGCGTTGCGCAGAATGTCGAAGCCTTCCGCGAAGGCCTGCATCATGCCGTATTCGATGCCGTTATGGATCATCTTGACGAAATGCCCGGCGCCGTTCGGGCCGGCGTGCAGATACCCTTGCTCGACGCGCGGATCGCGTCCGTCGCGGCGCGGCGTGCGCGGAATGTCGCCGGCGCCCGGCGCGAGCGCCGCGAAGATCGGATCGAGACGCCGCACGATCGCGTCCTCGCCGCCGATCATCATGCAGTAGCCGCGCTCCAGTCCCCACACGCCGCCTGACGTGCCGACGTCGAGATAATGCAGGCCCTTGGCGCGCAGCGCTTTCGCGCGCGCGATGTCGTCCTTCCAGAAACTGTTGCCGCCATCGATGATGACGTCGCCCTCGCTCATGACTCGGGCGAGGTCATCGACCGCCTGTTGCGTGACCGCGCCGGCCGGCAGCATGATCCAGACGGCGCGCGGCGCCGACAGCTTGCTCACCAACTCGGCGAGCGATTGCGCATTGGTCGCGCCGTCCGCTGCGAGCGCCGCGCCGGGCTTCGGATCGCGGTCATAGACCACGCATTGATGGCCGGCCCGCATGCATCGCCGGACGATGTTGCCTCCCATGCGGCCGAGGCCGATCACTCCGAGTTGCATGGCGTTCTCCTGCGCGTCGCGCGTTGTGGGCGAGCCGTGCGGCTGAATCAAGCCGGCGGGGAGCGGCCGGTCGCCAGCCAGGCGAGCGCGCCTTTCGCCGCGGCGACGCCTGTCGCGAAGCAGGCTTGCAGCAGGTAGCCGCCGGTCGGCGCGTCCCAGTCCAGCATCTCGCCGGCGACGAAAACGCCCGGCAGGGCTTTCAGCATGAAACGATCGTCGATCGCGTCGCGCGCGACGCCGCCGGCCGTCGAGATCGCGCGGTCGAGTCCGGCGAGACCGGCGACGCGGATCGGCGCCGCCTTGATGAGGGCGGCGAGGGCGGCCGGATCGGCGGGCGGTGCGCCCTTGCTCGCTTCACGCAGGAGGCCGATCGCCGGCGGCGACAGGCCGGCGCTGCGTTTCAGTTTCGTCGACAGCGAATCCTTGCTGCGTCCGGCCGCCAGCCGGGCGGAGAGAGTGTGTTGCGCGAGGTCCGGCCGCAGGTCGATGACGAGCGTCGCTTCGCGCCCGCTGCCGACGCTCTCGCGTAGCGCGCGCGACAGCGCATAGAGCGCGCCGCCTTCGAGGCCGTCGCGCGTAATGACGAGTTCGCCGCGCCGCGTCTCTCCGTTGAGCGTCAGCGCGATGCGCTTCAGCGGCGCGCCGGCGAAGCGTTCCGCGAAGGCGGGCGTCCATGCGATGCGCGCGCCCATGTTCGAGGCGCGCAGCGGCTGGGTCGCGACGCCCGCGCGCTTGAGCGGCGCGACCCAGCCGCCGTCGGCGCCGAGTCGCGGCCAGTTCGCGCCGCCGCAGGCGAGGATCGTGGCGTCGCACGAGATCGCGACCGTCTCGCCGTTCGCGCCGGCGATCGAAAGCCGTCCCTCGCTGTCGAAGCCGCGCCATTCCGACCGCAGCCTGATCTCGACGCCGAGCGACTCCAGCCGCCGCAGCCATGCGCGCAGGAGCGGGGACGCTTTCATGGTCTGCGGAAACACGCGGCCGCTGGAGCCCACGAAGAGCGTCTGGCCAAGACCTTCCGCCCATTGGCGAAGCGCGCTTGGCGGAAAGCGCTCCACGGCCTCGCGGATCGCCGGGGCGTCGTCGTAGCGGTCGAGAAAGCGCGCGAGCGGCTCGCTATGGGTCAGGTTAAGGCCGCCGCGGCCCGCCATCAGCAGCTTGCGCGCGGGCGACGGCATCCTCTCATGGACCGTGACCCGGACGCCCGCTGTCGCGAGCGTCTCGGCGGCGATCAACCCAGCGGGGCCTGCGCCGATGATGGCGATGGAGGACGGCAAGGCGACGATGTGTCGGAGCGCACTGTTCGATGACGGGACGCCGTGACATGAACTGGACGAATGCGCGTGTAAAGCCGCCGCGTGATTGCGATTGCGCCGGCGCTCAATGGATGGAGGAAGCGCGTGGCCGCCGAAGGCGCATCGAGCGATTATTTCCGGCCGCAGGATCTGGCGCTGTTCAAGCGCACGGCGAAGCTGTTCGGCGTCTATATTGCCGTGCGGCGCATCAACAAGGCGAGCCTTCAATATATCGGCGTGGACGGCTATCGGCCGAAGCTGATCGACTGCAAGGCGAAAACCGCGAAATCCGACGTCACCGTCGACGGCAAGCGCTACAGGACGGCGGGGCTCGTCATCGACTGCAATCTCCTGCGCAATCATCTCGCCGAGGCCTTCGGCGTCGGCAAGATCGCGAAGGCGCAGGACGCCTGGACGGATTTCGCCGCGTCGGGCCGGCTTGCGCCGCTGAGTTTCTACGGTCCCGACGGGAAGCCGCCGATCTCCTACAATCACGGCTACAGTTATTTCACCGAGATGGATCGCAACAGCCCGCATTATGGCTGCATCAGGCATTCGCCGACCAACGCGACGCGCGGCGGAAAATATGTCCACGCTGACTTCGACCTCTACGCCGTCGTTTCACCCGACTCCGCCGGCAACGCCTTCGTGCGCGAGGAGCGCCTGGGCCAGCCCCATTCGCGTTCGAAGCATCAGATGGACGTGCAGAACTACATCACGGCGCAACTGCCGGGCCTCGTCAATCATGGCGAGCAGGACACGTTCAAGCGCGATCTCGATGACGAGCTCGATCTGTTTCACCCCGACGGCTCAACCGTCGAGGCGGTGATCGGCGCCGCCGCGATCGAGAAGCTCTATGCGACCGTTTTCAAGGGCCGCGCGATGCGCTCGGCCAAGGATGATCCGCGCAACAAGGTCACGGGCCGATGGGACCGGGTGTGAGGGCGCCTCGGCGAGGCCGCGGCGGATAGGCGTGGTCGCCGCCGCGATAGTCCTGGACGACGAGATTGTCGCCGTCCGTTGAAAGATAGCCCGGCCCGATCGGCGATTTTCCGGCGCCGCCGGGAATGTCGATGACATAGGTCGGCTGCGCGAGGCCCGAGAGGCGCCCGCGCAGCGCGCGCATCAGCGCCTGCCCTTCTTCGATGGCGACGCGGAAATGACTCGTGCCGGGCGCGAGATCGGGGTGGTGCAGATAATAAGGCTTGATGCGGTTCGCGACGAAGGCGCGCATCAGCGCGCCGAGCGTGTCGGCGTCGTCGTTCACGCCGCGCAGCAGCACGCTCTGGCTGACCAGCGCGATCCCTGTGTCGGCGAGGCGCGCGATGGCCGCGCGCGCGGCGTCTGTGAACTCTTTCGGATGGTTCGCATGCACGCCGACATAGACGGCTTTTCCATTGGCGCGGATCGCCTCCACGAGAGCCGGCGTGACGCGCGCCGGATCGACCATCGGCACGCGCGTGTGCCAGCGGATAACCTGCAGATGCGGAATGGCGGCGAGCGCCTGCGTGACCTCCCGCGCGCGGCGCGCCGAAAGCATGAACGGATCGCCGCCGGTCAGGATGACCTCGACGATCCCGGGCCGCGCGCCGATGTAGGCGATCGCGGCGTCGAGCTGCGCGCCGGTCAGCGCGCCGTCGCCCTGCGGCCCGACCATCTCGCGCCGGAAGCAGAAGCGGCAATAGACCGGACAGACATGCAGAACCTTGAGAAGGACGCGGTCGGGATAGCGATGCACGACGCCGGGCAGCGGCGAATGCGCATGGTCGCCGATCGGGTCGGTCGACTCTTCGGCAAGCGTCGTGAGCTCGCGGATGTCGGGGATGAACTGCTTCGCGATCGGATCGTTCGGGTCGTCCCGGTCGATCAGCGCGGCGACGGCGACCGTCGCCGCGATCGCATAGCGCTGGGCGACGCGCGCTGCGTCGGCGCGTCCGGCCTCGGGGATGAGGCCGGCGGCGACGAGATCGTCGGCGCTGCGAAGCGCGTCGCGGGCCGGGATCGGAAGCTGTCGGACGGCTTGGCTCATGCGTCGATCGAAGGTCGCGGCGGGGACTGCGGTTGCGGACGCCTGATAGCCGCCCCGGCTCGCGGCCTCAATCGCCCCCGCCAGGAACCGGCGCCCACAGCACGTCCTCGATGCGCTGGGCGCCGGTCGCCAGCATGGCCAGCCGGTCGAAGCCGAGCGCGGCGCCGCTCGCCTCGGGCATATGCGCCAGCGCGTTCAGAAAGTCCTCGTCCAGCGGGTAGTCTTCCCCGTAGATGCGCCGCTTCTCCGCCATCTCGCCGATGAAGCGCCGCCGCTGCTCGGCGGGATCGGTCAGCTCGCCGAAGGCGTTCGCCAGCTCCACGCCGCAGGCGTAGAGTTCGAACCGCTCCGCCACGCGCGGATCGCCCGGCTTGCGCCGCGCCAGCGCCGCCTCCGCCGCAGGATATTCGCACAGGATCGTCGCCCGCCCGTCGCCGAGGCGCGGCTCGATCCTGGCCACGAGGACGCCGGAGAAGAGGTCCGACCAGGTGTCGTCCGCGGCGACGCGCAGGCCGGCGCCGCGCGCCTGCCCAGCAAGGGCGTCGCGGTCCGTCTCGCCGTCCGGCCCGATGCTGGCGAAGAGATCGATGCCGGCGAACTCGGAAAAAGCGTCGCTGACAGTGAGCCGCGCCGGCGCGAGGCCGGGATCCACGCTGCGCCCGCGCCATGTCAGCCGGTCGGCGCCTGCGGTCTCGGCCGCCAGCCGCAGCAGCGCGGCGCAGTCCTCCATCAGCGCGTCGTAGGTCTCGCCGGCGCGATACCATTCCAGCATCGTGAATTCGGGATGGTGCAGCGGCCCGCGCTCCCGGTTGCGGAAGGCGTGAGCGAAGGTGAAGAGCCGCGTTTCGCCTGCTGCAAGCAGCTTCTTGCAGGCGAACTCCGGCGAAGTGTGAAGATAGAGCCTGCTCCGCTCGCCGTCCAAGCCGACCGCCTCCGTGGCGAAGGCGTGCAGATGCGTCTCGTTGCCCGGCGAGGTCTGAAGCTGGCAGGGGTCGGCCTCCACGAAGCCGCGCGCCGCGAACCAGTTCCTGAAAGCGGCCTGGATGCGGTTCCGGGCGATGAGGCGGGGACGGCGATCGGCGTGGGCGTCCGGGGTCCAGAAGGGCGTGCGGGCGGTCAGGGCGGGACTTTCCTTTGCGGGCGGATCGTGGCAGGACGCGCGCGATTGGGGCCGCCGCCGCTTTGAGCGGCCTCTTACAGCAGGAACATCAACGTGGCGAAGGTCATCGCAAGCTCTGTCCGCAAGGGCAATATCCTCGATGTGGACGGGCAGCTTTACGCGGTCATCTCCGCCGAAAGCTTTTTCCCCGGCAAGGGCACGCCGACCACGCAGATCGACATGCGCCGGATTTCCGACGGCGTGAAGACGTCGCAGCGCTACAAGACGACCGAGCAGGTCGAGCGCGCCTTCGTGGAGGACGTGGATCACTCCTACCTCTACCAGGACGGCGAGAACTACGTTTTCATGAATCCCGAGAGCTTCGACCAGGTGACCGTGTCGGGCGACGTCGTCGGCGACTACGCGCCCTACCTGCAGGAAGGCATGGTGGTGATGCTCTCGATGCATGACGCCAACGCCGTCGCGATCCAGCTTCCGCAGCGCGTCACCCTCGAGGTGACGGAGACCGAGCCGGTGACCAAGGGACAGACCGCGTCTTCCTCCTACAAGCCGGCGATCCTGTCGAACGGCGTGCGCACGACGGTGCCGCCGCACATCACGACCGGCACGCGCATCGTGGTGCAGACCGAGGACGGCGCTTACGTTGAGCGCGCGAAGGATTGAGCCTTCGCTCCTTTGACAACCATCCACGGGCGGCCAGACAGGCCGCCCGTTTTGTTTTGCAGGCGGAAGCAGACGCGCGGCTACATGATGTTGCCGGCGCCGGGCGTGTAGCTCGTTCCGACGACGGTGGTGGCGATGATCGTTTCGCACCTGATGACGCCGCTGAAATTCGCCATCGGCGTGTTGAACTGCGTCTGTCCGGCGGACATCTGGATCACGCTCGCCGTGAGGCTGGCGCGGCCTGAGGTGGTCATCGTGATCGCGTTTCCGTTGACGGTGAAGGGCGTGTCCGGACTCTGGCCGCCGATGCTGTCGATCGCGGCTCGGAGCCGTTCGACCTCCGCCTCCAGACTGGCGAGCCACATCCGCAATTCGCGATAGTCGAGCGCGGAGCCCGCGTCCGACGGGAAAAAAGACATCAATGAAGGCATGATCGTTTCCCTCGGCGTCAGATCATGCGCAAGGTAGTGGCGCATGGTCGCCGCGCCGACATCTCAGGAGCCGCGCGGACGTCTGTCAATTCCCGCCGGCTCCTCAAACAGCGTTCGGCGTTCCAGCGTCGCCGGACATCCCATGCCGCTGGCGTGGGCTCATGGCGGCCGCCAGACGGGAGGATCGCCCGGCCTCGCTTGGCTGGCTGGCGCCGTGTGATCCGTTCGCGCCATTCCATGTCGCCATTCGTTGCATTGACAATCCTCGCGTTGCGCTTTCCCATCGTGCGCGGAGCGTCGCGCCGAGCGGCGGCAGGAGGTAAACGATGAAAACATTGTCAGGGGCGCTGCTGGGCGCGCTGCTCATGGCGGGCGCGGGGTCTGCCGCAGCGCAGCAACTCACGCCGAGTCCGACGCTCGACGCCATCAAGGCGCGCGGCCATCTCGAATGCGGCGTGCATCTTGGCCTGCCCGGGTTTTCGTTCGCGAATGACAAGGGCGAATGGTCCGGGCTCGATGTCGATTATTGCCGCGCGCTCGCGGCGGCCGTCCTTGGCGATGCAACGAAGGTGAAATTCACGCCGACCTCCGTGCAGCAGCGCTGGCCGGTTCTCCAGTCGGGGCAGGTCGACGTCCTGTCGCGCAACACGACGATCACCTTCTCGCGCAACGCCTCGCTCGGCGTCGATTTTCAGGGCATCAATTTCTATGAAGGGCAGACCTTCATCGTCCGCACGGCTGCGGGCGCGAAGGAGCCGAAGGATCTCGACGGCGCGACGGTCTGCGTCGCCGCCGGATCGACGGAAGAGAAAAACGCGGCCGACTGGTTCCGCGAGCGCAACATGAAGGTGACGATCGTCAATTTCCAGAAGAATGACGACGCTATCACAGCCTATGATTCAGGCCGCTGCGACGCCTACACCGCCGGCGTCGGCGCGCTCGCCGGACAGCGCATCAAGCTGAAGGCGCCGAACGACAACCTCATCATGACCCAACTCATATCCAAGGATCCGCAGGGGCCGGTGACGCGCTACGGCGACGAGCGTTTCCAGGCGGTCGTGCGCTGGGTTCTGAACGGCATGATCACCGCCGAGGAGCTTGGCGTCACCTCGGCCAATGTCGATGAGATGAAAACCAAGTCGCAGAGCGCGGAAGTGCGGCGCCTGCTCGGAGTCGACGGCGGTTTCGGCGCCATGCTCGGCCTGCCAGACGACTGGATGTACAAGGCCATCAAGCAGGTCGGAAACTATGGCGAAAGCTATGAGCGGACGGTCGGGCAGGGTTCGCCGCTGAAGCTGGCGCGCGGCTACAATCAGCTCTGGAACAAGGGCGGTTTGCTGTTCTCGCCGTCGTTTCAGTGACAAAGGGCAGTCGGAATTAGGCGATAGGCAGTCGCTGCGACTGCCCAAGCCCGATTGCCGACTGCTTGCCCATGCTGCGCCGTCTCCTCTATGACGCTAAAATCCGCGACGCGATTTATCAGGTCGCGCTGATCGCGGGCCTCGTCGCGCTGTCGGTCTGGTTCGTCCGGAACGCGTCGCAGAATCTCGTCAACGCCGGCATCGCGTCGGGATTTGATTTTCTCTGGCGGCAGTCGGGAATCGACGTTCCGTTTGTGCTGACGAACTACACCGCGCAGTCCCGCATCATCGATCTGATGTGGGTCGGCGTCGTCAACACGCTGCTCGTCACCTTTCTGGCGATCGTCGGCGCGACCGCTCTCGGCTTCGTCCTGGGGCTTGCGCGCCTGTCGCCGCATTGGCTTCTGGCGCGCGTCGCGGGCGCTTATGTCGAGGCGGTCCGCAACATTCCGCTGCTGTTCTTCGTTCTGTTCTGGTATTTCGGAGTCATCGCCGCGCTTCCGGCGCCGCGCCAGTCGATCAGCGTTTTCAGTCTCGCATTCCTTAACAACCGCGGCCTGACGATTCCGACGCCGGTCGACGGCTACGCGTTTCGCATTGCGGCGCTCGCGTCTCTGGCGGCGCTCGTCGCCGCCTGGATCGCCTCGCGCAGCGCCGGCCGCCAGCGCGACCGGACGGGCGAGGCGCGGTTCGGCTGGCTCGCGCCCACGCTCGCCATCGGCGCGCCCTGCGTCTTTTTCGTCGTCGCGAGCCTGTCGTCGATCTGGGACGTGCCCGCGCTGCGCGGCTTCAACTATCGCGGCGGATTCGTTCTCATCCCGGAGTTCGTCGCGCTTCTCGCGGCGCTGGTGACCTATACCGCCGCCTTCATCGCGGAGATCGTGCGCGGCGGCGTCGAGGCCGTGCCGAAAGGCCAGAGCGAGGCGGCGAACGCGCTCGGCCTGACCGCCACGCAGCGGCTGCGGCTCGTCGTCATCCCGCAGGCGCTGCGGGTGATGATTCCGCCGATGACGAACCAGTATCTCAACGTGCTGAAGAACTCGTCCTTCGGCGCGGCGATCGCGTTTCCGGAACTGGTCAGCGTGTTCATGGGATCGGCACTGAACAACACCGGCCAGGCGATCGAGATCATCGCGATCACGCTCGCGCTCTATCTCGCGATCAGCCTCGCGGTCGCGGCGTTCATGAACTGGTACAACAACCGCATCAGGCTGGTTACGCGATGACGGCGTCGTTGCGCGTCTGGCGCGAGCGCCTTTTCGCGGGCCCGGTCTCCTCCGTCGTGACCGCGCTGATCGTCGCGGCGATCGTCGCGATCGGCTGGCCGCTGCTGCGCTGGGCGGTGCTGGACGCCACGTTCAGCGGCGCGACGCGCAACGACTGCACGGGCGGCGGCGCCTGCTGGGTTTTCGTGCGCGCGCGGTTCGGTCAGTTCATGTATGGCCTCTATCCGATCGACCAGCGCTGGCGCATCGATCTTTTCGCGGTCATTGCGCTGGTCTGGGTCGCGCTTCTGTTCGTGCGCAGCCTGCCTTACCGCGCCTGGGTCGGGCTCGGCGCGCTTGTCATTCTGCCGCCGCTCGGCGTCTGGCTGCTCGGCGGCGGGTTCGGCCTGCAGCCGGTCGAGACGCGCCAGTGGGGCGGCCTCACGCTGACGATCTTCCTCGCCGTCTATGCCGGCCTCATCGCGGTTCCGCTCGGGATTTTGCTGGCGCTCGGGCGTCAGTCGCGTTTGCCGGCGGTGCGTCTGATCTCGATCATCTTCATCGAGTTCTGGCGCGGCGTGCCGATCATCGCGGTGATCTTCCTCGCGTCGCTGCTGCTGCCGCTGATCATGCCGGCGGGCGCCGACGTCGACCGTCTCGCCCGCGCGGTGATCGGCCTCGCCTTCGTCATCTCGGCCTATATGGCGGAGGCGGTGAGGGGCGGCCTGCAGGCGCTTCCCACCGGCCAGCATGAGGCGGCCAAGGCGCTCGGCCTGAGCTACTGGAAATCGACGGGCTTCATCGTCCTGCCGCAGGCGCTGCGCATTTCGCTGCCGGCGATGACGAACGAGTTTATCGCGCTGTTCAAGAACACGACGCTCGTGCTCGTGGTGTCGATCCTCGATCTGCTCGGCATCGCGCAGGCCTCGCTCGCCGATCCGAACTGGGTCGGCATGAACATGGAGGCCTACGCCTTCACGGGACTTGTCTACTGGCTGATCTGCTTTGCTCTGTCGCGCTGGAGCAAATCGCTGGAGACGGCGGGCGGCGCGCCGCGCGGACACTGACGCCGAAGAGACGATCATGGATGTGAATCAGCTCCCGTTCGATGTCGATGCGATGCTGGCCGGCGTGCGGCCCTGGGTCGAATGCGAAAGCCCGACCTTTGACGCGCATCGCGTCAACGCGATGATGGATGTCGCCTCGCGCGAGCTTGCGATCGCCGGCGCGCGCGTGGAGCGGATCGCGGGGCGCATGGGATTCGGCGACTGCGTGCGCGCGCGTTTCCCGCACGCCGATCCGCATCGTCCGGGCGTTCTCTTTCTCGCCCATCTCGACACCGTGCATCCGGTCCGAACGCTGGACAAGCTGCCCTGGCGGCGCGACGGCGCGCGCTGCTACGGGCCCGGCCTGTTCGACATGAAGGGCGGCGCCTATGTCGCGCTGGAGGCCGTGCGGATGTTGCGCAGGCTGGGCCTCTCGGCGCCCTTGCCGGTGACGTTTCTTCTCACCAGCGACGAGGAGGTCGGCAGTCCGAGCACGCGCGATCTCATCGAGGCGGAAGCCGCGCGACACCGCTATGTGCTGGTGCCGGAGCCCGGCCGCGCCGATGGCGGCGTCGTGTCCGGGCGCTACGCCATCGCCCGATTCAATCTCGAAGCGGTCGGCCGGCCGAGTCACGCCGGCGCGACGCTGAAGGACGGGCGCTCGGCCATCCGCATCATGGCGGACATGATCCCCCAGATCGAAGGAATGACCAGCGACGCCTGCACCTTCAGCGTCGGCGTCGTGCAGGGCGGCCAGTGGGTGAACTGCGTCGCCAGCTCCTGCGCGGGCGAGGCGTTGAGCATGGCCAAGCGGCAGGCGGATCTCGATCAGGGCGTCGCGCGCATGCTCGCGCTGACGCGGGGAGATGATCGATCGGGCCGCTTCATCGTCACGCGCGGCGTGACGCGGCCGGTGTGGGAGCCGAACGCCAGGACGATGGCGCTTTACGAGACGGCGCGCGGGATCGCGCGCGAGCTCGGCCTCGACCTCCAGCATGAAAGCGCGGGGGGCGGATCGGACGCGAATTTCACCGGCAATCTCGATGTCGCGACGCTGGACGGCCTCGGGGTCGCCGGCGCGGGCGCCCATACGCTTGAAGAACATATCGTCGTCGAGAGTCTCGCGCAGCGCGGGAAGCTGATCGCTGGGCTGCTGCTCGCATTGGGATAGCGCTCCGGCGTCCCTTCGCCCCGGAATGGTCATCGCGCCCGGAGCCCGGACGCCTGGCTCCTGAAACATAGCGGCGGTCCCGGCGCAGGCCCGTGGTCAGCACGGGTCTTGCTTGCCTGTCTCCGATCGTCTTGTCTCGTCGGACGGCGTCTGAAGGAGCGTGTGCTTGGCCATTCTCGCGGGCATCCATCACCTGACCCACTACAGATACGACCGGCCGGTCGCGCTGGGCCCTCAGCTCATCCGATTGCGGCCCGCGCCGCACACCCGCACGAAAATCCCGAGCTATTCCCTCAGGGTTCAACCGACGAATCATTTCGTCAACTGGCAGCAGGATCCGCACGGCAACTGGCTCGCGCGGTTCGTCTTTCCGGAGCGCGTCACCGAACTGAAGATCGAGGTCGATCTGATCGCGGAATTGTCCGTGATCAATCCGTTCGATTTCTTTGTCGAAGGCTACGCCGAAACCTTTCCGTTCGACTATGCGCCCGATCTGAAGACCGATCTCGCGCCTTACCTCGTGGCCGAGCCCGCCGGCCCGATGCTCGCCGCGTTTCTTGCGGATTTGCCGAAAGAGCCGGTCAACACCGTCAGCTTCCTGGTCGATCTCAATGCGCGGCTTCAGAAGGCCGTCGGTTATGTCATTCGCATGGAGCCCGGCGTGCAGACGCCCGAGGAGACGCTCGGACGCGCCTCAGGCTCGTGCCGCGATTCCGCCTGGACGCTGGTTCAGGCCCTGCGCTGTCTCGGCCTCGGGGCCCGCTTCGTCTCCGGCTATCTGATTCAATTGCGCGCCGACATCGACCCGATCGAGGGGCCGCGCGGGACCGACAAGGATTTCACCGATCTGCACGCCTGGGCCGAGGTGTATCTGCCCGGCGCCGGCTGGATCGGCCTCGACGCGACCTCGGGATTGTTGACGGGCGAGGGGCATATTCCCGTCGCCGCCACGCCGCATTATGCGAGCGCCGCGCCGATCTCGGGCGGCGTCGAATTCGCCAATGTCGATTTCGCCTTCGACATGACGGTGACGCGCCTCGCCGAGGCGCCGCGCATCACCGCGCCGTTTTCGGATGAATCCTGGGCGCGGCTCGATGCGCTCGGCGAACAGGTCGACGCGGAGCTGAAAGCCGGCGACGTTCGGCTCACCATGGGCGGCGAGCCGACTTTCGTGTCCGTCGATGATTTTGAGGCGGAGGAATGGAACACGTCGGCCGTCGGTCCGACGAAGCGCGGCCTCGCGGATCAGCTCATCCGCCGATTGCAGGAGCGCTTCGCGCCCGGCGGCGTTCTGCATTACGGCCAGGGAAAATGGTATCCCGGCGAAAGCCTGCCGCGCTGGGCCTACGCGCTCTACTGGCGCAAGGACGGCAAGCCGATCTGGCGCAATCCCGATCTCATCGCCGTCGAGACGAGGAAAAAAACCGCGACGATCGGCGATGCGAACGCGATCGCTGAAAACATCGCGCTGTCGCTCGGCCTCGGCGTCGACGACGCCATTCCCGCCTATGAAGATCCGGGCGAATGGATCCTGAAGGAAAGCAAGCTGCCGGATAATGTCGATCCGTCCAACGCGAAGCTTGCGGAGCCAGAGGAGCGCGCGCGTTTCGCGCGCGTGTTCGAGCGGGGATTGAACAATCCGAGCGGCTTCGTATTGCCGGTGCAGCGCTGGAACGCCGAGGCGAAATCGCGCTGGCGCAGCGAGAAATGGCGGTTCCGCCGCGGAAAACTGTTTCTGGCGCCGGGGGATTCGCCGGTCGGCCTGCGCCTGCCGCTCGGCGCGCTGCCCTGGGTCCCGCCGGAGCAGCGCCATGCGATCCATGATCAGGACATGATCGCGCCGCGCGAGCCGCTGCCGGAGCCCGGCGCGTTTCATCAGCAGGCGATCGCGACAGGAGAGGTCGAGACGCGGCGGCAGGACGTCACCGAGCAGCAGATCGTCGCCGACGCCGTGCGCACCGCGCTCGCGATCGAGCCGCGCGACGGCATCCTGTGCGTGTTCATGCCGCCGGTCGAAGCGCTCGAGGATTATCTCGAACTGCTCGCGGTCGTCGAGGCGGCGGCGGAGAAAGCCGGCCTGCCTGTCCATATCGAAGGCTATCCCCCGCCGCACGATCCGCGCCTCAACGTCATCAAGGCGACGCCCGATCCGGGCGTCATCGAGATCAATGTCCAGCCCGCGGAAAGCTGGCGCGAGGCGGTGGAGATCACGCGCGGAATTTACGACGACGCGCGCCAGTGCCGGCTCGGCGCCGACAAGTTCATGATCGACGGCCGCCACACGGGAACGGGCGGCGGCAACCATGTCGTGCTCGGCGGATCGACGCCCGGCGACAGCCCGTTCCTGCGTCGGCCGGACGTGCTGAAAAGTCTGATCCTCTACTGGCAGCGACATCCCTCGCTGAGCTATCTTTTTTCCGGCCTCTTCATCGGCCCGACGAGCCAGGCGCCGCGCGTCGACGAGGCGCGCCATGAAGCGCTGTACGAGCTTGAGATCGCGATGGCGCAGGTGCCGAAGCCGGGCGAGGGGCGCGCGCCCTTCTGGCTCTGCGACAGGCTGTTCCGCAATCTTCTCGTGGATGTGTCGGGCAACACCCATCGCGCCGAGATCTGCATCGACAAGCTCTATTCTCCGGAAGGGCCGACAGGCCGGTTGGGCCTCGTCGAATTCCGCGGCTTCGAGATGCCGCCGGACGCCCGCATGTCGCTCGCGCAGCAATTGCTGCTGCGCGCGCTGGTCGCCTGGTTCTGGCGCGATCCGCAGGATGGCGAATTGGCGCGCTGGGGAACCGCGCTGCACGACAGATTCATGCTGCCGCATTTCGTGTGGGAGGATTTTCGCGCGGTTCTCGCCGATCTGAATCACGCCGGTTTCGCCTTCGATCCGGTCTGGTTCGAGGCGCAGCGCGAATTCCGCTTCCCGTTCTATGGCGCCGTCGAGCATGGCGGCGTGACGCTCGAACTTCGGCAGGCGCTGGAGCCCTGGCATGTGCTGGGCGAGCAGGGCGCGTCCGGCGGCACGGTGCGCTTCGTCGATTCCTCGGTCGAGCGCCTGCAGGCGAAGACGAGCGGCCTCACGCCGGGCCGCCATGTGGTCACCTGCAACGGCCGTCCGTTGCCGCTTGCGATGACCGCGACGCCCGGCGAAGCCGTCGCGGGCGTGCGCTTCAAGGCGTGGCGGCCGGCGAACGGCCTGCATCCGACGATTCCGGTCCATGCGCCGCTGACCTTCGACATCGTCGACACATGGACGCGGCGGTCGCTCGGCGGCTGCGTCTATCATGTCGCCCATCCCGGCGGCCGGAACTATGAAACCTTCCCTGTGAATTCCTATGAGGCAGAGGCCCGCCGTCTGGCGCGCTTCATCGATCATGGCCATACTCCCGGCCTCATCGATGTCCGGGCGCCGGGCCGCCGCGGCGAGTTTCCCCTGACGCTGGACCTGCGCCGACCGGATTTCATGTGATGTCAGCGATCAGTTCCGCGCGACGCGGCGAGAAGGACGAGAGGCTGCGCCGGCTGATCGGCTCTTACCGGCCGCTCGCCGGCGTGCCGGACGAATTGCTCGGACCCGATGGCGCGCCGCGACCCCATTGGCTCCGGTATCTCGACGGCCTCACCGATCTCGCTGCACCGGAAATCGAGCGCCGCTTCGCCGCCAGCGACCAGCATATCCGCGACTCCGGCGTGTCCTACCGGACATGGAGCGACAGCGGCGATCCGCTGATCAATGAGCGCGCCTGGCCGCTGAGCCATATCCCGCTGGTCCTGCCGGAAGCCGAATGGCGCGGCATCGCGTCAGGCGTCGCCCAGCGCGCGCGCCTGCTCGAAGCGCTGATCGCCGATCTCTATGGCCCCGGCCGGGCCATCGCGGAGGGGCTGCTGCCCGCGGCGGCGGCGCTTGGCGGTCCCGAATTCCTGCGGCCGATGCATGGCGTGAAGCCGCAGGGAGGCCGCTACCTTGCGATGTACGCCGCCGATCTCGGCCGCGGCCCAGACGGCCGCTGGTGGGTGCTCGGCGATCGCACGCAGGCGCCCTCCGGCGCCGGCTACGCGCTGGAGAACCGCGTGGCGCTGTCGCGCTCGTTCCCGGAGCTCTATCGCCAGATGAATGTCGAGCGGCTCGCGCCGTTCTTCCGGAATTTTTACTTCGGGCTGGCGTCCATGGGAGCCCGCGCCGAGCCCCGCATCTGCCTGCTGACGCCAGGCTCCCTGAGCGCGACCTATTTCGAGCACGCCTATCTCGCGCGCTACCTCGGTCTGCTGCTGGTCGAGGGCGGCGACCTCGTGGTGCGGCAGGGACAGGTCCATGTCCGCACCATCGCCGGGTTGAAGCGAGCCGACGTCATCCTCCGCCGCATCGACGCCGATTACGCCGACCCGCTGGAGTTGAACGCCGCCTCTCAGCTTGGCGTGCCCGGCCTGATGGAGGCGGTGCGCGCCGGCAGCGTCGCGATCGCCAACGCGCTCGGTTCGGGCGTGGTCGAGGCCAACGCGTTGATGGGCTTCCTGCCGCATCTGAGCCGCGCGCTGATCGGCGAGGATCTGCAACTGCCCAACGTCGCGACATGGTGGTGCGGGCAGGAAAAGGAGCGCGAGACAGTGCTCGCGCGGCTCGACGAGATGGCGATCGCCGGGGCGTTCGGCGGCGGCGTGCCCGGGTTCCCGGGCGGGGAGCCCGTGATCGGCGGCGCGCTCGCTCCCGAGGCGCGGGCGCAACTCGAGCAGACCATCAGGGAGCGCAGCATCGACCTCGTCGGGCAGGAGATCGTGCATCTCTCGACCATGCCGGTGTGGCGCGACGGCGCGCTGGAGCCGCGGCCTTTCGTGCTCCGCGTCTATGCGGCGGCGACCGAGCAGGGCTGGCGCATCATGCCCGGCGGCTTCTGCCGCATCTCCGACAAGCTCGACGCGCGCGCCGTCTCGATGCGCGAGGGCGTCGAGTCGGCGGACGTCTGGATTCTCGCCGACAAGCCGGTCGAGATCACCACGCTGCTGCCGACCGCCGACAACATCCGCATTCGCCGCATCACCGGCAATCTTCCGAGCCGCGCGGCCGACAACATGTTCTGGCTCGGACGTTATCTCGAACGCGCCGAAGCGACGCTGCGCGTGGTGCGCGGCCTCGCCGGACAACTGATCGAGGGCGACGGCGGCGCCGGCTCCTCGCGCGCGCCGCGCCGCCTCGCCGACCTGCTGACCGCATGGGGCGCGCTGCCGGAGAAGAAGGGCAGGGAGCCCAATGCGGCGCTGGCCTTCGCGGCGTTGCACGACGCGCGCGAATATGGCTCGGCGCTCTCGATCGTGCGCTCCGCCCGCCGCGCCGCCGCCGTGGTGCGCGAGCGCCTGTCGCCGGACACCTGGCAGCTTCTGCATCTGTTGCAGGCGCGCGTGGAGGAGAACGCCTCCGAGCCGGTGTCGGAGGCGGAGGTGTTCGACCGCGCGCGCAGCGCGCTGCAGGCGACGGCCGCGTTGTCGGGCCTCGTCCAGGAGAACATGAATCGCGTTGCGGGCTGGCGCTTCCTCGATGTCGGGCGCCGCATCGAGCGCGCCGTGAACACCTGCCGCTTCGTGCGCCAGTTCTCGGGCGAGGATTCGCCGCCGGAGGATCTCGACGCGCTGCTCGATCTCTGCGACTGCCAGATCACTTATCGCCAGCGCTATCTCTCCGGCCTCGCGGTCGCGCCGCTGCGCGATCTGGTGGTGCTCGATCCTTTCAATCCGCGTTCGGTCGCGTTTCAGGTCGAAAGGCTCGACGGCCACCTCGCGGTTCTGCCGGCGCTGCATGAGGACGGAATGCTGGAGCCCCAGCGCCGCATCGCCACGCGGCTCGCGGCGGAGATGCGCGCCATGGACGCGCGCGCGCTCGATCACGCCACGATCCTCGGCTTCGAGCAAAATCTTCTGGCGCTGTCGGAAGCGGTGAGCGCGCGCTATTTTCTTCAGGGGCCGCATGCGGCGCGCGCCGGGAAGATCATGGGTCTGGCGTGATCTACGACGTCAAGCATGTGACGACTTACAGTTACGAGGCGCCCGTCACATTCGCCCGCTGCAGTCTTCGCCTGACGCCGTGCTCCAGCAGCGGGCAGACGGTGATCGCGAGCGGGATCACGCTCGATCCGCCGCCCGCGACGATGGATCGGCGCGTCTGTTTTTTCGGCAATCTCGTCACCTATCTGACGATCGACCGGCCGCATGACGAGATCGTCTTCACCGCGCGCGCGCGCGTCGACGTGCATCGTCAGCCGCTTCCGGCCGCATTTTCGGACGAAACGCTCGAAGCGGTGCGCGACGCCGCGGCGAATGCGTTTCTGGCGGGCGGCGACGCGCCGGCGCATTTCATGTTTCCGAGCCATCGCGTGCCGCGCTATGCGCCCGCCGTCGATTATGCGCGCCAGAGTTTCCCCGAGGGTCGGCCCGCGCTCGACGGCGCGGTCGATCTGATGCGGCGCATCAGAAAAGATTTCAGATACGATCCCGACTCCACCAAAGTCTGGACTCCGTTGTCTGAGGCGTTCCAGCAGCGCAGCGGCGTCTGCCAGGATTTCGCGCACATCATGATCGCCGGCCTGCGCGGTCTCGGGCTGCCGGCCGCCTATGTCAGCGGCTATCTGCGCACCATCCCGCCGCCCGGCCAGCCGCGCCTGGAAGGCGCCGACGCGACGCACGCCTGGGTCAATGTCTGGTGCGGCGCGCGCGTGGGCTGGATCGGGCTCGATCCCACCAACGCCATCCCGGCGGGCGACGATCATATCGTGCTCGCGCTGGGGCGCGACTATGCGGATGTCGCGCCTATCGACGGCGTTCTGTTCGGAGCGGGCGATCAGAATGTGAAAGTGAGCGTCGACGTGACGGAAGTCGCGCAAGCCTGAATCCGGCGACGAGCGCGATCACCGCTCGATGCGCAACAGCTTCGGAATAGCCTGGACCTGAATGTTGCGGAGCTGGATGTCTTCCATCACGGACGGGAAGAATTCCCATGCGCTGCCCTTCGGCGCCGAAGCGAGCGAGACGAGCGGTTTGGGCGAGACGATGGCGATCAGGAGCTTCGAGCCCGGCGCGCTGTTGTCGTCGTCGTCCAGCCGCGCGTCGAACGTCGCCTGCCCGCGATCGCGGCGCAGCGCTGAGCCGAGCAGCTTCACGCGCCCGCTGTCGCCGATCGCGATGATGTCGACGTTGCGGTCGCCGACGCCGTCGATCACGCCCTGCACGCGCTGGCCGACTTTCGCGACCGGCGATTTGAGGTCGAATTTCACCGACGGATCGCGCGCCGTTTCGATCCGCTGCAGAAAGGCGGTCGCCGGGCATTGCGCGGGCGCGAGGCGCGCCGGCGAAATCTGTGGGGCGAACCCGTTGACGAGCCGGAAGTCGCTGTCGAACGTCTGGACGACCTGATCGGCGAGGCTGAACGCATCGATCGCGGCCGTGCGTTCGGTGATCGCCACAGGCGACAGGAAGAAGCACGGGCCGCCTTCGAAATAGCGGACATATTGCGCGATGCGCGCGGCGCGCTCGTCCGGCGTCATCGGCGCGATCGTGAGCGGTTCGAGCGGCGGCTCGACGGGCGTTGTCGCGCTCGCGCTGTTTTGCGGCGGCGTTTGGCCCGAAGGCTGCAACGTGGGCCCGCTTGCCCGGCCGGATGGATCGACGGGGATGTCCGCCGGAGGGGCGACCGAGACCGGGGGCAGAACCACGGCCGCCGGCGTCCGCGTCATGTAGACATAGCCGCCGCCCATTCCCGCCAGAGCGAGCGCCGCCAGCGCCCCTGCGGCGATGAGGCCGAAGCCGGCGCTCTTTTTCTTCTTCGGCTCCGGCGCGACCCAGGCGGCGACCTCGTTCATCGAGGCGGGCCTGTCTTCCGGCTTCGGCTGAAGCATCCATTCGATCAGCGGCCGCAGGCGCGGATCGACGGCGCCGAGATCGGGAACCTTCTGGCGCTTCTGGATGACTTCGGCCTGGCTGCCGCTCATGTCGATCGGCCGGCCGATGATCGCTTCGGCCAGCACCAGGCCGAAGCTGTAGATGTCGGAGCGGTTGGTGACGTCGCCGCCGTAGAGCCCGAGCTGCTCCGGCGAGACGTAATTGTATTTTCCTGCGAAGCCGTCGCCGATCACGGTGGCGTGGCCGAGCTTTGTCGTTCGCGCGATTCCGAAATCGATGATCTTGGCGTGGCCGATCTCGCCGTCCTGCAGGATGATGTTGTCCGGCGACATGTCGCGATGGATCACGCCCTTGTCGTGCGCGACCTGCAGGCCCGACGCGATCCGTTTGCGCAGAACGGTGACCTGGTCGTAGTTCAGCGGCGCCGTCTTCAGATAGTCGGACAGCGATGGCCCGCCGACATACTCCATCGCGAGATAGGGCCGGTTGAGCTGGCGATCGACGGAGAAGACGAAGTAGCGGACGATCGAGTCGTGATGGAGATAGTGCAGCGCCGACGCTTCCTTTCGGAACAGCGACAGCACCGCCTCGTTGCCGGCGAGCTCCGGCTTGATCATCTTGATCGCCACAGGGTCGCCGGTTTCGATCAGGCGCCCTTTATAGACCTCGCCCATGCCGCCGGCGGCGATGGTGCTTTCGAGCTCATAGATGTCGTTCAGCCGCGTGCCGGCTGGCAGTCCTCCGCGTCCGGAGAGCTGGACGACGGTCTGCGTCATTCGTTGGACGCCGGAATGTAGTTCGTGCGCTCTGCGGCATGGCAGCGCACCACGACGATGGTGACGTTGTCGGACGCGCCGCGTTCGAGCGTTGTCGCGATCAGCGAGTCGCAGGCTTCCTGCGGCCGCATGGCGACGACGGCGTCGCGGATTTCCGGGTCGGACAGATGGCCGGTCAGGCCGTCGCTGCAGACGAGAAACGTGTCGCCGGGCTCGATCGGGCCGTGTTTGTCCTCGAGCTCGGGATCATCGAAGATGCCGATCGCGCGCGTGATCACGTTGCGCCGCGGCCAGGTCCTGGCCTGCTCCTGCGTGAGCGTGCCATTGTCCACCAGTTCCTGCGCTTCGGTATGATCGCGCGACAGCTGTTCGATCGTGTTGTCGCGCACGCGATAGACGCGGCTGTCGCCCGCCCAGACGCAGGAATAATGGTGGCCGTAAGCCAGCACCGCCGCGACCGTCGTTCCGATCACCGCGCCGCCGCGATCGGCCGCCGCCTGCTTGATCGTGTCGTTGGCCCGCATGATGCGGTCCTTGAAGCGCGCGAGCTGGTCGCTGAGCGACACCGCCACGCCGATCGAGGCGATGTCTCCGGCGACGGTCTGGCTGGCGAACTGGCCGCCCTCATGGCCGCCGACGCCGTCGGCCACGGCCCAGACGCCGAGCTCCGGCAGCACGATGTAGCTGTCCTCGTTCGCGCGCCGGACCTTGCCGACATGCGTCGCCGCGCCGGTCTCGAATTTGACGACGTAGGTCGAGTTCTGGGCCAGCGCCATCTTGTTACCCCGATGCAGCTTCGAAATGTCCACTCAGCAAGGAGGTGACGATATTGGGATCAGGAAGGCCTTCGGAAAACATGCTCTTGGGCGCGAACGCGCCGCCGCCGATGGTCCACCAGAAACTTGCGCGAGAATACAGGCGCCGCTCCCGTTCCGCCAACAGACTCTTCATCGAGGCGTCAAGCTCTTCGACGGACAAGGCGGTCGCGACGCTGGCGCCGAACAGATCGCTGATCGCCGCGTCGGGCGAGGGCGCCGGAACGCGGTTTGGCGTCGGCAGCGCGGAGAGCGCTTCGAGGCAGGCGTCATAGGTTGCGTTCTCTTCCAGCGTGTCGAGCAGAAGCGCCTCGACGCCGGAGAACCAGTCCGCCTGCGAATCGATCGTCGGCGGCTCGTAGGCGTCGGCGGCGTCGCCGCACGCCATGACGGTCAGCGGGAAAAAGCGACCCACCCCGTCCACCGACGACATGAACGATCCCATCACGGGAAATCCGCAGATGTCCCGGCCGAACCAGAAGCGCCAGATCGGCGCGCTCAGGAAGGCGTCGCGCCAGCCGCTCCCGAGCCTGATGCGGCTCGCTGCGACGCCGCCCTGAATCCATGGCTCCCAGACCTGAAGGAAGTCGCGGGGCGCATCCACCGAAATGAAGTCCCGCTTCATCGGAAGCTTGCCGAAAAGGCCGCACGGCATCGGTTGCGCTCACTGCGAGGTCGTCGGGCAGCGGAACTCCCGCAACGCCGCGAGCGTGAAGGGATTCGGCAGGGTCGTGACGTTGATCTGATAGGACGCCTCGCGCCCGGTGACGTTGAAGCGCGCGATCAGCGCGTCGCCCGACCGCGTCACGTTGGCGGTGTCGAGCAGGCGGAACACGCCCCACGGCCCGTTCTTCGGCGGCGGGGGGGCGCGGCCCGGAATGGCCGGAAGGATGGTCAGCGACGCGCTGCTCAGGCCGACCGGGCCGGGCCACTGGAACGTCACCACCTGCGGCGGCAGATCAGGCGCCTGCTGCGGCGGCGGAGAGCTGAAAAGACCGCCGAAGGGCGACGCCGCGGCTGTCTTCGGCCTCTCGACCGAGAGCACGCCGCTGTTGATTTCCAGCCGCGCGGTTTCGATGCCGTCGCCCAGGGTCAGGTTTTTCACCGCGAAGGCGAAGCCCGCGGCGCCTTGCGGAAAGAACGCCTGCCGGATGTCGTTGGCGCGCTGGAAATCCCGCGCCACGTTCGCGGCCATCTGCCGTCCGACCGGGTTCGCCTGATTCCAGGTCCAGACCTGCTTTGACGTGTCGATGAGCTGCGACAGGTTCGCGGTGTAGAACCGATCGATGATTCCGCTCGGGCCGAACAGTTTCTGGAACTCCTGGATCGGCATGTCCTTGTCGCTCACGCGGCTGAACGGATAGAAGCCGGTGACCGCCTGCTGGCACGCGCGCGTGACCTGCTCGCCGAGCTGCTGATTGAGGCGGGCGACGGTCGTGCCGGTGGCGTCGGTGTCGAACGCGCCGACGGCGGTCTGGATCATGCCCTTGAACGGATCCGGAAAGCGCGTCGCCGTCGCCTGCAGGTTGCGCAGGCTTTCGCGGAACTTCACCTGGCCTTCCGTCGATCGGGTCGGATCGTTCAGCATCGCGAGCGAGGTGTAGATGTCGTTCAGCCCGCGCAGCAGTTCGTCGAGGCCGCGCTGGCCGCGCGCGCCTTCGGCGAGCTGCTGATAGGGACGGAACGCCGCTTCCACCACGGCGCCGGCCGGGTCGCCGCCCTGCGTCGACATGGTCGGCGCCGGCGTCGCGGGAGGCGCCGCGCCGCCGCCGGCAGGAGCCGCGGCGGGTTTTTCCTTCGTGAGCATCGTCTCGTCGCGGATCGACTCGATCAGTTGCGCGATCGGCGACGTCGGCGCGGCCGCCGCCTGCAGCGCGACATAGCGCGGCTTGTCGGCGGTGAGCAGTTTGATGCGAAGCTGGTTGAGCGTCGTGCGCCATGTCGCGATGAAGTCGCGCTGGTAGCGCTCGATCAGCGCATTGGGCAGGTTGTCGTACTGCGCTTGCAGGGCCTGCTGCGCCGCAACGTCGCCGAGCAGCTTGCGCTCTTGTTGCACCTGCGCGGTCACGCTTTGAATCTTTCCGAGGAAATCCTCGTGGAAGCCCGCGAAGGTGAAGAAGAACGGCACCTTGATGCTGTCGAGATCGGCGCCGCTCGCGCCCTCGAATACGAGCGCCGCGTCCTGTCCGGCCTTGCGCCGCGCGACCCAGTCGCGCGCATTGTTGGCGCGCGACGCCGATTTCAGGATTTCAAACGCGCGATCGGCGACGCTCATCCGGCCGATGGCGCTCTGCGCCTCCTGCACGAGCGGTCGGTCGATGTCGAGCGATGCGTATCCTTCCGGCGGATCGAGCTCCAGCAGCCGCGTCAGGTGATCCTCGAGCGCCTGCCGGCCGGCGGCGTTCTGCGGTCCGCGAAACAGATTGTCCGACCAGTCCGAACGCCACCACTGGATGACGCGCTCTTTGTCGACGGGCTCGATGCCCGCGATCATCAGATAGACCTTCAGCGCTTCCGTCAGGAAGCCAGGGTTGGTGATGTTGTCGCGCATCCGCTCTTCGAGCCGGTACATCAGGCGCGGGCGAAGCAGGCGCTGCAGGGCGGTCTCGTAGGCGGTTTCCGCCGAGACATTGATGCGCGGCCACTGGTTGAGGCCGAGCGTGGATTCAACCGGAACCTTTTCGTCGCGCAGGGCGTAGCCCGCCGGCATGTTCCTGAGATGATGCAGCGCCGGCAGCACGCGCGCGAAGTCGCGGTCGTTGATCGCCGTCTCGTCGCGCACGGGCGCCGCGATGGTCTTGTATTGCGTCACCGAGGCGTAGGTTCGGCCGATCAGGTCGGAGTTGCGGCCATAGCTGATCCACCAGCCGGCGATGGCGGCGGCCGAGCCGAGAAACAGCAGCGCATAGGCGGCTGTCTTCAGGATCGTCGCGCGCCGCACCGCCGACTTGTTCGTCGACACCCAGCCGGCTTCCGCGAAAACCACCTGATCGAGCAGATGGGTGAGGAAGAAGCTCTTGCCGAGGCCGGAATATTGCTGCTCGGCCGCCTGCTGCGCGCCGAAGCTGCGCGACAGCGCGCCGATCAGCTGGTCGATCGGCGTTCCTTCCTGCGTGCCTGATGTGAAATAGAAGCCGCGCAGCGTCGCGTTCGAGTGATAGCGCGTCGGCTCGAAGATGCGCGTCAGGAAATCATGCACCGGCTTCTTCAGCGAGGCGACCTGGCTCGGGAAGCCGAACACCTGCACGCGCGCGGTCGGGTTGGGTTCTTCCTGGAGACGATCGACCAGTTCCTGATTGAGGCGCTCGATCAGGCTGTCGAATTCGCCCGGCACCTCGCCGATCATGTTGGCGGTCTTGTCGTCGGTCTGGAAGGTCGCCCCCCACACCGCGCGCCGTCCCTCTTCGTTGAGGTGGCCGAAGAATTCCATGAAGCCGGCGATCAGATCGGCTTTCGTGAAGACGGCGTAGACTGGGAAATCGACCTTGAGCTGCTGATGCAGTTCGAGCAGCCGCGTGCGGATCGCGTCGGCGTGGGAAAACACCTCTTCCTGCGGCAGGCTCAGAAGATCCTCGACGCTGATGCAGACGAGCACGCCGTTGATCGGCTGCTTCGGACGGCTGCGCTTGAGAATGTTGAGGAAGGCCAGCCAGCTCTTCTTGTCGACCTTGGCGTCCGAATCCTGCGTGGTGTAGCGCCCGGCGGTGTCGATCAGCACCGCGTCCTCGGTGAACCACCAGTCGCAGTAGCGCGTGCCGCCGACGCCGGCGATCGCCTGCGGCGACGAGCCTTTCGCGAGCGGGAACTTCAGTCCGGAATTGACGAGCGCCGTCGTTTTGCCCGCGCCGGGCGGCCCGATGATGATGTACCAGGGCAGATCATAAAGGAAATCGCCTTTCGCGCCGCTCGCCTTGCGCAGCGTCGACAGCGCGTCGTTCATTTTCTCCTGCAGCACCTGGCCGTCATGGTCGGGCCCGCCTTCGCCGGCGGACGCCATGCCCGCGGCCAGCTCCTTCTCCTGCTTTGAGCGTCGATAAAGATCGTAGCCGAGATAGCCGAGCGCGCCGAGCGAGATCACCGTGATGGTGATCCAGCGGACCAGCGCCGTGTCGAACGGACGATAGTCGCCAAGCGCGACGAGCGGCAGCGCATAGAGGACAAGAAGCGCGATGGCGCCCAGTCCCATCAGATAGCCGCCGACGCGAAGCAGAGTGCCTTTCGTCATCCCAGATCCTGTTACGGCGCGCGCCTCACGGCTTGCGCAGCGTTTCCTCGCGCGGAATGGAGATTTCCACACGCCGGTTGCGCGCGCGCCCCTCGGCGGTTGTGTTCGGCGCGACCGGCGCGGTGTCGCCCTTGCCTTCGATCTTGAACCGGTCGCCCTGCGAAATGCCGGGCTTCAGCTCGGCCGCGACCGCTTTCGCGCGCTCCAGCGACAGTTCGTAGTTCGACGGAAAGCGCGCCGTCTTGATCTTGACGTTGTCGGTGTGGCCGACGATGCGGATTTCGCCGGGCTCTTTTTCAAGCGACGCGCTGATCTTCCCGGCGATCGGCTTGAAGCTGTCGAGCACAGTGGCGGAGCCGGAGGCGAACGTCGCGAAATCGCCGACGCGGATCACGATGGAGTTTCCGTTTTCGACGGCGTCGGCTTTTTTCGCGGCGATCTCTTCCGACAACGCCGAGCGGATGCGCTCGAGCTGCGTCGACGCCTTCACCGGTTCAGGCGGCGGTGGAGGCGGGAGATTGGGCGCCGCGACCGGCGGAGGCGGCCGCTCGATCGTCAGTCCCGCTTCCGGAAACAGCCGCTGCATCTCGTCGGTGACGGCTTCCGTGTTGTTGGACAGCAGAATGCGCAGCGTCACGAACAGCGCGAACAGAAGCGCGGCCGCGATCGCCGCCAGCGCCCATAGCGGAATTCTGAAAGTCGGCCCCTGCGCGGGGATGTCCTGTCCGAGCCAGTGCGGCGACAGGTCGGCGCTCGTGCGCGGCTTCACCCGGCGCAGAATCTCGTAAAGATTGCGCTGGATCATCTGCAGGTTCGCCGCCCCGCCGGCCGATGTGCGGTGGACGCCCTGGAAACCCATGGCGAGACAGGCGTACATCAGTTCGAGAAGCGGATAATTCGTCGTCGGGTCGGCTTTCGCCCGTTCGAGCTCATCGAAAAACCGCACGCCGCCGACGCGCTCGCCGAAGAAGCGCGCCAGCATGCTGTATTGCGTCCAGGTGTGGCGCTCCTCGCTCGGAATATTCTGGACGATGTCGTCGGCCGTCGCGCACAGCGCGTATTTGGCCGCCCGCGCCTGCGGCTCGGGAATGGCGGCCTGGCGCAGATTCTTCTCGAACTCCTCGATGGCGTCGGCGACCTGCTCCATGAGATTGGCGAAGTTGGCGCGCATCAGGGACACGCGCAGCCGGCCGAGCAGCAGCAGAACGGGCCCTGCCGACTCGATCATCGGGTTGTCGTTCGCCGCGATCGGAACGTCGCGCTTCAGGATCATCGCGCGCTGCGGCTGTTGCGCCTGAGGCGGCGGCGCCGGCTGCGTCCGCACCCAGTCCTCCGTTCCCGGAGCGGGCGGCGGCGGCGCATAGGGTTGCGGCGGCGGCGGATAGCCCGGCGGCGTATAGGGCTGCGGCGGTGTCGGATAGCCTTGCGGCGCAGGATAGGGCTGCGGCGGCGCGTAGGCCGGCGGCGGCTGATAGGGCGGCGGAGGAGGCGGCTGATAGGCTGGCGCCGGCTGGTAGGGCGGCGGCTGATAGGCGGGAGCGGGCGGAGCCGGGGCTTGAGCGGGCGGCGTCGGCCGGCGCCCGCCGGGGTTTGGCCGGATGATCGTCCGGTCGTTTCTTTGGAATGGATCGTCGCTCAACGCCGATCTCCCAGCACGGCCCAGAGCTCAAGCTCGAGCTCGGGCCAGTCTCCGGCGAAATGCATGCCGATCGCGCTCGCGGAGCTGAACTCCGGCCATAGCGGCGAGTTGCGATCGAACAGGAAGTAGACATGGTCCGCCATCGCCCGGATCTGCGGCGGCGGCGTCGGCAGATGCACGAGACCGACGCCGGGCAGGTGCGTGTGCACGATCTCGTTCATCTTGGTGTTCGGCCCGATCTTGAACAGATGCGGGAACTGGTTCTGGATTTCCGTCAGTGGACGGCGCGCCGACACTTCGAGAATGAGATTGGCCGTGCGGAACAGCGACCTGTCGCGGATCGTCGAGACGAAGGCGTTGGGCGCGCGCTCGATGATCTCGAGCCGCAGCGCGCGGCGCCCGAAGCTGACGGACAGAAACGCCTGGATGTCGCGGATGATCGGCGCGAACGTGCCTTCGAGATCGTCATGGTCGTAGGCGTCGTAATCGTTCGCGCGCCGTTCGGGTGAGGAGAACGTCGCGAGTTCGCCCACGAAGCGCAGCATTTCCTCGTAGAGACGCTCGGGATGCACATAGCGCGAGCGGCGGAAATGCTTCAGCGCCGGCCCATGATGGTTGAGGAGCTGGAGCACGAAATAGTCGACGCTTTGCAGGCCGCCGCCGGCGGTCGGGTCGGCGGCGTAGCGCGCCAGCTCCTCGACCTTGTTGTCGATCCAGCCGAGCACGCGATCGGTCCAGCCGTCGACGACGGGATGCGCCGAGCAGATCAGCACCGGCGGCACATATTGATCGTCGAGAAGAACCGCCTTGTCGCGCACCTCGAGCACGCGCGCGACTCCGATCGAGACGAATCCGGGCTTCGGCGTTTTCCGCAATTCGAGCGTCAGGCGGGGCGAGGCGATGTCGATCTCTTCCTCGATGCGCAGCGGCGAGGTCGAATCGATGAACATCTCGAGCCCGGCGATGTAACGGCTGGCGCCTTCCGATTGCGGCTCGTCGACTTCGCGCGAGTTGGCCGTCGCCATCGGCATGGTGAGCCAGATCAGCTGGCCCGAGGCGGTTTCCGGCACATCGACGGGGAAGGGAAGCGGACTGTCCGCCGGCATGTCGAACGGCGTTCCGTCCTGAAGGATTCCGGCCGCGCGCCGCAGCCCGAATTTCCTCTGTTGCAGAAGGTCGCGGTCGATTTCGAGCGCGGAGAAGCCCCACGGGTAGGGCGTCACATGCCGGACGCGCGCTTCCAGCAGATGCTCGTGATAGCGGTCATTCTGCTGCAGATGATGGGGCCGAAGAAACAGGCCCTCTTTCCACAACACTTTGTTGTACCACGACATTGAACATCCTAGAAATGCCAGACGACAATCTCGAGAAGCGCGCCGGAACTATAGCCCAGCCCCTACAGGCGAGGAAGGGCCGCAGCCTTGTTCCGCGTGCGCTGTCGCACCCCGCGGCGGGCGCGCAGCCGGCCACTGATACACCGGGGTTCCTTTACAAGCTGCTTCCCGCAACAAAAAAGCCGCGGGGACAACCACGCGGCTTTGTCGACCAAAGGATCGGTGCGGCTTCTAGAAACCGTAGCCCATCGTGAGCCATATCTGCGACGGCTTGCGGACGGGAGCCGCGGCGAGCCTGACCTGCGGCCCGGCGACCGACGCCTGGCTGACGCGCGCCCGCCGTTGGGTCGCCGTCGGGCGGGTCGGGGGGAGGGGCAGCAGCAGATCGGCTTCAGTTGCGCTCGCCACTACGATCGCTGGCTCGATGGCGAGCCGTTCCTCGGCCCACGCCGCGGCGGAGGGAAGAACAATCGCGCCAACGCACGCCAGAGCGAAAACAAAACGGGCTTTCATCTGAATCTCCACGTCGGCATCCGTAGCATCGGGCGTCTGCCATGACAAACCGCAATCCCCCTCTGTGGGTTCCGGGCGGCGAAAATCACCTGTCGGAAATGCGTTAAATGCCGGGGAAAGCGGCTGGATCGCCAAAGGCGGTTACGGAATTCTTGCGCCGCGCGAATAAAGTCCGGCTGTTTCCTAGCCTTCGCTGTCGCTGTCCTCGTCCTCGGAATGGTCAGGCATCTTTTGCTGAAACGGCGGCTTGTCGCAGTTAAATCCGGGATTTTCGACGTCCCGCAGCCTGTCGCCGGCGATAAGGAAGCAGGCCGGATTCTGCGGCACGCCTCGCAGGCGGGTCTCGAAATGCAGGTGCGATCCGGTCGAGGCGCCCGTCGAGCCCATCAGGCCGACAAGACCGCCAACGGCGATCGGCTGGCCCTGCGCGACCTCGATCGCGGACATGTGGGCGTAGCGGCTGATGACGCCGTTGCCGTGGTCGATCTGCACCATGTTGCCGTAACCGCCCGCCCATCCGGCGCTGAGAACGATCCCTGAGCCCGCCGCATGAATCTGCGTGCCCAGCGGCGCCGCCATGTCCAGCCCGGCATGAAGCTTCTGCGTGTGATAGATCGGGTGGATCCGGAAGCCAAAGGGGCTGGCGAGCCGGAAGCCGATTGTGGGCCTCGCGACGGGCATGGCGGTCATCGCCGGCCGCACCCGATAAAGCAGTGAAACATTGTCTTTGATCTGATTGATTCGCTGGCCGAAAGGCGTCTTTTCCTCGGATATCGGCACCTGCAGTCCCGCCAGCGCCGTCGCGCCGCGGGGCGCTGGCGGCACGAGCTGCTCCAGCGGCAGGCCGAGCGTCGCGAGCGCGTTGCGGACCCGCCCGATCCGGATGTCGGACAGGCGCGCGAAGCCGTTGAGCGACCCGGTCTGTTGCGTGTCGAGCTGCGCCACGGCCTTCTCGAGCCGTCCCACCTGCGCCTCCGTCTCCGGGTCGGTTTCGCGCACCGTCGTCTCGATCGTCGGCGCGTCGGTCATCTGGGCGAAGCGCAGGGCGGCGCCCCGGTCCGTCGACGCCAGCCGGACGGGGGCGGCGGACGGGAGCGTCGGCGGGCCGTCCGCCCATCGCTGAAACGCGGTCCCGTCACCGAGATCGCCCCGCGTCTGGGAGGGCGGCTGCGTGGTCCGCGTCGGAAAGCCGGGACGCTGGGGCGGCGGGGGCGGAGCGGCGCCTCCCGGCGCCGTGGAGAGCGGAGGCACGGCCGCCGCCGGTCCCGGATTGCTGCCGATCTGTTCGGCGAGGCGATTGAGGATGGTCTGGCGCGTTTCCAGGGCGCGCTGGCGGCGCGTCAACTCAACGACGCGGCCGACGACCGAATCCTTGTCCACCCGCGTCTGCTCGGCCTCGGTCACCACGCGCGCGATCTCGTCGCGGTAGGCCTGGAGACGCTGCTCATAGGCGTCCTGCATCTCGCTGTTCTGGGCGATCAGGCGGGCCGAGAGCCGGTCCCCGAAAATCAGCACCAGCGTCATGCCGGCGCCCCAGGCGAGCAGCATGGCGAACAGCGCGAGCACGCTGACCACGGAGCCGGTTCCGATGGTGATCTGAAAAGGCTTTTTCGGCTTTGCGTTCGCCGGCGGCGCTGCGCCCAGCTTGAAGCCGCGCCTGCGCGCGGGCGCTTCCCGTTTTGCGTCCCGCGGCTTTGGCGGCCGCGCTTTCGCGAGCCGGCCGGGCGACGGCGGCGGAGGGGACGAGTCGGTTGTTTGCGGAGACGCGGTCTGACCGGCCGCAGCCGGTCTGTCCGAAGCCGCGTCCGCTTCGGCGACTTTAGAGAAATCCAGCTTGGCAGGTCTTTTCTGTCTCGCGCCCCCCGCAGGACGTTTGGACCAGAAGGACACAGGACAGCTCGTAAACGACGGCGGCGCGCGTCGCAGGCATTGTCTCGCCGGGGGGTTAAAAGTCAATGATCGCAGCGGCGTCCGGCCGGCGGGCCAGCCCCGCCACGCTCGGCCGATGAGGGGCCGTGGACGCCGCCCGGTTCATCGGCGGTCGGCGATGCGCGGCGTCGCGGAGCGACTCTGGGATCCGCATCAGCGAGCAGGCGGGTGAGGACATCGCCCGCCGTCGCCGCTGGCGTTCATGGCGAGGAACGTCTCCACCCGCGGCGGTTCGTCTTCATCGACGAGATCTGGATCAAGACCAAGATGGCGTCGCTGCGCGGCTGGGGCGGAAAGGGCAAGCGACCGTGCGGCGGCTACGCGCCCCGCACGGCCGCCGGCGCGCGTTGACCTTCCTCGGCGCGCTGCGTTGTGATCAACTGACCGCCTCTTCCGTCTTCGACAGTCCGATCAACGGCGCGCGCTTCCGAGAGAAAAAAGACTGCGCCATCAAATGCCGAGACTGAACAGCTAAGCCTTGTCCTGCTCCTTCGGCTTCGACGGTTTTTCCGCCGTCGTGGCGCCGTCCGCCTTCTTCCAGGCCCCGAACCCGCCGCGGATATGCGCGACGGGCTTCAGGCCCATATCCATCGCGGTTTTGGCGGCCAGCGCCGAGCGCCATCCGCCGGCGCAGAAAAAGACGAACTTCCTGTCCTCCTGGAAGACCGGCTTGGCGTAGGGGCTTTCCGGGTCGATCCAGAATTCGAGCATGCCGCGCGGACACAGAAACGCGCCGGGCATGAAGCCTTCGCGCTCCTGTTCGCGCGGATCGCGCAGATCGACGAACACGACGTCGGCGGCGCCATGCAGCGCCTTCGCCTCCTCGACGCTCAGCGTCGCGACCTGCTCTTCGGCCTCTTCGAGCAAGGCCTTGTATCCCCGCGTGATGGTCTGCGGCATCGACGTCTCCTGTCGCGCAAGCAAAGGCCGCCGTGGCCGGAGCGTCAATGGGGCGTCTTGACGGACAGCCATGCCGCGCGCATGTGCGCTCGCATGACAGCCCGCACCGAAGCTCTTGAGCGCGCCATGCTTGCGATCGTGCACGAACGCGGCCCGGAGCGCACCGCATGCCCGTCCGAAGCGGCGCGCGCCGTCGCCGGGGATCATCCCGATCAGTGGGGCCCGCTGATGCAGCCGGCGCGAAGGATCGCCGTGTCGCTCATGAAGCAGGGCAGGATCGTCATCACGCGCAAGGGCCGCGTCGTCGATCCCGACGAGTTCAAGGGCGTTTACCGCATCTCGCAGCCGCGCTGCGACTGAGAACGGACTCACGGGCCCGGAAACAATTCCTTCGTTCGGCCGCTGATCCGGTAGGCGACGAGCCCGATCCATTCCCGCATCGCCACATCGAGCCGGCGCAGCCCAAGCGACGCTTCGCGGGACGAACTCCAGCCGCCCGGCGCAGAGCGATAGTCGACCGGATAGGCTTCGACATCAAAGCCTGCGGCGCGGAAGCAGGCGATGGCGCGCGGCATGTGCGAGGCCGATGTGACGAGCAGCCAGCGCTGATCCGGCTCCGGACGCACGAGATCGCGGGTGTAGACCGCGTTCTCATAGGTCGTGCCCGATCGCCGCTCGAACAGGATTTTGCCGGGATCCGGACCGAACGCGCCGATCTTGGCGCGCACCTCGTCAGCTTCGCCGCCGGTTCCGCCGAGGAAGGAGCCGATGGCCCCGGTGAAGACCAGCTTCGCTTCGGGGTAGGCGCGGGCGAGTTCGACGAGCGCGAGAATCCGGTCGCCGGCGTCATTCAATTCCAGAGGATAAATTCGCTTCTCGGAAATCTCCGTGTTCACGCCGCCGCTGAGGATGATGATTCCCTGCGGCGGATGTCGCGGGCCCGAGCGCCAGTCGGGAAAGCGGTCCTCCAGCGGCGCGATGACGAAAGCCGACAACGGCGTCAGACCCGCCGCGAGGAGAAGGCCGCTCGCTGCGAGGGCGAGACTGCGTCCGCTCCGGGCAAAGCGCGTCCAGCAGAGCGCGGCGCCGACGAGGGTCAGGAGAATCAGAAGATTTGACGGCGTGAAAAACAGCCATGACAGCTTCGACAGGAAATTGAACATTCGGGCCGTCAGTCCGTTTCAGCGGTCTTTCGCAATTCGTCTTTCACGCCGAGCCGCGTCGGCGCCGGGCGGCGCGACAAAACCGCGCCCGCGCCTCAGGCGGTTTTCTCAAAAAGCTGACGGCCGATCAGCATGCGCCGGATTTCGCTGGTGCCTGCGCCGATCTCATACAGCTTCGCGTCGCGCAGCAGCCGGCCCGTCGGATAGTCGTTGATATAGCCGTTGCCGCCGAGAAGCTGGATGGCGTCGAGCGCGATCTGCGTCGCTTTTTCAGCGGCGATGAGGATCGCTCCGGCGGCGTCCTCGCGCGTCGTCTCGCCGCGGTCGCACGCCTTGGCGACTGCATACACATACGCCTTGCAGGCGTTCATCATGACATACATGTCGGCGAGCTTGCCCTGCACGAGCTGGAATTCGCCGATCGATTTTCCGAACTGCTTGCGCTCGCGCACATAGGGAGTGACGATGTCGAAAGCGTTCTGCATGATGCCGAGCGGACCGCCCGCGAGCACCGCGCGCTCATAATCGAGCCCGGACATCAGCACGTTCACGCCGCGACCGACGCCGCCGAGAACGTTCTCCTGCGGGACCTCGCAGTCCTCGAACACGAGTTCGCAGGTGTCGGAGCCGCGCATGCCGAGCTTGTCGAGCTTCTGCGCGGTGGTGAAACCCTTCCAACCCTTCTCGACGATGAAGGCGGTGATGCCGCGCGGGCCGCCATCGGGATCGGTCTTCGCGTAGATGACGAAGGTTTCCGATTGCGGCCCGTTGGTGATCCACATCTTGGAGCCGTTGAGGATATAGCGGTCGCCTTTCCTGTCCGCGCGCGTGCGCATGGACACGACGTCCGAACCTGATTCCGGCTCGGACATGGCCAGCGATCCGACATGCTCGCCGCTGATCAGTTTCGGGAGGTATTTTTTCTTCTGCGCGTCATCGCCGTTGCGATTGATCTGGTTCACGCAGAGATTCGAGTGCGCGCCATAGGATAGTCCGACGCTGGCGGACGCGCGCGAGACTTCCTCCATCGCCACGACATGTTCGAGATAGCCCAGGCCGGCGCCGCCATGTTCCTCCGGCACGGTGACGCCGTGCAGGCCGAGCGCGCCCATCTCCGGCCACAGGTCGCGCGGAAATTCGTTCGTCCGGTCGATCTCATCGGCGCGCGGGGCGATTTTCTCCTGCGCGAAATCGCGAACCGTGTCGCGGATCGCATCCGCGGTCTCGCCGAGATCGAAATTGAAAGAGCGGGGCGCGTTCGAGAGCATGGAGCGGCTTCCGAATGGGAACGATCGCGCAAATGTAGGCGGGGCGAACGCGCGAGTCACGCGCGCCTGGCGCGCCCTATTCGGCGTAAGCCGTCGCGACCGCCGCATCCGTCTTGGGAGGCTCCAGAAACGCCTGCCATTGCCGCTCGCTGCCGTAGAAAACGTTGCGATCGACCGAGCCGCGAATGCCGGGAACCGTTCCCGTCGCGGTGTATTGCCAGAAATGAAACTTGCTGCGGTTGAAACGCTCCGAGGGATGAGCCGCCACCGACCGCAGCCAGTAGCTGTAGCCGTTATAGTGGCCTTCGAGCACGTCCTTGTGGAAGGTGATGTCGGTGTAGATGATCGGGCGCTTGCCGAAATAGCGCTCCATCTCGGTCAGCAGATAGTCGATCTTCGCGCGCGCGACTTCCGGCTCCAGACGAACGGGGCAGGTGCGTGAGTGCGAGTTCCATTCAAGATCGAGCACCGGGGGCAGGGCGGTCGGATCGACCGGAATGCTCTGCTTCATCCAGGCCATCTGCTCATGCGCGGGACGGCACCAATACATGAAGTGGTAGAAGCCGCGCGGGACGCCAGCGGCCTTCGCGCCCGACCAGTTCTGCTGGAATTTCTCGTCGATATGGTCGCCGCCTTCGGTCGCCTTGATGAACGCGAACTTCGTGCCCGCGTTGCGCACGGCGGCCCAGTCGACGTCGCCCTGATATTTGGAGATGTCGACGCCATGGATCGGAAACGTATGCGCCATTGCGACGCCCGGATGGGGTTTCGTGTCGCCCTTCGACGGATAGAGCGATGACGTTCTTTCAAGCGCGCATCCTGCGGCGAGCGCGCCAAGTCCCGCGGCGACCAGGACGGCGACGGCGCGACGAATGATCGGGCTCATGCGGTCTTCAGTCTCCGGGAGGCCAAGATCGGTCAAATGCCCAACAATCCGTTAGGGAGTCATGAAAAGGCGTGGTTGACGATTCTTCAATCCGGCCGCTGCGTCAAGCGCCGAAGGTCGCCGCGTCCGGCCGCCCCCCGCGCAAACGCAAATGGCGGCCGAAGGCCGCCATTTATCGAGCTTTCGCTGAAAGGTTGGTGCGGCCGAGAGGACTCGAACCTCCACGGTGTTACCCACTAGCACCTCAAGCTAGCGCGTCTACCAATTCCGCCACGGCCGCGGGGGTGCTCCAGAACGCCGGTCCGGCGACGAAGCGCGGGCCGTGTAACAGAGGGGTCAGGCACTGGCAAGCGCGTGGGAATGTTCAGCCGAGGCTCAGGCGCCGGCCGGCCGCCTGACAAGGCTGGACACCTCGACCGAGATGTCCGCGCCGTTCACGACGACGATTCCCCGTGCGACGGGATGGTCGTTCGCCAGAATCTCGACCTCGTCCTTCTCGGTGGCGTCGAGCGTGATGACGGCGCCGCGTCCCATCTTCAGAAGCAGATGGACCGGCATGCGGGCCCGGCCGAGAACGACGGAAATGTCGAGATCGATGTCCTCAATCGGATTCACGCGAAGGCTCCAGGCGCCGCCGCGCGAAACGCCCGCGCGACCTCGGCCGACTGCACCACGCCATGGTTAACGGCTGGTGAAATTGACAGCGACGCCCATCTTCCTGTTCTGCATTAGAACCTGAACCGCTTCGCCGACCCATGCGCGATCATATCGATACGACATTTACTTCCTCGGGCGGCGGCGTCGAATGGCTGACCTCCGCAGACCCTGTCGCCTATGAGGACGCGATCGCCGTCATGGACGAGCGGGTCGCGCGGATCGCGGAAGGGGCGCCTGAGGCGGTCTGGCTGCTCGAACATCCGCCGCTCTACACGGCCGGGACGTCCGCCAAGGACAGCGACCTGATCGCCGCAGACGGCTTTCCGGTCTTTCACACGGGGAGGGGCGGACAATATACCTATCACGGCCCGGGCCAGCGGATCGCGTATGTGATGCTCGATCTGAAGCGGCGCCGACCCGATGTGCGGGCCTATGTGGCGGCGCTGGAGGCCTGGCTCATCAGGACACTCGCCGGATTTGACGTCCAGGGCGAGCGGCGCGAGGACCGGGTCGGGGTGTGGGTGAATCGTCCGGAGCTCGGCCGGGATCGTGAAGACAAGATCGCCGCGATCGGCGTGCGCGTGCGACGGTGGGTGACCTTCCACGGCGTTTCGCTGAACGTTAATCCCGATCTTTCCCATTTCAACGGGATCACGCCCTGCGGCGTCAGCGACCCGCGATTCGGCGTGACGAGCCTCGCTGATCTCGGACGTCCGGCGTCGATGTCCAGCGTCGACGCCGCGCTTCGGGACGCTTTCGCGCCGATTTTCGGGACGTAGCGCCGCGAAAGCTATTTCTGCTCGATCGACAATCCGCGCGGACCGACATTGATCTGCACGCCCGGCTCCTGAACCTCATCCCGATACATCTTGAAGCCAAGCGCTGCGATGACGATGCAGGCGAGCGCGAGAAGAATGACCAGCGTGTTTCGGTGAAGCGCCATATTCGCACCCGCGTCCGTGTAAAACCCAGCTTTCAATGATGAGGCGTCGCTGAAGTTCCCACAGCGTCGCTCGGAACCGCATCGGCGATCTGTGCATTGAGTTCGCGCCATCGGTCGGATGGCGGGCAACATAAGGTCGCGTCATGACCGTCAGCACACTTCTGGTCATCCTTCTGATTCTCATTCTCGTCGGCGCGCTGCCGAATTGGGGCTATAGCCGCAACTGGGGTTACGGGCCGAGCGGCGGAGCCGGCGTGATCCTGCTCATTCTGATAATCCTGCTCCTGATGGGACGAATCTGAACGATGCGGTCATTCGGGCGTTCGACCTGGTGGCCGCTCGTTTGTCCTTTTCCGCTCATTGCGCTTGCGACCGCCGTCGCGGCGCAGCCGCCTCCTCAGCCGCCGCGACCCGATCGCGCGACGCAGGACAAGGGGACGAAGCTTTCAAAGCCGACCGCGCGCGCCCGCAAAAAGGCGCAGCTCGGTCTGCCGCCGCCGCCCGCGCCTGACGCGCAGGCTGTCGTGCTGCAGGCGGCGACAGGCGCGTCACCATGCCGGACCGCTCTTTCACGCGATGGCCATGTCGCAACCGTTGCGCCGCAACCCTCGCGAGATCAGCGTTGCGCGATTGAGGATCCGGTGCGGCTGGAAACCGTTTCCGCGGGCGAAGAGGGCGGCGTGACGCTTCCGGATCGCCCGATCCTGAGCTGCAAATTCGCGTCTTCATTCGCCAGCTACGTCGCCGCCATCGTCGCGCCTCTGGGGCGCGGGACTCTGGGCGCAGGCGTCGCGTCGATCTCCACCGGGCCGGGACATGAATGTCGCGGACGCAACCGGGCGAAGGACGCGAAGATCAGCGCGCATGGTCGGGGACTGGCGGTCGACGTCGCCGTTCTCCGACTCCGCGACGGCCGGCAAGTCGTGATCAAGGACATGAGCGGCGACTCCGTGAAGCGATACGTCGCCGGCATTCGACAAGCCGCCTGCGGCTGGTTCACCACCGTGCTCGGCCCCGGCTCAGACGCCTATCACGCTGATCACCTGCACTTCGATCTCGAGACGCATGGATCGAGCGATCGGTATCGCATCTGCCAGTAGACGCGCCGGAAAGATCAGTCCCACTCGTCGAGCCGCCGCACGGAATCAGGCGTTTTGCACAGACCGCCAACCGGGCACATGGCGCTGTCGCGCGTCGGCGCGAACGCCTGCTCCGTCACGTCGCCCAAACTGCAGAAGCGTCGATCCGACACGTAGCGATCATAGATGTCGGGCCCGCTATTCAGCACGATCGCGCCGGCGCGCGCGACGGCGTCCCGCGCCTGCGCGCAGGACATCCGCAAGGTGTCGAGGCGTTGGGCCTGAGCTCCTGAAGCGATCATGACGGCGCCAAGAAGGAGCAGTGCGCGCATGTCAGACGATCCTCGCCGAGCGTGATAACGTTTGATCGACCGTGCCGAAGGAATATGGCGGATGAGCGATGAGGCGCGGCGCGTCGCTCATCCGGATGTTTGATCATCGCCGAAGAGTGAATTAGGGTCCCTGCCTCCGGAAACGTGACGAGCGGGGCGGCAAGGGCATGCGAACTGATTGCAGCGGCTTCAGAAGCTTGAGCTTCCTTGCCGCGCTTGCTCCTTTCCTGGCCGCCTGCGCGTCGGATCGCCCGGCGGCGGTCGAGCCCGCATCCGCCGCGGTGACGGCGGGAGTTTCGACACAGTCGCTCATCGGATCATGGGGCGTCGGCGCCTATCATCGGGACGAAGACAGGGCGCGCACCGAGCGCGAGGCGCGGGCGCAATGCCGCAATCCCTATGTCATCAAGGCGGGCTCCGCCGGCGGCGTCATGATGCACCTCGCCGACGAGAAGGATCCGTTCGAACTGATCGTGACAACGCGCAACGGCCGCGCGATCCTCGGCCCGGATAATGCTCCGGACGCATACAACGATCGCGAGATCATCGCGTTCGATCCGAATTCCTTCACCACCAAATGGCTCGATCCCGACATCGCGTCGCGCTACGGCACGACGGTGTATGTCCGTTGCGGCGCTTCCACCGCGCCCCGGCGCGGCTGATCGGCGCAGCCTGACGAGGACATGATGAATCGCGCCATGACCGGATTGCTGATGCGCGCTGCGGCGATGGCGCTCGCGCTCGGCGCGTTCGCCGCGCCGGCTTCGGCGCAGCGCGCCGCGCCGCCGCAGGACATTCTCGATGTGGACGACCAGCCTGGCTTCATTCCCTCAAAGGAATCGGAGCAGCTTTCCGGCCAGTGGGAGAAGCAGGTCGTCTTCTTCCGCACGTCCGAAGCGCCGGGCACGATCGTCATCAGCACGAAGGATCGGTATCTCTATCATGTGCTCGGCGCCAACCGCGCCATGCGCTACGGCATCGGCGTCGGGCGCGAAGGCTTTCAGTGGTCGGGCCTGCTGAAAGTCTCGCGCAAGCAGGAATGGCCGGACTGGCGGCCGCCGCCGGAGATGATCCAGCGCCAGCCCTATCTGCCGCGCTTCATGGCCGGCGGTCCCGGCAATCCGATGGGCGCGCGGGCGATGTATCTGGGCGCCACCATCTATCGCATCCACGGCACCAACCAGCCGGAAACGATCGGCCACGCCGTTTCGTCCGGCTGCTTCCGGCTCGTGAACGACGACGTGATCGACCTGTTCGACCGCGTTCAGGTCGGAGCGAAAGTCATCATCAAGCATCAGCCGGCGGTTTGACGCGCTGCGCCGCGCCGATGCGCGGCCGGCGCCGTTCGATCAATGTGATTATGAGGTTTCGATGGGTTTCGCACGGTCCATGAGCGGCGCTTTGGCTTCAGCGATGCTGTGCGCGCTGAGCGTTTCGGCCGCGTCGGCGCAGACGCTGAAAGCGGTCAAGGATCGCGGCGAACTGATCTGCGGCGTGAGTCAGGGCTTGGCGGGCTTCTCGATCGCCGACGACAAGGGCGTCTGGTCGGGTTTCGACGTCGATTTCTGCCGCGCCGTCGCGGCGGCTGCGATCGGCGACGCGGCGAAGGTCCGTTTCGTTCCGCTGTCGGCGGCTGAACGGTTCGCGGCGCTCAGGGACGGCAAGGTCGATCTCCTCGCGCGCAATTCGACCTGGACGCTGTCGCGCGAGATCGAGTTCGGAATCGCCTTCACCGGCGCGACCTTCTATGATGGGCAGGGGTTTCTGGTTCCGAGGGCGTCGTCCAAGACGTCGGCCTACGAGCTCGACGGCGCGAAGGTGTGCGTGCAGGCCGGCACGACGACGAAGGACAACATCGTCGAGTTCTTCGCCGCCAATTCCATGAAGCAGGAGCTTGTCGAGCTCGGCTCGCCCGCCGAGGCGCTGAAAGCCTATGAGGAGGGCCGGTGCAATGTCCTGTCGAGCGACGCCTCGCAGCTTCACGCCGAACGGCTGAGGCTCGCGAAGCCCGGCGAGCATGTGATCCTCGCCGACGTGATTTCCAAGGAGCCGCTGAGCCCCGCCGTGCGCGACAATGACGCGCAGTGGGGACGGATCGTGACCTGGGTGAATTTCGCCATGCTGCAGGCCGAGGAACTCGGCGTCAGCTCCAAGACGATCGACGCGGCGCTGCAATCGAAGAAGCCCGACGTGCGCTGGCTGGTGGGGACCGACGGCGCGCTCGGCGAGGGGCTCGGCCTGACGAAGGACTGGGCCGTCAGGATCGTGCGCGCGGTCGGCAATTACGGCGAAGTCTATGACCGGAATGTCGGCGACGATTCACGCTTGCAGATTCCGCGCGGCCTCAACCAGCTCTGGTCCAGCGGCGGCCTGCAATACGCCCCGCCCGTGAAGTGAGCGGGGCGCGCCGGCAGGGTCTATCGCGCCATGAAGGTCGGGACCGTCATGGTGTCGAGGATGCTTCGCGTCGCGCCGCCGAACAGCGTCTCGCGGAAGCGGGAATGGCCGTAGCCGCCCATCACCAGAAGATCGGCGCCTGAATCGGCGGCGTGCGACAGCAGCACGCCGCCGACCTCGTCCTCGTCATTGGGAATGCGGCGGAGCTCCACCTTCACGTCATGGCGCGCGAGATGGCGCGTGATGTTGAAGCCCGGCAGATCGACCGCCGACTCGCCGACGATCACCAGCTCGACATGGTTCGCGCGCTTGAGCAGCGGCAGCGCGTCTCCCAGCGCCCTGGCGGCGGGCGCGCCGCGATCCCAGGCGACGAGGATGCGGTCGAAGCGCGCCGGCGGCTTCCAGATATAGGGCGCGACCAGCACCGGCCGGCCGGAGCCGAACAGCGCCGCCTCGATCATCTGGGCGCGCAGATCGCCCTTCGCCTCCTGCTGCGGCAGCACGGCCAGATCGAAATGGCGCGCGAGCGTGGAGAAGCGATCCTGCGCCTCCGCCGTCGCGCCGCCCAGCGTCACCGCATCGCCGTTCAGCCCTTCCTTGCGCAGGCTGTCGCGAAAGCGCGCGGAGGCCGCCTCCGCGGCTTCTTCCGCCTGCTTGCGGATGGTGTCGATGATGTCCATCGGCACGGAGGCGTCGTAGAATGTCAGCGTCGGCTCCAGAGCCAGCATCGCGCCGGTGACATGGGCGTCGAACCGCTCGGCGAGCGCGAAGGCGAAAGTCTCCGCGAAGCCGCCGGCCTCGCCGTCGATCCAGGTGAGAATGTCCTTGAACATGCGGCCTCCATCGGTCTGCGGGCAGACTATCCTGATCCTTCAATCGGGCTTTGAGAAGGATCAAGGGACGCTGGTCCGACCCGCTCTTTCGGCCGCGCCGGACGGCGACGCGCAGCCGTCAGGTCGCCGTGCGCCCAAGCTCCCGCGCCGTCACAAGCCATTCCGCGCGGGCCTTCGCGCCATCCTTGGCCTCGACCGAGCCGATGACGCTCGACACCACCGGATCGGCGCCGGCGAATTTCAGGATGTTGCGTTCGAGGCTGTGCAGGGAGTGGGCGAAGAAGAACCAGCGATAGACGAGCGCCGGCATGCCCATGGTGACGATGACGCGCGCGGATTTGCCTTTCAGCCCGCGCTCCCATGCGCCGTCCGGCCTGTGGTCCATGACGAACCCGCCCGCGCTGATCTGCTCGAAGAAGGATTTCAGCAGCGCCGGCATGTCGCCGAGCCAGAGCGGATAGACGACGACGAGATGGTTCGCCCAGGCGATCGCCTCCTGCGCGGCGAGGATGTCGGGCGCCGCAGGCGGCGCGCGCCAGTCGGCGGCGTGGCGCAGCGTCGGGATCTCGATGCGCGCAATGTCGATGATGCGCGCCTCATGCCCGCCTTCCGTCGCGCCTTCGGCGTAGGCGTTGACGAGCGCGTGGCCATAGCGCTGGCCGTCCGGATTGGGATGGCCGGAGATGATGGCGACGCGGCTCGTGGCGGGCGCGATGCGCGGGGTCAGCACGGCAGCCCAGTATTGATTTGTTGGGCCACTCTCTACATCCGAACCAAATCGGCGTTTTCCTTGCCAAGGGAACAGCCTGAATCCTCAGCGCGAAGCCGCGCGTAACCCCTCATCATTTTCTCATCGAACGAATAGTTGGAACGGCGAGGTTTCACAAGCAAGCGGCCGTAGCTCTCGGTGGTAAGCTGATTAAGCTTCGTGTTTACATTTTGACGGGCTAATGAATTTTCCCCGATTGTCTCCATAATCGAAATATAATTTTTCCAGATCGTCTCCACGTTCGAATCAAGATTGTGATCGCTCGCCACCGACCAGATTACATGTTCATATTTTTTAGTGTTCTTGTGAAGTGCATCTTCATATCTCTTCTTGAGAGAGAACTCCACTGAACGCAGTGCAACCTGTAGGCCGGTTTTATAGATGAGGCTGTCGACTCTGTCTTTGTTAGCTTCAAACGCTGCGGAAAACATTTTATCCGCGAGCAAGTGAACGAAGGAAGGAAACCCGTCGCTTATTTGGGCTATTCTATACTTAAATCCATCAGGTATTCCTATCTGTAACGCTCCACTTGCGTCATCAATGATCTCAAGACGAGCGTTCAGTGCAAGCCGTTCGACAAGCTCCGAATGGATGGACCGAAAAACAGATTCGTGCTCCCGGAAGAGAGCCTCAACGCTGCCTGATATTCCGCAAAAAATGAACTTAATAGGTGCCGCTTGATCGCTTATTTGTTTGACGAGCGTCGCAAATTTTGAGTGGCATGAATCGTATTGGAGGCGGTCGAACTCATCGACAACGATGACGATTCCCTTTTTATGAGGGGATGCCGCAAGCAGTAGATAGTCGAGTGCCTCGTTTACAGATTTGACTTCGGGCGGGTCGCTGGCCGGAGATTTGCTCTCGTATCCGATATTTGCGCCGCCAATGCTCGCAACATTGACTCCGACATTCAATTTCCCCGGCTTATGTAATCGTTCGTCGATTGGTTTCCGGCTGCGCCTCGCGATATCTCGGATTAAAGATTCAAAAGTAGAATTCGGATCACAGGACACAAAAATTGGCGACCCTGACGAGCTTTGTATTTGGAGAGCGGTTGTGTGAGCAAGCGAGCTTTTGCCAACGCCTCGGTATCCATAGATAAATGCGTGGCGCCCGGGAGTATGTAGGGCGTCAACGAGAGATTTTAGCGAGCGGTCTCGTCCCTTTAGATGCTCTGGTGATTGTATGGGCGTAGCGGACGTAAGATATCGATTTCGGATGTCGTAGAAGTGTTCCGATGATAGCATCTTACGCCCGCCAAAAGCAGCTTAGGTTGTTTGAAGATAATTCAGCCGGCTCTCACGAACACCCCGTCGTTGAACCGCACGTGTCGCACTTCAGGCACGTCCCGTTGCGTACGAGCGTGAAGTTCGCGCATTCAGGGCAGGCCTCGCCGACATAGCCTTTCATCTTCGCCTCGGCGCGGCGGTCGGCGATGGAGGGCTGCGCGGCCGGCGCAGCGAAGCCGAGCGTCGCAAGTTCCGCCTCTCCCGCAGCGTCTTCCTCAGGCTCGTCCTTCAGCGCGGTCGCGCCCGCCACCGCATAGAGATGGGCGCCGCGCGGCGCGTCGGCCGGCTCGGCTCCCGCGCGGGGATGGCCGTCGATCGAGACGAAGTTCAGCGCCTTGCCGCGCGTGAAGCCCTTCGAGGCGAGCTGCGGCGCCGGCGCGCCGCGATCGCCGCTGAGGTTCGACTGCGCCTCGCCCTTGCCCATCACGTCATGGCCGATCTCGGTCGGATCGACATGGGCGAGATCGTTGCGGCCGAGATAGGAGATCGCCAGCTCGCGGAACACATAGTCGAGGATCGAGGTCGCGTTCTTGATCGACTGGTTGCCCTGCACGAAGCCCGCCGGCTCGAAGCGCGTGAAGGTGAAGGCCTCGACATATTCGTCGAGCGGCACGCCATATTGCAGGCCGAGCGACACGGCGATGGCGAAATTGTTCATCATCGCGCGGAAGGCGGCGCCTTCCTTGTGCATGTCGATGAAGATCTCGCCGAGCCGGCCGTCCTTGTATTCGCCCGTGTGCAGATAGACCTTGTGGCCGCCGACGACCGCTTTCTGGATGTAGCCGGTGCGGCGGTCTGGCATCTTCTCACGCTCGCGCACGGTCTTCTCGACCACGCGCTCGACGATCTTCTCAACGATCTTTTCCGAGAGCTGCGCGGCGCGCTGCACGGGCGGCTGCGCCAGCAGCGCCTCGACGGAATCGTCGGCTTCCTCCTCGTCGTCCTCGATGAGCGCCGCGTTCAGCGGCTGCGACAGCTTCGAGCCGTCGCGATAGAGCGCGTTCGCCTTGAGCGCGAGGCGCCAGGACAGCATGTAGGCGTTCTTGCAATCCTCGACCGTCGCGTCGTTCGGCATGTTGATGGTCTTGGAGATCGCGCCCGAGATGAAGGGCTGCGCCGCCGCCATCATGCGGATGTGGCTCTCGACCGAGAGATAGCGCTTGCCGATGCGGCCGCAGGGGTTGGCGCAGTCGAACACCGGATAATGCTCGAGCTTGAGATGCGGCGCGCCTTCCAGCGTCATCGCGCCGCAGACATGGATGTTCGCGGCCTCGACGTCCGCCTTCGAGAAGCCGAGCGCGGCCAGAAGATCGAACGCCGGATCGGCGAGCTTCTCGCGCGCGACCTTGAGCGTGTTGAGGATGAAATCCTCGCCCACCGTCCACTTGTTGAACACGAACTTGATGTCGAAGGCCGCCGGCAGCGCCTTCTCGATCTTGTCGAGCAGGGCGTCGTCGAAGCCTTTCGCGCGCAGCGTCGCATAGTTGATCGCGGGCGCCTGCTTCATCGAGCCGTGTCCGACGGCGTAGGCCTCGATCTCGGCGATATGCGCCTCCGAATAGCCGAGCGCGCGCAGAGCGTTGGGAACGGCGCGGTTGATGATCTTGAAATAGCCGCCGCCGGCGAGCTTCTTGAACTTCACCAGCGCGAAGTCGGGCTCGATGCCGGTGGTGTCGCAATCCATCACCAGGCCGATCGTGCCGGTCGGCGCGATGACGGTCGTCTGGGCGTTGCGGAAGCCATGCTCCTCGCCGAGCGAGAGAGCCTTGTCCCACGCGGCTTTCGCGCGCTCCACGAGATCGGCCTGCGGGCTCGCCGCATGGTCGAGCGGCACCGGATTGACCGAGAGCGCCTCATAGCCGGCCGCCTCGTTATGGGCGGCGCGGCGATGGTTGCGGATCACGCGCAGCATGTGGGCCGCGTTCTTCTTGTAGCCGGGGAAGGGGCCGAGCTCCTTCGCCATCTCGGCGGAGGTGGCGTAGGCGACGCCGGTCATCACCGCGGTGATCGCGCCGCAGAGCGCGCGGCCGGCGCGCGAGTCGTAGGGCAGGCCCATCGACATCAGCAGGCCGCCGATATTGGCGTAGCCGAGGCCGAGCGTGCGGAACTCGTAGGAGAGTTCGGCGATCGCCTTCGAGGGGAACTGCGCCATCAGCACCGAGATTTCAAGCACGACGGTCCACAGCCGGCACAGATGCTCGAACGCCTCCGTGTCGAAGCGGCGCGTCTCGTGGTCGTAGAAGCCGAGCAGGTTCGCGGAGGCGAGGTTGCAGGCGGTGTCGTCGAGGAACATGTATTCCGAGCAGGGATTGCTCGCGCGGATGTCGCCGGACGCCTTGCAGGTGTGCCAGTCGTTCATCGTGGTGTTGAAATGCAGGCCCGGATCGGCGCTCGCCCAGGCGGCGTAGCCGATCTTCTCCCACAGGTCGCGGGCCTTCAGCGTCTTCGTCGTCTTGCCGTTGAGGCGCGCCTTCAGATTCCAGTCGCCGTCGGTCTCGACTGCGCGCAGGAAGTCGTCCTTCAGCGAGACGGAGTTGTTCGAGTTCTGGCCGGAGACGGTGAGATAGGCTTCCGAGTCCCAGTCGGTGTCGTACACGTCGAAAGCGATGTCGGTGTAGCCCTGGCGCGCGAACTGGATGACGCGCTTGATGTAGTTGTCCGGCGCCATCGAGCGGCGCGCCAGCTTGATCTCTTTCTTCAACACCGGATTCTTCTCCGGATCGAAGCAGCTGTCGCCGTCGCCCTGGCAGTTCACGCAGGCCTTCATCACGGCCTTCATGTGCTTCTGCACGATCTTGGAGCCGGTCACGAGCGCCGCGACCTTCTGCTCCTCGCGCACCTTCCAGTCGATATAGGTTTCGATGTCCGGGTGGTCGGCGTCGACGACGACCATCTTGGCGGCGCGTCGCGTGGTGCCGCCCGACTTGATCGCGCCAGCGGCGCGGTCGCCAATCTTCAGGAAGCTCATCAGGCCGGAGGATTTGCCGCCGCCGGACAGCTTCTCGCCTTCGCCGCGCAGCTTCGAGAAGTTCGAGCCGGTGCCGGAGCCGTATTTGAACAGGCGCGCCTCGCGCACCCACAGATCCATGATGCCGCCTTCGTTGACGAGGTCGTCGTCGACGCCCTGGATGAAGCAGGCGTGCGGCTGCGGGTGTTCGTAGGCGGACTTCGATTTCGTCAGCTTGCCGGTCCGGTAGTCGACATAGAAATGGCCCTGGCCCGGACCGTCGACGCCATAGGCCCAATGCAGGCCGGTGTTGAACCATTGCGGCGAGTTCGGCGCCGCCATCTGCATGGCGAGCATATAGCGCAGCTCGTCATGGAAAGCGGACGCGTCCTCGTCGGAGGAGAAATAGCCGCCCTTCCAGCCCCAATAGGTCCAGCAGCCCGCGAGGCGGTCGAACACGTCGGTGGAGTTCTTCTCGGAGCCGAAGCGCTCGGCTTCGGGCAGATCCGCCAGCGCCGCCTCGTCGGCGACGGAGCGCCAGAGCAAGGAGGGGACGTCGTTCTCCTCGACCTTTTTCAGGCGCGCGGGCACGCCGGCCTTGCGGAAATATTTCTGCGCCAGAACGTCGACCGCGACCTGGCTCCATCCTTCGGGCGCCTTGATGCCTTCCAGCCTGAACACCACCGAGCCGTCGGGATTCCTGATCTCGCTGACGGCGTCGCGGAAGGCGATTCCAGCGTAGGGGGATTGTCCAGCCTTGGTGTAGCGACGTTCGAATTTCATCATTGACCCCTGATCTTCGAGGCTAACGCCTCGCCAAGCCGATCGTCCCCCGGCCTGGGCTTCAATTTTCGTTGCCTGCCTGTGACGCCGCACGGCGGTTCGCGCCCGCCGCTCTACATGCGTCGCGGGCGCGTCCCGGGTTCGCCAGAGGGACGCGCGCCCGCCTCGCGCATCGGACACCCGATGCGACGCGCGACGCTGCAACCCGTTCTGGAAACTGACGGCGGCCGTTCAACCGCCCCGGGCCGTGCGTCGCACGACGTTTGAAAACACTAGGCGCGGCATCCCTTAGCCGTCAAGCGATAGTGTTTGCTTGACAGGTTTTCCACCATATCTTGTGTTTCCGGCGTATTTAAGCCGTGCTGGCGATTGAGCGCCGTAAGCGTCGGAGAAGGCGACGGAAATATCGCGAATCTCAGAACGAACGTGAAGCCCTCTCCGTTAACGAGCAAGTAATCATACCCGCAATCCCCAGGCTTGGGCCGGGCGGGCGGCGTCCGGCGGTTGCAAATCGCGCAGCGGAATCGCTCTGACATGCGGGGAGACCCTCATTGCCGCGGGGAATCGGGATCCGATCGGGCCTGGAACTGTGTCATCGCCGCATCAGTCGGCGGTCTTCATGGCTGCTTTTCTCGCGTCCGACCCTCGGGGGGTGCGATCCACCGCAGACGCCGTTCGTCCGCCGGTATGCGGCGTCGCCCCGCCGGCGTAAGATCGAGGCGGAGCAGATCAGGTGGCGCGCAAGGATCCCCGCAATACGTCCCGCTTCTGGCGGGCCGCGCAGGTTCCGGGCCTGACCTGCCTGCACGCGGATTTCACCGATCACGACTATGCGCCTCACATCCATGACGCGCTCGTCGTCGCCATCACCGAATTGGGCGGAGCCGAGTTCAGGAGTCGCGGCGCGACCGGCGAGGCGCGCGCGGCGCGGGTTCTGGTGTTCAATCCGGCCGAGCCGCATTCAGGCCGCATGGCGGCCAGCCGGCGCTGGCGCTACCGCGCATTCTATCTCTCCGAGGAGGCGATCGCGGCGGCGACGGTGTCGGCGGGCGTGGACAAACCCCGCTACTTCACCTCCAATATTCTCGACGACGGGCGGCTCGCCGAGACATTCCTATCCCTCCACATGGCGTTGGAGGAGGGGCGTGATCCGTTTGCGGCGAGCGAGCTGTTCGCAGGCGGCTTTCGCGCGCTCTTTTCCCGGTCCGGCGATCCGCCGAGGGAAGGAGGGGCCGTGGGGCCAGACCGGCGCCGGCTGGACCGCGTGACGGCCGAAATGCGGGAGCGGCTGTCAGAGAGCCTGACGCTCGACGATCTCGGCGCAGACGCCGGCCTGACCGCGTTCCAACTCATCGCCCTGTTCAAGCGCCATACCGGCCTGACGCCGCACGCCTATCTGACCCATCTCAGGATCGGCGCCGCTCTTGCCCGCGTCCGCGCCGGCGAGCCGATCGCGCGCGCGGCCGTCGCCGCCGGCTTCTACGACCAGAGCGCGTTCAACCATCATTTCAAGCGAACGCACGGCGTCACGCCGCTGCAATATCTCGCATCGACTGGCGAGGCCGCCTGACTCGACGCAACGCAGCGCCGGGCGCGCGCAATTTTGGCCAATATCGCGTTGGATCGCATCGCTATCCCCTCGCCTGTGACGAGGGGTTTGGCGTTGGGCGACTATTTCTGTCTCGAACATCCGGAAACGCTTGTATTGGCGACCGAGGCGCGCGACGCGCGGCCCGGCGCCGTGCTGCTGGCCGCGCATCCGTTCTATCCGGGCGGCGGCGGCCAGTTGCCTGACCGGGGGACGCTGGCGTGGTCGCGAGGCGAAGTCGCCATCGCAAGCGTCACGCCGGCGGGCGAGGGCGCCTGGATCGAGCTCGCCGAGCCGGCGATCGTGTCCGGGCCCGTCGAGGCGCGCGTCGACGCAGGCTTCCGGCGCATGATGCGCGAACTGCACACCGATCTGCATCTGCTCAACGCGCTCGTCTTCCAGCATTTCGACGGCGCGCTCGTCACCGGGGTGCAGATGAATGACGACGGCTCGGCGCGCATCGATTTCGATCTTCCCGCCGCCGACAATGATCGACTGCGGCGGCTCGAAGGACCGCTCAACGATCTCATCGCGCAGGATCTGAAGGTGTCGGCGATCCGCGTGCCCGCGGCGGCCGCCCAGGCCGAGAAGGGCCTCGTGCGGTCTCGCTCCGTGGCTCCGCCGCCCTCGGCGGACGGCGCGATCCGCGTGGTCGAGATCGCCGGCGTCGACCGGCAGGCCTGCGGCGGCACCCATCTGTCCTCCACGGGGGAATCGCGGCCCATCCGGATATTGAAGATTGACAACAAGGGGCGCCATAACCGGCGCATCCGGATCGGCCTTGACTAGGGCTGAGCGTTCGCGCCCTACTAATCGGTAGCCGCTTTCGGTTGTTTGTCGGCAGAGGCTCGCCGGAGCGCCGCGACGGCTGGCCTTGGCGCGGAGGGCGGGATATATCCGCCGCCCCTTGTCTCGCCGGATCGCTCCGGCTTTTCCCGATGACGCCCGCAATCTCCATCAAAAACCTGTCGAAGACCTATGCGTCCGGTTTCCAGGCGTTGAAAGACGTGAGCCTGGACATTCGCAACGGCGAGATCTTCGCGCTGCTGGGTCCCAACGGCGCCGGCAAGACGACGCTGATCGGCGTGGTGTGCGGGTTGGTGAAGGCGAGCGCAGGCTCGGTCGCAGTAAACGGCCACGACATCGTCACGGACTATCGCGCCGCGCGCGCGCTGATCGGGCTGGTGCCGCAGGAGCTCGCAACCGACACCTTCGAGACCGTGTGGGCGACGGTGAATTTCAGCCGGGGCCTGTTCGGCAAGCCGCGCAATCCCGCCTTCGTCGAAAAGGTGCTGCGCGACCTCTCGCTGTGGGACAAGAAGGACAGCAAGATCATGACGCTCTCCGGCGGCATGAAGCGGCGCGTGCTGATCGCCAAGGCGCTGGCGCATGAGCCTCGCATCCTGTTTCTCGACGAGCCGACGGCGGGCGTCGATGTGGAATTGCGGCGCGACATGTGGGAGGCGGTGCGCAGGCTGCAGGCGGCGGGCGTCACCATCATCCTGACCACGCATTATATCGAAGAGGCCGAACAGATGGCCGACCGCATAGGCGTGATCAACAAGGGCGAAATCACGCTGGTGGAAGAGAAGGCCGAGCTGATGCGCAAGCTCGGCAAGAAAAGGCTTACGCTTCAGACGCAGACCCCGCTCGCCGCCATTCCGCAGGAGCTCGCCGATTTCAGGCTCGACCTGTCCGCGGATGGTCAGGAGCTGACCTATCTCTACGACACGCAGGCGGAGCGCACCGGGGTCGCGACGCTTCTCAACAAGCTCGCGATCGCAGGCGTGCGCGTGAAGGATCTGCGCACGGAGCAGAGCTCCCTTGAAGACATCTTCGTCAGCCTTGTGAGCGAGCGGTCATGAACTGGCGAGCCGTCCGCGCGATCTACTTCTTTGAAATGGCCCGCGCCGGCCGCACGCTGCTGCAGAGCATCGTGTCGCCGGTCCTCTCGACCTCGCTTTATTTCGTGGTGTTCGGCTCCGCGATCGGCGGCAGCATCAATGAAATCCATGGCGTGAGCTATGGCGCCTTCATCGTGCCGGGCCTCGTCATGCTGTCGCTTTTGACGCAGAGCATCGCGAACGCATCCTTCGCGATCTATTTCCCGCGCTTCACCGGCACGATCTTCGAGGTGCTCTCAGCGCCGGTGTCGGCGATGGAGGCGGTGATCGCCTATGTCGGCGCTGCGGCGACGAAATCGATCATTCTCGGCCTCATCATCCTGGCGACGTCGGCGCTGTTCACGCCGCTGCGCATCGACCATCCGGCGTTGATGCTGCTCTTTCTCGTGCTGACCGCAGCGACGTTCAGCCTGTTCGGGTTCATCATCGGCATCTGGGCGGACGGATTCGAGAAGCTGCAGCTCATTCCGCTGCTTATCATCACGCCGCTCACCTTCCTCGGCGGCAGCTTCTATTCGATCGACATGCTGCCGCCGGTCTGGCGCACGGTGTCGCTGTTCAATCCGGTTTTCTATCTGATCAGCGGATTTCGCTGGAGCTTCTTCGGCCAGGCGGAAGTGAATGTCGGCGTCAGCCTCGCCATGACGCTGGTTTTTCTCGGCGTCTGCGTCGCCATCGTCGGATGGATGTTCCGCACCGGCTATCGCCTCAAGACGTGACCTGGCTCAGCGCTCGGTGAAGAAGGTCAGGAGCGCCTTGTCCTTCTCGCCGAGGATGCACACCATGTGGCGCGGCTTGTCGCTCTTGTCCGTCTTCAGATAGGCGTCGCCGGTGATGACGCCCTTCACCGGAATGGTCTCGATTTTCGAATCCGCCTTGGCGATGATCAGGCTGTCCATGTCGAGGATGACGTCCTTCACATCGGGCGTCTTTTCCCGCAGCGCGGCGACCGCCGCCTCCCGGCAGGCCGCGACGTGCGGATCGTCCTCAGCCCACGCGGGAAAACTCGACGCGGCGAGGGCGGCCGCGGCCAGAATCATCTTTTGACGCATCACAGCGCTCCCATGGCGGTCGAGCGCATAAAACGCAGTTCTCAGGCGCGTGTTCCCGCGCGGCGCCATCGTTCAGACCGCCGGCCTGGAGCGCCGGCGGTCTGAAAGAGGCTCATTCGGCGAATGTCACGCCGGGATTCAGTCTGTTCAGGGTGAGTCCCGGAAGCATGTCCTTCGGCACGGCGAAGGCGAAGATGTAGTTCGGAAAACCCGTCTGCGTGGTGGTGAAGTCGTTGTCGTTCGCGGCCAGCAGCAGATGGTCTCCGTTCGGCAGGTCGGGACCGAACGCATAGCCTTCGATCTTGTCCGGCAGACCCCCGGCGTTCGCATAGACGCCCATTCCCGCCTTGTCGGCGTCGTTCAGAAGGGCGCCGATATTCGCGAACAGCGTCTTCGTGAGCGGAACCACGTCGTCGGGCGCCTTGTCCACGGGCAGCGGCTTGCCGTTAACACCGGCGTAGGGCGAAGCGCCGAGATCGGTCGGCGGCTGCGGCTGCGCGACATCGATCAGATAGAGCAGCTTCGAACCTGCCGATCCCGGTTTCCCGTCGCGCTCGTCGACGAGGAAGCGATGGTCGTCCACCGCGAGGATTTCGCTGATCGAGTGCCGTTCGTCCTTCAGCGGATAGAAGAACTGGCGCGGCGCCTTGCCCGGCGACTGGAGGTCATAGACCACGAGGCGGGTGTGCAGCGCCTTGGCGCCGCCGTCCTGCAGGAGGCCGCCCTGCATCGCGACGACCAGCCAGCGGCCGTCCGGCGTCAGCGCGAGGCCTTCGGCGCCGCGATTGGTCACCCGGCCCGATTTCGCCTTGGCCATCTCGCCTTTGAGGTTGGGTCCGGGCTCCGCCAGCATGAAGCCGTCGGGCGCTGGAAGAGAGCCGATCTGCTTGCCGCTCCGGTCGAAATGCAGAATCCACGGGCCATATTCGTCCGAGATCCAGACCGTTCCGTCGGGCGCGACGCGCACGCCCTCGGGGTCTAAACGGCGGTTGGGGCGGCCGTCATGGGGGAAGCCCGTGGAAAGTCCGGTATAGGGCTCGCCGTCCTGCGCCTTCAGTAGGGTCGTTCCGACATGCTTCGCCTCGACGGTAAAGCCGGTCGGCTTCGCGGCGTCGGGCTTCACCGCGATGTCGAAAGTCTGGAAGCGGGTGGCGAAGGAAGTGGTGTTGTCGACCGCCGCGCCGTCCTTGTACCGGACCTTGTTCGGGCCGCGGTCGGAAAGCAGGAGGTAGCGATCGCCCGCGCCGGCGTAGGCCATGCCGGAGCCGAATCCGTTCAGGGCGTTCTGCGGCGACACGCCGTCTTCGAGAATGGTCCCCGGCAGGCCGGATTTATCCGTCGCGGTTCCGTCGATCGAAGTGGACCCGATAAAGCGGACGCCTTCCGCGTGGGCGGCCGTCCAGCCGCTCAGACATGCTGCGACGGACAAGATGGAAAGAAAACGAGCTGTTCTGCGCATGGCGGGCCCCTGTTGGCCCGGCACGCGGTATGGTCAGCGGATGACAAAGATGTGACGGGGACTCCAGAGCGCGTCAGGCCGGCGGGTGATCGCGCCAGGCGATGATCGACTTGTTCAGGCCGAACGCTTTCTCGAATTGCACCGTCGCATCCGGGAACAGCCGGCGCATCTGGCGCATCGACAGCAGCCGGTGATGGCTGACGAGGTCGCGCGCCACCTTGATGTCCTCGATGCGCGGGAAATAGCCGAAGGCGTATTTGGTCATCAGCCAGGCGCGGAGCGGCTCGGGAACGTACTGGATGCCGGCGAAGCGGAAGTGAGGCTCGAACGGAAACCAGTAATTCGGCGTCTGCACGTAGTAGCGGGGCGCAAGCCGTCGCGCATTGTCGGCGAAACGCTGCATGTCGGAAAAATCGCCGACATGCTCGATGACCGAGTTCGAGTGGACGAGATCGAATGTGCGGCCCCGGAAGAGGTCGGGATCGGTGGCGCTGCCGGCGACGAAGGAGAAGAGGTCGGGGAGTTCGACGGTCTGGGCCTCGGTGTTGACCAGCGTGATCGAGAGCCGGCCCCGGTTCGCCTCGATGAAGCGGCCGCCCGCTAGCCAGTAGTCGGGGGTGCCGCCGAGATCGAGGATGTCGGCCCGGCCGCGCTCGGCCAGAATGCGCTCAAGGAGATTCTGGATCAGGGCGAAACGCCGGGCGCGGAAGCGGAATTCGAGGCTGGACTCGTCGAGATAGGGATTGCGGCGACCGCTTGAGTCGTCCGCGGTCGCGCTCACCGCCATGCCGTCATCTCCTGAGCCGCCAACGCCGCCCGCCTGATCCGAAGCGGCGTCTTATATCGCGGCGGAGCGCCGGTCGGAGAGGAGTCTGCCGACATGATGAATCGCTGCGCAGGCTCCCGTCGGCCGCCGGGAGCCGATTGACAGTGGCGGAGCCTTCGCCCAACGGCGGGTGAGAGTTTCGGGGCCGAAGTCTTGGACGCCTTCGTCAATTTCTTCCAGAACCTGGTCGACAGGCCGCAGGTGATCGTCGGCGCGATCGCAGGCTCGCTGGCGCTGCTCTATTCGGGCGTCTTCCGGGGCATCGGCGCCTTCATCAGCCGGTTCACCACGCCGATCCTCATGGGGTGGTGGTTCTATTCGCGCTCGGACAACCCCAACAAGCTGAACGTCACGCTCAACATCATCAGCGACGTCCATCTCGACATCGACACCGTCGTCGCCGACAAGCTGCTGACGGACGTCTATAAAAACCACTTCATCGCCCAGCTCCTCAAGCTGGCCGCGAAGCGCACGACGGCGGAAAACCCGCTCATCACCCTGCGCTACAAGCCCAGGCACAAGAGATGGTTTCGCTTCTCCAACAAGACGGAGGCGCAGCTTTACGAAGCGATCTACAATCCGCTGATTTCGGAGGTGAGCGAGAAGACCAACAATATCTTCTCCTTCATGGGCGCGATCGGCGTTCCCATGCGCAGCTTCCGCTTCGTGCTGGCCCTGACCTACGAGCGCGGCATACCCGGGCGCGACCAGCATTTCCGCTGCATGATGATCGCCGAGGATTCGCTGCTGGCCTTGCCTGCCGTGTGTCCCCCCGTCGATCATCCGCAATACACGACGCGCCATCGCACGCTGCAATGCATCGCCGACAGCTATCAGCGGCATCCGGAACGGTTCGGCGTGGTGAAGTTCTGGCTGCCGGAAGCGTGGATGCCGGAACTGACGACGACCAGCCTCTCGGGTGGCGCAAAAAGAGGCGCCTGAGCGAACGGGCGCGGGGGCGAGGGAACAAGGGCGGCCGCCTGCGATTGTGGTTAAAGCGTCCGGCGGGTCCGGCCGCTTTTCTTGCGGACGCTCCGATGCTCATCAAGGCAGGCTTCAACATCACGCTCGAATGCGCCTATCAGACGCCGATGGTGCTGATGATGTCCGTTCACCCGGACCGGCGCGCCGATCTTCTCGGCGATGACGATGTGACGACCACGCCCTCCGTCCATGTGAGCCGCTACACCGACAAGTTCGGCAATCTGTGCCAGAGGCTGGTTGCGCCGGCGGGGCCGATCAATCTGCACGCTGATTTCGTTGTTTCCGATTCCGGGTCGCACGATCCCGTCGCCGAGAGCGCCGAGCAGATCGACGTGTCGCGGCTTCCCGCCGAGGCGCTGCAATTCCTGATGGCGAGCCGCTACTGCGAGACGGACCTGCTGATGGCGACGGCTTGGCAGTTGTTCGGCCACACGCCGCCGGGATGGGCGCGGGCGCAGGCGATCGTCGATTTCGTCCACAACCACCTGACCTTCGGCTACCCCAACGCCCGCAACACCCGAACCGCGTATGAAGCCTTTCAGGAGAGGGTCGGCGTCTGCCGCGACTTCACGCATCTCGCCGTGGCGTTCTGCCGCTGCATGAACATCCCGGCCCGCTACTGCAACGGCTATCTCGGCGACATCGGCGTTCCGCCGGATCCGGCCCCGATGGATTTCAACGCCTGGTTCGAGGTCTTTCTCGGCGGCCGCTGGCTTACGCTGGACGCGCGGCACAATACGCCCCGGATCGGGCGGATTCTCATCGCGCGGGGGATGGACGCGGCCGATGTCGCGATGGTCACGGCGTTCGGCAATCACATGCTGCGCAAATTCGAGGTGACGACCGAGGAGGTCCTTCCCGTCGTGGAGCCTCCGCTGACGGAGACCCGCGAGGCGGCCTGACAGGCGCATCGCCGCGCGGTCGCGAACCGTGCGGACAAGGATCGTCGTTGACAGCGCTGCCAAAGCAGCGCATGGGCGGCCGGTTATGACGAACGCTCTCGCCCGACGACCTTCTCCGGCCCGCTCCGCGCGGTCGCGATGACGCGTTCATTCGTTTGTCATCCGTAGCCGCGCCGATGCGCGGCTTTTTTGTTTCTGACGACATTCAAGGACAACCGCTATGTCCATGACTCTCAACAAGCCTTCCGCTACCCAGACCGCCGGCGCCGTGTTCATCGACGGGGAAGCCGGCACGACCGGGCTGCAGATTCGCGAACGGCTGGCCGCGATGCCCGACATCACGGTGCGCAGCATCGATCCCGCGCTGCGGAAGGACCCGGAGGCGCGCAAGGCGCTGATGGCCGATGTCGACGTCGTCATCCTTTGCCTGCCGGATGACGCGGCGAAGGAATCCGTGGCGCTCGCCGACAGTCTCGTCGACAGGAGCCCGCGCATCATCGACGCAAGCACGGCGTTCCGGGTCGATCCGAACTGGGTGTACGGATTTCAGGAACTCGCGCCCGGGCAGAGCGAAGCGGTCGCCAAAGCGCGGCGCGTGTCCAATCCCGGCTGCTATCCCACCGGGGCCATCGCGCTGATCCGGCCGCTGGTCGATGCGGGGATCATCGCGCAGGATCATCCGATCACCGTCAACGCCGTCAGCGGGTATTCGGGCGGCGGCAAGTCGATGATCGAGGCCTTCGAGAGCGGCTCGGCCCCGAATTTCGAGCTGTACGGCCTGAAGCTCCAGCACAAGCACGCGCCGGAACTGCAGACCTATTCGTGCCTGACGCGGCGGCCGATCTTCGTTCCGTCGGTCGGCAATTTCCGGCAGGGCATGCTCGTGTCCGTGCCGCTGCATCTCGACACGCTCGCGAGGACGGTCGACGGCAAGGCGATCGAGGACGCGCTCGCGGAGCGCTATCAGGGCGCCAAATGGGTGCGGGTCGTGCGCGCGGCCGATCCTGATTTCCACGCCGACCGGCTGGAGCCGGAATCGCTGAACGACACCAACAATCTCGAATTGCGGGTTTATGCGAACGACGCCCACCGGCAGGCGGTGCTGGTAGCCAAGCTGGACAATCTCGGAAAGGGCGCGTCGGGCGCCGCCGTGCAGAGCCTGCGGCTGATGCTCGGGCTCGACGCCTGATGTATGCGCCGCCGCAGTATCGCGAGGAGCGGCCGGAGGTTCTTTACAAGGCGATCAGCGACCTGAAACTCGCCGCCCTCGTCACCTCCGGACCGGACGGGCTTGTCGCGACCCATCTGCCCATGGCGCTGCGGGACGGCGAGGACGGAATGGTTCTGGAGGGCCATGTCGCCATCCAGAATCCGCACTGGCGCGTCGTCGAACACGCGCCGCTTGCGTCGGTTGCGATCTTCCAGGGGCCTCACGCCTATATCTCGCCGAACTGGTATGAGAGCAAACGCGCGCACGGCAAGGTCGTGCCGACATGGAACTATGTCGCCATCCACGCCTCTGGCGCGTTGACGGCGGTTCGGGACGAGGCGTGGCTCGCACGCCATCTCGACGAACTGACCGCGGCGAGCGAAGCGGACCAGCCCCATCCGTGGTCCGTCTCCGACGCGCCGCAGGACTTCATCCGCAACCTGCGACGGGCGATCGTCGGCGTCAGCCTGCGCATCGACCGCATCGAGGGCGCGTGGAAAATGATCCAGCATCGGTCGGAGGGGGATCGGCGGGGCGCGATGGCGGGCCTCGAAGGCTCCGCGCTTGCCGGCGCGGCGGCCGTCGCGCATGTCATGCGCGATCTCGAAGCGGGCCGTTGACGCCGCGCGAGCGATCCTGACCGGAGAGACGCTGGCATGCTGCTGATGTTGCTGAGCCTGACGCCGTTCGCCGCGTTCACCCTGCTGGGGCGGCTCGTGTCGCTCGAGGTCGGCGTCTGGGCCGCAACCCTGATGGCGCTCGGCCTTGTTCTCAGCGACTGGCTGCGGCCGGGCGGGACGATCAAGATGATCGAGGCCGGCTCTCTCGCGCTCTTTGGCGCGCTGGCGCTCTACAGCCTGAACGCCGACATGGCCGCCAGCCGCTCGGCGGTGCGCGCGGTCTCGAATGGCGGCCTTCTGGCGATCTCGCTGGTGTCCCTCGCCATCGGCAAGCCGTTCAGCCTGCAATATGCGCGCGAAACCGCTTCGCCGGCGGCGCTGGCGTCGCAGGCGTTCCTGAAGCAGAATTATGTGATCACCAGCGTCTGGGCCGGAGCGTTTGCGGTCACAACCGGGATCAGCGCGCTTTCGCTGCTCGCGAACGCATTGCCGCGGTGGCTCGAAAGCCTCGTCATCTACGGAGCGCTCGCTTTCGGGGCGCTGTTCACGATGTGGTATTCCGGACGGGTCCGGCGTCTGAACGCTGAGCGGCTTCAATAAAAAGCCCGGCTGCAAGGCCGGGCTTTGTCGTTCACGCGATCGTCGCCGCAGGGGTCAGGCGGCTTTCCAGGCGAGAACCTTCTGCGACTGTTCGCCGAGTCCGGCGATGCCGAGGCTCATCGTGTCGCCGGCTTTCAGGAATTTCGGCGGCTTCATGCCGAGGCCGACGCCCGGCGGCGTGCCTGTCGTGATGAGGTCGCCCGGCTCCAGCGTCATGAACTGGGAGATGTAGTGAACCAGGAAGGGCACGCTGAAGATCATCGTCTTCGTCGAGCCCGTCTGCATGCGGTCGCCGTTCACGTCGAGCCACATGTCGAGTTTCTGAACGTCGGCGATCTCGTCCTTCGTCACCATCCAGGGACCGATCGGTCCGAAGGTCGGGGCGCATTTGCCTTTCATCCACTGACCGCCGCGCTCCGCCTGGAACTCGCGCTCCGAGACGTCGTTGCAGATGCAATAGCCGGCGACCACGTCAAGCGCGTTGCGCTCGGACACATAGGAGGCGCGCTCGCCGATGACGATGCACAGTTCGACCTCCCAATCGGTCTTCTTCGACCCCTTGGGCATCATCACGTCGTCGTTGGGACCGACGATGCAGGATGAAATCTTGTTGAAGAGAATGGGCTCTTTCGGGATAGGCGAGTTGGTTTCCGCCGCATGATCCGCATAGTTGAGGCCGACGGCGATGAAGGTGCGGACATCGCCGACGCACGGGCCGATCCGCGGCTTTCCGCGCACCAGCGGCAGGCGCGAGGTCTTGATCTTGGACAGGCGCTTCAGGGTTTTCGCGTCCAGCGTCGATCCGTCAATGTCGTGGATGACGGCGGAGAGGTCGCGGATGCGGCCTTCGTGATCAATCAGCCCGGGTTTTTCCTTCCCGGCTCGGCCATAACGCACCAGTTTCAAATTCGCCTCCTTTGGCGTGCGCGATCCTGCCCGACCC
>Ga0209930_1000277_pt1 | contig 151591 bp, 128 predicted proteins | sample ThiBiot_500_biof_2_FD_183948 | JGI IMG/M metagenome (GOLD analysis project Ga0209930, IMG submission 183948) | Wastewater bioreactor microbial communities from Cape Town, South Africa - Thiocy_cont_500_biof (SPAdes) | ecosystem: Engineered > Bioreactor > Thiocyanate-remediating >...
AGGGTTCGGATGCGGCGGAGACGTGGACGCGCAAGATGATCGAGCATCACCGCGGCGCGATCGCCATGTCGCGGATCGCTCAGCGTGACGCGAAGGATGCCGACACGCGCCAGATGGCGGCGATGACGGTCACCAAGCAGGAAAAGGACATTGCGGAGCTCCAGGATTGGCTTCGCAAGCACGGCAAGCGCCCGCAGTAGCGGTCGCCCGCCCCGCCCTGGTTTTCCCTGAGCACCCCTGTCAGGGCGGGGCAAATTTTCGGAGCACATCATATGAAGCAAACTGTCCATGCCTGCCTCGCCCTCGTCCTTTTTGCGTCGCCGGTCGCGGCATCGGCGGCGTCCGCGATCGCGATGCATCGCGATCCTGGATGCGGCTGCTGCGAAAAGTGGGCCGCGCAGATCCGTCGAGAACTCGGTCGGCCTGTGCGCACATTGGACGACCCCAACCGATCTGCCTTTCAGGCGAAGCTGGGAGTTCCTGCTGATCTGGCTTCCTGTCACACGGCGGTGATCGACGGCGTGGTTGTCGAAGGGCACGTGCCGGCCGCCGATATCAAACGCGTTCTCGCGGAGAAGCCGCGCGGGATTCGTGGACTGGCGGTCGGTGGGATGCCGCTCGGGTCGCCGGGGATGGAAATGCCTGGCATGAGGGCGCAACGCTACGACGTGATCGCATTCGGCGCGGGCGGACGTCGGGCGTATGCCCGCCATGGCTAAGACTGCACGATTTCCGCAAACATGGATCGCTTCAACGGCGCGCGACAAGGATTTGCGCCGTGCGTCGTGGTTCCGATATACTTGGCTCGAACGCAAGGGTGGCTTCAAAAGGCAATAAATGCTAGAAGATTCGGTGCACATTGACCCCCATCCTGCCACCATCCTCGGGGTGGGGGACCAGAATTGCGTGTCGCACAACTTCGGCATTCGCGCACCTACGAGGGCCGGTGCCACAGAAGGGAGGCGGTTGCAGGTGATGCGCTTGCATTGACTCACGACTTCAATCGTCCGACATTGATCAGGTGCTGAAAAGCCGTCTCGCCTTTATGCTCCTCGTGGGCGCGTTGTGCGGTCTCTTCGGACTGCAGGCGGCCTACGCGATTGGCCCGATCGCGTCGCCGACGGTGATGGCCGCCGCTCATGCAACCCCTATGGGGGCCGACTGCGTCGACATGGCCATGCAGCAGCAGGGGCAAAAACAACCACCCTGCAAAGGGCTGACGCTCGATTGTGTAGCTCAAATGGGCTGCGTCGTGCCGATGACCGTCGAAAACGCGGCTCCCGCTGTCGATCGCGACCGCTTGCCTGGCGAACCGGAATTCTGGCCCGCCGTGATTGTCCTGGCGGGTGGCACGATCAGCCCCGAACCACACCCCCCGTCAAGCCTCATCTGATTGCCCTCGCCTGTGGGTGCGCCGCGTCATGACCGCTCGCACCGCAGCGCTGACGTCACATCACTAGAGGATATTATCATGATCACTCTGCTTGTTGCGGTCGCGCTTGCGGCCGCTCCCCAATCGTCTTCCTCCGAAGCGGCTCCCGTGTCAAAAGCCGCATCTTCCGGTCACTATGAATGGCGCCCTGGTCCCGATTTTGGATCGAAGTCGACTGGACCCGCGATGCGACGGGTCTGGGTGCCTGACCGCAAACAGCCTGCTTGTGACTGCACAATGATGAAGGTCGATCCGACAACCTGCATGCATAAGTCGTCCGTCGACCGCCCGGATGGCGGCCCACGTTGATCACCTGGAAGCAAGGCGACGCGGCAATTCGGCGCTTCGAGCAACACTGCTGAAAATGTCGGTCGCCCTGCCCGGCTTGCTACGGAAGAATTCTATGAGACATGCAGTGCTCGCGTCGCTTGTCGCGACGTGTCCGGTGGCCATTTCGGCGCAACCGCTCACCTTCAATGCGGCGCTCCAGCACGCGCGCGCAAATGCCCCGGTGCTTGTCGCGAAAGCGCGCAGAATGGACGCCGCGCGCGCCGCGCGCGGCGCCGCCGGTGCGCTGCCCGATCCAACGCTCGGGGTCGGTCTAGACAGTTTTCCCATTTCCGGGCCGCTGGCATTTCAGCCGAACCGGGACAATTTCACCTGGGTAAAGGTCGAGGCATCGCAGGCCATTCCCAATTTGGCGAAACGTCATGCCGAACAGGCGCGGGCAGATGCCGACATCAGGGCAGTCGAAGCCGACGCGGCGGCTAGCGCGCGCGACGTCGCGGTTTCCGCCGGTGTTGCCTGGGTCGATCTGGCCTACGCCGAACGCCGGGTCGCCGCGATCGATCAAGTCCTTCGTCGGCTGGAAGCGATCGTTCATACCACGCCCAGCGCCGTCGCTTCCGGAAGCGCGCGACCGGCCCAAACCGTGGCTGGCGACGAGGCAGTCGCAAAAATGCAGGACCGGCGCAGCGAGCTGGTTGCAGGTGTCGCCAAGGCGCGGGCGGCGCTGACGCGCTGGACCGGCGATCCTGAGCCCGAGATCGCAGGCGCGGTTCCGGACTTCCCGATCCGCGCAGCTGCTTTTGAAAGCGCGATCGACCGTCATCCAACGATCAAGATGGCCGCTGCCAGGGAAGGTCAGGCCGAGGCGGATGTGCGTGTGGCTGAGTCCAAACGCCGCGCTGATTTCGGTGTTAACCTCGCCTATCAGCGTCGCGATCCACGCTTTGGCGATTATGTCTCGGCCGGGGTGACGATCGGCTTGCCCATCTTCACTCGCCACCGCCAGAATGCGCAGATCGCGGCAAGACAGGCCGATGCTTCGGCAGCCCTGGCCGAACAGGCAGAGCTTCGTCGGGCGCTCGCGGCCGCACTCGCCTCCGATCTTGCGGACCACATGATGCATCACGAACAATGGATGCGCGCTCGGGACACGCTTCAGCCGCTTGCCGAGAAGCGCGTGCGCCTCGAAACGGCCAGCTTCGCGGCCGGGCGCGCGAACCTGATCGACATCGTCGATGCGCACTCGGCTCTTGCCGACGCCGTTCTGACCACCCTCGACCGCGAGGCTGCCGTCTTGCGCGACAGCGTCCGGATCAACCTCACCTACGGGGACGACAGCCAATGACACTCGATCGCACGCAGCGTGCCTGTGCCGGCGCCGCGCTTGCCGCTGTTGCCCTGATCGCCGGCGCGTCCGGCTATTATTTTGCCGGACCGCGCCAGCCCGCGCCAGCCGATTCGGCGGCGCAAGGGGGGCGCAAGGTCCTCTATTATTATGACCCGATGGTGCCGGGGGAGCATTACGACAGTCCGGAATCGCTCTCCTCGATGGGGATGAAGACCTTCAAGCCCAAATATGCCGACGAAGGTAGCGATGGCGCGCCGGGCATAACCGTCAATCCCAAAGCTGCGCAGAATTTGGGCGTGAGAACTGCCGTCGCAAAAGCCGGCACGCTGGCGGGCGCGCTCGACGTGACCGGCACGATCGGCTTCAATCAACGCGACGTCGCCATCATCCAGGCGCGCGCTGCCGGATTCGTCCAGCGCGTTTACGACCGCGCGCCGGGCGACGTGATCGGCGCGGGCGCCCCGATCGCCGATCTTCTCGTTCCGGAATGGGGCGGCGCGCAAGTCGAATATGAGGCCGTGCGCCGTACCGGCGACAAGGCTTTGATCGCGGCCGCTGGTCGGCGTCTGCGGCTGATCGGCATTCCGGGCGGGAGTTCGCGCGGCCGCGGGCTGACCACGGTGCGCAGTCCGATCGGCGGCGTCATCCAAACGCTCGACGCACGGGCCGGAGTCACGCTCGCCGCCGGGCAGACGCTCGCACAGGTCAACGGCCTCGGCACGGTGTGGCTGAACGCCGCGGTGCCGGAGGTCCGAACCAGCGATGTCAAAGTCGGGCAGTCGGCGGCCGCGGTGCTGGCGGCCTTTCCCGGCGAACGCTTCGCTGGGCGGGTCGTCGCCATCTTGCCGACCGCGCAAACCGAGAGCCGGACACTGACCGTCAGGGTCGAACTGCGCAATTCCGGAGGGCGACTCCGCCCAGGGATGTTCGCGACGGTTCATTTGGGCGGTACAGCGCAGACGGCATTGCTCGTCCCGAGCGAAGCGGTCATCCGCACCGGGAAGCGCACGCTCGTCATGCTCGCGGAACCCAAAGGACGCTATCGGCCCGCGGAAGTGCAGGTCGGGCGTGACGCGGGCGGACAGACCGAAATCCTGGCAGGGCTGCGGGAGGGGGAACGCATTGTCTCGTCCGGTCAGTTCCTGATCGATTCCGAAGCCAGCCTTACCGGCATCGATGCGCGTCCGATCGCGGGCGACGCCAAATGATCGCGCGTATCATCCAAGCGTCGGTAAAGGCCCGCTTCCTCGTCCTCCTGGCCGCCGCCCTGCTCATCGCCATCGGGATCGGTGCGGTCAGAACGACACCGGTCGATGCGTTGCCGGACCTGTCGGACGTCCAGGTCATCGTTCGCACGACCTATCCCGGGCAAGCGCCGCGCATCGTCGAGGATCAGGTCACCTATCCCATCGCGACTACCATGCTGTCCGTGCCGGGCGCGCGCGTGGTGCGCGGCTACTCCTTCGAGGGCGATAGCTTCGTCTATATTCTGTTCGAGGACGGCACCGACCTCTATTGGGCGCGCAGCCGCGTGCTCGAATATCTGAGCCAGGTGCAGAACCGCTTGCCGGAAGGGGCCAAGGCATCGCTTGGCCCCGACGCGACCGGCGTCGGCTGGGTTTATGAATATGCGCTCGTCGACAGGACGGGACGGCACGACCTCGCCGAACTGCGGAGCATTCAGGACTGGTTCCTGCGCTACGAGCTCAAGACCATTCCGGGTATCGCCGAAGTCGCGAGCATCGGCGGGATGGTCAAGCAGTATCAGGTGCTGCTCGATCCTCAGAAACTTGCCTCCTACGGGGTGACGCAGGAGCAGGTCACCGAGGCGTTGAAACGCGCCAATCAGGAGACTGGCGGCGCCGTGCTCGAAATGGCGGAAGCGGAATATATCGTTCGCGCCTCGGGCTATCTCAAGACGCTCGACGATTTCCGCAGCGTGCCTCTGAAGACCGTCGCAGGCGGCATTCCCGTCCGCCTGGGCGACGTCGCGACGATCCAGCTCGGCCCCGAGATGCGTCGCGGCGTTGCCGAGCTCAACGGCGAGGGCGAGGTTGCCGGCGGCGTCATCGTGATGCGCCAGGGCAAGAATGCCCGCGAGGTGATCGACGGCGTGCGCACCAAGCTCGCCGAGCTGAAGAAGAGCCTGCCGCCGGGTGTTGAGGTCGTCACGACCTATGATCGCTCCGGCCTGATTGACCGCGCCGTCGAAAACCTGACGAGCAAGCTGATCGAGGAGTTCATCGTCGTCGCGATCGTGTGCGCACTGTTCCTGTGGCACGTTCGATCAGCGCTGGTCGCGATCCTGACCTTGCCGCTCGGCATCCTGTTTGCGCTGATCGTCATGCGCGTGCAGGGCGTGAACGCCAACATCATGTCGCTGAGCGGCATTGCGATCGCGATCGGCGCGATGGTCGATGGTGCGATCGTCATGATCGAGAATGCGCACAAACATATCGAGCATTGGGAACGCGATCGGCCGGGCGAGGAGCTGAAAGGACCTGAGCGGTGGCGCGTCATCACCGCGGCGGCGGCCGAGGTCGGCCCGGCGCTTTTCCTCAGCCTCCTGATTATCGCGCTGTCGTTCGTGCCCGTGTTTTCGCTCCAGGGGCAGGAAGGCCGCCTGTTCGCGCCGCTGGCCTTCACCAAGACCTATGCGATGGCGGGCGCGGCGATCCTCTCGATCACGCTGATCCCCGTATTGATGGGGTTCCTCATCCGCGGCAAGATTCCGCTTGAGGAATCCAATCCGATCAACCGCTGGTTGACGCGCATCTATAGGCCGGCGCTCGACCGGGCGATGAGCCGGCCCAAACAGGTCTTGCTGATTGCGGGGCTGGTCTTCGCAACGAGCCTCTGGCCGATCAGCCAGCTCGGTGGCGAATTCATCCCGCAGATGAGCGAAGGCGATCTGCTCTACATGCCGTCGGCGCTGCCGGGTCTGTCGGCCGCCAAGGCGGCGCAGCTGCTCCAGCAGACCGATCGCCTGATCAAGACCGTCCCCGAAGTCGAGAGCGTGTTCGGCAAGGCGGGGCGCGCTGACACGGCGACCGATCCCGCGCCGCTCGAGATGTTCGAGACCACGATCCGTTTCAAGCCGAAGACCGAGTGGCGCCCTGGCATGACGCAGGACAAGCTGATCGACGAACTCGACAAGGCCGTCAAAGTCCCCGGGCTCGCCAATTTCTGGATACCGCCGATCCGCAACCGCATCGACATGCTGTCGACCGGCATCAAGAGCCCGATCGGTATCAAGGTCGCGGGGTCGAATCTGGCCGAGATTGACCAGGTCGCGCGACGGATCGAAATAGTCGCAAAGACTGTCCCCGGGGTCAGCTCCGCGCTCGCCGAACGCCTGACTGGCGGCCGTTATATCGACGTCTTGATCGATCGCGCTGCGGCATCACGCTACGGCATGAATATCGCGGACGTGCAGTCGGTCGTGTCGGGCGCGATCGGCGGCGAGACGATCGGCCAGACGGTCGAGGGCCTCGCGCGGTATCCGATCAGCATGCGCTACCCGCGAGAATTGCGCGACAGCCTCGACGATCTGCGCAATCTGCCGGTCGTAACCCCCTCGCTCCAGCAGATCACGCTTGGCACCGTCGCCGATATTCGTGTCAACGAAGGGCCGCCGATGCTGCGCAGCGAGAATGGTCGGCCGGTGACGTGGATATACGTCGATGGCCGAGGGCGGGCGCTCACGGAAATCGTCGGTGACCTGCAGCGCGCAGTGGCCGCAAAGGTCAAGCTCACGCCCGGCGTCAGTGTCACCTACACTGGCCAGTTCGAGTTCCTCCAGCGCGCGACCGAGCGGCTCAAGATCGTCGTTCCGGCGACTCTGCTTATCATCTTCCTGCTGCTCTACGCGACCTTCAGACGCCTCGATGAGGCGGCGTTGATCATGGGCACCCTCCCCTTCGCGCTCACGGGCGGACTGTGGCTGCTCTATCTGCTCGGTTACAATCAGTCGGTCGCGACCGGCGTCGGGTTCATCGCGCTGGCGGGCGTGTCGGCCGAGTTTGGCGTGGTCATGCTCATCTACCTCAAACATGCCCTTGCCGAGCGCGGACCGACACCGGACACAGAACAGATCGAGGCGGCGGTGCGCGAGGGCGCGCTCCTCAGGGTGCGACCCAAGGCGATGACGGTGGCAGTCATCCTGGCGGGCCTGTTTCCGCTCTTGATCGGTACCGGAGCTGGCTCCGAGGTGATGAGCCGCATCGCCGCGCCGATGATCGGCGGCATGCTGACCGCACCGCTGCTGTCGATGTTGGTCATTCCGGCCGCCTATCTGCTACTGCGACGCCGCCACGCGCGTCGCGCGGCTAGATCAACCGGAGACGTGGCGGAATCGTGAAAGCACCGCGCCTGTTCCTTGCGCATTGGCTGCCGCCGGCGGGGATACGCCAGCCGACCACGACCGACCCGGGAGCACACGTCGAGCGTTGTCTCTGCCAACCTCGCTTTTCGAGGGATGAATGCCTGCGGGACGTATTGGTGAATGAGGGCGGACGAGGCGCCCATCCCGCTGGAACGACGGCGATGAGGTGATCGATGCCCACTGAACATGCCACGCCGCCTTCTGTCCATCAGCCCCGGGAACTCGTGCTGGTCACCGGCGCGAGCGGCTTCATCGGTGCGGCCGTCGTCCGCCGCCTTGGTGAGCGGTACGAAGTGGTCGGCTTGGATCGAGCTGGTCCCCCCGACCCGCCAGCGCCGGCGACTGCCGTGGACATCGATCTCGCGTCCGAGCAAGGGGTGCGCGCGGCACTCGAAACGGTGCGTGAAAAGTTTGGCAGTCGCATCGCGTCGGTCGTTCACCTCGCCGCCTATTACGACGTCACCGGCGAACCGAACCCTCGTTACAACGAGATCACGGTCGAGGGCACCCTCCGGCTGATCGGCGCACTACAGGAATTCGAGGTCGGGCAATTCATCTTTGCCAGCACGATGCTCGTCCACCGAGCGACCGACAGTCCTGACGAGCGCATCACTGAAGAGTCGCCGATCGACCCGAGCTGGCCCTACCCCGAATCCAAGGTGCGTACCGAAGCGATACTTCGCGAGCGTCATGGGAACATCCCGGTCGTCTTTCTGAGGATTGCCGGTGTCTATGAGGACGAAGGCCATCAACCCTTCATTGCGCAGCAGATCGCCCGGATCTATGAGCACCGGCTGACCGCGCACCTTTATCCGGGCATGCTCTGCGCTGGTCAGTCCTTCGTCCATCTCGACGATCTGACCGACGCGATAGCGCGGCTGGTCGACCGGAGGGGTGGGCTGCCGCCCGCGTTGCCGCTCCTCATCGGCGAGCCGGAAGCGCTTGGCTATGCAGAAGTCCAGGACATCATCGGCCGTGCGCTGCACGGGGAGCGCTGGGAGACGCTTCGGATTCCACAGCCGGTCGCCAAGGCAGGCGCCTGGGTGCAGGACAAGCTTCTGGGCGAAGACAGCGAGATCAAGCCGTGGATGGTCGAGGCGAGCAACGACCATTATGTCCTCGATATCAGCCGCGCGCGACAGCTTCTCGATTGGCAGCCAGCGCATCAACTCGGCACGGCGCTCCCGAAGATGGTGGCGGCGCTTAAGCGGGATCCCGCGGCCTGGTATGCCGCCAACAAGCTCAATCCTTCGCTGGTCGCGTGGTATGGCCAGCGGCCGGGGCCTCTGGGGGGGCATGACCATCGAGCGAAACGTGGAGGCGATGCCGCCAGCGAAGATCGGAACCCGGACAAAGCGGGTAGCCCTGATCGTCACGACCACAACATGGCTGCGGCACTCGGCGATCTTTCGATGGACGGCGACCACATGGCGGCGATGGACGCGGATGGTCGCAAGACGCGCTGGGCCCATTACGCCAATATCGGGCTGGGCGCGTGGCTGGCGGCGAGTCCGCTCGTCTATGACGCCGCAACGAGCAACACGGTCGCGGCCTCGGTGCGCGCGGTGACGCTCGACCGTGGCCTGGCGCCAATCGAATGGCGAGCCGATCTGCTCATGGCGAGCGACATCGCAAGCGGGACGCTGTTGGTCCTGTTCGGCCTGCTTTCGCTGTCCAAGCGGACCGCCTGGTTCGGGCAATGGGCGGCGTGCTTTGTCGGAATATGGCTGCTTTTCGCGCCGTTGCTTTTCTGGAGCCCGAGCGCGGCGCAATATCAAAACGACCTGCTCGTCGGCACACTCGCTATCGCTTTCTCCGTCCTCGTGCCGATGATGCCGGGGATGAGCATGGCGGGGATGATGGACCCCAAATCGATCCCGCCGGGATGGACTTACGGTCCGTCCACGGGTGCGCAGCGGCTTCCGATCGCGATCCTGGGACTGATCGGACTGCTGATTTCGCGCATGCTGACCGCCTATCAGCTCGGCCATGTTGATGGCGTCTGGGAGCCCTTCTTTTCAGGTTCACTCACCGATCCCCGCAACGGCACCGAGGAAATCATTACCTCGGATGTCTCCAAGGCCTGGCCGATCCCCGATGCCGGACTTGGCGCGGTCAGCTACACGTTTGAAATTCTGATGGCGGTCATGGGAACGCGCGACCGCTGGCGCACGATGCCGTGGATGGTCGCGTTCTTCGGCATCCTCGTGATCCCGTTAGGGGTCGTTTCGATCTACTTTATTATCATTCAACCGATCGTGATCGGAACATGGAGCACGCCAGCGCTGATCGCCGGTCTCGCTATGCTGGTGATGATCCCCTTTGCGCTGGATGAGGTGATCGCCATGGGGCAGTTCCTGCAATGGGCGCGCTGCCAGGGCAAACCGCTCATCGCCACCTTCTTTCATGGCGATGCCGTCGAAAAGGGCGAGGTGGACTCCTCCGACGCACTCGCCAGTCCTGCCGCTTTCTGGAACGATGCGACCCGCGGCATCACGCTGCCGTGGCAATTGGCGGCGAGCATGGCTCTGGGCGCGTCGCTGATGCTGACGCGCCTCACCTTCGGCACGATCGGGGCGATGGCCAACAGCGATCACGTCGCTGGCGCGTTGGTCATTACGATATCGATCATTGCGACCGCGGAGGTGGCGCGCGCACTCCGCTTTCTCAACATTGTCGTCGGCGTCTGGATCGTTTCCGCGCCGCTGTTTCTGACCGGGGCAAGCTTTGCGGCGACGCTGAGCGGCATAGCGATCGGGTTCGTGATCATCGCGCTGAACCTTCAGCGCGGCAAACGCAGCAGCGAGCATTACGCCGGCTGGGACAGGTACATTGTTTGACCCGGTTCGCATCACGGTCCGGATGATTGTCGCCGCCCATGTGAGGCGGTTTTGATGAGGAACCGGCCCTCGCTGCCCGAATGGGTGTGGGCCGCGGTGAACGTCGTGTTTGTGATCATCGCCGGCCTCTTGTTCTTCTCGATCGACGACCCCGTACTGGGTACGCTCGCGTTAGCTGCTACGCTGATCGCCGGCGAATTGACCGCCCGTCTTGCATCACATTGGGTCAGGCAGCGCACTGAGGATGATCGCTGACGTGCATGGGGACAGCCGGCGTGGGTTAACGGCGAGAATAGCGGAGCCTATTCGGCCGGCGAGAAATTTGACGGGCGCACGCCCTTGCGCCGATTGCTGGCGAAACCGGCGATGATCGCGATCAGCATCAGCAGCTGCGCCGCCACCGACTGCCTGGTCGGAAAGAGGCCCAGCATGGAGAACCGAGGCACATTCGCAAGCGGCGAGATGTCGAAGATGCCTGCCTCCTGGAGTGCTGCAACGCCCTTGCCCGCGAGAATGACCGTCAGTGCTGCCATCAGCCATGCACTGTAGCGAAAGAACTGTGCGATCGGCAGCGTTCTGCTGTAGCGAAGCATGGCCCAGGCGATCACCGCGAGCAGCAGCACGGCCGACCCTGCGCCAGCGAGCAGCACGGGCCCGTTGCCCTGCGTCCAGAGTGCGGCGTAGAACAATATCGTCTCGAAAACCTCGCGATAGACAACCACGAAGGCTAGTCCGAACAGGAACCAACCGGATCCACCTGTGAGCGCCCGCGCCATCTTCTCCCGGATATAGCGTTGCCACTGATCGGCTTGCGCCTTGCCGTGCATCCATATCCCGACGGACAGCAGAACGATCGCCGCGAGCAGTGATCCGAACCCTTCCGTCAGCTCGCGGCTCGCGCCGCTGATCCCGATAGCATAGGTGGCGACCGCCCAGGTAATCCCGCCCGCGAGGAGTGCGCCGATCCACCCGCCATGAACATAGCGTAGCGCATCACCACGCTCGGCCTTGCGAAGGAAGGCGATCATGGCGACGACGATGAGCAGCGCTTCCAGCCCTTCGCGTAGCAGGATCGTAAAAGCACCCACGAAAGTGGAGGCCCTTGTTGCCGTATCGGGCGCGAGCGCGGCTTCCGCTTCGTCGAAAAGCCCGTCGAGCACCGTTACCTTTTCGGCGAGATCATCGGGCGCGGCGCCGCGATCAATCGCAGCGCGATACTCGCCCATCTTGCTTTCGATACGACCCATGACCGTCGCGTCGCGGGCGGTGAGTGTCGGTTCGATCGGCTCGAACCCGTCAAGATAGGCGGACAGTGCCAGCTTTTTCGCCGTACGCCAGTCGCCACGCCGGGCAGCGGCGACGCTTTCGCCTAGCTTGGTCCGCGCTACCGCCAGCGAGCCAGGAGCCTGTTGCATGACCTGGTCGGGCTGACGGCGCAGAAACGCGAGCACCGCATCTGCCTTGGCCTCGCCAATAGCCGCTCCAAGGGCGGCTGGGGTGATCGTGGCTAAAGTTTTAAGATCCGGAATGCGCTGGCGAAGCGCCGCGTCCGCCCTCCACAGCCGTTCCCCTTTACGCGCCTGTGCGTCGCTGAACGCAAAGCTTCCGGCGCGGAACGCGACCGCCCAACGCTCATCAGTTGGCAGATCGGCGAAGCTCTGCATCGCGGTTCCATCGATCCCCTGTGTGACCGCTTGGTAGAGCGCGAACACGCTGCGCTGGCGCGCGCGTGCCGCATCAGTAAACGCGATTGGAGGGGTTGAGAGCTTGGCCGCGTCAGGGCCATGCCCGTTGCCTGTCATCCCGTGGCAGGCCGAGCAGGTTTGTTTGAACAAGGCTGCTCCCCCGGCGATGTTCGGGATCTTGTCGGGCGCAAGCGGCACCGGATAGGCGACAAGCAGATCGGCCGCAAGACGGTGAGCGAGCGTTGTAACGCCTCCCGGCGCGCTCTTTCGGGCAATCATAGCTTGGAGGTTGGCGGCCCCTTCGATGAGCGCCTTGCGCTCTGCCATAGCCGGCAGATTGCGGAGACGACCCGAAACCGAGGCTGCGAACTCGGTCATCTCGGCATATTCGGACGCATTCTTAATGCGGCCGTGCTCGACCGCGCCGCTGTAGTCGACCGCCACATAGTCAAGCAGCCGCCATGCGGTTTGCACCTCATCGTGGTCGGCTGTATGGGCCGCGTGAAGAGCTTCAGGTATCGCGACGAGGAAGAGCAATGCGATTAGTGTCTGACGCAGGGACCGCAGTAAGAAACCGGACGTCCCGATCGCGCCGGAAGGCGCGAAATAGGCAGCCGCACCGTGTGCGCCGATAGTCAGTTCGGTCATCTCGCCTCGTACATTTGCCGCATTAACAAAAAATATTGATTGCGATCAACTCGCATTAGCGCGAATCGGCACGATTACCAGCAAGTGTTGTCGCGGAGCGCAGACCAACGCGCAGGCGGAGCGGCGATTTCGTATGCCACCGCCGAAGAAACGCCTCCTGTCTCTGGCCTCCCCGCGCCGTGGACAGCCACAGCAACCGCAACACTATCTCGTACGGCGCACTCAAAATAGGAAAGACAAAGCTGCGGCAATCAGCCCCGACGCCAACAAAAATGAACATACCAATCTATGTTCGCGACGTTTATTGGCGACATTCTGGATTCGTATGACGGTATCACCCGCGGAGCGCTCTTCGTTGTACCGTGATTTTCCGAAAATTCGGTCGGCGTCTTTTGAACTCAGCCCGAAAAACGCCATTGCGTCTGTCAGATGTGGATCCCGCAATCCATTCAAACGAAGAATAGGATCAAGATAAGCTATTTCTATGGCAGTTCCGCTCGTCAATAGCGTCTTTTGCTCCGCGAGCGTGAGGCACCACGTCGGCGGCAGCAAACGTAGCATCTCGGTCGGACGGCGATTGAGCAATTCGATCCAGCGAGCGAGTCGCTGCTGCTTGCTTAGTGTTCGCGACAGCGCTGACCAATTCCGTTTGACGCGGCGAATCGGAAATAACTGAGTCAACTGCATTACGCAGCCGCCCTGCGAACGCTTTGCCATTAGAACCCGCCACCAAAGATCGCCTTCAACATTTCGCGGTCCTGCCTTATAGCGCGATCTTCGAAACGGCAGGCGTCTTCAGGTTCAAATGCGCGCGCATAGCCGGTCCCAGGTCAGCGACGGATTGTCCCCGTACACCCCGACTGCAGGCTGACTGGATGATTAAAACGGTGTCATCAGCAGCAGCAGCCTTTTTCGGTTGGTCAAGCTATTGGATTGGAGGCTTCAGAGGCGGAATCCAGTTCCGCAGCCGAAGATCGCGGATGTTCTATCGCCGTCGGAAGGGAAACACTCATCTTTCGCCTCTCACTTCGCGGGAATGTCGAGCCTTCCACGTCGTCAAAATATTGAAGGCCTCGATGAAGATGGTGCGGGCGATTAGCGATTGGCTTCGCCGCGGGCCGGCTCTCTCGAGCGATTGGGTTGCAGCCGCGCAAGTTTGCCACGCGAGGTCTTGACGCAGGTGAACGATCCCCGCCAAGCTGCACCAATCATTGAAACTGCTCTTTTGAAGGTAAGATCATGCGCGCTACGTTCTTTCGTGCCCAGACACGCCCAGACACATCAGCGTGGTGTCGGCGTGCATTGCGGAGCGGTCTACCGCGCTTCCTCGCTATCGCGACATTACTGACCACTCCTGCCTTCGCCCAATCAGGTTCACCGGAGACCGTAGCGGTTCGGGCGGTTCTCGAACAATATAAGGAGGCGATCGAGCGCCTTGATGCTACCGGCACAGAGCAATTGTTCTCTTCCGACTCCGAGATTTTCGAAAGCGGAGGCAGCGAAGGGACTTATCCGCAGTATCTCGCGCATCACCTCGGACCAGAGCTTAAGCAATTCTCTTCGTTCCGTTTCAGCAACTACCGCGCGTCGGTCAGAATGGAGGATGGCCTTGCGTTAGCGGACGAGGCTTACGACTACACGATCACAACCAGGAATGGCGAGAAGGTTCAGCGGCGCGGCGTTGCCACCAGCGTGCTCAAGAAAGTTTCTGGAAGTTGGAGGATTATGGTCCTACATACGTCGAGCCGCAAGCCTCCGGTTGACAAGTAAACGGGAAACTCCGGGGTTCGATTGGCTGCTACGCTGACGAGACCACCTTGAGGCAGGCGCGGCTTGCGTGGGGATTTTGATGATACTTTGCTTGCGGCCGGGCCGACACAAAATTGTCGGCCCGCGCCCGCTAACACCGCATTGTCTGTTCTGCGTTTGCATATAGTATTGACGCGTATATCGCGAGCTTTCTCGCGCAGACGCGAGCGGGGCCTGGATCCATCAAAGAGTAATCGCGCAGGCCATAGGTTCCCAGGTGAGGATGGCCTGCCCGCCGCGTGAACCCAGATGGAGGGCTGCGGAGCGGCCAAATCTGGCTCCAAGCCTGGCTTGGGCGTACCATTGACCACGATAGCAGTCTTCCAGGCGGTTTGGCCGCCTCAAAACTGAAAATTGTTGTTGCTTTCGCCAACGGCGCGCCGCGACAATGCGAGGTTTCACGGGGAAATCTTCTCGGATCCTGCCTCGGCGTCGGCAGCGTTGCAGCGGCTGACGAAGCGAGAGAGCGGCGCGACGGCTCGTGGCGCCGATCGCGACAATGCCGCAACACAGCCGAAGTCAGCTTGTCCAAGGCTGTGCCTTACGGCAGCTTCGGCCGCCAATCATTCTCCTTCAGGATCGGTGCGCGATGCGGCTTGTCGAAAATGGCTCGTACAGGCATGCACAAGCCATCGTATTTGACGTAATGTGAGGGTTGTCCGCACGCCGCTACGCATGACCGCGCAGTAAACTCGGCAGCGAATTCCGCCTGATCAGATACAAACGCTCGACGATTCCAAGAGGCCATTCTAACCTGCACGTCTCCAGGGGGAATTCCGGACCTATGACGACTACCAGCTGCCAGCCCATTCAAAGTGAGACGCACGACGGCCTTGTTCGCCGGTTGGTCATGCGCTGGCGCGACGACCCTGGCGCGACCTACCGGAACTGGTTTCTGTGGGACGAACGGCTCAAGAACTTCCGCTCGATCCGGCGCGGCATCGCCCAGGTTGTCGACGAGATCGAGGTGGGTACGTTCGGCGTCGCCTATCGTGGATCTTCACTTGAAACCGTCGTCCACTCCGTCGCGGAACAGCGCCAAATCTTTAGAGGCGCCGACCATGCATTTCTCTGGAAACCGAAACTGCGCATCCCCGACATCTACGAAAGCGCCGACAACCAACGCGCGTTCGGTCGTCTGCTCGACTCTTGTTCCTGCTGCGACACGGCTGAGGAGATCATCGGCCATATTCACGCGATCGACCGCTTGAAGATCAAGGGGCTCGGGCCGGCTGTCGCCAACCTGCTCTATTTTCTTCACCCAACGCTGATGCCGCCCTTCAACACCGCTATCGTCAGGGGCTATAACGCGCTGACCGGCGCAAACGTGAAGCTCGGGAGCTGGGAGCATTTTCTGGCAATGCGGACCGGCATTCTCGATTTGAACGAACGCCACCGCGACCTCCTGTCGAACGACCTTGGCGCGATCGGCGGCTTGCTGTTCGACATCGGCTCCGATCGCTACCCTGCTCCTCCCCTCGATGGAACTGGAGCAGCGCTGACGACCTGGAGTCAGCAACTTGAGGCAGCGCGCGAGGAAGCGCGCACGCTCAGCAAGGCCGCGCAGCGTGAAGGTGAGAACGAGCGCACGCATACCGAGATACAGGCGTGGCTTCGCGATCTAGGGCTGGCGATCGGCTATGACGTGTGGATCGCCGCAAACGATCGCAGCCGGTCCTTCAACGGATCGCCCCTTGGAGCCGGTTGCCTTGAGCGCCTGCCCGACACGATCGCGACGTCGAAGGGCGCGGACTCCATCCGCCTGATCGATGTTCTGTGGCTTGAGAAGGCCGGCGATCACGTGGCCGCCGCGTTCGAGGTGGAGCATTCGACCTCGATCTATTCGGGCATCGTCAGAATGCTCGACTTGGCGCTGAGCGGCAGCGATCTTCACGCGACCGCCGGGCTGTTCCTTGTCGCGCCAGACGCGCGCGAGGCGGACGTTCGCGCGCAATTGCAGCGACCGGCATTCAGCCGCGTCGCCGACCTCGACATATCCTACTTGCCCTATGGCGAGCTGGAGAAGAATAGGGATGCCATCGCGCGGTTCGGATCGGGGTTGAAGGCCATCAAGGCCGTGTCCAGCAAGCTCGCCTGAGACGCCGGCGAATAAGGGTTTGCGTTCGGAGCCGCGTATCCTCTAGCAGAGGAGCAAAGCTGCCGTGACGATGTCTTCCCAAGTTCCCTGGCTCGATTCCGTGCTGGTCGCGTGGTTCGTGCTGACCGCACTTTCCGTCGCCTACGTCGCGTGGGATGCCTTCACTCGCAACCCCGAGCTGAAAGTGATGAAATGGGGGTGGCTGCTGGTCACGCTCTACGGCGGTCCGATCATGGCCGCGGCCTATGTCCTGTCCTGCCAGGAACCCGCGAACGAGCGGCATGAGGATTTTGTTCGGCCGCTATGGAAGCAGGCATTCGGCTCGGCCATCCATTGCATGGCGGGCGACGCGACTGGCGTCATCGCCGCGGCCGCGATCACCACGGCGCTTGGCTTGCCGATGTGGCAGGACGTGGTCGCGGAATATGCATTCGGCTTCGCGTTCGGGCTGCTGATTTTCCAGGCGCTGTTCATGCGCGACATGGCGGGCGGTTCCTATAGGGGGGCGCTGCGCATGTCGTTCATCCCCGAATGGCTTTCGATGAATGCCGTCATGGCCGGCATGATCCCGACGATGGTGGTGTTGATGAGCCGCGACATGGCCGCGATGCACGCCAGCTCGCTGCGCTTTTGGGGCGTCATGTCGCTGGCGACACTCGTTGGTTTCGCCGTCGCCTATCCGATCAACCTTTGGCTTGTCGGCGTGCGCTTGAAGCACGGCATGGGCACGGTGCGGGTGCTCGGGCATGGCGGCCACGAGGTCGCGGCGGACCGGCGATCGGTGACGGAGATGCCCGGCATGGAGCATGACGCGATGCAGGGGATGAGCGGCATGGCGTCCGGCTCGCGCGCGACTCCGCCGCAGATCGCCGCGATGGCGATGCTAACCCTTGTCATGCTTGGTGCAGGCGTCGTCGTTGCAACGCTGTTCGGGCGCTGGGCAATGTAGCGTTGCCCTGCGGAACGATATCGGCAAGGGGTGAGCGCGCACAGCGCGTAGTTATGATCGATGGAGTCCGAACGGAGATAAACCGATGCATCAGATCGACCCCAACATGAGGGCGTGCATGGACGCCTGTCACGAATGCAACGTGACCTGCCTCCATATGGCGATGAACCATTGCCTTGAGACGGGCGGTCAGCACACCCAGCCGGCGCACGTGAAGATCATGTTCGACTGCGCGCAGATTTGCGCTGCCGCGATCGACTTCATGGCGTGCAACTCCGCTCACCGTCAGCATATCTGCCGCGATTGCGCTGAGATTTGTCGGGCGTGCGCCGCGAGTTGCGAGGGGTTGGACGGAATGGAAGACTGCGCCGCCGCGTGTCGCAAATGCGCCGACGCTTGCGATCGGATGGCAGCCTGAACGGCACTGGCGCAGGCACTCGAACCGGCTACGCACGAGAACACCGCGCGCTCCGATCAACCCACCCTTGACGGCCAACGGGATTCAGCCTCGCGGAACGAACAAGCAGCAGCACAACGTCAAGGATAGAGATGGAGTTAGGCGCCAGACTGCGATCGTCCTCTTCAACATATATATTACAAAGTTCCAACATAAACAGTTATGATCATATCAAGTTAAACCTTGGCTTACTGGAATGTTCATGAGAAATTCATGGGCCTCGCATTACTTCTAGCATTGTTCTCCGTGTGAGCAGACGCGCGAAGGAGAGTAGTAATGTTACGCAAGATGTTTGCCGCCGCGGTGGCCGCCACTTCTGTTACGGCGATGATGCCGAGCGCGGCAACCGCCCAAGAGTGGGGCCATAGCGGCAGCCATGCGCCGCGCGCCTACGAGGGAGGACATAATGAGCATTGGGCGGAACGAAGCAGGCACGACAGCCATGGGTATGGTAGTCGACCTGGCCACAGCCAGCGCTGGGGACATGCGAGCGGAAATGCCCACTACGCGGGCGACGATTATTACCATTCTCGACCGACCGTCCGCTGGGGTGGCCATAACCGAGGCCATGGCAACACCTATTACGGCCATTGAATCGCGCCCTGCCCTGTCGCGAGTTAACATGAACCGAAGAACCGGGCACACCGCCCGGTTCTTTTGCATTCAGGCGCGCGCAGACGTGAGACGCCGGCCGGAAACAACTCATGAGGGGACTTTAGTACAGGATCTGCGGCAGCATGCCGTACCGAGTGTCGATGAATTCCGGCGGCGGCAACTTGGCTGTCATCGATTTCATCAGGGCGACAAGGACTTGACAGATGATTAAACAATACTCGTCTCCACCGCCGGAATTCCCCGGAATGGAGATTTGCCATGCGTCGCCTTTTCCTCCTGCTGCCCGCAGCCGCACTCATTGCCCTGCCCCAGATCGCCGCCGCCTCACCCCACCACAAGGGCGCCAAGGCGGCCCATTCGCATTCACAGGCCGCCAAACATGTTCACAAAGCACCTATGAAGATGAAGGCCGCGCACGCGAAAGCCAAGTAATCGCATTCAGCAAAGGCATAGAACACGAGTCACTCCTCCGGGAGGGACTCGTGTTGAATATCGGCATCTACTGACGATTGCCGTTCGGCGACATTTTAGAGTTGGTATTGCGTTCGCGGCAACGGCACGGCGATCTAACCTCATTCCCAAGCAATAGACTCTTGAGGCTATAGAATTTTCTGCACAGGTCGGGCGTGGACGCTCAGCCGCCAACCTACCTTGCGCTTTACCAGACGATCGGTCCGATTTTTCACGTTGCGGGCCAGCCTCACATCGGGGGCAACGCCATCGCCGTCGAAGCCGGCGCCGCCAGCATCCAAAGCGCCATCGCCATCATCATCACGTTCTCGGTGAGCGAAATGAAGCCGAGCGGCACGTTGATGTCCCCGCCCACGCAAACGCACTTCAGCTCTCGTTTGTCGATATAGACGGCCTTGAACACCGAAACGGCGCCGATCATCCCGATGATGAGCGCCACCGGCACCGACAGCCAAGTCAGCGCGCCCGCCGTCATTAGCCCCCCTGCCCCAGCTTCCGCGAATGGGTAAATGTAGGAATAGGGCACCCAGCGCTTCGCCGTAACCGAAGGGGTGAGGCCGCCTGCCGGGAGGTGAGATGAGCGGGTAAGAGACGTCCATAAGGACGTCGATATGGACGTCCTGAGCGAGAGCGAGGGGTGGCGGTGGAGGTATTGGGCCGGGAACGGCGACGTCATTGGGCGGACGCGGAGAAGCTGGAGATCCTCGCCGCGGTGGGGCTGAACGGCGAGACGTTGGCGCGCGTTGCGCGGTGCTACGATGTGTCACGAAGCCAGATTTATAATTGGCGCGGTCAGTTCAAAAAGCGAGGATTGCTGCCGGCGCCGGTTGGGCCGACCTTTGTGCCGGTCGACATCGGCGCTCCCATGCTGAACGCTGAGCCCGCGTAAGCATTCGCCGGAGACCGCAGGGTAGTTTGGATCAGGCGGCGATTGCGATCTGAGTGTTGCGCCAATTCCACGGCAGCAGTTCGTCGAGGCGGTTGGCGGGATGGTCGGCGATGCGGGCAAGGACGTCGGCGAGCCAGGCGTGTGGATCGACGTTGTTGAGGCGAGCGGTCTGGATGAGAGAATAAGCGACCGCCGCCCGCTGACCGCCGCGGTCGGAGCCACAGAACAACCACGACTTGCGCCCGAGAGGTACACAGCGCAGCGACCGCTCGGCGGCGTTGTTCGACAAGCAGATCCTGCCATCGGTGAGGAAGCGGGTGAACGCGTCCCAACGGCGCAGCATATAGTTGATGGCCTTGGCGAGATCGTGGTTGCGTGAGATCCGGGCGAGTTGTGCATTCAACCAATCGTGGAGCTCGCTCATCAGTGGCGCGCTGAGTTCATGCCGGACCGCGCTGCGCTCGGCCGGGCTCTTGCCGTTGATATCGCGTTCGATCGCGAACAGGGTGTCGAGCTTCTGCACGGCCTCGAGCGCGATCGGGTAGACGATCGGTGCCTTCTTGCCACGGCTCTTCTTGCGTGCCGCGCCCTCGACGTCAGCGAGCTCGAAAAACTTTCTGCGCGCATGAGCGAAGCATCCCGCCTCCAGGATCGGCCCCGGCTGCCGGTTGGGCACATAGAGCTCATTGTAGCCGGTATAGGCGTCGGCCTGCAGAATCCCTGACCAGCCCGCGAGGTGGTGCCGTGGATGGTCACCGCACCGATCGCGGGAATAGTAGAAGACGACCGACGGCGGGTCGTTGCCCCCGAAGGGGCGATCGTCACGCACGTAATCCCATAATCGACCGGTGACAGTCTTGCCCTTGGCCATGACCGGCACGGTGGTATCGTCGCCATGCAGGCGCTCGGCAGCGAATGTGTGCCCCTCGATCAGGTGGAAGACCGGCATGAGCGCGTGGCAGGCCGCACCGATCTGGTCGGCGAGGGTCGACACGCTGAGCGGCACACCTTCGCTGGCGAAGCGCTCGGCCTGGCGGTGGAGCGGCTGATGCTGGCCGTATTTGTCGAACAGCAGCATGGCGAGGAAGCCGGGGCCGGCCCATCCGCGCGGCGTGACGTGGAACGGCGCAGGCGGTTGGGTGATCTTCTCGCAATCGCGGCAGGCGAACTTCTCGCGCACTGTCTGGATGACCTTCCACGCGCGCGGGATCACCTCGAGCGTCTCGGTCACGTCCTCGCCGAGCTTGGACAGGTGCTCGCCGCCACAAGCCGGGCACGAGCACGGCGCGGGCACGATGACGCGTTCGCGTGGCAGATGTTCGGGGAACGGCTTTCTGACCGGCTTCCTGCGCTGGAATGCGGAAACGGTCGCCGTCTTCGCCGCGGTGGCTTCGGCGGCGGGCCTGTCGAAAATTTTGTGCGCGGAGCCATAAGATGGAAGAGAAAGGACCATCGGCATGGCGATCGAGAAGGACGTATTGGATCAGTTGCTGGCAGGGCGGGATCCGAATGAGCTGTTTGCCAAGGACGGCTTGATAGACGAACTGAAGAAGGCGCTGTCGGAGCGGATGCTGTCAGCGGAGTTGGATGATCATCTGGAAAGCGAGGAAGCCGCGGGCGCTGCCAATCGGCGTAACGGTTCGTCGAAGAAGACGGTGTTGACGGGTGCGTCGAAGATGACGCTGGACATACCGCGTGACCGGGCCGGGACGTTCGACCCGAAGCTGATCGCCAAATACCAGCGGCGCTTTCCCGATTTCGACGCGAAGATCATCTCGATGTACGCGCGGGGCATGACGGTGCGCGAGATCCGCGGGCACCTCGAGGAGCTGTACGGCATCGACGTCTCGCCGGACCTGGTTTCGACGATCACGGACGCGGTGCTGGAAACGGTCGCGGAATGGCAGGGCCGCCCGCTCGATATTTGCTATCCGCTTGTTTTCTTTGACGCGATCCGGGTGAAGATCCGCGACGAAGGGTTCGTCCGCAACAAGGCGGTCTACATCGCGCTGGGCATCTTGCCGGACGGCACGAAGGAGATCCTCGGCATCTGGATCGAGCAGACCGAGGGTGCCAAATTCTGGCTGCGCGTGATGAACGAGCTCAAGAACCGTGGCGTGGCCGATATCCTGATCGCGGTCGTCGATGGCCTGAAGGGCTTCCCGGAGGCGATCAACGCCGTATTCCCGGAAACCGTCGTTCAAACGTGCGTGGTGCACCTGATCCGCAACTCGATGAGCTTTGCTTCCTGGAAAGATCGCAAGGCCATCGCCAGTGCTCTGCGCAGCGTCTATCGCGCGGAAAATGCCGATGCCGGCCGCGCCGCGCTGGACGCCTTCGAGGAAGGCCATTGGGGCCGAAAATATCCTGCAATCGCACAAAGCTGGCGCCGCCATTGGGAGCAGGTCATCCCGTTTTTTGCATTCAGCGCGCCGATCCGCCGGATCATTTACACCACGAACGCGATCGAGGCGCTCAACTCAAAGCTACGCCGCGCTGTTCGTACCCGCGGCCACTTCCCGGGTGACGAGGCCGCGATGAAGCTGTTATACCTTGTTCTCAATCAGGCGGCCGACGAGTGGAAACGGGCCCCGCGCGAGTGGTTCGAGGCTAAAACCCAATTCGCCGTTATCTTCGGTGAACGGTTCATCGCCTGATGAACGAAACCGGCTCCGCGCACAAAATTTCCGACAGGCCCTCGGCGGCGAGTTCGTCCTCGGCCGCGTCGGCTTCCAGATCCTCAAGCTTGAGCTCCATTTGTTCGAGCAGGCGGCGGGTGCGTTCGGCGCTGGGACCATATTGCTCGCGCTTCAGCTTCGCGATCTGGAGCTTGAGGTGCGCGATCATCGCCTCGGTGGTGCTCGCGAGGGCACGGGCGTTGGCCAGTTCGGCCTCGACATCTGCGGCGCGTTGCTCGGCCTCGTCAGCTCTCAGAAGCGCCGTCGCGAGGAGCGCCTTGAGCGCATCGGCGTCGTCCGGAAAGGGCGAAACGGCAGCTTCCACAAGCGAAGTGAATCATCGCCAGCCGCCCGGTGCAACCTGAAAATGCGGTGGCCTGCGAAGGAAACCGACGCTCAGCCAGCGCTCTGCGGACGCCAGGAATACTGCGGGTTGCGCCAGTCGATCCCGTCGAGCAGGCAGGAAAGTTGCGAACTCGTCAGCGACACGACGCCGTCCTTCGCCGAGGGCCAGATGAATTTACCTCGCTCGAGCCGCCGCGTGTAGAGCGACATAGCAATCCCGTCGTGCCAGATAATCTTGATCAGCGTGCCGCTGCGGCCCCGAAAGACCCACAGATCGCCGGCGAACGGGTCCCTGGTGAAGTGCTGCTGGACCATCGCCGCCAGACTCTGCATCCCACGTCGCATATCGGTGTGGCCCATCGCGATCCACACTCGCGCGCCCGATGGAATCACCGCACCGCCCTCAGTGCGGCCGCCGCCAGCGCGGGTGGCGCCGACGCCGAAATCCGCATGCGGCGCCCATCGGCCATCTCCAGCACGATCGCCGCTTCCGGCTCGGGCGGCGGCGACGGAGCCAGGGTCGGATCGGGCGCATCGTCGACCACCGCCGGAACGAAGGCAGCCCGTGCGCGGCGCAAAGCAGCCCTCCGCCACTCATAGATCAGACTGCGAGAAATGTCGTAACGCCGGGCAACGTGCTGGACCTTCGCGCCCGGCGCGAACGCCTCCCGCAAAATCTCCAGCCGCTCCTCATCCGACCAATCCCGGCGGCGGTTCGCCCCCGTCAACACCGTTACCTGTGTCATCGCCGTCCTAACGTGCGTCCTTATGTGCGAACTTAAGGACGTCCTGAGGACACCGCCGCCCATCAACAAGCGGCTCCCGCCGGATGGCTACGAGCCCGCGCGCGGGGAGCGGATAGTTTCACCCTCCGTCGTCGAGCTGTGTCTGGCGCAAGGGCGGCGTCTTCGCTTCGATAGCGGCATCGAAGGCGCGACCCTGACCCGGCTTATCCGGTCGGTGGAAGCTGCATGATCGGAGGGAACCGGCGTAAGGGTACCCCCGGCTCCAGGCACGCCTCAACCAACGGGCCTTCCCCGCCACATAGTAATAGCGCCGGCCGTTACTCGTCACCCGCACGACCTGGAGACCACACCGGCCCATCGGCAGCATCTGCATGTGTCCACCTCATCCTTGGTGGACACTTCCTTCACACCGCATCACTCAACCGAACAGGTGCGCTGAATTTCGCGCTTACGATATGCCGACACGCAGCAGGAGACCGAACGACTTTGCATTAGCGATGAAGACGATCATCGCCAGCGCCAGATAGGCCCAGGCAAGCCCGGTCAACGTGGCGATCGCGGCGGTCTCGCCGCCGAGGAAGCGTAGCGCCAGTCCAACCTGCACCAGGAACAGGATGGCGAGGGCGAGCGCTCCCCAGAGGCTGAGCCGAAGCCTCAAGAGCAACGCGATCCCGAAAATCGATTGGGCAGCGGTAAGGAAAAATTCCTCATGTTGCCGCGCATCGAGCGGCAGTGCGGAAAAACTGCCCGCGCCGAGGCTCATCGCCAGCGGCAGCATGCCGACGAGCAACGTCCACTGATTGATCTTGTCAGAGATCATCGTCGCGAGCCCGTTGGCGGCGCGGCCCGACAGGACGAACAGGATCGCAATCGTGGCCGCGGGCGCTTCGCTCGCGAGCGGCGCGAGCCACTGGATGAGCAGGAATTCGTCGAATCCCAGCACGCGGCCCGAGCCCACCATCGCTTCGGCAAAGGGCTCCGCCGACACCAGGATCACCGCGGCTGCAACGATCGTGAGGGCACCCATGACGAGCCATTGCCGACCAGAGGACAGTGTCGCCAGCGCCGCCGCCGGGCCGGGTTCGTCGTCTTCGCCCTCTTCCGCCTTCGGAAGGCGGCTGACGCGCCAGACATAAACGCCGAAGACGGCGACAAGCACCACCGTATCGAGTAGGCCGATCTCATTGCGCAGCAGGATTGTAAACGACCAGATGGAGCCGATAAGCAGGAACGTGACTTCCGCGGCGTTGACCGGGGCAAGGTCGATTTGGCGCTCCCGCGTACGAAACCAGTGAATGAGCACGAGCGTAGGCCACGCCAAGCCCACGAGAAGACGGTTCGCACCCGTCATGTTGGCGGCCGCATAATGGACATAGTTCGAGTCCGGGTTCTGACCCGCGACATAGGCATAATAGAAATCGACTGCGTATTCGGGCAGCACCGTGATTAAAGCGATAGCCGCAACAATGAGGCCCTGGCTGATCCGCTTCTCGGCCGCCTCGGCACCCCAGGAGAGCATGAACCCGGCCGCTAAAATCGCGCCACCGAACAGCAGCGCATCAAGCAACGGGTCCGGTCGCCATCCCCCCAGCCGCAGCGCTAATGCCGGCACCGTAATCGCGACCGCTATGCCAAGATAGACAGCGAACCTTCCGAGCGAGGCTCGGGTGTGGACGGGACTTGTCATGCTAGCCTCGTCAGCCGGTGGGCAGCTGTGGGTGTTCTTCGGATGACGATGCCTCAAACAATATCTCGACGGCCTCGAGTGTTATCAACCCGATCCCCGGGATGTCCGCGAGCGAGGCTGCGAAGGCACGCAGGTGCGCCTCCTCATCGATGATCTCGATGATGAGCGGTTGGTCCTCGTCGAGCAAATGATGCCGGTGCTGGTGCGCGCTATGGCCGAATCCGAAAAGTGCCCGCACCACCGTCACGCCGGCCAGCTTTGCCTTGCGCGCGCGTTCCGCCACCACCTCGGACACTTTTTCGTCGCCGAAATGCGCTGCCTCGTCGGTATAGATCCGGAGCAACTTTATGCTTGCCATGGCTTCTCTCCAATGAAAGAACTCAAGAGTTGGATACGAGCGGAATGCCGCATTTTCTCGTGGGTTCTGATTTGCTCTGTGTCCGTCGGCGCCGGTCCGGACGAGTTTAGGGTTTCGAGGACAGACGCCCTGTCCTCGTTCTTCACGGCAGTGAGCCATTCTCCAATCCGTGACCTCACCCGATGGGCTTGATCACATTCCGGTGTTCGGCTCTCGACTTCCCATTTTCCTTGAGAGTGCGGCCCCGCGATGCGGAACCCACTAAGGCATGATCAGGACAGCCGGGAAAGATTAGACCGTCGCTCCAGCGCGTCGCGGCACTCATAGTCGCGCTGGTCGCGCAGCACCTGGTAGGCGATCGTCAATAGCTTGCGCGCGATCACGACCTTGGCGCGATTGGTACCTTTGGTCACTTTCAAGTGCTCATAATCGAACTTGAGAGCGGGCTCAGCGCGCATGGCGGGAACTGCCGCTTCCACAAAGGCCCAGCGCAGCCACTTGTTGCCGGTCTTGATGAGCCGCCCGTTCCAGCATTTACCGCCGCTGGCATAGGTCGACGGTACGAGACCGGCATAGGCGGCGAGCTTCTTCGCCGAGCGGAAGCGTGTGACATCGTCGATCTCGGCGGCAATCAGGCGCGCGAAGAACTCACCCACGCCAGGGATCGTCTTCAGGCGTTTGACGTCCGCATTGTCAGCGCTGAAGCGTCGGATCGTCTTTTCCGACGCGTGGATCCGCTGGTTGATGTCATCGATGAAGGCGATGGCACGGTCGATATGCTCGCGATCGATCGTCGACACCGAAAGCAGCTCGAGCTGGCCACGCCCGATCTTGCCGAACAGGTCGGTCATCTCCCGCAGTGCTCGGGTCTGCTCCGGATAGCGGTCGAAGATCGTCACCACCCGGTTCTTCACCATCGTGCGCAGCCGCACGAAGAAGATCCGCTCTCGCAGCGCCTGACGTAGCGCTCGGGCGGCCTCGCGCGGCACGTAGGATTCCGGGATCAGGTCCGCCCGCAGCAGATGCGCCAGGATCGTCGCGTCGATCTTGTCGGTCTTGATCTTGGCGTCGGCGATCGCCTTCACCTTCAACGGGGGCGCGAGCACGACATCGTCGCACAGCTCGTCGAGCCAGTCGTACATCACCGTCCAGTTGCGGCTCGCTTCCATCACCGCATGGCTGTTCTCCAGATAGGGCGTCAAAAACCCGGCAAGCGAGCCCGGGTCGTTCTTCACCTTGCCCGAGCGCAGGACCTGCCCGCCCCTGTCCTGGACCAACAGGTACGTGTAGGCTTTGTGGTAATCCACGCCGATGTGATAATCGTAAGACATGGGTGCATCTCCATTCTCGTTGGGGATCAGCAATCCGCTCAACGATCGTGATGCCACGAGGGGGTGCACCCTGGCCTCCACGGCGATCATCTCACCGCTCCATTCCTTCACCGAAGCAACACGCTTTCATACCGGCTCCTTCAGGCTCGGGACACGGGATTACCCGCCGACTCTGGCGCTTGACCGTCTTCGCGTCGGCCCCAGCGTTCCCCGTACCCAAGTACAACTTTGGAGATCGCCGGGAGGACGAGCAGCGTCAGTATGGTTGCCGCAACCAGTCCGCCGATCACGACAGTAGCAAGCGGCTTCTGCACCTCGGCGCCGGTGCCGTGTGCAAGCGCCATTGGCACGAAGCCGATGGCCGGCACGAAGCCGGTCATCACCACCGCTCGCATCTTCTCGGTCATGCCCTCCTTGATTGCATCGACCAGTAGCATCCCGGCTTCAATGCGCTCGCGGATCGCGGTCATCACCACCAAACCGTTAAGTACGGCGACACCGGCGAGGCAGATGAACCCGACGGCGGCCGAGACCGAGAAAGCAATTCCGGTCATGGCGAGCGTGAACACACCCCCTGCGAGCCCGAGCGGCACGGCTAGAAACACGGCCGCAGCACGTCCGAGCCCTCCAAGCGCCAAATAGAGCAGACCGAAGATGGCAAGGAAACACAACGGCACCACGATCGCGAGCCTGCGGGTCGCATCCTGGAGACTCTGGAATTGGCCACCCCATTCGAGATAGTAACCCGCTGGTAGCTTGACTTGGGCGATTTTTGATTGTGCTTCGGCGACGAATGACCCGGCATCTCGGCCCAAAAGGTTAATCTGAATAGCGAGGCGACGCTTGCCGTTCTCACGCCTGATCTCATTCAGCCCTTGGGTAACGCCAATTTGCGCAACCTGCGCGAGCGGCACCTGTTGGCGAGACTGGCCGACTTTGTCCGGAAGCAGCACCGGCAGCGCTTGGATTTCATCCAGACTTATCCGCGTGGCTTCAGGGACGCGAACCGTGATGTCGAACCGCCGATCTCCCTCGTAGAGCAGTCCGGACTCGCGACCCCCGAGTGCTGCGGAGACTGTATCGGCTACCTCCCGAACGGTGAGACCGTAGCGCGCTATGGCGGCTCGGTCGAGCTTGACGTCAAGCGTGGGCGCACCGCCAACCTGGTCAGCCTTGACGCTGCCCGCGCCTGGGATCGACTGCAGAATACGGACCATCTCGTTAGCCGTTTGGGTCATCTTGTCGAGGTCGTCACCGTAGAGCTTGATCGCCACGTCCCCGCGCACACCCGCGATGAGCTCATTGAAGCGCAGTTGGATCGGTTGGCTCATCTCATAGAGCTGACCTAGTTGACCGCCAGAAGCCTTCTCGATGCGCTCAATGACTTCCGCCTTGGTGTGGACGCCCGCGGGCCACTGATCCTGTGGCTTGAGAATGACATAACCGTCCGACATGTTCTGCGGCATCGGATCGGTCGCAACCTCCGCCGTGCCTGTCTTAGAGAACATCAGCTCCACTTCGGGCAGTTTCGTCACAGCCGCTTCCACCTGGCGTTGCATCGCGAGCGATTGTTCCAGGTTGACGGAAGGCACGCGCGTAGATGCGAGTGCGATGTTTTTCTCGTCGAGCTGGGGAATGAATTCGGAGCCAAGCAACCCGAAAGCCGGCACTGCGGCTAGGAAGAAGGCGAAGCCGCCCACGATGAACGGCCACGGTCGCGCCACCGCCTTGTCGAGCAGGGGTAGGTAGCGCGCCTTGGCCTTGGCGATCAACCACACCTCCTTCTCAGCGACGCGGCCCCGGATCAACAGCGCCACCATCGCCGGCACGAACGTCAGCGCCAGAATGAACGCCGCGACGAGCGCGAGCATGATCGTGATCGCCATCGGCGAAAACGTTTTGCCCTCGACACCGGTGAACATCAGCAGCGGCGCGAAGGCGAGCAGGATGATCGCCTGTCCGAACACGGTGGGCTTGATCATCTCCTGGGAGGCCCGCATGGTTTCCTCAAGCCGCTCGCGAAGGGTGAGAAGTCGCCCCTCATGCTCCTGTCGGTGCGCGAGCCGCGCCAGACAGTTTTCGATGATGATGACCGCCCCGTCGACGATCAGCCCGAAGTCGAGCGCCCCGAGGCTCATCAGATTGCCCGGAACCCGGAACGCGTTCATTCCTATAGCCATCATCAGGAACGAGAAGGGGATCACGAGCACCGAAATAACTGCCGCGCGCCAGTTGCCGAGCAAGAGGAAGAGGGATGCTGCGACGAGGATGGCGCCCTCGGTCAGATTGCGCTCGACCGTAGCGACCGTCGAGCTGACAAGTTTAGCGCGATTAAGCACGATCTCGACTTCGACACCCGGCGGCAATGTATTAGAGATTTGATCCAGCTTTGTGCCCACATCTTGCGCGACGATCCGACTATTTTGTCCGATCAGCATGAGAACGGTACCGATCACCGCTTCCTTGCCATTCACACTGCCCGCGCCCGTGCGGAGATCGCCGCCGCTCTCGACGTTGGCGATTTGTCCCACCGTTATCGGCACACCGCCCCGCGTAGCGGCGACCGCGTTCTTGATTTCGTCGACCGAGCGCACCCGCGCGTCGAGCCGAACCAGGTAGCCTTCGCCACCGCGGTTGTAGTAGTTGGCCCCAACCGCGAGATTGGCGTTTTCCAATGCCTCACCAAGCTCGCTGTAGGAGATGCCGTAGGTCGCCAGCTTTGTCGGATCAGGCTCCACGACAAAGGTTTTGGCATAGCCGCCAATCGAGTCGACGCCGGCGACGCCGGAAACCGCCCGCAACTGCGGGCGGACGATCCAGTCTTGTACAGTGCGGAGGAATCCGGCCTGCTCCACCTCGTTCGTCAACCGATCGCCCTCGGGCGTCAGATAGCTGCCGTCCGACTGCCATCCGGGTTGACCATTCTCGACCTTGCCACCCTTCCCACCGGGGTTGCGGTATCGCACGGTGTACATCACGACCTCACCCAGGCCAGTTGTAACCGGACCGATCTGTGGCTGGATTCCGTCAGGCAAAGTGTCGCGCGCCTGGGTCAGCCGCTCGCCGACCTGCTGACGCGCGAAATAAAGATCGGTGCCCTCGGAGAAAATCGCGGAAACCTGGCTGAACCCGTTACGCGAGATCGACCTGGTCGTCTCCAATCCAGGAATGCCGGCGAGCGCGGTCTCAATCGGATAGGTGACGAGCTTTTCCATTTCGACCGGGGAGAGGCGCCTGTCGACAGTGTTGATCTGGACTTGTTTGTTGGTGATGTCGGGAACCGCGTCGATCGGCAGCTTGGTGAGCTGCCACAGGCCGACGCCCGCGATCGCGAGGAAGATGAACAGCACCGCCCATCGTGCGCGGACGGACAGCGCCATGAGACTTGCGATCATGGCTTATTCCTCCTCGCCCGCGCCCTTGCCGAGTTCGGCCTTGAGCAGGAAAGCGTTGCGGGTGGCGATGATGTCGCCGGACTTGAGCCCGGAAACGATTTCAACTCTGCCAGCGCTGCGCTGGCCTAGCGTCACGAAGCGCGCCCGGAACCCTTGGGGCGTGCGGACGAACACGGCATCGCGGCCGTCAACGCTCTGCACGGCATTTTCGGGGACCACAATCGCATTGGTCGCTGTGCCCTGGCTCGGCATCAGGCGCACCCGCACGCCAAGACCAGGTTGAAGGACACCGCCCGGCACTTCGATGAGCGCCGTGGCCGAGCGGGTCTCGCCGCTCAGCGTTGGGGTGACGGCCCGAACACGGCCTTCGACCGTGCATCCATCGTTCAATTCGACGATCGCCCGATCTCCCGCCGCAAGACGCGCTATGTCGCTTGGGTTGATCGCGGCTTCGACCTGGATCTTGCTCGGATCGGCGACACGAAAGAGCTCGGCCTCCGGCTGGACAAAGGCACCCAGACTCACCGACGCGGAGGTGACGCGCCCGGCGATCGGGCTTGCCACGATGACACCGCGGCCGTCGCCGGTGACGTTAGCCGCACCCGCCGCGACCTGTGCGCGGCGCGCTTCGGCCGCTGTCGCGGCGGCTTCCGCTTGCGCCTGTTCGAGATCGACGCGCGCCGACACCTTCTGGTCGTAAAGATATCGCTCGCGCGCGAGCGATTTGCGCGCCAGCTCGGCGCGCGCAGCGGCGGCGGTCCGGTCGGCTGCGATCTGCGCGGCATCCCGGCTCTCGACTACCGCGAGCGCTTCACCGGCCCGGACGGGATCACCGAGCCGCTTGAAAACGCGCGTAACCGCGCCGCCCGCACGGGCCGTCACCAACGCTTGACCCGTCGGGGAGGGGGTGACGACCGCCTGCGAAACGATCTCCGACCCGAGGCCTCCTGCACGCACCGCCTCCACCGCGATGCCGGCTTCACGGATTGCCTGCGCAGTCATGACGAGGCTATCCGGCGGCCTCTCACTTTGGTCTTTCTTTTTTTCTGCCGATTGGTTGCCGGGGGCTGAATCGGCTGTGCAGCGCGCGACGCTGAAGCCGCCAATGGCAGCGAGTAACACGGCACCCGCCACGCCGCCCAGAAGGCGCTTGTCTTGGATCATAGGATATCTCCGGAATTCGGCTGGCCTGGGCCCGACGGCCCGGCAATCGACGGCGCATACGCCGCCGCCACGATGGCAGGGCGCGTGATAGACCGCACCGATGGGAAGCATTGTTGCAACGCTCAGCGGTCCCCCAATTCGGGTGCGGAGGCAGTCAATCGCTCAAGGCGTGCCTCGGCATCATGATAGGCCGCTAGGGCATCGGTGAACGCAGCCCGGGTCTCGGCGAGGGTTCTTTCTGCCTCCAGCAAATCGAGCTGGCTGAACTTGCCCTGAGAATAGCCAATCCGAGCGATGCGGGCGGCCTCGGAGGCCGCGGCAAGACCCGGTCCTCCTGCCGACCGAGCCGTTGCGGCAGCATTGGCCAACTCAGCCTGGGCGCTCGCAATAGCCTGCTCCGCCTCGATCACGGCAACCCGGCGGTTGGCATCGGCCCGCGTCTGCTCGGCGCGAGCCTGACTTACGGCGGCCGCGCCGTTGTTGAAAAGCGGGAACGGGACAGCGATTCCGATCACCGCCGCGTTGTCGTTGGTTTCCGATAAGCGCCGCGCGCCGACGCTGATCGTGATGTCCGGGATACGCTGGGATCTGGCGAGCCGCACCTGGGCATTCGCAGTGTTGAGATCGGCCTGCGCGGCAGCCAGCGCCAATGTACCGCTCGGATCGACCGGCATCGTCGGGCCGTAACCGCCGATGCGACCGAACCAGCCAAGATCAAGTGAGCCATCGATAGGCTGACCGATAAGCCGTTCGAGGTTCCCCCGGGCTACGGCTGCCTCGCGCATCGCGCGTTCGAGACCCACCTCGGCATTCACCCGCAAGACCTCGGCTCGCTGCTGATCAATAGGCGCACCGGCGCCTGCTATCACCCGCGTCCGCGCTGCCTTGAAAGCATTTCCTGCGATCTCTGCCTGCTGGCGAGCGACGTCCACGCGTCGTTCGGCGGCGGTCGCCGAGATATAGGTTTGCGTGATCCGCAGGTTGAGATCTGCGAGCGCGATGGCCGCATCGATTTGCGCGCGCGCGCTCCGGGAATCGGCGACGGCAATTCGTGCGGAACGCTTGCCGCCAAGCTCTATCGGGAGTGCAAGCGTCGCTGTCGTTTCCGCGCTTTGCGTGCCGCGATAGATGCCAGAGCCGGCAACATTCTCGGTCTGAACCTGAATTTCAGGATTGGGCCTGAGGCCCGCGATCGTACGTCCAGCAGCCGCAGAGCGAATCCCCGCCGCCGCCGACTCGATACTAGGGGAACTGCCCCCGGCAATGGTTCGGGCACGATCGAGTGTGAAGATCGATTGACTGGTGGAGGGGGGTGAGGCCGCCGACTGCGCCTGGGCAATTGATGCGCAGGACGTGACGGTCAATATGGCCGCAATAACTCGATGCATGAAAAGTAGCTCCTGACTATCCAGACGAAGCTTTGCGGCCAGCTGCCGCGAAGAGTCGGATGGTCAGGCCTCGGGTGGCCTGAGCGCAGGGCCACTGCACGCTTTTGCGTGCATGGAGGTTCGCATCCCAACTCGGGCAACAGCATTGCTCGTAGACGATATGTCCGAGGGCTGTGGGACGATCGCTGCTATATAATGCGCGTGGCACGCGCAGTTACGATAGGGACAACCTTTGCCACTATCCGTTGGCACGGCGTGAGCGTCGGTGCTCCGGAGGGCGGCCTGTCCGTCGATACTGCCGTCAACGGCAAAGGAGACTGAGGGCTCCCGCGCGAACGCTGCCGGCGCTGCACCCAAGGAGAGGACCAGCACCACAAAACCAAGCAGGACGAGCATACGCGGAAAGCCAAGAACGAGCATCAGCGGCCCCCCAGCCAGGCCGCGGTGGAGGTGGTGCTGAACGTCTTAATCCTCCGGAAACCCTTGGTACGAACCCGAGCCAGTCCCGCGCGCACGGTCGAGAAATGCCTCCCCGCGATCCCCCACGAGGCCATGCTGCTTCCGCGCGGTGCCGCAGCGCCTCCGACAAAAATAGTCATGCCGAGCCCACGACTGTCTCGGCCGCGAGCTCAATCCAGAGCAAGCGCAGCCAGCATTGACCGTTGAACGTGTCCGGCTTTGCTGATGCGCAGCTGCTGCAGGTCATTACGTTATCCCCGAACGAATCGACGCCTGCCTTATGCAGTCTATAGCTACTAGAGGGTCAAGCAGGAATTGCCTCAGCCAGTGCAACCGGGGCGCGATCTCGAACTACCGGATCACCGACACGCTGGTACTGCCGGGCGAAGCCGGGGTTGACCCTATAGCAACTAGAGGGTGCGGAATACTTCCGCGACTCGCTACGGAGGTAATGATGAGCGATTGCGGATGTGAGGCCAGCACATTACGGGCAGACAGCGATCCCGCTTATTGGCACACGACGCGCGTTGGCGAAACATGCGAAGCAGGTGTCGGCAGGAACGGTGCCTACACGCCTCCGCTCGAGAAGGGCGACACCGCTGATTACAATCAGGCGATCCGACGTTGGACCCTCGATCTGCACTCGTGCCGCGCCATGATCGAGCTTTTGGCACCGCGTCCCGGCGAAGCAATTATTGATGTTGGATGCGGCACCGGCAGCTTCGCCATCATGCTCAAGGCAGCCGAGCCAGGCGTGGATTTCATCGGCATCGATCCGGACGAGGAAGCGCTGGCGATTGCCCGCGCAAAAGCTGACGCCGCCGGCGCGGACATCCGCTGGGAACGCGGCGTCGCGCGGAACTTCGACACTTCCCGCCGACGTTGTTGTCACGAGCCTGATGTTCCACCAGGTGCCCATGGCCGAGAAACAGGCGGGCCGGGCCGCGATGTATGCCGCGCTGCGTCCCGGCGGGAGGCTTGTAATCGCTGATTACGGTCGGCAGCGAGGCCTGATGCGGCTGCTGTTCCGGCTTACCATCCAGCGGCTCGACGGCGTCGCCGACACCCAACCCAATGCGGACGGGGCTCTTCCTCGACTCGTAAGGGCGGCCGGATTCGGCAACGTGCGGGAAGCAAAACGAATTTACACCGCAACCGGAACGATCGTCCTGATCACGGCGGAGCGGCCCGGCTTATATGGAAGTAACGATGAACCTGGAAACAGAGCAACGGCAAATCAGGAAACAGTCCATACAGGCCATTCTCCTGTGCGCGGCGGTTTCAGTTGGATGCGCCGTCTTCCTGCCCAAGTTCGTCACCTTCCCAACGGAGGTCGGCGCACGGCTGGCGTTCGCGATCCAGACGAGCGCCGTCCATTTTGCCGTTGTCGTGGTTGCAGTCCGGCTGGTGTCGAGCGCGCGCTATCGGTCGGCCGCCGACATCGGAGGAGCTGCCAAGGGACCGCCGAGCCCTGAACTCGCGGTCAAGGTTGCCTTCCTGCAGAATACGCTGGAGCAGGCATTCCTGGGTGTCGGCGCGCATCTGCTACTGGCCTCGGTCGCGGGCGGCCGCTGGCTGGCACTGCTGATCGCGTCCGACGTGCTGTTCGCGATTGGTCGGCTCAGCTTCTACCGTTGCTATAGCGACGGTGCCGGTGCCCGGGCGTTCGGAATGGCGACGACAGCGCTCGCGGCGCTCACCTGCTATCTGGCCGCCAGCGCGCTGCTCATCGGCCGGCTATTCGGCGGGTGATGCCAGCAGGCGGTGCGGTCGCATAACCTGAAGCCAGCCTTTGGGATGATGGCGGTGATCTCGGCGACCTGAGCGTCCGTGGGCGCGGAAAGCCTGGCCTAAAAGTAATCGACAAGACGGAGTTCGCGCATGCGTCCGGCCTGGTCTTGCAATATCACGAGAGTTCCGGGGGGCATGAAGCGCCACCGCCAATGTTGGCCTCGGATATAGGATGCATCGATACGATGGCCATTGATGGCCAGAATGCGATCCCCTGCCCGCCAGCCATCGCTTGCGGCAGGGCTGTTGGCCGCGACATGGACGATGGAAAGTTCATTGCCACCCGGTGCCAGCCCGAAGCCGCTGTGGTCCTCGAGCATCGGCAACCCGCGCCGCGCCGGTCGCAACCATATCTTCCCCCCAGAAACATCGAGCACGACATCGAATTGAGAGATCAGAGGAAACCCGATACTTCCAAGGGCACTTTTGGAGGCCCAGCTTGATGGAGCGAGGGTTGGCACCGAACGGACGGGGAATCCGCCCAGTTTGACTTCGTTCGCAATGAAGGCAGCGGCCAGCCTAGTACCATCCACCCCTCCGATCGCCGCCGTCGATTGTCTGACCCCGTCCAGAAGTCGGTGTTCCTCAACATATGCGCGATCCAGCATCAGCGCGGTCGAGCTGCCCAAGTCGAAGAGCATGGGCGTATCGGGAAGCCCGGCTACGGAAGCGACCACGAGCAACTCGCGATTCGAACCATGCGCAACAGAAATGCTCTGCCAACCCCGACCACCGGAAAAGGTGCCGCTATCACCAATTGAAATTCGGCTGCTCGCGAATTCCAGGGCAATGCAGCGCTCGACAAGCATATCCTCCCCGAGCACCACATCGACCGGCCGGCCGATTGCGGATGAGACAGCTTCCAGGTCGGCTATGACGACAAAGGGAAGACGGCGCGGCTGTCCAGCAAGCGTGAGCTCGACGTTGCGCGCGAGCTGTACGCTTGCCCGACCACCAATACCGCGAATCATCACCTGTTCGGTCGAAGCGAGGTTAAGTCTCGCGGCCAACGAGGTGCTGACAATCGAAGCTGCGCTACCGCTGTCGAGAATGGCATCGACGGAGATGCCCGCCACGTAGCTCGGGAGGACAATTGTGTCGCCTGTGATCAGGTTGAAGGATTGCCAACGAGGCGGCTTGGCAAACCCGTTCCAATCAGAAACCAGGGCCGCTGCTGTCGCGAAGACAGGCTTGAGCGGCAACACAGCCATGGCACAGGTGCAACCAAGAACCGCGCCGGTGATCTCGCGCCGGGTAACCAACTCGCTTGCGACCATCTCGTCAGCCTTTCAATCCAGGCCGGGTCCTGCCGTCACAGGGGGGAGCAGAGACACCCTTCAGATTACGGAGGATCAAGCCTCGGACCCTACGACGCGCGCCAACGTCATGCTAGATATCGATGCACCTAGACTATGAGATGCGGCAAAGTGATCGTCTCACATCGGCCTGCGCGACGAGCGACCGAGATCAGACGGAGCATGAAGATCTACTCGCCTGCGAAGAAGCATACTCCCATACGACACGAGCTGGCCGCGCGTGTTCGTCGGACCTCGGTTGGTCTCGGTGGTGGCTATGGTCTGGTCGCACCGCCATCAGCTCGTGGTCACGGCCGCGCGACGATGATTGACCATGAAACCCGCTACCAGCGCGGCGAGCGTCAGAAGTTGGGCTCCGATCGATTGCACGGTCGGAAAAATACCCAGCATAGAGACGCGGATTCCACCCGCGAGCGGCGCGATGTCGATGATGCCCGCTTCTTGCAACGCGGCGACGCCCTTGCCGGCGAGCACGATGGTGAGGATTGCCATCAGCCACGCGCTATAGGCGAAGAACTTCGCGATCGGCAGATCACGGCTGTAGCGCAACATAGCCCAGGCGACGAGCCCAAGCAGCATTACTGCCGAGCCGGCACCCGCCAGCATCATGCCGCCATTTCCCTGGGTCCAGAGCGCGGCGTAGAACAGCATCGTCTCGAACACCTCGCGATAGACGACGATGAAGGCCAGGCCGAACAGGAACCAGGCCGATTGCCGCGACAGCGCGTGCGACATCTTTTCGCGGATGTAGCGTTGCCATTGATCCGCTTGCGCCTTTCCGTGCATCCAGATCCCTACGGAGAGTAGGACGACAGCCGCGAACAGCGATCCGAACCCTTCAGTAAGCTCCCGGCTCGCGCCGCTGATCCCGATGGCATAGGTCGCGATCGCCCAGGTGACGCCGCCGGCCGCCAGCGCCCCGATCCAGCCGCCATGGACATAGGGCAGCACTTCAGGTCGCTCCGCCTTGCGCAGGAAGGCGATCATCGCGACGACGATTAGCAGGGCTTCGAGCCCCTCGCGCAGCAGGATGGTGAAGGCCCCCAAGAAGGTCGATGCGCTACTGGCCGCGTCCGGGGACAAGGCGGCGTCGGCGTCGTCAAACAAGCCGCCCAGCACCTGGACGCGCGTGGCAATTTCGTCGGCGGGGCGGCCTTGCTGGAGCGAGGCCCGGAACTCACCCATGGCGCTTTCGATGTGACCCATGAGCGTTGCGTCACGCGCAGTCAGCATCGGCTCGAGCGGCTCAAATCCGTCGAGATAGGCCGACAGCGCCAGCTCCTGGGCAGCGTGGCGATCGCCCGCCCGATAGGCGGCGAGGCTCTGTGCAAGCTTCGCGCGCGCCACATCGAGTGAGCCGGGAGCCTGCTGGACGACCGCTTCCGGGTGGCGGCGCAGGTAAGCAATAACTGCATCGGCCTGCCCGCTCCCAATGCTCTTGGCGAGCGTTTCCGGAGTCAGCCCTGCCAACGCCGTCAGGTCGGGAATCCGTTGTCGGAGGCCGGGATCGGCTTTCCACAGTCGTTCGCCTTCCGTCGCGGCGGCATCGGAAAAGGCGAAGCGACCGGCATAGAAGGCCAGCGCCCAGCGATCGTCGCCTGGCAGGCTCGCAAAACTTTGCATCGCTGTGCCGTCGATGCCTTGGTCGATGACTTGATAGAGCGCGAAGGGACTGCGCTGCCGCGCGCGTGCTAATTCGCTGAAAGCGATCGGCGGGGTCGTTAGCTTCGCGGCATCGGGCCCGCGACCATCCCCGGTCATACCGTGGCAACTCGCACAATTCTGCGCGAACAAGGTGGCGCCGCGGGCAAGCTCGGGCACCTTGCTCGGCGCGAGCGGCACCGGATAGGCCTTGAGCAGATCCGCAGCGAGGCCATGCGCGACGCGGGCAACCTCTTCGGGTGCGCCCTTCGCGGCGATAACGGCCTGGAGCCGGGTAGCCCCTTCAATGAGCTTGGCTCGCTCAGGTGTTTGCGGCAACGTCGCGAGACGCGCCGAAACCGACGCCGCGAATTCGGTCATTTCGTTATATTCGGACGCGCTCCTGATTTTGCCACCAGAGACCGCCCCCCCATAATCGACTGCCATATAGTCGAGGAGCCGCCATGCAGTCTGGACATTCGCCGTATCAGCATGGGCGATCGCGCTCGTGCCCAGCGCAAAGGTCGCCGCACCAAGGACGGCCAAGATGCGGAGTGTCACGCGGTGGAACGAGAACGCTCCAACGCGAATCGACAAGGTGCGGGGGTTGTTCGCGGACGTAAACATCCGCTTCCTTTAGACCCTCTAGCCGCTAGAGGGTCAAGCTGTTTTGCGAGTTATTTGCATTAGCGTGACTGATCGTGGAGCCGGCTCGAGGCCGTCAACCTATCTAGCCGCCCGCCACGGAAACCGGCGCCAATGTTTCGATGATGCGGCATTCGGAAATGGTGCCGTGCCCGCACTGGACGATCACGCTGCTCAATTCGGACCTGAGTGTATTCAGATCCCGAAGCTTTCGGTCAATCTCGGCAAGATGTTCGCGCGCGATCGTGTCCACGGCTTTGCACGAGATGTCTTTCTGGTCGGCGAGCTTGAGAAGCTCCTGCACCTGGTCGATCGAGAAACCGAGCGCGCGAGCCCGGCGGATGAAACTGAGCCGCGCGAGATGCTGTGGAGCGTAAGCCCGATAATTGCCCTTCGTCCGAGCCGGCGGCGCAAGCAATCCGACGCTTTCATAATAGCGAATTGTCTCGACCTTCGTTCCGGTCGCTTTCGCGAGCTTTCCGATGCTGAGCGGCTCGACGGACATATTGGTTGACCCTCTAGTGACTTCAGACTTTATAGAGGATGTCATGTCGAAAAGTCGAGGTGACGTTATGATCGAGCCGACCGAGGCGAGCGCTATCGCTACGAAGCGCCAATTGCGATTCAAGATCCGCGGACTCGATTGCCAGAATGAGGTGCGCCTGCTCAAGGAGGCCCTCCTCCCCCTTGGCTTCGACGAGCGGCATTTGTCGTTCCAGCCGAAGCGCGGACTCCTCGACATCGAAGTCGAGGCGGTCCTCGAGGTGGAGGCAGTGATCGCGGCGGTGTCGACCACCGGGATGACAGCCGAATGGCAAGCGCCTGGCGCCACCAAAAAGGATGAAACGACTGCTGATGAGTGCAGCGGCTGTTCCGGCGACCGGCCACCCGTCGAACAGGCGCGTCCGGATCCTCCGGATAGCGTCATCTTCAAGATCCACGGCATGGACTGTGGTGACGAAGTCGCGGTTCTCAAGCGCGAAGTCGGGCCGGTCGTCGGGTTGGAGAACCTCTCGTTCGATCTCATCAATGGCCGCATGTCGGTCGCAGGTGCGTCCGATGCCGTGCATCACGCCGGAATATTGAAGGCGGTCGAACGCACCGGCATGCGCGCCGAACCTTGGAAAGAAGGTGGAAACACCGCCGGTGCGCAAGGCGAGCAACGTCGGCGCCGCGTTCAGGCGGTGCTGACGATCGCCAGTGGCGTGTTGGTCGTGGTGGGTTTCACGATCCATGCCGGTGCGAGCGGCCTCGCTGCGGTGCTGCACGAGAGCCTCGCGCGCGAGGCCCACCCTCCCCTCCTGGCCATGCTCGCCTACTCGCTGGCGATCCTCTCGGCGGTCCGATACGTCGCTCCCAAGGCCGCCCTCGCCGCGCGACGGCTCAGGCCCGACATGAACCTGCTCATGATCGTCGCGGTGGCAGGCGCCCTCGGCATTGGGCAATGGTTCGAAGCCGCGACGGTCGCCTTTTTCTTCGCTCTCGCGCTTGCTCTCGAGGCATGGAGCCTCGGACGTGCTCGCCGTGCCGTCGCGGCACTCATGGACATCGCGCCCAACTCCGCCCGAATACGGGATGCCGCAGGCGTCGAGCAGGATGTGCCGGTCGCGGACGTCGCTGTCGGAACGCAGGTGATAGTTCCGCCTGGCGGCAAGATTCCGCTCGATGGGCGCGTGGTTGCGGGGACGAGCGCGGTCGATCAGGCGCCGATTACCGGCGAGAGCGTCCCCGTCACCGTCGCACAAGGCGCAACGGTCTTTGCGGGAACCATCAACGGCATGGGAGCGATCGAGATCGTAACGACCCGGCCGGCCTCCGACACGACGCTCGCCCGTATCGTGCGCATGGTTGGCGAAGCGCAGAGTAAACGGGCGCCGACCGAGCAGTGGGTGGAACATTTCGCGCGGATCTATACGCCCGTCGTGATGGCGCTGGCGCTGGCGGTATTCCTCGTGCCGCCGCTTCTACTCGGGGGCAGTTGGGCCGCCTGGTTTTATCAGGCGCTGGTGTTGCTTGTCATCGCCTGCCCTTGCGCCCTGGTCATCTCGACCCCGGTCAGCATCGTCGCGGGGCTGACCGGCGCAGCCCGACAGGGCGTGCTGGTCAAGGGTGGCGTCCATCTCGAGACGCCGGCCCGCATCACCGCGATCGCCATCGACAAGACGGGCACGCTCACGCTTGGGCGTCCCAAGGTGGTCGAGCTGGTCCCGTTTGACGGCCGAGACGAGCTTGAATTACTGGCGATCGCGGCTGCGATCGAAGCGCGAAGCGAGCACCCGATTGCGCGTGCGATCCTCGATGCCGCGGCGGAACGCGGCGTTGACGTGGTCCCCGCAAAGTCCGTGACAGCATTGCCCGGCAAAGGCGTGGTTGGTGCGATCGACGGTCGCGAGGCCTGGGTCGGATCGCCGGGCTATCTTGTAGAGCGACTTGAGGACGCTGGCGATTATGCGCTCACCGCCCATTTGCATCGGATAGCCGCAGCTGGTCTGACCGGGATCATCGTCGGTAAAGCGGAGGCAGTCATCGGACTTATTGCGGTCGGTGACGCGGTGCGTCCCGAGGCCAGACAGATCGTCGCGCAACTGCATGAACTTGGCATCGCCCGGGTCGTGATGTTGACTGGCGATGGCCACGCGCCTGCCCAATCCATCGCGCGCAATACCGGTATCGATGAGGTCCACGCCGAGTTGCTTCCCGAACAGAAGGTCGAAGCGATAGAAAGCCTGGTAGCGCAACACGGCCATGTCGGGATGGTCGGGGACGGCGTCAATGACGCGCCGGCCATGGCGCGCGCCGGTCTTGGCATCGCGATGGGCGCGATTGGCAGCGATGCGGCGATCGAGACAGCGGACATCGCACTGATGCAGGACGACCTCTCCCGTCTGCCGTGGCTCATTCGGCATTCGAGGGCGACGCTCGCCATCGTCCGGCAGAACATTGGCTTCTCGCTGGCGGTGAAGCTCGTGTTCGCAGGCCTGACGCTGATTGGCATGGCGTCCCTCTGGGGCGCGATCGCGGCGGATGTCGGAGCGTCGCTCCTGGTCGTTCTCAATGGCATGCGTCTTGTCGGTCGAGATCAGCGAGTGCGATAATCCGATTATCCAGGACAGCAAAGCGACGATCTACGGGCATCCAACACCCAGGAGGAATGCACTGATATGACCGGACAATGTGCCGCAGGGGTCGACACGGGTTTCGTGACACTGGGCTATGCCAAGGTCGCACTATTGGGAGTGGTGCAAGGTATCACCGAACTTCTGCCGATTTCCTCGACGGCCCATATGCGCATCGTGCCCGCCCTGTTGGGATGGCGAGATCCCGGCTCCGCTTTTTCGGCCGCGATGCAGCTCGCCGCGCTCGCTGCCGTCATCAGCTATTTCTGGCAGGACGTTCGCCGCCTGGTGGTCGGTTCTATATCGGCAATCAGCCGTCGGCAGTTCGCCGATCCCAATTTCCGTCTGGCGATCTGGATCGCTCTTGCGACAGTCCCGATCGTGCTGGCGGGTGCCCTCCTGTCCAACAGCCTCAACACATGCAACTCGCCCCTTCGCAGTCTTACGGTGATTGGCTGGGCCTGTCTCTGCATGGCACTCCTGATGGCGATGACCGAGATCACGGCCCGTCATCGCCGGACCGTCGAGAGTTCCTCGCTTGTCGATGCGCTTCTGATCGGGCTCGCTCAGGTTGGTGCCTTGATTCCTGGCGTCTCGCGATCGGGTTCGACCCTAACTGCGGCTTTGGCCCTTGGCTTCAAGCGCGAGGAGGCGGCACGCTTCTCCTTCCTGCTGGGTATCCCGGCGATCGCTGTCGCCGGATCGAAGGAGTTAACGGAGCTGAACAAAGCTCATCTCGACACACAGGGCTGGTCCGTTTTGGCCCTCGGACTGGTTGTCGCGTCCGTTTCTGCATTCGCAGCCATTTGGGCGCTGATGCGGGTCCTTGAGCGATTCTCCGCTTGGCCATTCGTCATCTATCGCGGAGCGCTTGGCGTTCTTCTGCTCATTGCGACCACTAATGCCTGGTTGGTCTAACAGGGCGCGAAAAAAGCCTTCCCCGATGAGGTTTAGGGTGATTCAGTATCGTCGGGGTGATGAGAGGGCGATGCGATGCGCGGCGGCGACAGGTAAACGGCGGGTTTGTTTTCCTATATGAGTTGCGAGGCTCGGGTTCCGGCTGATCATCCTTTGCGGCCGATCCGCGCGATCGTGGACGAGGCAATGAAAATTTTGCCGCCCGATTTTGAGGCGATGTGTTCGCCGATCGGGGGCTAAAATCCCGCGCCGGTTGAGAGTGTTTCTCCACGCGCGGTTAACAGCAGCTATCGGTAGGCGATACAGACCAATTTGGGGAGCCGGTTGCTCATTACGTATTCCCTTTGTTCCGATAGGCGAGCAACCGGAGCGCGTTGCAGACGACCAGCAAGGTCAACCCTTCGTGCATCATGACCGCAGGGCCGATACCGAGCCCGAGGATCGTCGCGGGCACGAGGAATGCGACAACGCCGAGGCTCACGAACACGTTCTGGCGGATGACCCAGCGCGTGCTGCGACTAAGTCCGACCGCGAATGGCAAATGTGCCAAATCGTCTGCCATCAGAGCCACGTCGGCCGTCTCCAAGGCCACGTCCGACCCGGCGGCGCCCATGGCGATCCCTACCGTCGCCGTCGCCATGGCTGGGGCGTCGTTAACGCCGTCACCAACCATGGCGACCTTGGTTTCGGCGCGGAGCTTCTTGACCGCCTCAACCTTGTCTTCCGGCATAAGGTCACCCCATGCCTCATCGATGCCGACTTCCATGGCGATCGCATCGGCTGCTCGCTGATGATCGCCCGAAATCATAACCATCCGTTTGATGCCGATCGCGCGCAGATTTCTGAGCGTAGCCTTCGCCGCCTCCCGCGGCGTATCGAGCAGGCCGATCGCGCCAAGGTCTTTATCGTAGCGGCGCGCGATTATGCTAGTCTGCCCGCTAGCGCGCAGCTTCTCGATAGCGGCCGTCATCTCGGCCGACAGCGGGGCAATGCCGGCAGTGCCGAACATCTCGGCTTTGCCGATGAGCACTTCATCTTCAACGACAACCGCCGAAACGCCGCGACCCGTCAGACTCTTGAGATTGTCGGCCTGAGGGGGCGCCAAGCGATTTGAGCTAATCCAGCAGAGCAACGTGTGTGAAAGGCAAGAGCGTTGAGACCACTAATCGGGACCTGAATCGGCCTCGCTGTCCGAGACAGCGGCGTCAGTCATAGTAATTAGGGGTACTACTGCCTTTGCGGCCAAATCATCGAGACCCTCAGTAATCCATCTTGAATAATGGCGTTCGATCATTGCGACAGAGGTATCGTGCAATGCCGCCACGAGCCGAATGGGAAGACCCACTCTGATACCCCTGACGATCGAGCTGTGTCGAAGCGCATAGGGCACGAGATTCGGCAGATTTTCCTGATCCGCCACTTTCTTCCAGAATCGCGTCAGTTCCGACGCCGTTTGCCATGCTCCACGATCCGCGCGCACCCAGGTTGCCGGTGCCGTCTGCTTATGTCGCCAGCGCTCCAAAAGCGTGGCGGAAGCGGGGCGCGAAACGAGGATAGGCTCCAGGGCAGCAAGGACATCGGCCCCCACTTGGACGCGGATACGGGAAACCGTTTTTCCCTTTCCTTTCCGCGATGGCGGGACCATCAACCTCGATTGATCGCATTGTACGTCCCGGACTTGCATCCGACGGAGTTGCGAAAAGCGCGCGCCCGTCGCCGCCAGCAATATGATCACCCGAGCCGCATCCCCATCCGGGTCGAGCGACATCGACGTCGCAATCAGCCTAGCGACTTGCTGGTCCGTCAAAATCTGATTTTCGCGCACGCCAGAATCGGCCTCACCTTCCGGAACGGACTGCGCGACAAGCCCGTGCCTGATGATGATCGCAAAATCCGGCGGCAGAACCTTTCGATGCCGGCGATACGTGTCGTTGAGTGCAGCCTTGAAATCATTCACCAGCCGTTTGCGTGTGCTGGCCTTCATATCGGCCAGCCCATCGGTCCATGCGCGGAGGTTGTCCTCCGAAAGAGAATCGAGTGGCAAATGGCCTAATTCACTGCCCTCCAGCACGTGCAGCTTCAATCGATGGGCATCCGATTTTACAGCGCGCCCAATCCTCGCCTTGTCGCGCGCGTCGCGCATGGTGACGTAGGCATCCACTGCCTCCTTCACAGTCAACTCGTTTAGAGCGGTCGCCGCTTCCTCCAGCTTGATGGTTTGCGGGCCGATGCGGGTTTTTGAACCCGCGCGCAATTGTGACGCAAACCAATGTTCAGCCTTCTGCTTTGCCTGGCTCCAATTGAGGATTCGATCGCCGTCGGCCTCCTCGGAATCGTCACACAACGCGAGGCGATAGGTCAAATAGACAAGCTCGTCGCCGGACGGAACACGCATCCGCGCGACCCATCTGCTGCGCTTCAGACCCTTAAAGTATCCCAGGTGACGCCCCTCTTCGAGCGCGCGCCAATACGGCTCCGCCCTCGCCCTGAGCCTTTGTCGAGCCGCTCGAACTTGGAGATTCGCTTCCTGGACCTGCCTACTCATCGAGCACCTACGTAATGCTAGCATCCGGATACCGCTTGACGCGGGAAGTTACGGCCGCGCGCGCCGGAACCTGGTCGTTGTAGCAGGAAAAAAAATCGTGTAAAATCGTGTAATATACCCCCTCGGACGAAATCGGACGGTCATGGATATTTTCCATTTATTATAATTAGTTAAAATAGACATGAACGTGTCCGAGCGCATCCAGAATGCTTTAAAATCAGTACTCTCACGGCGAAAACACGGGTTCGAGTCCCGTAGGGGTCACCAGCGGCAGGACGCGCGACGGCACCAGGCCCCGCGGGGAAATCCGATCATCGCGGCAGGATGTCTTCGTAGCTCGCATCGAGTTCGACCGCGCGGCGCTCGTCGGCCCGCGCCCGGCTCGTCTTGCCCATGCCGCGCAGCACGAGGCTGCGGTTGAAATAAGCGGTCGCCGATCCGGGGGCGTAGCGGATTGCCTTATCCGCATCCTCGAGCGCACGTTCCTCATCGCCGTCATGCGCATGAGCGATGCTGCGGTTGAGATACGCCTGCGACGATTTGGGCGCGATCGCGATCGCCTGATCGAACGCCTCGATCGCCCCGCTCATATCGCCCTGCCAGGCGCGCGTCAGGCCGTCCGCGACATGCGCGCCGGCCACCCCGGCGGGGCCGCGCCGGCCCGCACCGACGAAGTTGCGACACAGTGACAAATCACGACTCGGATCGTCCACCGTACAGGCATTCCAATCCCCCCTTCGCGATCGCCACGGCGCGGCATGCGCACCCGTAACGACAATATCCGAAGCACCATCCGCCTGGGATGATTCCATGTGCCGGCCTGGCGCCGGCGGCGGCGGCGGCGGCGGCGGAGGAGGAGGAGGAGGAGGAGGCGGCGGTGGCGCCGCAGCCACGATCGGCGCGGCGGACATCGCAAACCCTGATGACGCGCGCGACGCGACCCTCGCCCTCTCGCGCGTCTCCGCTGCCACCTCCGGCGGCCGGGAAGCCGAAGCCTCCGGCGACGGCGCAGAGGGCGTCTCCGGCACGCTGGAAGGGGTTTTGGCTTCCGGCGCCGGACCGGTGCTTGCCACCTCTTTGGGCATAGCCGGGCCAACAGGCGCGGCGGCATTCGGCGCGAGTTCGCCGGCCGGCGCGGTGACGGCGGGCGCCGGAGCCGGCGCCGGCGATGCTGCCTGCTCGCCCGGCCCTTGATCGTAGCGCTCGATCGTGACCCAGGCGGCCGGCACGCCGATCACCGCCATCAGCGCCACTGCAACGAGCGCCCCGACCTGCGGCCGTTGGAACCAGCCGGCGCGGCGGCCGCGACGCGGCGGCGCTTCGGCAAGCGGTGGCTTTCCGTCGAACCGCCGCATCGCGCGCTCGATCGCGGCCTCTCGCCGGGCGGGCGCGGGCGGCGGGGGCTCGGGCAACACGGCCTTGAGATCGTCGTCCTCCGCCATTCAGCGGCTCCGGCTGCTGACGAAGCGGAGGATCTCGACCCATCTGAAAGGCTTGGCGCGCATCTGGCGTCCCTATACCGCCCCTTTGCCGGCCGGTCGAATATCCTGTGATGCGGCGGCGACGGAATATCGCCGCCGCATCGCGATCAACGTTCCAGCTGCGGCAGCGCCGCGGCGGTTTTCGCGGTTCGGACCATCTGGACGAACTCGGCGCGATAGCCGAACTCATCCGATCCTTTCGCCGCATTGGCGATCTTCATCACCTCGTCATAGCTCATCGTCCCGCTGTATTTCCCGCCGCGCAGCAGCTCGGCAAAGGCGGCGACACTCGCGGCAAAGCGCGCATCCTGCGGCGCATCGGCGAAGAGCGAAACCTCCGCGGCACGGTCGATCGGCTTCGCGATCAGCAGGCTGGTGTCCGATTTCGGCAGCTTGTAGCGAATTTTCACAAAGCCATATTCGCCGCCGCTCGCGGTCACCGGCGCCGGTCGCGCATAGCGCAGATCGTCCATCGTCCGCGGCCCGCCGGCCGGCACGATTTCGTAGAGCGCGGTCACCGTCTGGCCCGAGCCGACATCGCCCGCGTCGACCTTGTCGTTGTTGAAGTCGTCGCGATTGAGCATCCGCGTTTCATAGCCGATCAGCCGGTATTCGGAGACGGTCGCGGGGTTGAACTCGACCTGGATCTTCACATCCTTGGCGATCGGGAAGAGCGTCGAGCTGGCTTCGTCCACCAGCGTCTTCCGCGCTTCGCTGATCGTGTCGATATAGGCCGCCGCGCCATTGCCGTTCTGCGCCAGCGTCTGCATCATCGCATCATTGTAATTCCCCATGCCGAAGCCGAGGACGGAGAGGAACACGCCCTTGCCGCGCTCGCGCTCGACATAGCCTTTCAGCTCATTCTCGTTGGTGATGCCGACGTTGAAATCGCCGTCGGTGGCAAGGATGACGCGATTGACGCCCTTCGGATCGAGGTTCTGCTCGGCCAGCTTATAGGCCTGGCGAATACCCTCCGCGCCCGCGGTGCCGCCCCAGGCGGTCAGCCGGTCGATCACCGCGCGGATGCGGGTTTTCTCGCTCACCGCGGTCGGCTCCAGCGCGACGCCGGCATTGCCGGCATAAGTGACGATCGCCACCCGATCGTCCGGCGCAAGCTGATCGAGCAGCATCGCCAGCGACTGCTGGACCAGCGGCAGCTTGTTGGGCTCGTTCATCGACCCCGACGTATCGATCAGAAAGACCAGATTGGCCCGCGGCCGCGCGGCGCGCTGGATCGTGAAGCCCTTGATCCCGATCCGCACCAGCTTGCGACCGGCCGACCACGGGCTCGGGAACACCGCCACATTGCTGCTGAACGGATGTTCCGCCGAGGCGGGCGCCGCATAATCATAGGGGAAATAATTGATCATCTCCTCGGTCCGCACCGCCGCCGGCTGGGGCAGGACATTGCGGTTCAGCGAGGCGCGGACGAAGCCGTAGGACGCGGTGTCCACATCGATCGAAAAGGTCGACACCGGATCCTCACCGACCCGCTTGAACGGGTTTTCGTCCTTGGCGGTGAAGCGGTCGCGGCCGACATCGTGGTAGGCGGGAAGCCGCGGCTGATAGGTTTCCCGCGGCACCGGCACTGGTGCCGCATAGGATTGGACGACCCCGACGGGCGCGCCGGCATGGCGGCCACGCGAAGGAAGTCGCGCGGCCGTTACGACCATCTCAGCCTCCGGCGACGATTGCGGCGGCGGCGGCGGGGGCGGCGGTGGTGGCGGGGGCGCCGACCAAGGCGGCGGCGGAGGCGGCGCCGACGGCGCAGCGCAGGATGCGAGCAGGACGGCCGCTGATCCAAGGACAAGGATTGGTTGGAAGCGAGGCATGGACGTCTCCCTGACAATGGCGGGCAAAACCGCCCGTCAATCACTGGGACGCGCCTCCCCGGCGAATCCTTGGGACCCCCATGAGATTTTTTTCAGTCCTCTCCCCGCGCGATGGCGATCAGCCGCCGGGCCTCGTGCATCCGCCACGACACCGTCGCCTCCGCGATGCCCAGAATCTCGGCCGCCTCGGCGTGACTGAGCTGTTGCCCGGCGACCAGCACCACCGCATCGCGATAGGCCGGCTTCAGCCGTGCGATCGCGCTGCGCAGCCACATCGCGTCGTGGAGGTCGCGCCCGTCGGGCGCGCGTGCGAGCCCGACGACGACCGCCAGCCGCTCGGTAAACCCCGCGAATGACCGGCGGCGGCGGCGGAAATCGCGGCACGCATTGAACACGATGCCGCACAGCCAGGTGCTGAATTTGGCCTCGCGCCGAAACCCGCCGATTTTCTCGACCAGAACGCAACAGACATCCTGTGCGATATCGTCCGCGTCGCTGCGCGATCCGGTCAACTGCCACGCCAGACCGTGGATGCGGTCATAATGCCGGCGTAGCAGCGCCTCGACCGCGCGCCGGTCGCCATCGACCGCGGCGGACAACAGGTCGGAATCCGGATCTGATGCGAAATCCGCCATTGCGACGCTGTTTGCCTCAATCGCGGGTCGAGCGCCATGTGCAACCACGATGACGGCGCGTGGCGCTTGATCGACGCCCGGCATAATGCTGTGACGCTCGCGACGGGGTTGCAAAGGAAATGGGGTGCAAGACGGGCGAACGGCGCTGTCGCCGACATTGATCGTCGAGGATGATCCGGCGATCCAGTTTCGCATCAGGCGCCTGGTCAGGGGCATCGAGGGGCCGGATGCCGCGATCGACACCGCCGCCACGCTCGCCGAGGCGCGCGCGCTGCTGGTCAGGAGCAATTATGCGCTGGCGCTGATCGATATCGGTTTGCCCGACGGCAATGGCTGCGATCTGATCGCCGAACTCCACGAACGCAAAGCGAGCATCCAGACGGTGGTGATCTCGGCCTGGGGCAGCGAATCCGTCGTCATCAACGCGCTGCGCAGCGGCGCGATCGGCTATCTGCTCAAGGAACGCGAAGACGTCGAACTCGATCTGCTGCTGCGGAGCATCCAGCGCGGCGGCGCACCGATCGACCCGGCGATCGCGCGCCAGATCCTCACCTTCCTCCCCGCCGAGCAACATGCCGCCAGCGCGCCACAAGCGTCGACCAGCCAGATCACGACGCGCGAGCGCGAAATCCTGCACCTCGTGTCGCTCGGCCGCACCAATCGCGAGATCGCCGACGAGCTCTGCCTGTCGCGCCTGACGATCGAGACCCACGCCAAGACGATCTATCGCAAGCTGGCGGTGAGTTCGCGGACCGCCGCGGTGTTCAAGGCGAAATCACTGGGCCTGCTCGGGTGACGCTGCGCGCCCGGTTGCTGCTGATCCCGCTGATCACGCTGTGTCTTGTGCTGGCCTTCGGCGCACTCCGCGACCAAGGCACGCTGCCGACGGCGCTGACCGAGGCGGAAGCGGTACCGGCCGGCTGGGACAGCGCTGCGCCGCCGCCCACCGGCTGGACCAGGGTGCAATTGCCCGATCTGTGGGCGGCGCGCTGGCCCGAGCATGATGGCGTCACCTGGTATCGCCTGCGCTGGCGACAAGACGATGCGCGCCGCCCGGTTGCGATCATGGTCGATCAGGTCACGCTCGCCGGCGCGATCTACGTCAACGGCAGCCTGATCGCGCGCGACCGGCACCTGACCGAGCCGTTGTCGCGGCATTGGGCAATGCCGCAATATTTCCTGCTGAGTGCACCGACATTGCGCAAAGGCGAAAACCTGCTGACGATCCGGGTTTCGGGCCTCGCGCGATACAAGCCGGGGCTCGGCAAGATCGAGATCGGCGCGCCCGCGGCGATCGACGCTCAATTCCGCCGTGCCACCTTCGTCAATTACGACCTGAAGCTGATCTCGATCGTCGCCGCGCTGACGATGGCGGCCTTGTTCTTGCTGATCTGGCTGCTGAGGCGGCGGGACGGGATGTTCGGCTGGATCGCCGTCGCACAATTCTGCGCCTCGCTTTATTATAATAATTTCGTCGCGCGGGAAATCTGGCCGTTCCAGACGACCGACGGGTGGCAGATGTTCGTCGGCATCTCCAATATGCTCGCCGGCGCCGCCTTTGCGACCTTTCTCCTCCGCTACGGCGATGCATTTTATCCGCGGGTGGAGCGCTGGGCTGCCGCCGCCTGTCTTATCGCGACGATGATCGGCATCGTCGCTCCGCCCATGGCGGGCCATTATGTCGGTTATTATCATCTGGCCGGGGTATTGCTCTATTACGCCGGCGTGGCGTGGTTCGCGCGCCATGCGATCCGCGTGCCGCGGCCGGACAATATCGCGCTCCTCGTATGCCAGAGCCTGCCGGTGTTGGCCTCGGCGCACGATCTTGCGCTCTATTTCGACTGGATTCGCGGCGATAGCTATCTGTTTGGCGCGTCGGCGATGCTGGCTTTGCTGGGGGGCAGCTTCGCGGTCGCCTATCGACTGGTCGGCGCGACGCGCCGGATCGAGCAGTTCAACGCCGAATTGCAGGCCGAAGTCGCCGCCGCCACCGCCGAACTGAGCGCGACGCTGGAGCGCGAACACCGGCTCGCGATCGCCCATTCGCGCGCGGGGGAGCGGTTGCGGATCGTGCGCGATTTGCATGACGGGTTCGGCGGGATGCTGGTCAGCGCGATCGCGCGGATGGAAAATGCCCCCGGTCCCGCCCCCGGCGACGCGACGCTCGCCATGCTCAAGGCGATGCGCAACGATCTGCGACTGGTGATCGACCAGACGATGATCGATCAGGGCGGGCTGGTCGAAATGCTCGCGCCGCTGCGGCATCGATCGGGGCAGTTGCTTGAAACCTCGGGGATCGAGCTCGACTGGCGGCTGAGCAATGTCGACAATTTCGAGCTCGACGGGCGGCGCGGGCTCAATCTGCTGCGGTTTCTGCAGGAGGGGCTGACCAATATCTTCAGCCACAGCGGCGCGACCCGGGCGCAGGTGGAGATCATCCGCGACGGCGATCACGTCCTAGTGCGCATCGCCGATAACGGTCACGGCATCGCGCCGGCGCGGGCGGGTCATGCCGGCGCGGGGATGGAAAGCCTGCGCGAGCGCGCCGCGGCGATGGGCGGCGCACTCGCAGTGCATTCCTCAGGCGAGGGAACCCACCTCGACCTCGCCTTCCCCGCGCGACCGCGCGAAGCGGCCGACGCCGACGGCTGACGTCACCGCATTTCGCCGGCAATCGATTGCCGGGATTTCTGCATTTTCTCGAGGAATTTCGTCATGACCTCGAACGCCTCGTTGCGTTTGGTGGTCAGGCTTTGCAGCAGCAGCATGTCAATTTGCTGATAGCTGGACAGCGCATCGATCTTCACTTTGAGCGACGCCACGATATCCTCCAGCTCTTTCTGGAGCTTCGCCTGTTGCGATTTCGAGGTCGCCAGGTAAATCTTCTTCTGATATTCTATTGTTTTTTCAGTGATTTGATCGTTCAGGCTCGCGATTTCCCCGCTCCTCTTCTGAACATCCTCGATCTGCTGCGCCAACTGGCTGTCGAGAAGCTTCGCCCGGTCGCTCTGCACCGCCATCAGCGCGGTCTCGATATCTATCCCCTGCAAATCGAGGCCGGGCAGGGTTGCCGGGGAGATAGTCGGCGACGGCCCGGTCGTATTCTTCACATCCAGAGTCCCTGTCGTGAACGCGATATTGTAGTTTTTCGACGCGGCCAGCGAGCCGAGATTGATCTGATAGGATCCGGCGCTCGCCGTCGTCGTCGCGGTCGTACCGAGATTGCCGCTCAGCGTATCGCCGTTCACCAGCCCCTGAACATTATAGGTCAGCGCCGGGATCGCCGCGCCGGCCAGGATGCTCTTGCTGTCGGCAGTAATGTACAGGGTCCGGGGCGTAACCGTCAGACCGTTCGCCAGCGTGCGATAGCTGATCGCATAATTGCCCAGTCCGGTGCCGATCGCGTTGGAGGCATTGAGGTCATAACCGCCGATGCCGCTGCCGCTCGTCGCGGACGAAGACAGGCTGACCGCGGTGATCGCATCGCCGTTGACCAATCCCGCCCCCGTCGCGCTGCCCGTGGCCGGGTTGGCATCGCCGTAGATACGGCTCACCGCATTGGCCGTGACGACCAACGCACGCGGCGTGATGGTCAACCCGTTGGCCAGCATGGCATAGCTGATCGCGTAATTGCCGAGGCCCGTCCCGACCGCATTCGAGGCGGTCAGGTCATAGCCGCCGACGCCACTCCCGCCAGTCGCCGGCGAGGACAGGCTGACGCTGTTGATCGTGTCGCCATTGACCAGCCCAACGCCCGTCGCGCCCCCGGTCAGCGGATTGGCGTCGCCGTAGATGCGGCTCACCGCATTGGCAGTGATCGTCAACGCACGCGGCGTGACCGTCAGCCCGTTGGCCAGCGTGGCATAGCTGATCGCGTAATTGCCCAGCCCCGTCCCGACCGCATTCGAGGCGGTCAGATCATAGCCGCCGACCCCGCTCCCACCGCTCGCCGAGGAGGACAGGCTGACGCTGCTGATCGTGTCACCGTTGACGAGGCCCACGCCCGTCGCGCCGCCGGTCAGCGGATTGGCGTCGCCGTAGATGCGGCTCACCGCATTGGCAGTGATGACCAGCGGGCGCGCCGTGACGGTCAAGCCGCCGGCGAGCACCTGATAGCTGATCGTGTAATTGCCGAGCCCGACGCCGACCGCATTCGACGCGACGAGATCGTAGCTGCCGATCCCGCTCGTGCGGGTCGCGGTCGACGCGAGGCTGACGCTGTCGATCCGGTCGTTGCCGATCAGCCCCACGCCGGTCGCGGTGCCGGTCGTCGGATTGGCGTCGCCGTAAAGGCGGGTCACCGCGTCGGGGGTGATCGTCAGCGTCAGCCCGAGCGGGGTGACGGTCAGCCCGCCGGCCAGCGTGACATAGCTGATCGCGTAATTGCCGAGCCCCGTCCCCACCGCGTTCGACGCGGTGAGGTCGTAGCTGCCGATGCCGCTCATGCTGGTGGCGGGCGAGGACAGGCTGACGGCGCTGATCGTATCGCCGTTGACCAGCCCGGTGCCCGTCGCCGTACCGGTCGCCGGATTGCTGCTGCCGTAGACGCGGCTCACCGGATCGGCGGTGACCGTCAGCGCGCGCGGCGACACGATCAGCCCGTTGGCGAGCGGGACATAAGTGATCGCGTAATTGCTCAACCCCGACCCGACCGCGTTCGACGCGGTGAGGCCGTAGCCGCCGACACCGCTCATGCCGGTCGCGATCGACGACAGGCGGACGCTGGTGATCGTATCGCCATTGACCAGCCCGGTGCCGGTCGCGCTGCCGGTCAGCGGATTGGCGTCGCCGTAGATGCGGCTCACCGCATCGGGCGTGATCGTCAGGAGGCGCGGGGTGACGGTCAGCGTGCAGAGCAAATTGATCACGCGGTACGACGGATCGGCCGAGCCGCCGGTGGCGACGATCGTATAGCTGCCGACACCGCTGGCGGCGTTCGCCGCGGTCGATAATGTCGCCTGGGTCAGTGGCGTGTCGCCGGGTCGCAGACCATAATAGCCCGCCGTCAGCGTGGGATTGGCATCGCCGTAGACGCGGCTCACCGCATCGGGGATGATCGTCAGCACGCGCGACCAGCGGTAGAATTCGGGATAATAGCCGGCGCTCGGCGGCGCCCAGACGGTGCGGAAGTTCCACGCCCGTGCCAGCGTCGCGAATGCCTGGCTGTCCTGGAATTGCGCGGTGGTGAGCCCCTGCGCGCCCGCGTTGGAACTGGTGCTGCCGCGCGCGAACCCCTGCCCGGTGGCGGCGGTGTCCCAGAAACTGTTGCTGAGGCTGCTCCCCGAATCTGAAAAGCCGATCAGCCCGCCACTATTGCCGCCGGTCACTTGCCCGGTGGCATAGACCTGATCGATCGCGCCGGCATTCCGCCCGGCGAACCCGCCAGCATAGATGAACCCGCTCACCGCGCCGCGCGCATAAGCACGCGCGATGCCCCCGTAATTTTCCCCGACGAACCCGCCGAGATTGCTCGCTTGCTGGAGCGGGCCGCTCACCGTCGCGATCGAATAGGAATCGGTGATCGTTCCGCCGGCCAGGTTGGTGCCGACGAGCCCGCCCGTCGCGGTAAGACCGGTCACACTCCCACCAACCCGCGCGAACCGCACCGTACCCGCGTTGCGGCCGACCAGCGCGCCGACATCGCCCCCACCGGTGACATTGGCCGCGTCGAGCCCGATCGCGGTGAGCAAGCCACCTGCGCCGACGACGCCGAACAGACCATAGCCGAAGCCGTTGCTACCACGGTTGATCCTCAGCCCGTTGATCATGTGATCGCGGCCGTCGAGCGATCCGGTGAAACCGTTGCCGCCATTGGCGGCGACACCCGCGCCGTTGGTGCCGATCGCGACGAAGCCGCGCCCGCCGTTCCAATTCGCGGTGCCGGACGCGTCGATATCGGTGGCGAGCGCGAAATTGCCGCTCAGCAGCGTGTTGATCCCCTGCACGCCATAAATGTCGGCAAGCTGCCACGGATCGGCCGCGCTGCCCGTCCCGCCTAACGCGCGGAGGAAGGTGGTGCCCGCGGCAAGGCTGAAATCGGCCGCGTGGAATGCCGGCGGCGCCGCGCCGAGCTGCTGCCAATTGCCGCGCAGCAGGCTGAAGCTGCCGAGCGCAATATCGCCGCTGGCGCTGATATTCGCGCCGGCATCGAGCGCCAATCCACCCGCCGCGGCGTTGATCCCGCCGTTGAGGATGATGTCGTTCGCCGCCGTCAGCGTCAGCTTCGCGTTGGAGGCCCAGGCGAGGCTGGTCGCCAGCGTGATATTGCCCGCCTGGCCGCCGCCCGTCCCGGTCGAGACGATGACATTGCCCAGCGCAAGCGCGTCGATCAGCGTGGTGGCGTTGACCACGCTGTCGTTGCCCGAAGCGGTGAAGCCCGGCGCATTGACATCGGCGTCGTCGGAAATCGTGAGATTATAGGGATCGAGCAACAAGGTGCCGAGCCGCGCGCCGCGCAGATCGGCGGTGCCGCGATAGTCGAGTTGCCCGGCCGACGAGACTTCCACCTCGCCGCCGCTTCCCCTGCCCGCGCCGCGCGCCGAAATCGTGCCCGCGAAACGTGTCGCGCGATCGGACCAGATCGCGACATCGCCGCCATTGCCGCTGCCGATCGCATCGGCGCGGATCGCGCTGCCGGCATCGACCGTCACCGTCGCCGCATGCGCCAGATCGCCGCCGCCCTGGCGCCCGCCGCCGATTCGCACCTCGCCTCCGCCGCCGGCACCCGACACATCGATGGTCGCCCCGGTCAGCGCGACCGCGTCGCCGGTCAGCGTGACCGATCCGCTGCGCCCGCTCACCCCGCGCGCCTCGATCACGCCCGAAAGGTTTACCAGATTGCGCGCCGCATCGAGCGCGCTCGCCGCGCTCAGCAACACGCTGCCGCCGTCCGCCGAGATCCGCCCCGACATGCCGACCGCGCCACCATCGGCAGGCAGCGCGATCTGGAGGAAACCGTCGCCGGCCAAATCGAGCGTGGCGCGGCTCCCCGAAGCCAGCGCGACGCGCCCCAGCGGGGCGACGATCAGGCCGGCATTGTCGACCTTGCCCCCGATCAGCGCCGCATAGCCGCCCGCGACGATCGAGATCGTCCCGGCATTGCTCACCCGCCCAGCCTTGCCGGTGACGACGATATCGCCGCGCATGAAGGCATCGTCCGCCACATCGAGCGTCGAGGCGACAAACCCCGCCGCGCGGACGCTGCCGGTCGCGGTGATCTGGATCCCATTGGGGTTGACCAGAAACACCTGGCCGTTGGCGTTGAGCGCCCCGGCGATGGTCGAGCTCGCATCGCCGGTGACGCGGTTGAGCAAGACCGACTGGCGGCTCGGCTGGACGATATCGACGCGATTGCCTGCGCCGATCGAGAAGCTCTGCCAGTTGATGATCGCGCGATCGCTGCCTTGGTTGATCGTCATCGCGCCGTTGGCCGGCGCGCCGATCGCGGCGTCGCCGCGCACGATCTGCCCGCCGGTCGGCAAATCGCCGGCATGAGCGACGGCCGGGGCCAGCGCGCTGGTGGCGAGGAGCAGGATGGAAAATGGACGGGTCATGGCGGCTCCCCCTGTCAGAACCGGGTGATCATCGTGAAGGTGACGCGATCGGCGTTGCCGGCGCGCTCGATATGCGCGCGGCCCCATTCGAGCGCGGTCGACAGCGCCGGCGCGCCGCGCCGCGTGCGCAAGTGGAACCGCGCGCCCGCACCGAATGCATAAACGTCGGTCGAGCGGCGCTCGAATATCGTCGGGCGTGCGAGATGCGTATTGCCGGCGACCCCGAACAGATAGGGCGCGATCTCCGCCCGCCCGGCGCCGAGCGCGACGTCGATCGGGCGCGCCAGCTCGGCGCGCGCGACATAGCCGCTATCGCCCTGCAAGGTGCCCGAACGCAGCGGGGAAACCCCGTCGAGCGTCGCGAGGCCGATCTGCTCGGCGTTGACCAGCGTATTGCCGAACGCGGTCTGCGCGCGGCCATTGACCGCGATCGTGAATCCCGCCGGCACCGGCTGGCGCAGCGACATATCCAGCATCAGCTTGGTAAAGCTGGCGTCTGCTCCCTGCCGCGAGAGCGGCAACAGCGGCGTCGCATCGGCGGCCGAGCGGGCGCCGAGCCCGTCGATCCCGACCGATGCCTCGAGCCGCGCGAAGAAGTTGCCGCCGCCGGCCAGTGCCCCCGCCACCGACCCGGCCGCGCGCGCGATCCGCATCCGATCGAGCGAGAGCGGCAGCCGCAACGGGCTGATCGCATCGACCGCCTCGCGCTGCGTATCGAACGCAAGCTCGCCCGAGACGGTCAGCGCGCGGCTGCGAATGAAGGGATAAGCGAGCCGCGCGCTGATCCGCTGGAATTTGCTAGCGGTGCCCAGCGACAGCGCGTCGTGGCGCGGCGCGGTGCGCGCGTCGGTCGCCTCGACGTTGAAGGTCAGCCCGTTGGTGCCGAGCGGCACGATCACGCCGCCGACCAGCGCGCGGTTGCGCGGGGTCGCGTCGAGCAGGCTGATCCCGTTGCCGCCGTTCGGAAAACCGCTCGCGCGCAGATAGATCGTCTCCCCCAGCCCGAGCATCGTGTTGAAATTGACGCCGAGCCCGAACGCATCGCCGCCCAATGCGCGCGGCAGATTGTTATCGAGCGTGAGATAGCCGCTCACCGGGCGATAATCGGCGGAGATGATGAGGACCGTGCCGCCGGGGGTCGTGCCCGGTGCCAGCGTCGAGCGCAGCGCGACGCCCGGCATATCCCCCGCCAGCAGCAGCCGTCGCTCGATCGCGGCCATCGTCACCGCCGATTGCCCGACCAGCGGCGCCAGCATGTGCGCGATCCGGCCGCGCACCGGCGGGGGCAGATTGCTCGTATCGACGCTTTCGATCTGCCCCGCGGTGACGACGAGGCGAAGCTCGGCACCGTTATCGAGGTGCTGCGCAGGAACGCTGACCCGCACCAGCACGCGCCCGCTCGCCGCGAACCACGTTTCCAGCGCGCGCGCCGTCGCGAAGATTTCGGCGATGCTCACGGGATGCCCGACCAGGGTTTCACGCAAGGTCGCCAGTTCGGCCGGCTCGATCGCGAGCCCGTCGACGCGCACCCCCGACAGGGTAACGATCAGCGCTTCCGATCCCGGCGGCGCGGTCACCCCCGGCCCCTGGGGGATGACGACGGGCGCTGCGGGGCGTTCGAGCGCCGGCGCATAGCTCGGCGGGGTGATCTGGCTCGCGGTCTGGGCCTGCGCCGGCGCGCCGCCGAGCGCGCTCGCCCAAAGCCAGGATACGCCCAGCATCAAGCCATGCCGCCGTCGCTTCATTCCCCGTTGCCCTTCCTTTAAGGTGCAACGGGCCGGGCTTCTTCGCCCCAGCGCCGGCCCGATGCAAAATCGGACGTCCAATTAGTTCAGAATGAGTGCGGCGAGTATCCCCGAAAACAGGTATAAACCGGCCGGATTTATTAAACGCCGGTAACCACGGTGATCCCGGCGCCACGATTCTCAGGGAGCGCGGCAGAGTTTGCGCGCTCGAATATTATCAACGCCGCACGTTATGCTCTCGCAAGCGGCTCGCTCTCCCTAAGGGGCGAGCAATTGTTCGGTCATGCCGTCCTGGATGGCGATGATTTGTTCCAGCACGTCGGCCACGATCCGCAATTCCTCGGTGCTGCGCTGGTCGAACGCGGCGGCGCCGGCCTGGGCCAGCGGCAGATAGGCCTTCTGGATCAGCGCTTCGGTTGCTGCGCCCGCCTCCACCAACACCTTGCGCCTGTCGAGCGGGTCCGGGCGGCGGCGAACATAGTTGCGGGCTTCCAGCCGGTCGACCAGCGCCGTCACCGCCGCAGGGGTGAGCCGGGTAGCCCGGGCAATCGCGCTCGCCGGCTGCGGGCCGCCGGCGAGGAAGCTCAGGCACAGCCGCTCGGCGGGACCCAGCCGAAAGATCTCGCCCACGGTTTCGTCGTAGCGCTGGGTGGCGTCCTGCCAGCGCATGATCAGGCCACCAAGCCGCTCGATCAGCCAGGCCTTGCTCGACTCATTTGATTCGATCATCTAATTATCATATCGTCTAATAGTTCAATTGTCATAGCATGTACCGGCAAGATCGATGGGGCAAGGATGAAAACACGGATCGGTATCGTCGGGGCGGGTTTCGCCGGGCTGGCGCTCGCCCTGGCGCTGGTCCGCCGGGGCTTTGCGCCCACCGTCATCGAGAAGAGAAGCGAGGAGCAGCTGCGGAACGAAGGCATCTTCCTGACGCTGGCGCCCAACGGCATGAACGCGCTGCGCGGACTGGGCCTGGCGGACGCGGCGCTCGCGCGCGGCATCGAGACCCGCGGTCTGGTCTTTCACAACGAACGTGGCCGCGTGCTGGGGGCGCTCGATTATACGAGGCACGTCCAGCGTTTCGCCGCGCCATCGGTCACTATCCCCCGTGGCGAATTGGGCGCGATCCTGCTCGAGGCGGCGCGGGCTGCCGGGATCGCCATCCGCTTCGGCACGGCGGTCGACGCTGTCACGCAAACCTCGTCCGACGTGCTGGTGACCGGATCGGACGGCGGCGGCGAGCGCTTTGACATCCTGGTCGGCGCCGACGGGCTGCGCTCGCGCGTGCGCCGCCTCACCATGCCCGACCTCCCGGCGCCCGCCTATAACGGCCTGCAGGGCAGCGGCGGCATCGTCGACGTGCCCGATGTGCCCCCCACCGACGGCCGCATGCACATGACCTTCGGTCGCAATGCCTTCTTCGGCTACATCAAGGCGCCAGCCGCCCCAGTCCATTGGTTCAACACCTTTCCCCAGGCCGAAGAAAACCGCGCCACACCCCTGACGGGCGCACCGCTGGCGCAATTCCTGGCGGGCCTTCACCGGCTCGACCCTGAGGTCAATCGACGGATCATCGCGGCAGTCGATCCAGCGGACATTCGTGTCTATCCGGATTTCGACATTCCAAGCCTCTCGCACTGGTCGCTCGGGCGGGTGGTATTGATCGGCGACGCGGCCCACGCAGTCACGCCCCATTCCGGCCAAGGCGCCTCGATGGCGCTGGAGGACGCGCTCGTGCTCGCGGCCGCGATCGCGGCCGAACCCGCGCCCGCCCGGGCGTTCGAGCGCTTCGAATCGCTGCGCCGCGCGCGGGTCGAAGCGGCAGTTCGCCTCGGTCGGCAGAGCGGCACGCCCAAAAAGGCCCAGGGCTGGCTCTCGCTGCGCCTGCGCGATTTGCTGCTGCCGCTTTTCGTCCCGCTCGGACAGAAGGCGCAGGAGCGACTCTTTGCCTATCGGGTAGATCAGGAACCTTTGTCGCTGCCCTGATCTCCCGGCGGCGATCACCGAGAAAGGGGCGTCAGCGACGATAACCTAGCTCGCGCGGGGCTTCTGCCATGTAAGATTGTTCCACGCCCCCGTGCGCGCGCCCGTTTCCGAACCTCAACCAATAACGCACAAAAGCGCGAGGCCGGCGAGGCAGCCGCCGACAATCGGCCCGAGGACTGGAATCGCGGCATAGCCCCAATCCGAACTGCCCTTGCCGGGAACAGGCAGCAGCGCGTGCGCGATACGGGGTCCCAGATCGCGTGCGGGATTGATGGCATAGCCGGTGGTTCCGCCGAGCGACAGGCCGATGCCCCAGACGAGGACGCCAACAAGATAAGGGCCGATCCCGTCAGGGACCCCGTTCGGCGATACCTGCCGGGAAAAGAGCGCGCCGGCGACGAACGTCAGAGCGAATGTCCCGATGACCTCGCTCACGAAATTTGCCGTCGGGCGGCGAATGGCGGGCTCGGTGCAGAAGGCCGCGCGCTTGATCGCGGGATCGGGCGTTCTTTGCCAATGGGGCAAATAATGAAGGAAAACCAGCGTCGCGCCCAAGATCGCGCCGAGCATTTCGCCCGCCACTGCTTGGGCTATATCCGTCCAATTGTTGTGCAATATCGCCATGCCGATCGCGAATGCGGGGTTGAGATAGGCCGGCTGGCTGCCGCATGCCTTGGCGACAATGATGCCGATAAGAACGGCGAAGGCCCAGCCGGTCGTGATCGCCATCCATCCCGCGCTCTCGGCTTTCGAATCCTTGAGGAGGACGCCGGCGACGACACCGTTGCCAAACAAGATAAGCGCCGCCGTCCCCAATAACTCCCCAATGAAAATATTCATTCGCCCGCCTCCGCTCCGGATTATATTTAGCCGGCCAAGCCGATTTGACGAGCAGTGATTACGACCTGTGGTGCGCGTGGCTAGCCCTTGTGGACGCCCCACGCACATCGAGTGCGTCGAACCGTCACACGCCCTCCCGATCGACGGACGCCGTCGCTTCGCGCAGCGCGATGGCACATTGCTCGCAGCACACTTCGACGACGGTGCCGCCGATGGTGACCGATCGGCGCGCCTCGTCGAGCGGCATGTCGCATGCTGCGCAATTGTCCTGCATGGCTTTTCTCCTCGATTCAACGATGCCGACGGAAGGCGTTGTCCGCTGTCGATTACTTAGCCGCTCTTAAGGTCACCGTACCCGGACGGCGCGCTGGAATTCCCCCGGCGAGCGACCATAGAGCTGGCGGAACGCGGAGGTGAAATGGCTGTGGCTGGAAAAGCCGAGATCGAGCGCGAGCATGGTCAGATCGCGGCAATCGCTGAGCAGATCGAGCGCGCGCGCCAGCCGCAGGCGTAGCTGATAGCGATAGAGCGGCACCCCTTCGGCCTGTGCGAAGACCTGGGTGAGATACACCGGCGACACCCCGACCTCCCGCGCAATCGCCGCCAGCGTCCAGCGACGCCCGGGATCGGCGGCGAGCAGCAGCTTGGTCCGGTCGACCAATTTCTCGCGCCCATAGCTCGTCGCCCGTTCGTGCGAGGTGCGCTCGCCGAGCGACCGGCGGATCAGCGTGAGGGCAAGCGTTTCCGCCTCCAGCGTTTCCATTGCCCCGCGCGCGAGGCCGTGGCGCAGCAGCGCGACGAGCGCCTGCGCCCTGGGATCGATGCCGCGATGGGCGCGCCTGAAGCGGGTCGCCGGCCCCTCCGCGAGCTGGTCGGCGGGTGCCAATTCCCGGATCAGCGCGGGATCGACCGCGATCGACAAGCAACCGTCGCCGCCCGATACGGGATGGCTGACGGCATATTCCTCGTCTTCGTTGAAGAAGACGAGCTGATTGGCCTCCGCGACGGTTTCCCCCGCGCCGACATGCCGCATGAACGCGCCGCGATAGGGATAGACGAGGTGGAGCGCGGTCGCGCATTCGCTCGGCGTCTTATGCTTGCAGTCGCCGCTGCACCGTATGTCACGGATCGACAGCGTCGTCGTTTCCAGCAGCGATGTGACGCGCAATTCGTTCATGGCCTGCCCATCTCCCTGCCAATGTAGCGCATCATTCGATCGCGCCAAAGCTGAGGCTGGAGAAACTGGTGTCGAAATCGGTGAGGCTGGTTTTCGGCTGCGGCCGCGTCCAGATGACGTTGAGCTGCCAGTTGCCCTTGCCGGGCAATCTGAACACCGCACGCCCCTGCGCGTCGCTGCGGCGCATCGCGACGGGTTCGGCATCGTGGTCGAGGTCGTTCAGCTTCACCAGCGCGCCGGCGAGCGGCGTGCCGCGATAATAGATGCGCACCGGCAGCGCGCCGCCGCGCCCGATCGTCAGCGGATCGGCCTCCGGCACGATCTCCAGCGCCAACCCGGCGGGCTTCGTCACGCGGCTCGCCGGCTGCGCACCCGCAAGCCCGACGCGTACGATCGTCTTCGCGTGGCGGCTATAATTCTCCGCGCCGTCCGCATCCATGCGCCCCGCGCTGGTGCGCAGCGCGATCGCGGGCGTCAAACCTTCGACCTTGAGATAATCGTTGAAGCGGATCGCCGGCAGATGGCTTTCGGCGCGATTGTCGGTTTCGAGCAAGACGACATAGGTTCCCGGCGCACCGAACGCCGCCGTCGCGTCATCCGCGCCGCCGATATGCATGCCGGGCCTGAGGTCGATCTGCCGCCCGTTCGGCGCGATCGCCGCAAACCGCACGATCCGTCGCGCGGGGATCGGCGAGCGCTGGCGATACGGGCCGTGCCCGACCTGCAGCGTCATCCGGATCGGCTCGCCCGGCGCGGCTTGCCAGCGCGCGGGTTGGAGCCAGAAATCATGCGCGTCGGCGGCGACGGCGACGGCGAGCAGGCACAGCGGGGCGAAACGAAGAGGCATCGCTTACTCCAGATGATCGGGCAGATAGCCCGGCGTCACGGGCAGGATCGTGAGCGTGGCGTTCAGCGCCCCGATCGCGACAAGCCAGCCGGCAACCACACGGATTGGCAACCGCGAGCGCTTCCTTGCCAGCAGGATGCTCACGACGGTGGAGAAGGTGAGCGCCACGGCGAACCAGCCGAGCGTTCCCACGCCCGCCACCCGGCCGAGCAGTCCCGCCGTGCCGCCCGAAACGATCGCGATCACGAGGTTCAGCGCGTGGGGGCGCAAGCGATCGGGCAACCACAGGCTGCCCGCCGCGATGATGATGAGCCCCCAGGCCAGCGCCAGCAGCGGCTCGCCCCTTCCCGCGTCGGGCGTGGGCAAGACCGCACCGACGATCACGGCGAGCGCAATCGCGCCGAGCAGCACGCCCCCTTTCCGGCCGAAACCGACCGTCAGCCCCCCGGTCGCGACCCCGAGCAACGCGAGCGCGAGATGCGGATCTCTCATGCGCCCGCCGCCTGTACCAGAAAGACGACGCCCAGCACGGCGATCGCGCCGCCCGCCAGCCGAATCGCGATCGCACCGTGCCGGTGATCCGCAGCAAGGCCGATCGCTATGCCGACGACATGGAGAGCGCCGGTGGCGAGAACGAAGCCGGTGCTATAGCCGATCGGATCGGCGGCGGAGGGCAGTTCGCGGCCATGAGCGTAGCCGTGGAACAGCGCGAACGTCGCAACGACGGTCACCGCGAGCCAGACCGGCGCGCGGAAAGCGGCCGCGACGCAGCCGCCGAGAACGAGCACCGACAAGGCGATCCCGATCTCGACCGGCGGCATCGGCCGCGCGAACATGCCCGCTACCGCGCCGACCACCATCATCAGCGGGAAAGTAACCGGCAGCAGGTAGATCAGCGGCCGGCCGAGAAATGCGCCCCAAAGCCCGACCGAGATCATCGCGAGAAGATGATCCCACCCGCTCAACGGATGCATGAACCCCGACGCGAACCCACCGGCGAGCCCCGTCCCGGTATGCGCGGCCGCCGGGCTGGATATGATCGCAAGCGCCGCGGCGGCGACGGCCGGCACGATGTTCCTCATGACCCCGGCACCGCAGGATCGGGCGCAGCCAGGAACGGGAAGATCGAGGTGGAATGCACCTTCTCATCCGCATGGACGCCGTCGTCGATGCCGCTGGTGGTGCCATTGGCGAGCAACGATCGATAGACGTTCACCGCGTCGTAATTGATCGTGCGGCCCCCGCAATCCTTCTCCAGCGCGCGCTCGCCGTTCAGCGCGGCGCGCTCGGCCGCGAAAAGCTGGGTGCAGATCGACGAGCGGCTGTTGATCCATAACCGGTCGTCGGCAAGCAACCGCGCCAACGGCCAATATCGCCGCGCCGGCGGGGCATTGTGGTCGACCAGCAGGCTGTCGCCGCATCGGCCGTCGAGGCCGTCGTACAATGCGATCCCTTTGGCGATCTCCGCGACAAAGGGCGCGCCGGTTGCCGGGCTCGCGTGATTGTATCGCTCCTTGATCTCGTTCTGCGCATCGTCCGATCCCAGCGTGACGAGCAGCGCATTGCCGGTGAGCGGACGCGCCGCCCGGTCGATCTGCCCTTTGGGGCCGCGCGTCGATGCCCAGACCGCGATCAGCGGGCCACCCCGGGTGACCGGCGCGAGATCGACCGAGACGACGATCGAATCCGGCGTCCATCCGCGCAGGAAGTTCGTCGGTGGTCCGCCGTTGGTGTGCCGCCACGCATCGCGGATCGCGGCGGTTTGCGCCGCATCGAACCTCGGACAGTTCGCAGCATCATAGCGCGCGGAGCCGGCGAGCGCCTTGGTCGCGACATTGTACATGTCACGCGTGCCGCGGACGTTGTTGAAGAAGGGATCGTCACGCAGCCCGGCATAGACGCGGAAGCTTTTCCCGCCGCTCAGCAGCCCCTCCGCATAGCTGGCATCGCCGCGCGCCCGGTCGACTTTCCCTAACGTGCAATCGGCGGCGGTCGCGTTGGCGAAGCGGCAAACGAGATCGATCGTCGCGGTCGTCCGGCCGAAGCGGCGTCCGCTGTCGATATGAAAGACATAAGCGATCTTGTCGGAAAGGCTGTGCCCGACGATCGTCATCACCAGATTGAGATGCCGTCCGTCGGGCGCGATCCAGGCGAAGAGATCGCCGATGTCGGCGCGCGGATCGGCGATCACCGACGGCGAATCGAGATGATCCGATGCAACGGACGGCGTCGCGACGATAGTCGCCAGGAGCAACGCCGCGCCCTGCACGGCGCGGGACAGCGATTGCAGCACGATCGGCCCTTTCACGCTTTGGCCCCGCGCCACAGCGCGTCGGCCTCTTCGACGATTACGTCCGGCCGCTCCTCGGGCCAGAACAATTTGGCCTTTTCGATCCGCCGGACGCCGCGCGAATTGCCGAAAGCCTGCGCGAGAAAATCGGCGTTCGCGGGTTCGAAGATCGTATCGGCCGTTCCCCACACGATACGCGTCGGGACGGGACAGCGCGCCAGCATCGGCGCGATACCGCGCAACGCGTTGCCGCCCTGCGCGATCGCGTGCGCCTCGGCCTGACGCGCGCGCGCCGGGCTCGACAGAAGCGGGCCGAAATACATCTCGATCGCTTCGTCGGTGGGATTGGCCGGATCGGCGTAGCACATCCCGCCGAACTGATCGGCGGCACGGGCGCGGTCGCGGCTTGCGTACCACGGCTCGATCCATTGCTTCACATAGAGGCCGTTGCGCGCCAGCTCGATCACCGGCCGCATCGCCGGCGGTGGACTCTGCCGCTCGGTATCGCAATTGGTGAGCAACAAGGTGCGGACGCGATCGGGGTGATGCGCCGCGAGCAATTGCGCCACCGCACCGCCGCTGTCGTTGGCGACGACATGGACGCGGGCGATCTTCAGCGCGTCGAGCAGCGCGATGAGCATCGCGGCCTGGCTCGGCGCCGACAGGTCCTGCCCCTCGGCCGCTTCGGTCGCACCCAACCCTAGGAAATCGGGCACGATACAGCGGTAAAACAGCCCGAGCTGCTCGACTGCATCCCGCCATTGAAAACCGCTCAGCGGATAACCGTGCAGAAAGAGCGCGGGGTCGCCCGATCCCTGATCGATAAAGGCGATCCGGCCGAAACCGTTGCTGACGAAGCGTCGACGCCGGCTCCATTCCGGCACGCGAAACCGATCGAAGCTCGGTGCGGCGCGCGCGGGGTGCGCGATCGCGGCGCATGCGATCGCGCCTACGCCAAAGCGCAGCATATCTCTGCGGTTCATAGCGGGTCCTCCGTTTGTGGAGGCGGTGATGCGCCAAACCGGCCGAGCGGCGCTGTCAAAATCTTTAGCGGTTGCGGGTCTTGTTGCAGAAAAGACTTCGCGCAGCCCATAAGAGGTTTCCCGATAGAAGTGAGGGTTCGTGGGCGATTTTGAGCTTATCGCGGGCAAGCGCGTCCTGTTCGTCATGGCGACGGACGCGGAATATGGCCCTCACCTCCGCAAGTTGTTCAGGCCGCTAATGACCGGCGTCGGCCCGATCGAGGCTGCGCTGGCGATGGGGCAGGCATGTGCCTCGATGAAGCAATCCGGCGGCCTGCCGGATGTGGTCGTTTCGCTCGGATCGGCAGGATCGCGGCGGTGCGCGCTTGGCGAGGTCTATCAGGTCAGTACCGTCTCCTGGCGCGATATGGATGCCTCGCGGATCGGCTTTCCGAAGGGGGTGACGCCCTTTCTCGGCCAACCCGCCGAGATATCGCTGTCGACACCGCTACGGCTGGAAACGGCGCGGCTCTCGACCGGGGCGAACATCGTCGGTGGCGAGGCTTTCGCCGCGATCGACGCGGATATGGTGGATATGGAAACCTATGCCGTGGCGCGCGCGTGCCAGGGCTTCGGCCTGTCGTTGATCGGCCTACGCGGGATATCCGACGGCCCCGGGGAGATCGACGGCATCACCGGGTGGACCGATCTCCTGCCATTGCTGGATCAGCGATTGGCCGAAGCGGTAAACCTGCTGCCCGAGGCGCTGATGCAGGTTGAGGATGCCCCGCATCAACCCGCCGTTCGAACGAGCTTCTAGCCCTCGGTCGAAAAGACGCCGTAATGCTCGCGCCACGCGGCCACTTCGTCGCGGAGATGCGCCGGCGCGGGATCGCCCGATATAACCAGGCGGGCGACATCGCCGTCGGGATGCATCAGCATCTTCTCCGATCCGTCGCTGAACCAGACGGGCGCCAGCCGGTCGCACAGGCTGTCGAGCACGATGCGCGCCATCCCGCTCTCTATCGCGTCGCTGCCGGCGAGCTTGCGGACATTGATCGAGACACCCTCGAAGCAATTGCGCGGCTCGCGCACGAAATTGAGCGAAACCAGCAGACCGGACCGATCGGGTCGGGCTTCGTCGGGCAGGCTCGCGATCCGGCGCCAAGCGCAGAACCATGTCCGGCAGATCGGAGGGCGCGTCTCGTGAATGCCGCACCCGCCCGGAACGAGATGCGCGCAGGGCGTTCCCGCGGGTTTCTTGAACTCGGGCGTATCCACCGTCAGGACGGTGCAACATGCCACGCACCCGCCGCACTCGCGATCGGCAAGCACCGGCCCCAGCAGGATGGTTTCCAGTTCCGGCTCGGTGGACATCCGTGAAGGACTGCCTCGGCGCCGACGCGAATACAAGGGCGGGCGGCACGCTTGTCGCCGGCCATTGATCTATCGCGCCTCAAGCCGCCCGCGATAGTGCACGATCCGGCCCAGAACCGGCAGCGCGATCGGCACGTCAAAATGGAAACGGCCGTCCTCTTCCCATTCCCGCGCGAGCGAGCGTGGTGCAAGCGCCAGCGGCAGGCGAAGCGGGCCGATCCACCACCGGCGCATGACCATCGCCAGCCCATGTTCGTCGGAAGGAAGCTCGAACCCGAAGCGAAACGCGCCGAAGCGCTCGACCAGCCAGCGGCCGTCCTGGCTCAGCCGGCTATGGAAGCGCTTGCCGCTGAAGGTGCGTATCCACGTTTCCACACCGTCTCGCTCCTCGAATGCGACGTGGAGTTCATGCGTCCCGGCGCGCGGAAAGCCGATGAGCGACGCGATGGCCCCCGTCAGGAGGTTTCTCGATCCGGTCACCTCGGCAACGCCGCTCGCCCCGCCATCGCGCAGCGTCTCGTGCATGGCGCGGACGGCGGGCGGCAATTGCTCGAACCGGGTCCCCATCACCCGCGCGTAGAGCGGTGGCGAGCGAATATGCTCGGTCACCTCGTGGCGGATCGAGAGCCCGTCGAATGCAGGCTGATAGTCCGAGAGACCGAGACTCATCCCTGCGTCGCGCGCGCCGGCCGGCTCAAGCCCGTCGAGGATATGCGAAATCAAGGGCGGCACCGACAGCGCGGGAATCTCCGGGCCGTCGCCCCTGCTCGCGAGCAGCGTCCAGCGGCGCTCGACGCGCTTACCGCCGATTAGGCCGAACAGTCGCACGATCATCGCCGACCGGTCGCTCCCCATCCAGCCCGTCAGGCCCTGCAGCGGTCGCAAGAAACGCGCCATCGGCGCCAGGTTCGACAGCAATTTCCACCGAACCAGCCAGCTTGCGAGCCATAATACGCGCGTCTGAAACCCGAGTTCGGTGCCCGCGCGGAAGGTGACGGCCGGTCGACCGGGCAGCCTTTCCGGCAATAGTTCGTGGTCCGGCACATCGACGAGCGCGACCAGACGGCGATCCAGCGGCCGCTCTCCGGCGACGACGAAATGTTCGCGGCGAAGCTCTTGCCACCCGATCCGTTCGATCCACCGCCTGCCCCGCCAGAGCTTCAGCGGCTGGCCAAGCTGGGCGAGGATCGCGGCCGCGACGGCTGGCCCGGCGGTGGTGCGATTCGACGCGCTGATCGCCATTTCGACCGCCCGCACCTGCTCGAAACCGACGGCGAGTTTGCGGACGACGGCGCCGGACAACGCGGGCACGCTGGACGCACCCGAGATGACGACGACACCGGCGGCCTTCGCCGCGGCGTCAAGCGTCACAATGCCGCACACGAATGCGCGCGCGTCGGCGATGTCGACATAATGGACCCCGGCCGCGACGCACGCCGCCGGGATCGTATAATCGAGCGTCTGGAAAGGACCCGAAGCGTCGACCAGCACGGCTGGTCGATGGTCGCGCAACGCTGCGGCGACGGCGGCGCGATCGATCGCGACCGGGGTCAAGCGCGGCTGGTCAGCGCAAAAGGCCCGAGCCTTCGCGAGACTACGACCCGCGACAAGCACATCGTGCCCGGCCGCAGCGAGCCTCCGCGCAATACGTCCGCCAAAACCGCCGTAGCCGCCGAGGACGAGGATGCGGCTCAAGGCAGGCGCGACGCTGGTTCAGCCGCGGGATCAGCCCGGGCCGATGTCTTGCTTCTCATGCCGCGTGCCGGATCGGCTCGTCCGGCTGAGCCGGTTGCCGTGCGTCGAGGCCGAGCGGGCGCAGCGGATTGCCGATCAGCCCGCTGACCATCGCCGCCTGTATCCAGGTTGCCGGCCACAGTTTCGACAGCGGCCCGACCAGTCGGTCGCGAACGAGCGGCAACAGGCGGCTGTCGGATTGATAGACCGGCGTGAACAGCGCGGTGAGCCGCTGATACAGATGGACATGCCGTCGCCGTCGGGCGACCGCGTCGGCCAACCCCTCCGCCACGCTCTCGCTCTCGCGGAGCCCCTTGGCGAGCGCCCAGGCGTCGAGCAGCGCCATATTGGCGCCCTGCCCGAGCTGCGGGCTCGCCGAATGCCAGGCGTCGCCGATGTGGATGAGCGCGGGTTCGGCCGGATCCCGCAACGTGCGATGGGCATAATGCGCGAAGGTGAGCTGATCGGGGCTGACGATCTGATCGAGCAACGGCGCGCACGCGGGCCACAGCCCCAGAACCTCGGCTTTCCACGCATCCAGCCCGGCGGTGCGCCAGGCGTCCAGCCGATCGGCGCGGAGCGACCAGAAGAAGGCAGCCTGCCGCCGCCCGGCGTGCGGCGACGCACCGACGGGGAGAACGCCGACCATCGTGCTCGCCCGCAGATAGCGCTGCTCGAGCGCCGCCTCGTCGAAGGTCGTCGCGTCGGGCCAGTCGAGGCTGGCCCATAAGGCGCCATAGGCCAGCGAATGCCCCGTGGGTGGCGCAAGCGGGGTGCGCGTTCCCAGCGCGTCCACGACGAGGTCGAAAGGCCCGGCCATATCGCCGTCGGCGAAATGCAGGCGACGCTTCGCGCCGTCAGCAACGCTGCCCGCCACCGTCCGTCCCGTCGCGATCGGCACGCCGGCGGTGGTGACCGCATCGTGAAGCAGCGCGAACAGGCTCGCGCGATGGATGCCGATGCCGAAGGCGGACGGGCGGCCCAGCGCGGCATAGCGCACGTCCAGCACGACGGGGCCGGCCGTCCCGGCCTGACCGATCAGCCGATCGACCCGCGCCCCGCTCTCCAGCGCGATCTCGGCCAGCCCGAGCTGTTTCAGCACGGCGAGGCCGGTCGGCTGGAGCATGAGCCCCGATCCGATCGGCTGCGGCGCTTCGAACCGCTCGAACAATGTCACGCGGTGTCCGTCGCGCTTCAACAGCAGAGCGGCTGCGAGTCCCCCCGGCCCGCAACCGGCGACGGCGATATCGAGTGGCCCCATGTCTCCTTGCTAGCGCGAGAATCCCTCCGGACAACCGTCAAACGCCGGCCCTCGGCTATTTTGACATTGGAGCCGCGACCGGCGCGACCGCCATGCGATCAGCGGCGATGAAGCAGGCTCTGTTTGAACACCCAGATCGCCGCGGGCTGCCCGCGTGACGGGACCGCGACGAACAACCTTTCGAGTTCAGGCACATAGAGCCCGGTGCGGGCGCCATCCTGGGTTTCGATGCGCTCGCGTCGGCCGTCATCGTCGACGATGTCGACATGGCCGGTGCCGCATATCACCAGCACGCGCTTGCCCGCCAGGAACAGGTCGTCGGCATCCCCGCAAGCGAACTTCAGCGACAGCGTCTTTCCGTTCCGCGTATCGATCGTCGCGAGCCCGGCGGGTAGCCGATAGGCGATCTTGATCGACTGCCCGCTGGGCTCGATCGCCATCGGAAAGTTGAGGCGCTGGAGCCCGGTCAGCCAACGTGCGAGCTGCCGTCCCTGATCGATATCCGCCGCGATGATCGATCCGTTCCCCGGCACATTGATATAGGCGCGCGCGCCCGCGAGCTGGAACCCCTCGGGATGACCGGGCAGCGCTAACCGGGCGACGACGATGTGACGCGCCGGATCGATCGTCGCGAGGCCGCCCTTGCCATAGCCGACGACGACACGCCCGTTGCGCTGGTCGACCCGAATGTTGTCGGCATCGTCGCCGAGGTCGAGCCGCGCGAGTTCGTGGTGATCGGCGGCATAAAAGCGCACGGTGCCGTCACCACAGGCGACGACCAGCTGCCGCACTGCCGGAAGCCAGGCGACGCCCTGCGGTTCGGAAAGACCCGCGATCCGCGCTTCGACGCGCCCGCCCTCGATATCGACGATATCGACCGTCCCGTTGGCGATTTCGGCGACGAGCAGGCGACGATCCGCCAGATCGATCGCGAGATGGTCGATCCGGCCGCTGGTGTCGGGGAGCGGGATCGTCCGTTCGAGCACGAACGACGAAATCGACTGTTCGGGCTGCGCCAGGCTGCATCCGGGCAGCCCGATCAGCAACGCGGCCGAGAGGCGTGTGCGGCGGCGCATCGCCGCGGCTCAATTCGCCGCGACGGCCACGTGCTTCAGCGCCGCCGCCAACCCGCGCGCCAGTTTCTGCGCGTCGTCATCGGCCCAGAAGTGCATGAAGAACAGCCGCGGCTCGTCATCGAGCATATGGTTGTGGAGCGCCGTCACCTCGATCCCGTTCGCGCGCAGCGTCCGCAGCACCGGGTTGACCTCTGTGGCGGTGAGTACGAAGTCGCCGGTGATCGCGGCCTTGCCGCCCTCGGTCGGCTGAAAATTGATCGCCTCCGCCGCGCCCATCGCCGGCGGCAAGACCATCTCGCCCTCGCGCGGCGCTTCGGCACGGGGAATGCCGAAGGCATAGACTCCGCCGCCCGCTTTGCCCTTGTGGCCAAGGATGCGGTCGAGCGCCCCGGTATCGAGATCCAGCGCCTCGGGCGCAGCCGAAGCATTCGCGGGCGGCGCCGAGAGCGGGGTGCCGCTCAGCGCCAGCGCGTCGTGCAGCGTCCGCGCCAGCTGGGCCGGGTCGCCATGTCCGGCGATGTGCATGTACATCGTGTGCGGCGTGTTGCGCAGCAGATGGTTGTGGAGCGCGGTGATCTCGATCCCGCCGGCGATCAGCTTGGCCATCACCGGATTCACCTCGGTATCGGTGAGCACCAGATCGCCCATGACCATCGCCTGCCCCGGCCCGTGCGGCGCGAACGCCAGCCACGATCCCAGCGCCAGCGCCGGCTTCAGCGTCACGCCGTCGAGCGTCACCTTGAGATCGCTGCGCGGCAGGCCGATGCGATAGACGCCGCCGGGCATCTCCGCGCCCGGCTTGCCGATCGCCGCGGCGACCGCCTGTTGCCACGGTTCGGCCGCCTGCGCGGGAACCGTGAAGGCGAGAAGGCTGGACAGGGCAATTGCCGCAACGCGCATCATGTCTTTCTCCTCTCGCCTCAGGCCACCACGCCGGACAAATAGAGCAACACGCCGACCGCCGATGTCGTCGCCAGAACCGGGATCATCCCGACCTTGAACCGAAATACCGCAATCGCGGCGCCCAGCGCGAGCAGCAATGCCGCGAGATCGAGCGACGCGAGCACCGGCACGTCGAACCCGAGCCCGGCATAATGGACCCGCAGCACCGCGCGAAACAGCGTGTGGATGCCGAACCACACCGCAAGGTTGAGGATCACCCCCACCACCGCCGCGGTGATCGCGCCAAGCGCGGCGGAGAGCGCGCGATTGCCGCGCAGCCGCTCGACGAACGGTGCTCCGGCGAAAATCCACAGGAAGCACGGCACGAACGTCACCCAGGTGGTGAGGATCGCCCCCAAGGTCGCGGCGACCAACGGCTGCAACACGCCCGCATCGCGATAAGCGGCGAGGAAGCCGACGAATTGCGTCACCATGATCAGCGGCCCCGGCGTCGTTTCGGCGAGCCCGAGGCCGTCGAGCATCTCCCCTGGCCTGAGCCAGCCGTAGGTGCCGACCGCCTCCTGCGCGACATAGGCCAGCACGGCATAGGCACCGCCGAAGGTAACTACCGCCATCTGGCTGAAGAACAGCGCGATCTGGCTGAACACGTTGCTCGGGCCGAACAGCGCCAGGAGCAGCGCGACCGGCGCCAGCCAGAGGATCAGGAAAACGCTGGAGATAGTGAGCGACCAGCGGAGGTTGGGACGCGCATGGTCAGGCAAGTCTTCCCCGAGCACGGTATCGCGGTCGTGGACGACATTCCCGCCGGACGGACCGTGCCCCCCTCCTCCCGAGAAGGCAGGCAAACCGAGCCGGCCCCCAAGATAACCGATGACGGCGGCGGCAAGCACGATCAGCGGGAATGGCGCATTGAAGAAGAAGATCGTGACGAACGCCGCGGCCGCGACCCCGCGCATCACATTGTTCTTGAGCGCACGCGATCCGACCCGCACCACCGCCTGGACGACCACCGCCAGCACCGCCGCCTTGAGCCCGAAGAACAGCCCCGTGATCAGCGGTGTATGGCCAAGCAGGACATAGAGATAGCTGAGCCCGAGGATCGCGACGAAACCGGGCAGGACGAACAGCCCCCCGGCGATCAGCCCGCCCTTTGTCCTGTGAAGCAGCCAGCCGATATAGGCCGCGAGCTGCTGTGCCTCCGGGCCGGGAAGCAGCATGCAATAATTGAGCGCGTGGAGGAAACGCGCCTCGCCGATCCATCTTTTCTCGTCGACGAGGATGCGGTGCATCACCGCAATCTGCCCGGCGGGGCCACCGAAGCTCAGTGCCGCGATCCGCGCCCAGACGCGCACTGCCTCGCCCAACGTGATGTCGTGGCTTCGCTGCGCCGCGGCGATATCGACCGCGCCGCTCATGACCGCCCCTTTCCCGCAGCGCGCGCCTTTGCCGGCTGGTGCGATACCCAATTGTGGGTTTCGTCGGTCGCGTCGCGGCACCAGCGGAAGAAGGCGTCGTAGAGAAGCATCCCCGCCTCGAGCTGCTCCAGATCGTCGGCATACATGCGCGAAAGCCCGAGCGATGCGGCGAGCAGCCCCGCCGCCTCCGGCACGAGATCCGGCCGCGCGGTATCCGCGCCGCGCACGATCGGCGCGAGCCGCGCGAGCGCGGGATATCCGCCGAGCCCGAACGCCTCGATCATCACGTCGAAGGTGCAAAGCTCGCCGCGGTGGCTCCAGCGCACCCCTTCGCCTTCGATGTCGAACGGTGCTGCATCGAAACGCTCGGCAACCGCCTGCACCTCCGACGGCGCCACGAACAGGAACACCGCGCCGGGATCGACGAACCGCCGGATCAGCCACGGGCAGGCGATCCGATCGACCTTGGGCCGGGCGCGCGTCACCCAGATCGTCCGCCCGTCGGCGTCGCGCGGCGGCAAGGCCGTCTCCGGCACGAGCGGCAGGCCGGCGCCGGCCCATTCGGCAAGACCGCCGTCGAGCGCCTCCGCCGCGACCCCTTCGTGGCGCAGCCGGGCAGCGACACCCTGGCTCGATGCGCCGCCATCGCGACAGATGACGACCGCCGAGCGCCCGCGGAACGCCGGCGCCCAGCTCGCGATATCGGGCGACGGGCGATGGAAGCTGCCGGGAACGAGAAGCGGCTCGGCGGCGAATTCATCGCCCCCGCGCACGTCGATCAAGGCCGGACCGGTCGGAATGCCGATCAGCCGCGCGAGCTTGTCGGATGAGATAATATTCAAAACAGACATAACGCGCCCTTTCGCAAAAGCAGGACGCGATGCTTCAGCCTGTCGCCTCGTGGGGAGATCGCAACCCCCATGTCGTCAGTAAACGCAGCGTAACGATCGGTGTCAACCGTTGGATTCCTGCGCGTTGCGCCCGGGAGCAGATTCCGTCAAACGGGATGAGCCGCTCGCTGGGTCGTCGCAGCCTTCAGCGCCGGCGGCGGACAATTCGCCTTGGCATCGGCCATGAGGCGGACGAGCGTCGCGCGCAGCAGCTTGCGCGCCGCGGGATGATCGAGACGATCGAGCTGATCGATCCTCCGCCCGGTCGCGGTGGCGATCCGGAACCCGACATAATAGCCGAAGCGCTCGGGCAAATCCGACGGCGGGTGGCCCCCGCCCTGCAACGCCTGCGCCACGACCGCGTCGTCGGTATCGTCGAAATGGGCGGCAACGAAGCAGAGCGCCGTCGTCCAGCGCTGATCGGTCGCGGCCCTGATCGGCGCCGGCATGTCGAGCAGAAGCTGATGATCGGTCGCGCCCGGGTTCATCGAGGCCGCGGCATCGACCGCCAGCCCCTCCTGCCACAGCACGCACCAGAATTGATCGCAATCGCGAAACGCCCGCTGGTGTTCGAGGTGGAACAGTTCGTGATCGAGGAAAGGCTCGAGCGAATCGTCGGCGTGGAGCCGCGCGATCATGTCGGCGCCGAACAGCATGACCAGGCGGTGCCCGGGCTCCAGATAGTCCGAGCCGCCGTCGCGCACGCCGAGCGAATGATAGAGATAGATCGGCAGCGGGGGCGTGAAGCTCGGAAAAACGGTGCGGAACTTTGTCACGGCGTCGGACAGTGCGCCGGGAAAGGTGCTGATCGCGCGATCATATCCGTCCTGCCTCGCCGGGAAATCGGCAAGGGCCCTGGCGATGCGCCGATCCGTGGCCGCGCCGTCGGCATAAACCCCCGGCAGCAAGGCGGAGAGCGTGCGGCGCACCGCGGCAATCCGCATCGCCTCCGGCTGCCCCGCGGTCGCAAGGGCCACCTGCTCGAAGGGCGTGGCGAGATCGGTGAAGCCAACCGGCGCCGCACCGAGGCAGGACAAGCCGAGGATCGCGATCGATATTCGCAGAATCAGATTTCGCATCTTGGCGGCCCCGTTCATCTGCTCAGCTTTCATCTACGCCGCCGATCATGGGACGCGCAGCATCGGCAGGACCTTGTCGAGCGGCAGCGCCTCGATCGTCCCCTGATCCCCTTTGACCGTGGTGCCGGCGAACAGCGAGTTGATCGCGGCTTCCTCGGTCGCCTCCGCCACAGCCTGGAATAGCGGCGACATCGCGTCATTGGCGAGCTGGTCGGACGCCGCCACCCCCGATCGCCGCGCCGGCGTGCGACGCACCGCCGGATTGGTTGAGAAGGCGACGGCATAATCGCCCGAGCCGTTCGAGAAGCCCGAGCCGGTCCGCGCGATCCCGGCGAAGGCGCGCTCCGCCAGCCGGCGCAGGTTGCGATCGGAGAGCGGCGCATCTGTGGCAACGATCACGACGACCGACCCGTCAGCTTTCTTCTGTTCGATCTCGCGCTTGAAATCATAGCGACCGAGCCGGACGCCGACCGGCACGCCCGCGATGCTCAGCACCCCGCCGTAATTGGTCTGGGTGAGCACGCCTACCGTCCAGCCGCCGAGGGACGCGGGAAGCTTGCGCGACGCCGTGCCGATCCCGCCTTTCCAGCCGAACGCGACGGTGCCGGTGCCCGCGCCGACGCCGCCCTCCGCGACCGGCCCGTCCTTCGCGTCTTCGATCGCGCGGCGCGCATCGGCGATCGTGACGTGTCGGCCGCGGATATCGTTCAGAAAACCGTCATTGGTTTCACCGACGACGGCGTTGACCGACCGCACCTGCTCGTTCCCGGGCTGCGCCAGCGTCCATTCGACCGCCGCCGCGGCGCCCTCCGCGACATTGAGCGTATTGGTGAGGAGGATCGGCGTCTCGATCTCGCCCAGTTCCTCGATCTGGGTCGAGCCGACGAACTTGCCGAACGCGTTGGCGACGAAGAAACCCGCCGGCACCTTGTCCTGAAACAGATTGCCGCCGTGCGGCAGCACCGCGGTCACCCCGGTATGGACATGATCGCCGCGGACGATCGTCACCTGCCCGACCTTGACGCCCGCGACGTCGGTGATCGCGTTGAGCGCGCCGGGCTGGAGAACGCCGATGCGCACCCCCGCCTCCCGCGCCCGCGGCGCAGCCGACGCGGCGGTGGCCGCGATCATCAAGACGGTGACGATGGCAGCCGACGCCTTCATTCTCGCTCCCCTTTTACGTGCGGCTGCTTTTCGGGTTGGGCGAAGCGAAATCAAGAGCTGAATTCGCGCTCGTCCGCCAGCGTGCACCTGTGGATCGATCTGCCCGCTATCGCTTCGACATCGAAAATGGCCGCGCCGCCTCCCCGCTGCCCCAAAGCTTGTTCGGCGATGCGCTCATCGTGAAGCGCAGCTCGCCCCCGGCGCGCACCTCCTCGTCCCGGATGTAGCTGCGTTCGAGCGCGGCGCCGTTCAGCGTCGCGCCGGCGACATAGCGGTTGGTGGCGGACAGGCCGTCGGCGATGACGGTGAAGCGCTTGCCGTCGGGCAGGTTGAGCGTTGCGCGATCGACGAACGGCCGGCCGATGACATATTCGTTCGATCCCGGCGCGACGGGATAGAAACCGAGCGCGGTGAACACCAGCCAGGCGGACATCTGGCCGAGGTCGTCGTTGCCGGCGAGGCCGTCGGGCGCCGGTTTATATTGCGACGCCACGATCTGCGCGAGCCGCTCCTGCGTGCGCCACGGCGCGCCGGCGAAATTGTAGAGATAGGCGACGTGGTGGCTGGGCTCGTTGCCGTGGATATATTGGCCGATCAGCCCGGCGATATCCTCCGCATGGCTGTAATCGAGCTTCGAGTTGTCATAGTCGAACATCGCGTCGAGCTTGGCGATCGCCTTCGCGTCGCCGCCGAGCAGGCGGACCAGCCCGGCCTCGTCCTGCGGCATGAACCAGCTATATTGCCACGCATTACCCTCGGTATAATCGGATCCGTAATTGATCGCGGTCGGATCGAACGGCGTGCGGAATGCGCCCGACGACAGCCGCGCGCGCACCCAACCGGTGCTGGCATCGAAACTGTTGCGCCAATAGCCCGCGCGACGCTCGAAACGGTCGGCGATCTGCGTCCGCCCCATCGCGCGCGCCATCCGCGCGATCGTCCAATCGTCATAGGCATATTCGACCGTCTTGGACGCCGCCTCGGGCTCCTTGTCGATCGCGACATAGCCGCGCGCGATATAATCACCGAGCCCGCCGTAAGGCGCATAATCCGCGCTCGCGACCATCGCGTCGAGCGCCGCATCGGCGTCGAACCCGCGGATGCCCTTCAGATAGGCGTCGGCGATCACCGGCGCGGCGTGATAGCCGATCATCGTCCAGGTCTCGCGCCCCGCGAACTGCCACACCGGCAGGATGTCATAGGGGCTGTGCCGCCGGCTCTCGACGAGCGAACGAACGACGTCGACGGTGGTCTGCGCTGGCTGAACCAGCGTGAGCAGCGGATGTTCGGCGCGGAACGTATCCCATAATGAGAAGGTCGAGCGGAAGGTGAAGCCCTTGGCGACATGGACCTGGTCGTCGGGCCCGCGATAGCGCCCGTCGGCATCGCTCCACACGCTCGGCGCGAGCAGCGCGTGATAGAGCGCGGTATAGACATTGGTGCGCATCGGCGCGGGCGCGTCGATCTCGATCGCCCCCAGCGCCTTCGCCCAGGCCTGTGCGGTGGCGCCACGGATCGCGTCGAAACCGCCGGGCTCGGCATCGAGATTGGCGACCGCCCCCGCCTCGTCGACGCCGGACAGCGCCACCCGCATTTCGAGCGGGGCGGTCAGCCGGCCGAAATCGAGCCGCGCCTCCAGCGCCCGTCCCAGCTTCTCCGCCACCGCATCGCTGCCCCGGCCCGGCCCCTGAAAGCCCTTGTACGCTACCGCGGTATCACGATCGACGAACGCATGCCCGGTCAGCGGCGCGGAAAAGCGCATCGCGAAATAGAGCTTGCGGCCGGGCGCCCAGCCGCGCGTCTCGCGAAATCCGGTCAGCGTGCCATCCGGGCGGAGATGCAGCCCCGACCACAGGATCTTGCCCGGATAATTGTAGAGCGACGTGCGCAGGTCGATCAGCAGATGCGCCGCGCGGCCGGCGGGGAAGCTGTAGCGGTGGACCCCGATCCGCGTCCCGGCGGTCAGTTCGGCGCGAATATCGTGATCGGCGAGCGTCACCGCATAATAGCCGGGCCGCGCCACTTCCGACGCGTGATCGAAGCGCGATCGATACCCCGAACCCGGCCGCCGCGGATCGCCCGGATCGAGCCGCACCTGCTCGCCCGCCTGCGGCATGACCAGCACGTCGCCGAGATCGGAATGGCCCGCGCCCGAGAAATGCGTGTGGCTGAACCCCTGGATCGTCGGATCCTCGAAGCGATAGCCCGCGGCATGCCCGTAGCAGGCGCGGATCTCGCAACTCGTGTCGGTGTCCGGCGACAATTGCACCATCCCGAACGGCGCGGTCGCGCCGGGAAAGGTATGCCCCTCCCCGCCCGTCCCGATCATCGGATCGACCGCATCGATCGGCGCGGGGACGGTCGTCTGCGCCGCCGCCGTACCGGAAATCACCAGTGCAAGAGAAAGAAGGATACGCATGACGCGATCTAAGCAGGTGTCGTCGCGCCGCGGAAGCGCTCGTGCAGGGCAAGTCGGGCTGGTTCGCTGTCGATTCCAGCCCGCCCCGCATGAGCGGCAGAGCCATCAGATTGAAAACGTAACGAATCCCTTCTCGTCGATATGCCACGCCGGGTTCCACGCGATTTCCCAGGCGTGATCGTCGGGATCGGCGACATAGCCGCGAACGCCGCCGTGCGGCGGCGCATCGGCGGGCCTGACGATACGTCCGCCCGCCGCGGTCAGGCGGGCCATCACTTCTTCGACCTCGGCCTCGCTCGACACATTATGCCCGAGCGAGAATGCGCCGGGAGAGGATAAGCCGAAACGATTCATGTCCTTTTCGAGCGCGGTCTTGTCGAACGTCCCCAGCACCGATCCGTTCATCTGATAGAAGACGATCTCGTGATTCTCGAACACCGGCGCCCAGCCGAATCCGTCCACGTAGAATCGACGCGACCGCGCCAGATTCGCGACGCCAAGCGTGATGACCGATATCTGTTGTTGCATAACCAAAACCTTCCATTCGCTCCCGCGCCAGTGCGGGCAGCGTTCAAGGTCTTGGGACTCAACGCCGCAGCGAAGGTCAGGGCCCGTTTTCACGGGGACCGGGCTAACCGCACCGGCCTCCCCTTTTTCGACGGCGCGCTTTTATCAGCACCGGCATCGGCCGGCAACACGACCGTCGTGATCCGCTATTGACGAAATATGTGCAATCATGCATATGCACGGATATGGATATAGATGTTTTCGACGCCCTGGCCGATCCGACGCGACGCCGCGTGGTTGCGGCGTTGCGGCAAGGTGAGCGGCAGGTGAACGATCTCGTCGCGGCGGTGGGCATCCACCAGTCGGGCGTGTCCCGCCATCTACGCATCCTCAGCGAGGCGGGTTTCGTCACGATGCGGCCAGACGGGCAGCGGCGGCTCTATTCACTGGCGCCCGGCCCGTTCCGCGAAATCGACGAATGGCTCGCCCAGTATCGCGCGCTCTGGGAGAAGCGGCTCGATCGCTTCGGCGCGGCGCTCGAGGCCCGGCAGGCGCAACAAGATCAAGCACGGAGTGAAGAAGAATGACCGACCAGATCCAGTCGAGCATCGTGATCGAGCGCAGCTATGCCGCCGACCGCGAGGCATTGTGGGCGCTGTGGACGACGAAGGACGGGTTCGAATCCTGGTGGGGCCCCGAGGGATTCCGGGCGGACGTGCGGGAGATCGAGGCGCAGCCCGACGGCGCGTTGCACTATGCGATGGTGGCCGACGCGCCCGACATGGTCGCCGCGATGAAGCAGATGGGCCAGCCGACATCGACCGAATGCAAGGGCCGCTTCTCGGAATTCCGCCCCTATGACCGGCTGGTCCTGACGCAGATCATCGACTTTCTGCCGGGGGTACAGCCCTATGACAGCACGATCGAGGTGGATTTCATCCCGGCCGCCGAGGGGAAGGTGCGGATGATCGTCACGCTGCACCAGATGCACGACGCGAAGATGACGCAGATGCAGCGCATGGGGTTCACCAGCCAGCTCACCAAGCTCGACAAACGCTTCGGCTGGACCGGCTGACCGGCGGCGGCCCGATCATCGAAGTTCCAAGCCCGGATTCGCATTTTTGAAAATTTCACCTATAAGAACTTCCGATGTCGAAAGGCGACCGGAAGATCGCCGCGGGAGAGAGAAGAGAGCGGCAGCATGGATCTGGGCTTCGGGCAGACTTTGGGCGGGATCATGCAGACGGCGTTCGTCGTCGAGGATCTTCGCGCGTCGATCGACCATTTCGTGCGCGATTGCCGGGCTGGCCCGTTTTTCGTGCTCGAACACTTTCTCGCGCCCGATCAATGCTATCGCGGGGAGCCGTCGCGCGCTGACGTCACGATCGCGATGGGGTTCGCCGGGCATATGCAGATCGAGCTGATCCAGCCGCTCGACGACAATCCATCGGTCTATCGCGAGACGATCGACCGGCGCGGCTATGGCTTTCACCATTTCGGCATCGCCTGCGCCGATGTCGATGCCGATCTGGGCCGGTATCAGGCGTGCGGCTATCAACTGGCCTTTCGCGCCGCCGTTCCGACCGGCGGTGCCGTGGCGTATCTGGAAGGCGGCGACGTGGCCGCGCCGGCCTTCCTGGAGCTTCTGCCCGCCACCCCGGCGATGAACGAGCATTTCACGCGCTTCTGGCGCGCCTCACGGGCATGGGATGGACGGGATCCCGTCCGGCCCTTTCTGTGACGGGAGGCGGGTGTGGGAACGATCGAAAAGTTCGCAACGACCCGGATCGCGCCGCGCCAGCGGCTACGTTACTGGAACGATCTGGTCGACCGGATCTACACCGGCACCTGGGTCAACACGCAGGGCGAGGAATTCCGCGGCGAGATGTGGCGCTGGGACATCGGCGACCTGGCGATGATCCGCCCGCGTTCCACGCAATCGACGGTCGGGCGGCGCGGCGCCGCCGCCGGGGGCGAGGAGCGCGTGATCCTGCACCTGCAGTGCCGCGGCAGCAGCCGCCACACCCAGAACGGCGACGAATGCGTGCTGCAGCCGGGCGATTTCGTGCTCAGTTCGCCGCACCAGCCCTATACGATCGATCTTCGCGAGCATGAATTGCTGGTGGTCGAATTCCCGCGCGCGCCGCTGGCGGAGCGGATACCGAAGCTGGACGACATGCTGCGCCGGCATATGACCGGCGGCACCCCCGGCGGGCGCGTATTCCACGATTTCCTGCTCTCGCTGTGGCAATTGGGCGATCAGAGCGAGCTGGACCCCGAATGGGAAAGCGGCGTGACCACGGTATTCTACGATCTGTTCGCGCTGGCGATGCGCGGTGCGCGGCACGCCCCGCGCGGCGCGCATGCCGGCGATCACGCGCTGAGCGAACGCATGGTCTCGCTGGTCGAGGCGAGCCTGGGCGATCCGGCCTTGGGCAGCGCGATGCTGGCGACATCATGCAACACCTCGATCCGCACGATCCAGAACGTGTTCGCCGCAATGGGCACGACCCCGACCGCCTATATCCTCGAACGCCGCCTGCGCCGCGCGGCGGACCGGCTGATCGTCGCCCCCGATACCAGCATCACCGATATCGCCTTCGACCTCGGGTTCAACGACAGCGCCTATTTCACCCGTTGCTTCCGCCGGCATTTCGGCGCCGCCCCGCGCGACTGGCGCGCCGCGCGCTGATCCCCACCGCTGCGTCTGCGTTTCCGTCCTGACGATCTGCGCCGCAGTGCAAGCACCGGCGGCGCCGGCGACGGCAGTGTTCCCCGGTCATCTGCGGCGAAGCCCGAAGGCTTCGGATCAGGCGCAGATGGTTCGGGGGAGGTTTGCGATGATCGAGCGCGTATCGGTTTCACTCGCCGTTCTTGCGGCGGCACTGGCCGCGCCGGCGACGGCGCAGGAGCAAAAGGCGTCCAGCGAGGGAATTCAGGACATCGTCGTCACCGCGCAGAAGCGCGTGGAGAATGTACAGAACGTCCCGATCTCGATCAGCGCCTTCACCGCCAGCGCGCTGCAGGAGCGCGCCGTGACCAGCGTCGCCGCGATGTCGAACCTCGCGCCCAATGTCACGCTCGATGCGGGAACGCCGTTTTCCGGTTCGGGCCAGGTGCTCGCCGCCTATATCCGCGGCATCGGCGCGAACGATTTCGCGTTCAACATCGATCCGGGCGTCGGCATCTATCTCGACGGCGTGTATCTCGCGCGATCGGTGGGCGCCAATCAGGATCTGCCCGACGTCGAGCGGGTCGAGGTGCTCAAGGGGCCGCAGGGCACCTTGTTCGGCCGCAATACGATCGGCGGTGCGATCTCGATCGTCACCCACGATCCGGGCGACGAATTCCGCTTCATCGGCAGCGCCACCACCGGCAGCTACAATCTGATCAACGTGAAGGGCACGGTCGATGTCCCGATCGCCACCGGCCTTGCCTCGTCGCTGAGCTTCGCGGTCAACAGCCGCAACGGTTATCTGCGCCGCATACCCTATCCCGGCGCCACGGCTTACGCATCGGATCCGGTGACCGCGTTCCGCGCGTCGGGCTATGAGAATATCGGCTACGGCACCGAGGGCGGCGACAAGACCTATAACCTGCGCGGCAAGATCAAATATTCGGGCGGCGGCTTCCGCGCGGTGCTCTCCGCCGATTACAGCAATACCGATACGTCACAGATCGCCAATCGCGTGATCGCGATCTTCCCGGGGATTTTCGCAGGCACCTATAATTGCGCGATCGCGGGCAATCCGGTGGTCGCCGGCGGGGGCAGGTGCGATTCCCAGATCGCCGGCCCGCCGGCGGTTGCCTATGCCGCGCGCCGCGGCGGGCTGACCGGGCTGTTCGATCATCCCGCCTTGTTCGGGGTGAATGCCGATGCCAACCCGGACAATAACCGCCTGCCCTACGACGGTCGCTTCATCACCAAGGATATCGACACCAGTTACGCGAACGGCAACAACTTCAACAAGCTGAAGCAGGGCGGCGCGGCGCTGACGCTCGAATATGATCTGTCGCGCAACGCGACGCTCAAGTCGATCACCGCCTATCGCCAATTGCGCTGGAAGGTCGCGATGGACCTGGACGGGTCGCCGCTCAACTTTCTCAACACCAGCTTCCCGATGTTTCAGAAGCAGTTCAGCGAGGAATTGCAGCTCACCGGGAATGCGCTGGACGACCGCGTCAAATATGTGCTCGGCGCTTATTATTTTACCGAATCCGGCAATATGCGCGATTTCGTCACCTTTGCCGAAGGGCTGTTGCAGGTCGACGGGCCGAACAATCTGGCGACGCGGAATTTCGCTTTCTATGGCCAGGTCGATTACAAGGTGACCGAGCGGCTGGGCCTGACGCTGGGCGGGCGTTACACCCGCGAGAACAAGGAATTCGAAGGGTTCCAGTCCGATCTCAACGGGCTGAACTACAAATTGGCGCAAGCCTTCGGCAATCCCGATTGCGCGTCGCTCGATCCGATCAGCGATCGATGCCGGATCGATAACGGCTTCCCCAATCCCGGCCAGCCGCTGCGCTATTATATCGCCGGGGTGCAGAAGCAGACGTTCAGCAACTTCTCGCCCAAGGTCGGCCTGCAATATCATCCCGGCGACGATGTGATGATCTTCGCCAACTGGTCGCGCGGTTACAAGACCGGCGGCTGGACGACGCGGCTGTCCGCGCCCCTGCCCTATGCGCCGACCTTCGGGCCGGAAAAGGCCGAGACCTGGGAGGCCGGGGTCAAATCGACATTGCTGGCGCGGCGGCTGCAGATCAATGCCGCGTCGTTCCTGACCAATTACAAGGGCATCCAGCTCAACTTCCAGCAGGGGGTTTCGCCGGTGATCCAGAATGCCGGCGACGCGCGGATCAAAGGCTTCGAGCTGGAGATGACCGCGCTGGCCGCGCGCGGCCTCTCGCTGACCGGATCGGTGGGCTATACCGATGCTTATTACACCAATGTGCTGGCCGGCGCGGCGGTCGCGCCCTCGGCGCTGCAGGTCGGCGTATTCAAGGGCGCGACCTTGCCCAAGACGCCGAAATGGAAGCTCAATTTCGGCCCGCGGTACGAGGCGGAGCTGGGCGGCCACGGCACGATCGTGCTGCTCGGTGACGTGACCTATACCAGCGCGGTCAAAAACGACACCGAGGGGACCTACCTGCTGATGCGCCCCGCCAATGCGCTGATCAACGCGAGCGTCACCTACAAGGCACCGTCGGGCAATTGGGACGTGACGCTGGGCGGCACCAATCTGACCGACAAGAGGCTGATCGTCACCGGCCAGGCGCAGCTCGCCGGCGGCCCGATCTTCGGCACCTATAACCGCCCCGCCGAATGGTATGCGCGGCTTGGCGTGAAATTCTGATGCAGAAGGAAACACCCCCCATGAGCACGATGAAGGCACCCCCGTCCGGCGCATATAAGATCGTCGACATCCCGGAGCTTTACCCCGATCTGATCCGCGCGCGCGGGGTGGAGGGAAGCTATGTCGGCGCGTCCGAGGCGGAGAGCCCGTGGGTGCCGTTCGGCGACAATGCCGCGATCCGCCACCTCGCCTTCGACGTGCGCGACAACATCTACGTCAACATCCTGTGGATCAAGGGACCGGGGGTGATCGGCACCCACAAGCATCGCGGACGGGTGTGGGCGATCGGGCTCGAGGGGTCGTTCCGCTATCTCGAATATGGCTGGGTGTGCCGGCCGGGCGAGTTCATCACCGAAACGCCGGGGACGGCGCACACGTTGGTGACCGACGATCCCAATGGGATGAAGGCGCTGTTCCACATGCAGGGCGCCAATGAATTCTACGACGAGCACGGCAACCACATCGAGACGCTCGATGTGTGGTGGTTCATGAACCACTATGAGAGCCATTGCCGCGAACACGGGCTGCCGATCAACGAGCAGCTTTACCTGTAGCGTCAAAGTTCACGAAGTTCACACGAGTGAGCGGTTGTGGCGCGCCGCCGTCACGCGATCCGCGCCGAACCGTAGCGCGGATCGCCGACGACGCTCTCCAACAGGAAATTCTCAACGATATCACCGTAATAGCCGCAGCTGTCATCCTTTCGGAACCACAATAGCTGCCAGGTTTCGGTCGGATAAAGCAGAACGATCGCCTCGCGCATCGCCAGCGGGATCATCGCCTCGGTGAACATGCCGACCGCGACGCCACTCTCCAGCATCGAGACGAACACGTCGAAATAGGGCGGGCGCCCGACGATCTGCGCTGGCCGGATGCCGTGCCGTCCCAGCGCTTTCAGCTCGTCGCGCTCATAAGTGCCGCTGATCCGCGGCAAGGCGAAGGGCAGCGCCGCAACCTCGTCGGCGGTCAGCGGCAACGCCCGCCCCCCGGCCAGCCGACGGTGCCCGTATATGCCCCCGCGGACCAGCGCGACCGGCCGCAGGAAATCGGCGACCGGGGCGGGCTCGATCTGATGGACGAGCGCGAAGTCATATTTTGCGCGCGCCAAGGCCGCGTCCAGTTCCTTGCGCGGCAAATGAAGGTCGAACACCAGTTCAACCTCCGGGTGACGGGTAAGAAAGCCGCCGAGCTTGGGCCGAATGAAGTTTTCCGCCAGCCCCTGCCCGATCAACAATTGGAAGCGTGTCGATCCGGTCTTGACCGGATTCGCCCGCCGATGCGCCGCCAGCGCGGTGGTCGCTGCCTCGAAGCGCTGGAGATCTTGCAGGAAAGCTGCGCCCGTCGGGGTGATCAGCGGGCGCCGGCCCGGCTTGCGATCGAGCAGCGCGACCCCAAGTTGCTCTTCCAACGTCTTGAGTTGATTGCTGACCGATGCCTGAGAAATACCGAGATTCTCGGCGCTTATCCTGAAGCTTTTGGTTGCGCAGAGGCTCGAGAATACTTCGAGCTGGCGCAATGTGAATGGCAGATTCGCCATATGATCCTCCCGCCACAAAATCATAATCTACAATCAATGTCCTGTCATCACTTGGCGATGCATTGCTTGCCTGGGAAACAGTCGCGAAGCTCCCGCCCAGGCAATGCGAGGGGGAGGAAGCAATGCGGCAATCGATCGGGCGTGGGCGCAAGCCGCTGGCGGCGCTGTTGGGGAGCAGCGGCGCCGCGGCGCTGGCATCCTTGGCAACGCCGGCATCGGCGCAGGAAGCGCCGGCCACCGAGGCCCCTGCCGTGCAGGAAGTCGTCGTCACCGGATCGCGCATCCGCAGCGACGGCAGCAAATCGCCGACCCCGCTCACCGTGGTCAGCGCCGATCAGCTCGCGGCGATGGGGCCGAGCGGCCTCGTCGAAGGCGTCAGCCAATTGCCGCAATTCTTCGCCAGCCAGTCGGTCGCCGCGGTGCAGACCGCAGGGGTCGGCGGCAACGGCTGGTTCCTGCGCGGCGGCTATGGCAACCTCGACCTGCGCGGGCTCGGTATCAACCGCACGCTGACCTTGCTCAACGGCCATCGCGTCATCTCGTCGAGCGCGTTCGGGGGAGTCGACGTCAACGTCATCCCCAAGGCGATGGTAAACAACGTCGAGACGGTGACCGGCGGCGCCTCCGCCGCTTATGGCACCGACGCGGTCGCCGGGGTGGTGAATTTCAAGCTCAACCGCAATTTCACCGGGCTGCGCGCCGATGTGCAGCAAAGCATCACCTCGCGCGGCGACAACCGAGGACTGCAGGCGTCGGTGAGTTACGGCACCAAGTTAGGCGATCGCGGGCATATCCTGCTTTCGGGCGAATTTTCGATGCAGGACGGCGTGCACACGATGCGCGGGCGGGACTGGTACAAAGCCTATGGCGTGATCAACGGCAACGTCTATCCCGATGTCGTCTCGACCTCCACCTCGTTCAACGGCCTCATCTATGCGCCGGGTACGCGGCTCAACGCGATGCAATTCCTGCGCGACGGCAGCGGGATCACGCCGTTCGTTGCCAGCAGCGTCAGCGCCGGGACGATCGGCGGCCGGGGGCCCCTGGCCGGCAGCCAATCGATCACCAACGGCGGTAGCGGCGATTATATCGGGCGCGATCAGCTCACGATCTTTCCCGACGCCGATCGCAGCAGCATCTATGCCTATGCCGATTATGAGATCGCCGATCATGTGACGGTCTACGCGCAATATATCCGCGGACAGAACAAGACTTTCCGCTACAACGAGCCGACCGGCTCGCTGAGCGGCACGCCCAGTGTGGCGAGGATTTATTCGGGCAATGCGTTCCTGCCCGCGTCGGTGCAGCAAATCATGACGGCCGATGGAATCGAGTCGTTCGAGTTCCGCCGGATCGGCGGTGACAGCGATTTCGGCAGGCTGTCGACCCAACGCGACAACAGCGTGATGAATTCGTTCGCCGGCGGCCTCACCTGGGATATTTCCGGCGGGGCGCTGGATGGCTGGCAGGCCGATCTTTATTATCAATATGGCACCAACAAGCGGAAAGCCTATCAGAACGGGCTGCGGCTCGATCGTATCTTCGCCGCGCTCGATGCGGTGACCGATCCGGCAACCGGCCAGCCGGTCTGTCGCGTATCACTCTATGGCAACAGCTTTCCGGGATGCGTGCCGATCAACCTGTTCGGTCAGGGCAATGCATCGGCCGCGGCGATCGATTACGTCACCGGCTATGAGCCGGGGCAGCAGATCACCACCCCGATCTATTATGCCGATACCGGTTTCGCGCGCGGCGAGACGCTGAGCTACGTCTCCGGCACGGAAAAGGTGGGCATCACCGATCTGCGCCAGCATCAGTTCGAATTCTCGATGAATGGCACGCTGGTCGAAGGCTGGGCCGGACCGATCAAGGCCGCGTTCGGCGGATCGTGGCGGCGCGAGGCGATCCGGCAGGTCGTGCAGGACCCGGGCAACCCCGCCGCCAACCACGATACCTTCCGACCGGTGCAGTGCAGCGATCCGAAGGTTACGGCCAATCCGCCGCCTGGTCTGCGCAACGTGTCAAACGCCGATTGCGGCAATTCGGTTGCGCTGCAATATTCGAAAGTGTCCAATATCCGCGGCGCGATCAACGTCACCGAATTGTTCGGCGAGACTCAGGTGCCGCTGCTCAGCGAGGCGGGCCCGATCCGCTCGGCCAATCTGCATCTCGCCGGACGCTGGGCGAATTACACCGGGTCAGGCGGAATCTGGGCGTATAAGGCCGGGCTGGAAGCCGATATCGCCGATTTCCTGCGCTTGCGCGGCACCTGGTCGCGCGACGTGCGCGCCGCCAATCTGTCCGAGCGGTTCGACAAGACCGGCGGGATCACATCAATCGACGATCCGCGGACGCCAGGCGTCATCGAATCCATCTCTGTGACAAATTATTCGGGTGGCAACCCCAGGGTGAACCCGGAGAAGGCCGATACATGGACGGCGGGCGCGGTGATCCGCCCCGGCTTCGTCCCGGGCCTGTCACTCTCCGCCGATTATTATGACATCCGCGTCAAAGGGGCGATCGCCCGGCTTGGCTCGCAGGGCGTGTTTAACGGCTGCGTGATCGATGCTGCTCCCGAATTGTGCGCGCTGGTGAGTTTCGACACGGCCGGACAGCCGACGCTGATCGGCGATATTTTCATCAACGTTAACCAGAATCGCGTGCGCGGGCTGGACGTGGAGGCCAATTATACCCGCCCGATGAACCTGACCGGCGGCGAGGGTGAGGCAATCAATCTGCGACTCTTCGCCAATTGGCTGTTCGAAAATTCGCAAACCCTCAGTAACGGCACCTATATCGATCGCGCCGGGCAGACCGGTATCCAGCAATCAGATGGCTTTCCTTATGGCCTGCCGAAGTTCAAGCTGACCGGCAATGTCACTTATACGAGCGGCGGTTTCTCGTTCTTCACCCAGGCGCGCTACATCGGCTCGGGCACGCAGGAAAACGCCCGGCCAAGGGACGCTGCCTATAACAAGGTCGATTCAGCCTTCTACCTCGATCTCAGGCTCGCGCAGAAAGTGAAGTTCGGCACCGACAGCGAAGTGGAAATATTCGGCTCGGTCACCAACCTCACCGATCGTTCGCCACCGGTCACACCTTATTACAGCAACTTCTACACCCGGGCGATCCAGTTCAACTCGGTGTTGTTCGATCTGCTCGGCCGGCGCTTCACCGTCGGGATGAAGTTCGCGCTATGAACCAGACGGTAATGCCCAAAGCATTCTCACGTCGTCAGGCGATCGCCGGGGTGGCAGGTGCGGCGGCGCTGGCGGGGGCGCCGGCGGTCGCGCGGACCTTCAATGGCAAGGTCAGGCAGAAGCAGCCCAACATCCTGTTCATCATGGCCGATGACATGGGGTTCGCCGATCTCTCCTGCTACGGGCGGCAGGAATATCAGACCCCCGTCCTCGATCGGCTGGCGGCAGAAGGGGTGCGCTTCACCCACGCCTACGCCAATAGCGCGGTATGCACCGCGTCGCGCGTCGCGCTGATCACCGGGCGGTATCAATATCGCCTGCCGATCGGCTTGCAGGAGCCGCTCGGCCGGCAGGATATCGGCCTGCCGCCCGCGGTGCCGACGATCGCGTCGCTGCTGCGCGCGCGCGGCTATGCCACGTCGCTGATCGGCAAATGGCACATGGGCGCGCTGCCGAAATATGGCCCGCTCAAGAGCGGCTATGACGAATTCTGGGGGTTGCGCGGCGGCGGGATCGATTATTACCGCCACGCCTTTCAAGGCGCACACGATCTGTGGGACGGCACGACCGAGGTGGCGCAGGCCGGCTATATGACCGACCTGCTCGCCGATCGCACGCTCCTCGCGCTCGATCGGCGCAAGGCCGACGGCAAGCCGTTCTTCATCAGCCTGCACTTCACCGCGCCGCATTGGCCGTGGGAGGAGCCCGATGCCGCGGGCAAGGCCGAATCCGATCGGATCGCCGCCTCGCGCAACCCCGACGCCTATTTCCATTATGACGGCGGATCGATGGCGACCTATGCCGCGATGGTCGGGTCGCTCGACGCCAATATCGGGCGCATCCTCAATAGGCTGGCTGCACTCGGCATGGCCGAGGATACGATCGTCGTCTTCACCAGCGACAATGGCGGCGAGCGTTTCTCGCGCACCTGGCCGTTCACCGGCAAGAAGACCGAATTGCTCGAAGGAGGGCTGCGCATCCCCTCGATCGTGCGCTGGCCGGGCGTCACCGCGGCCGGACGGACATGCGCGGAGCAGACGATGCTGATGGACTGGCTGCCGACCTTCCTTGCCGCGGCCGGCGGCGCGCCCGATCCGCATTACCCCAGCGACGGCATCGACCTCAGGCCCGCGCTGGCCGGGCAAGCATTGCCCGAGCGCACGCTGTACTGGCGCTTCAAGAATCACGACCAGAAAGCGGTGCGCCGCGGGCGGATGAAATATCTGTCGATCGCCGGCAACGAATTCCTGTTCGACGTGGTCGCCGATCCGCTCGAACGCGCCAATCTCAAGGATCGCGATCCGCAGACCTTCGCCGCGCTCAAGGCCGCATTCGCGCAATGGAATGTGCAGATGCTCAACGATCCCAATGCGCCAAGCTATGGCTTCAGCGGCAAGGAACTGGCCGATCATTTCGGGATCGACAATTGACGCGGCATGCTGCGCAATCGTTTCGTCATGCAGCGGATGGGCTCTGACGGATGGTTCCGCCTTTCCAGCCGTCATGCCGGGCTCTCACCCGGCATCGAGAGCAACAGGCGGCGGTCCTTGCGACTCTGGATGCCTGGCCGAGCGCGGCATGAGGGCTGGAAAAAACGGGAATCCCGCGTCCGGGTCTATCCACTAGCGCATCGGAGAACGTGTCCTTGACCACCGCATCGCCCCCCTCGCCCGCCCCGTCGAATGCCTATCAGATCCTGCTGGTCGGGCTGCTCAGCCTCAATTTCGGCATCGTCTTCTTCGATCGCAACGCGCTCAATTTCCTGATGCCGTTCGTGAAGCCCGAATTCGGGCTGAGCAACGAACAGGTCGGGCTGATCCAGAGCGGGCTTTCGCTGACCTGGGCGCTCGCCGCCTTCGGCATCGGCCGGCTCTCCGACGCGATCCGCAACCGCAAATTGCTGCTGGTGCTGTCGACGCTGACCTTTTCGGTCTGCTCGTTCCTCACCGGGCTGGCGCAGGGCTTCGCGTTGCTGCTCGGCGCGCGGCTGCTGATGGGGGCGGCCGAGGGCGGGGTGATGCCGATCAGCCATGCGATGGTCGCCGAAGGGGTCTCGCCCGAGCGGCGCGGCATCGCGCAGGGCATCGCGCAGAACCTGGGATCGAACCTGCTCGGCTCGTTCGTCGCGCCGGTGCTGCTCGTCTCCTTCGCCGCGGCTTATGGGTGGCGCGAGGCGTTCTATCTCGCCGGGGTGCCGGGGCTGATCAGCGCGGGGTTGATCTGGCTGCTGATCCGCGAACCCGAAATGGCGCAGCGGCCGGTGCGGGAGCCGGCGGCGGGCGGCGCGGGGCTGGGGCTGCTCGCCAATCGCAACGTGCTGATCTGCGCGCTGATGTCGGTCCTGCTCGTCTCCTATGTCGTGGTCTGCTGGGTGTTCATGCCGCTCTATCTCACCGAGACGCGCGGCTATGCGCCGAAGGTGATGCAATGGCTGATGGGCACGCTGGGGCTCTCCGCGGCGCTCGGCAGCTTCCTCGTCTCGGGGCTGTCGGACCGGATCGGGCGGCGCCCGGTGATGATCGCGACCCCGCTGATCGGCGCCTTGCTGCCGCTCAGCGCGATGTTCCTGTTCGGGCCGACCTGGCTGCTCGCCGCCGCCTTCTTCATCGGCTGGGGGCTCAACGGCATCCTCCCGCTGGTGATGGCGACGGTGCCGTCGGAAAGCGTCAAGCCGCTCCACATCGCCACCGCGCTCGGGCTGTGCATGGGGGCGGGCGAATTGATCGGCGGCGTGCTCACCCCCTGGGCGGCGGGGCGCGCGGCGGATGCGACAAATCTGGCGGCGCCGCTGTGGATCATGCTGGGGCTGGCGATCGCCGCCGCTTTCTGCGCCGCCTGGCTCAAGGAGACCGCGCCGGCGCTTCGCGATCGTCCGGGTCGGCTTCGCCCCAGTGCAAGACGGGACGGACAAGGCGAGCCATCGTCGAGCGGCTGAGAGGAGCTTGATATGTCTTCAGTCATGACGGCGCCGCCGTCCGACCGCGCCGAGATCGTCGATGTCGGTTTCCCGTTCAAATCCCTGGTCGACCGGCTCAGCCCCGGCGGGCGCTATATCGATGCCCAGAGCGACGTCGACAGCCCGTGGGTGCCGTTCGGCGACAAGGCCGCGATCAAGCATCTCGCGTTCGACGTGCGTCAGGGCATCTTCTCGAACATCCTGTGGGTGAAGGAGCCGGGGGTCGTCGGCACCCACCTTCATCGCGGGACGATCGTGATGGTCTGCCTCGAGGGCAGCGTGCGCTATCTCGAATATGATTGGGTCGCCTCGCCGGGCGGGCTGATCCTCGAGGTGCCGGGCGAAAGCCATACGCTCGTCACCGAGCATCCCGAGGGGGTGAAATTGTTCGGCTGGATGCAGGGGCCGATCGAATTCTACGACGCCGACGGCAAGTTCGTCGATACGACCGACGTCTGGTGGTTCATCAACCATTATGAGAGCCATTGCCGCGCGCACGGCATCGCGATCAATCCGAAGCTCTATCTGTGAGCACGCTCGACCAGTTCGCCATCGCCGGTCGATCGGCACTGGTGACGGGGGCGGCATCGGGGATCGGTCTCGCCTATGCCGAGACGATGGCCGAGGCCGGCGCCGGCGTGACGCTGACCGATATCGACGCCGAAGGCGCGGCGCGCGAGGCAGCGCGGCTGCGCGACGCCGGATATGATGCGCGCGCGCAAGGGTGCGACGTCACCGATCTCGATCAGGTCGCGCGCGCGTTCGATGCGCATGTCGCGGCGTACGGCGGGTGCGACATCGCCTTCGCCAACGCCGGGCTCGATCCTGGCCACGGCTTCTGGACCCCCGACGGCAAGCGCGACCCCGAAGGGCAGATCGACGTCTACGATCCGGCGCGCTGGCACCGCTCGATCGCGGTCAATCTGACCGGCGTGTTCCACACCGTGCGCGAGGCAGCCCGTGTGATGAAGCGCAACGAACGCGCGACCGGGCGCCGCGGCGGATCGATCGTCATCACCTCGTCCAACGCCGCCGAGGTCAATGAGGCGATCGTCGGCGTGCCCTATATGCCGGCCAAGGCGGGGGTGAAGCATTTCATGCGCCATATGGCCTATGAGCTCGCGGCGTTCGGCATCCGGGTCAACGCGATCGCGCCGGGGCCGTTCGTCACCAATATCGGCGGCGGCTGGGTCAAGAACAATCCGGCGGCCCGCGCCGCGTGGGACGAGCTGGTGCCGGTCGGCCGGATCGCCGACCCCGATCAGATCAAGCCGCTCGCGCTGCTGCTGGCGAGCGACGCCGGCAGCTATATGACGGGAAGCCACGTGATGATCGACGGCGGGATGCAGCTCGGCCCGGTCAAGCCGCTGTCGTGATGCGCGCGGCGGTCATGCAGCAACTCGGGCAGCCGCTGCGCATCGAGCGGCTGCCCGATCCCACCCCCGGCCCGGGCGAGCTTGTGGTGCGGGTCGGGCGCTGCGGCATCTGCGGCTCCGATCTGCACATGACCGAGGACCCCGCCTATGGCAAAGGCCCCGGCACCGTGCTCGGCCACGAATTCGCGGGCGAGGTCGTCGCGCTGGGACGCGGGACGGACGGGATAGGGTTGGGCGATCTCGTCTCGGTCATCCCGCTCGCCAGTTGCGGACAATGCGCCGCGTGCCTTGCCGGCGAACCCGCGTGGTGCGCAGGCTTTGGGCTGCAGGGCGGCGGCTATGCCGAATATGCCGTCACCCGCCCCAATCAATGCGTGCGCCTGCCCAAAACCGCCAGCCTTTCCGACGGCGCGATTATCGAGCCGCTCGCGGTGGCGCTGCACGGGGTCAATATGAGCGGGCTCCAACCCGGCGATCGCGTGCTGATCCTCGGCGCGGGGCCGATCGGGCTGGCGGTCGCCTTCTGGGCGCGGCGGCGCGGGGCGAGCGCGGTGGTGCTGCAGGATATCGCCACGCACCAGCGCGAGCGCGCGCTGGCGATGGGAGCAACCGATTTCGTCGCCGATCGCGACGATCCGGTCGGCGCGGCTGCGCGAGCGCTGGGCGCGGCGGATATCGTGTTCGAATGCGTCGGGAGGCCGGGGCTGATCGCGCAGGCGGTGCGCCAGGTGCGCAACCGCGGCACGATCCTGCTGCTCGGATTATGCACCCAGCCGGATACGTTCAACAGCTTCGCGATGCTGTCGAAAGAGGTGCGGCTGATCACCTCGGCTTTTTTCACCCGGCAGGAATATGAGGCCGCGCTCGATGCGCTCGACGCCGGCGCCGTCGAGCCGCGGTTGCTCGTCACCGGTACGATCGCGCTGGAGGATACCCCTGCCCGCTTCGAGGCGCTGCGCCACCGGACGGACGATTGCAAAGTGCTGATCGCGCCATAGCATTTCCCGAGCGGCGGCGGCTCAGCGGATCGTGATCGGCAGATCGCGCTTCCCCGAGGCGACATTCCCGGCGTGATCGGCGGCATAGATGCGGATCGTATAATCCCCCGGCGCGAGATCCGCCGGGCTCCACCCGCCCTCCTCCGCGCGGCCGTGGCGCACGATATTGGTGACGACGTAGAGGAAGCGCGTCCGCTGGTCGCTGTGGACCGTATCCCCGCTCGCCGGGGCATAAGCGATCCGCGCCGCGTCGGCGGCATTCGGCATGCGATCGAACTCGATCATGACGCGCGGTTGTTCGAAGCCGGGGACCGGCGTCCCGTCGGATTTCAGGATCTGGAACCCGGCCTTGTACAGGCCGAGCCGGCGGCGCGCGGCATTGTCGTCCACCTGATCCCACGCCTCGACGACGATGCTGACATCCCCGCCCGCCGCCGGCACCACGAGCCGCCCCTTGTCCGATGCGGTCAGCCGCTGCCCCTTGCCGTCGAGGACATGCACGTCATCGATATGCGGCGCGACATGATCACCGAACCCGGGAAAGCGCAGCAGCAACGCATTGACCTTGGCGCGCGGCGGCCCGAGTTCGAGGTGGACATGCGCCATGCGGTTGATCGTGCCGAGCGGATCGCCGACGCGGAAGCGCGTGCCGCGCTTGATCCGCACGCGGGCGGCCCGCCCCTGCGCATCGCGCGTGACGCGGAAGCGCGCCGGATCGAGCGACGCGCCCGCCTCGGTGCGGCCGACGCGCATGTGGATATAGGTCATATCGTCGATGCGCAGCCCCTCGCTCAGCCCGTCGAAGCCCCAATTGGGGATCGGATCGCGCACCGTCTCGTCCGCCGACGCGACCGCGGTCGTTCCCGGCGGGGAGCTGATATCGAGCCCGGCGTGGAGGTGATCGCGGCTCTCGCCTTCGTAATTGCCGCGCACCTCGCCGAGATCGCCGACCACTTCGTGCCAGCCGAGCTGCGGGCGGAACGGCCAAGGGACCAGCGACGCGCGGACCAGCGCGGGCGGCGCGGGTTGCGGAAGGGGAGCCGATGCGGCGCCGGCGCGACGCGGGGCGAGCTTGCGAATCGCATAGGCCGAGGCATCGGCGACATAGAGCGCGCCCGCGCGATCGATCGCCAGCCCGGCGGGGCCGATCAGCGGCAACGCGGCATTGCCCTCGACCGGCGATCCCGGCCCGGCGAGCACCTCCAGCGCACCCGAGGGGGAGAGCTGGACGATGCGTCCGCGCTGGAAGGCGGCGATATAGACGAACCCGTCGTGGGTCGGCACCACCCCGACCGCGCCCCTGAGCAACCCGGTGCCGTCCTTGGGGTCGGTGCGCGCGAGCGTCGAGACCTGGCCGTCCGGCAAAACCTTGCGCAGCGCGTCGTTGCCGGTATCCGCGACGAGCAACGCGCCGCCGCGATCGAGCGCGACGCCGGTCGGCGTGTCGAACGCCGCCGCTGCGCCCTGCCCGTCGGCAAAACCCGGCATGTCCTGCCCCGCCAATGTCCGCACCTGGCCGTCGGCGCCGATCGCGCGGATGCGATCGTTATAGGTGTCGGCGACATAGACATTGCCCTTGTCGTCCACCGCGACGCCGATCGGCCCGTCGAACCGCGCCTGCGCCGCCGCGCCGTCGCGATAGCCCGCCGTCCCGTCACCCGCGAGCGTCGTGACCGTGCCGTCCGCGCCGATCCGGCGGATACGATTGGCACCGGTCTCCGCGACGAAGACATTCCCCGCGCGATCGAGCGCGATCCCCGACGGGGTATCGAACGATCCGGGCAAAGTCGTCACATTGCCGTCGGGGTCGATCTTGCGGACGCGCCCGGCATCGGCGACGTAAAGCGCCCCGTGCGCATCGATCGCCACCGCGAACGGATCGCCGAAGCGCGCCTGCGCCGCCGCGCCGTCGGTATGACCCCGCACCCCGTCGCCCGCCACATTGGTCAGCGCCGCGGGCCAGCCGAACCGCGTCGGCGCGGGCGACAGCACGCCCGGCCGCGACAGCAACCAGATCCCGCCCCCCACCACGGCGAGAAGGAGGAGGGCCATCGCCACGGCGACCTTGCGGGGTAATTTACTCAACATCAGGCGCGCGCCTTTGCCGCAATCCGCGCGGCAAGCTCAACAGCGGATTACCGAAAAATCGCGTGCCTCTCCTGAAAGGGGTGCGGTGCGGGCGCCGGCCCGCACCGCACATCGGTCATTATGCGGCGGTGCCGTCGAGGAAGCCGACCACTTCGGCGATGCGCCCGGCTTCGTCCAGCCGCACCACATCGGTCCCGGCCGCGACCGCCGGTCCGTCGGCCGCCAGCGTCCAGGAGAAGCGCACGTAATTGCCGTAGCCGTCGGGCGTCCCCGCGAGCGTGAAGGCATGTCCGGGGAATTGCGCCCGCGCCGCCGCGATCATCGCCGCAATCCCTTCGCGCCCGTCGCCCTTCATCAACGGATCGACATAACGCGCATCGTTCGACCAGCCGGCGAACAGCCGGTCGGCCCGCGCAGCATCGTCGGCCTCGTTCCACACCGCCAGATAGTTGTGGGCAATGGTATTGGGGTCGGTCATCTTTCGTCTCCGTTGTTGGTCCGGAGAAAATGACGCCGCCGCATGGCCAAAGCGATTACCTGCCAGGTAATGGCACGCACGCAGCTGGGGTTTAGGATCGGTTTATGGCTACACAAACCAACGGCGTCGGCGATCTCCTGCGCGACTGGCGCGCGCGGCGCCGGCTGAGCCAGCTCGATCTGGCGGGCGAGGCCGATGTGTCGACGCGGCATCTGAGCTTCGTCGAGAGCGGGCGCGCCGCGCCGAGCCGCGACCTGCTGCTGCGCCTCGCCGAACCGCTGGCGCTGCCGCTGCGCGAGCGCAACCGGCTGCTCCTCGCCGCCGGCTTCGCGCCGCTCCACCCGGAGCGATCGATCGACGAACCCGATATGGCCGCCGCAAAGGAGGTGATCGGCGCGGTGCTCCGCGGCCACGGGCCCTTTCCAGCGCTTGCGGTCGACCGGCATTGGAATCTCGTCGCCGCGAACGATGCGGCCGGGGCGTTGCTGGCGGGGGTCGATCCGGCGCTGCTCGCGCCGCCGACCAACGTGTTGCGCGCCAGCCTGCATCCCGACGGCCTCGCGCCGCGGATCGTCAACCTCGCCGAATGGCGGCATCACCTGCTCGCACGGCTGCGCGACGATGCCGAACGGTCCGGCGATCCGATATTGTTCGCGCTGCATCAGGAGTTGCGCGCGCTGCCTGCGCCGGCAAGCGAAAGGCCGCACGGCCCGACCGCACGGATCGCGGTGCCGCTGGTCATCCGCGATCCGGCCAGCGACATGCCATTGTCGTTCCTCTCGACGACGACGGTGTTCGGCACCGCGGTCGACGTGACGTTGGCCGAGCTGACGCTCGAATGTTTTTACCCCGCCAATGAGGAGACGCGGCGCGCGCTGCAGCGCTGAGCCGCGGTTCTCAGCCCCCGGCAGCGTCGAGACGCCGGCGAATGTCGCGGTAAGCCGCCGCGACCAGCCGGTCGAGCGCGGCTTCGTCGGGCATCCGCCCCACCCGCAGCTTCACGTGGCGCATGCGCTTGCCCGCGCCCTCCAGAAGGCCGGCCGGATCGTCGAGGAAGGCGCCGAAGAAGAAGCCGATATTGGCATGTTCGGCATAAGCGTCGACATAAGCGAAAGCCGCATCCCCGGCGCAGGCCGTCGGGCGCGCGTCGTGGATCAGCTCGCGCACGTCGGGGCCGCACGCGCGCAGTCGCTCGAACCACGGCTCGGCCAGCCCGCGCAGCGCATCACCGCCGGCGAACCACGCCTCGACCGCGGGGTCGCGGCGACCCGCCGTCGGAAAGCGGAACAGGGCGTCCATCGCGCCGGTCTATCGGTGAGACGACCCGCGCGCAATCAGCGGTAGCGCACCGGTCAGCCGCGCCGTTTCAGCCGCACCAGCGTCTCGTCCAGCGCGGAAAGAAAGCGTGATCGGTCGGTCTTGGAAAAAGGCGGCGGCCCGCCGATCACATCCCCGCCCGCCCGCAGATCGGCCATGATCGCGCGCGTCGCGATCGCCCCGCCGATCGATGCGGTGGTGAACGGGCGGCCGTTTGGCGCGAGCACCGCCGCGCCATTCTTCAGGCAACGATCGGCGAGGAGGATATCGGCGGTGACGACCACGGTCTGCGCATCGGCGCGCTCGGCGATCCAGTCGTCGGCGGCGTCGAACCCGCTCCCGACCAGCTCGCGCGCGATCAGCGGGTGGGCCGGCACCCGGATCGGGCTGTTGCTGACGATCGTGACCGGCACCGCGTGGCGGAAGGCGACCTTGTACACCTCCTCCTTGACCGGGCAGGCATCGGCATCGACCAATATCATCAGCGGCATCGGCGCGTCCTATCGCGCTCGCGCGGCGGAGGCCAGTTGCGCCGATCAGGACAGCAATATTGTCCGGCATCGCCGCTCCCCCTATCGCGAGCGGATGAGCTACGCCTTTCTCGCGATCGCGATCATCTCCGAAGTGATCGGCACCTCGTTCCTCAAACAATCCGAGGGGTTCACCCGCCCGTTGCCGACGCTGATCATGGGAATCTGTTATGTCGTAGCCTTCTATTTCCTGTCGCTGACGCTTCGCCACATCCCGACTGGGGTCGCCTATGCGATCTGGTCGGGCGTCGGGATCGTGCTGATCGCGGCGATCGCCTGGATCGTTCAGGGGCAGAAGCTCGATGCCGCGGCGCTCATCGGGATGGGGCTGATCATCGCCGGGGTTGTCGTGATGAACCTGTTTTCCGCCACCGCCGGCCATTGATCGCCCGTCGCCGACCGGCGAGCATTGCCTCCGCAGGGCGATCGCGTTTACCCCCGCGCGGTTACCAATCCCCGGGGGAATATTCCAATGGATCGCCGTTCGTTTCTTGGCCACGCCAGTATCGCCGCCGTCGCCGCGAGCCTGCCCGCCGGCGCTTATGCCGCGACAAGCGCCGCCACCGCCGGCAGCAACGATGCGAAGCTCCACGCGCTGCTCGACCGGATTTTCGCCGACCGGCTGGTCAGCAATCCCGAAGGCGCGACGCGGCTGGGGCTCGATACCGGCAAGAACGCCGCGCTGAAATCGCGGCTCGAAGGACGCGGCGCGATCGATGCCGCGCGCGATCTCGCCCGCGCCAAGAGCGAGTTCGCCGCGATCCGCGCGATCGACCCGGCGACGCTCGGCGAGGATGCGCGGCTCGATTACGACGTCGTCGCCTGGCAGCTCGAACGCAGCATCGCCGGGCAGGAGCGGTTCCACTACGGCTCGAACGGCGGGCGCTTCTCGCCCTATCTGCTGAGCCAGCTGACCGGCGCCTATCAGGACATCCCCGATTTCCTCGATACCCAGCATCGCGTGAAGGACGCCGCCGATGCGGACGCCTATCTCGCGCGGCTCGGCGCCTTTGCGACGGTGCTCGATCAGGAGACCGAGCAGCAGCGGATCGACGCCGGCAAGGGCGTGTTCGCGCCGGACTATATCCTCGATACCACGCTCAAGCAGTTCGCCGCGCTGCGCGACAAGCCGGCGGCCGAAACCGGGCTCGTCACCGGCTTTGCCGAGAAACTGAACAAGGCCGGGCTGCCCGTCGAACGCGCGACGCAGGCCGCGGCGCTGGTGGCGGACAGGGTGTTCCCCGCGCTCGATCGCCAGCGCGCCCTGGTCAAGGAATTGCGCGGCAAGGCGGCGCATGACGCCGGGGTGTGGCGCCTGCCCGACGGCGACGCTTATTACGCCGCCGCCGCCGAAGCCGCGACCACCGCCCGGCTGACGGGGGACGAGATCCACACGCTCGGGCTGGAGCAGGTCGCCGAGATCAGCGCGCGGATCGACGCGATCCTCAAAACGCAGGGCATGTCGCAGGGGACGGTCGGCGCACGGCTGGTCGCGCTCAACGAGCGGCCCGATCAGGTCTTCCCCAATACCGACGAAGGCCGCGCCGCGCTGCTCGACCAGCTCAACCGGCAGATCCGCCGGATGGAGCCGCGGCTTCCCGAGCAATTCGCCACCCTGCCCAAGGCCCCCGTGGAGGTGCGCCGCGTGCCCCCGGCGATCCAGGCCGGCGCGCCGGGCGGCTATTATCAGAACGCCTCGCTCGACGGCTCCCGCCCCGGCATCTATTATATCAACCTGCGCGACACGTTCGATCGGCCGAAGTTCGGCCTCGCCACGCTGACGCATCACGAGGCGATCCCGGGCCACCATTTGCAGGTGATGCTGGCGCTCGAATCGAAGGATATTCCGCTGATCCGCCGGCGCGGCTTCTTCAGCGGCTATTCCGAAGGCTGGGCGCTCTATTCGGAGCAGCTCGCCGACGAAATGGGAATGTTCGAGGGCGATCCGCTGGGGCAGGTCGGCTATCTCCAGTCGCTGCTGTTCCGCGCGACCCGGCTGGTGGTCGATTCCGGCATGCATGCGAAGCGCTGGAGCCGCGAGAAGGCGACGGATTACCTCATCGCCACCACCGGCATCGCGCGCGGCCGCAGCCAGGGCGAGATCGACCGCTATACCGTCTGGCCGGGGCAGGCGTGCAGCTACAAGATCGGTCACACCGTCTGGACCAAATTGCGCGATGAGGCACGCGCCAAGGCGGGCGCGAACTGGGACCCGCGCGCTTTCCACTCGGTGCTGCTCAAGGGCGCGATGCCGCTCACCGTGCTCGAGCGACTGGTCCGCGCGCGCATCGCCTGACGCCGATCAGGGCGGGGGGAGGTTTCGCCCCTCCCCCGGCGTTTCACGGCGCGACGTCGCCCGCCTTCGCCGCAATCGGCCGCGCGTAATCGACCAGCGTCATCAGCAGCTTGCCCGGCTCCTCGCTGGTGATGTGGTGCCCCGAGCGCTCGAACCATACGAGCCGCTTCGACGGCGCGTTCACCTTCGCATACCATTCAGCGGCAACGTCGCTCGATACGTTGATATCGTGCCGCCCGAGCAGCAGGATCAGCGGCACCTTGAGCGTCCGGATCGTCGACAGATCGGTCGTCAGGATCTTCGGCAACAGCGCCTGCGTCACCGGCGGCTGGCCCTTGAAGGCGTTGCGGACATCCTCGTCGCTGTATTCGGGGGCGAGCTTGAACGCCGCCATCTCGAAATCGCCGCCGGTCCGCCGCCACGCCGCGCCGCCATAATGGCCGAGCCATTTGCGCTGGATCAGCAACGCATCGACCGGCAGCGGCGCATCGCCCTGCGCGTAGGGCGCGATCGATTCGAGTTCGCGGATCGCCTCAACATTATTGTCGGCCTTGGCCTGCGCCAGGGTCCACGCCCAGCCGCGCTGTTCGCTTTCGCGCCCGTTGGTCATCTGGCCCATCCCGATATAGGCATAGAGCCATTCGGGGTGCGCCGCGGCGAGCTTGAGCCCGAGCATGCTGCCCCAGCTATGCCCGAGAACGAACACCTTGCGCTTGCCGAACCGCTTGCGCGCCCATTGCACCAGCTCCTCTGCGTCCTGCTGATAGCGTTCGGGGGTGAGCAAGGCGGGGTCGTTCGCGCCGCTGGCGGTATAGGTCTTGCCCGCATTGCGCTGATCCCACTGGACCACGGTGAAATATTCGTCCCACCCGCGATCCCACCACCAATCGAGTGGCATTTCGACGAAGCCGGGGCCGCCGTGGAAATAGATGATCACCGGGTTGCGCAGATCCTGGCTGCGGATCGACACGACCTGCTTGATCCCGCCGATCGGGATCGTCTCGATCGCCTGCAGCCCATTGGGGCTGACGATCTGGCGCAACCCGGCGATGATCTTCACCGCCTCGGCGCGATTATGCGGCCCCACACTATCCTGCGCCGCAACCGGCACCGCCAAAGATGCCATCGCCAGAAAAGCCGCAAACCCCTTCATCTTTCACCTTTCTCGTTGGATCGCCGATATCTAGCGACGACCGCCGGCCCCGGCCATGCGCCGTCGCGCAAAATCGGTTATCGCCGCGGCATGGCGAAGAAGAAGCGCTATCTCACGGCCACGCTGCCCGACGGCTATGTCAAGACGATCGGCCCGACCGCGGCCGATTTCACGCATTATTGGCGGATCGTCGCCGAGCTGGCCAACGGGCGCACCGAGGTCTTCTGGGGGCACACCAAGTCGCTCCGCGAGGCGACCGCGAAGAAAGCGGCCACCGCCGATGCCGCCCGGCAGCGCGGCTGGTCGCGCTATGCGTTCGAGATCGTCGAACTGACCGAGACGCCCGCCTAGCCTTCGCCGGGGTGGTACGCGCTTCCTTGTGTCGCCGCGAAGGCGGGAGCCCAGGAAAGCTCGGCATGATCCCGATTACCGTTAGCGCCCGTCGGCGTGTTTCGTCTGCAGCGCGACCAGCGCGTCGACGATCGCCGGCGCCTGATCGGCGGGGACCGGCGCGCCATAAGCGTCGCGCATCTTGTCGACGATCGCCTGCCATTGCGCCTTCGACAGCTGCGGCTGATACAGGATCATGCTCGTCGAGTGACAGGCGAGGCAATGCGCGTTGAGCGGGGCGACCGCCGCGCCCTCGCCGAAGGTCTGATCGTCCTCGGGCAGCGCGATGCTCGTCGAGCGGAGCGCGGCGAACTTGGCCTGTTGCCCGTTGTCGGATGCCGGCTCGCGGACCGCGCCGGAACAGGCGGCGAGCGCGCCGATCGCGAGCGCCGCCAGGGCAATGCGTGCGCCCCTCATACCAGCCGCACCGTGCAGGCTTCGACGCAATTTCGCATATAGCCACCCGGATTCCAGTTGGGCGCCATCGGCTGCGCCTCCCCCTTTTCGTTCGTGCAGCGCGACATGATCGTCATCGTGCCATGCGCGAGAACGGGAATGACCGCGCTGAAGCGGCGGAAGCTGTACCGCCCCTCGTCGGGGCCGAGCCGCGACGCGATCCAGCTCTTGCCGCCGTCGATCGAGATATCGACGCTCCTGATCCCTTGGTCGCCGCCGAGCGCGATCCCGTTGACCCCGATGCGCGGGCGATATGGCGGGGTGGCGCCATCCTTGAGGTTGGTGATCCACGATCGCGGCGGCATGATGCTGATCGGCGCTTTGGGGAATTCCTTGGTGCCGGGCACGACGTTCGCATGCGGCGTGGTGGGGACCTGATAGGCCTTGGCCATCCAGTAATTGTCGTCGGGGCCGTTCAGCACCTCGATGCTGTCGAGCGACTTGACCCAATAGGTCGAAAACCAGCCGGGGACGATCAGCCGCAGCGGGAAGCCATTGAGCATCGGCAATTGCTCGCCGTTCATCGCGAAGGCGACCATCACCTCGCCGTCCATCGCATGATTCACGGCGAGCGATTTCTTGAACGGATCGACCGCGGTCAGCGGCTTGTCGAGCCCGCCGAAGCGCACACGGGTCGCCGCCGGATCGATCCCGGCAAGCTCGAGCAGGTGGCTGAGCGCCACGCCTTCCCACCGCGCATTGCCCATCGCGCCATGCGACCATTGCGCGCCGGGAACCCGCGGATCGAACAGGGCGCGGCTATTGCCCGAACATTGATTGACCGCGGCATAGGAAATCCGCGGCATCTTGAGGAGTTCGTCGAGGCGCAGCGCGAGCGGACGTTTGACCGCGCCGCCGATCGTCAGCCGGAAACCCGCGACATCGACCTCCAGCGGGATATCCGCCCAATGCCAGCGCACGAAGAAGCGATCATTGGGGGTGAAGACGTTGTCGTTGAAAACCTCCATCGGGGTTTCCAGCAGCGGGGGGCGGTTGCGCTGGACGATCATCGCGCCTTTTTGCGGAAAGGACCCGCTTACCGGGCGGCCGACCAGCCCCGCATCGGGCGCCGGGCGCGAGAAACCGCCCGCCGCGCGCGCGATCGCCCCGCCGGCCAGCGCCGCCGCGCCTGACGCCAACAGCCTGCGCCGGGCCAGAAGGTTAGCCAAGGTCGCGTCGAATCGATCCATATTCCCCTGTCCCATCTCCGGCATTGCCGGCGGCGCGCCGATCGGCAGCGGCATAACATATTCCGCGGCCGTCGCGCAGCGCATGTAAAGATCTGTGATTTCGATGCACGACTGTCATGATGTGATGCGATCTAATCGGCGCTGCCGATCGTTCCTATTCTCGCGCCTTCGAAATCACGGAGAAAACGGATGGACCTTCAACTGACCGGCAAGACCGCATTGGTGACCGGATCGACCGCCGGGATCGGCCTCGCGATCGCCGAGCGCCTCGCCGCCGAAGGCGTGACGGTGACGATCTGCGGCCGCAACCAGGCCAAGCTCGACGAGGCGGCGGCGCGGATCGCCGCGGTCGGCAAGGTCGAGGCGGTGCTCGCCGATCCCGCCACCGCCGAGGGCGCGAACACGCTGATCGCGGCGGTGCCCGACACCGATATCCTGATCAACAACCTCGGCATCTACGAAGCCAAGCCATTCACCGAGATCACCGACGCCGACTGGCATCATCTGTTCGAGGTGAACGTGGTGAGCGGCGCGCGGCTGGCGCGGCATTATTTCCCGCGGATGCTGGCGCGCGACTGGGGCCGCATCCTGTTCGTCGCGAGCGAGAGCGGCCTCGTCGTGCCGAGCGAGATGATCCATTACGGCATGACCAAGACCGCGCAGCTCGCGATCGCGCGCGGGCTGGCCGAGCAGACCCGCGGGACCGGGGTGACGGTCAATTCGGTGATGCCCGGGCCGACGCGATCGGAGGGGATCGTCGAATTCATCCGGTCGGTGGTCGACAACAAGGATGCGCCCGAGGCCGAGCGCGAGGCCGAGTTCTTCAGGACGATGCGCCCGCTGTCGCTGATCCGGCGGCTGATCGAGGCGGACGAGATCGCGGCACAGGTGGCGCTGCTCGCCAGCCCGCTCGGCGCGATCACCAACGGCGCGGCGATCCGCGTCGAGGGCGGGATCATCCCGACGATCGCCTGAGGTCGACCCGACGAGGGGGGCAACGACACGTCGCTCCCCTCGTGCTCCCGCTCAGGTTCGCTCGTCGATCACCACCCGCCAGCCCGCGGCATCGCGCCGCCAGATGCGCACATAGGTCAAATCCTTGCCGCCCGCGCTCGTCACCTTGCCGTAAGTCACCCCCAGATCCCCGGTTCGCGCCGTCCGCATCCCGAGCCGGGCAATCGCCGTCGCCGGCGCATCCGCCGCCAGCGCGGCCTTCGCCTCGGCCCAGGGGAGCGGCGCGCGGCGCGGACGCAGCAACCGCGCATCGGCGGCAAGCATCGCGAATTGCGTATCGCCCTCGCCCTTCAGCACCGCATTGTTGAGCCGGTCGTCGGCCTGCGCCGGATCGCTGCCGGCTGTGCGCTTCCCCGCCGCCAGCCGCTCGACCGTTTGCGGCAACGGCGCCGCCAGGTCGCCCGGCGCGGGCGGCAGGCCGTGATCGAGGAACCAATGCCATTGCCCCGCCGGATCGCGAATCCACACCGTCAGGAACTGGCCGTGCGACGCCTTGCCCGCCGCCGCGAGGCGATACGGCCCGGTGGTCACGCCGAAATCCACCGATTGCGCGATCAGCGCGGTCGCCGGCTGCCATTCCAGCACGACCCCCGGATCGTTCTTGTCGGCGCTCAGCGCCGGGCGCGCGGGCACCGGCGCGGGGCGCAGCAGGATGCCGTCCGCCGCGACATGCGCGAGGAACGCCGCGCCGATCCCCAGCCGCCGCGCATCCGCCGCAAACCGCCGCTCGGCCGCGACGAGGCCGGAAAAGGCGTCGACGCGCACCCTCGCGACGCCGATCCCGGCGACGCCGAGCGACAGCAGCGCGAGCAACGCACCGGGCAGACGCAACCGCCGACGGAGGATCGGGTTCATCTCCTTCGGCTCAGCGGGTGATACTGTCGTAGAAGGCGTCGATATCCTGCCGCAGCCGCGCCGCCGACCCGGGCTCGATGTAGATCATGTGCCCCGAGGGATAATATTTATAGGTGATATTGGCCTTGAGGGCGGGATCGAGCTCCATATGCTCAAGATCGTAATCGGCGCCCGCGAAGGGCGTCGCGATATCGTAATAGCCGTTGAGCGACAGCAATTTCATCTTCGGATTCTGCCGCATCGCCTGGCTGAGATCGACCGAGGTGTTGGCGGCGAACTGGCGGCCGTTGCCCGGCGCGCGATGTTTCCAATCCCAGGCCGGTCCGATACTCGAATAGAAATTCGGGCGATAGGAAAGCTTGGTCTGATAACCGAGATCGTTGAACAGATAATTGTTGATCGCGGCGATGAACGCGCCGGAGATCGCCTCGTTGGCGGCGTCGAATTCGGGGCTGTCGCCGCCCGCGTCGACATCGATCCCGTCGAAGCGGCTGTCGAGCCGGCCGACGGTGCGCCGCTGATCGCGCAGCAATTCCTTGCGGAAGCGATCGGGGCCGGGGCGCAAATTGGTGCGCAGCAGGAAATCGGGCGAGACGCCGAGCAGCGCGCTCGCCTGCTGCGCCATCTGCGTGCGTTCCTCGGGGGTCAGCCGGTCGCCCTTGGAGAGCGCGGCGGCATAAGGGCCGGTCGCAAAGGCCTGCGCCTGCGTGGCGAAGGCATCGAGATCGGCGGGCTTGTTGGCGACGCGGTTATGATACCAGGCGGTCGCCGCGAAGGTCGGGAAGGCATTGACGTGCATCTGATCGACCGAGGGATCGAACAGCAACGGGATGTTGAGCACGGTCGACATGATCGTCGCGCCGGCAAGCTGGACGCCACGCTGCTGGAGCACATAGGCCAGCCCGCCGGTGCGCGTCGTGCCATAGCTTTCGCCGAGCAGGAATTTGGGCGAGGCCCAGCGGTTGTTGATCGTCAGATAGCGCTGGATGCCGCGCGCAAAGGCATCGAGATCGCCGTCGACGCTCCAGAAATCCTTGCCGGTCGCCTTGCCGAGCGGCCGTGACAGCCCGGTGCCGATCGCGTCGAGGAAGACGATATCGGTGCGATCGAGGATCGTATCCGGATTGGCGACGAGCCGCCCCGGCTCGCCGTGCAGCGCATCGAGCCCTGGCACGTCGACCTTGAGCGGACCATAGCTGCCCATGTGCAGCCACATCGACGACGAGCCGGGGCCGCCGTTGTACATGAAGGTGATCGGCCGCGCCTTGCCGCTCCTCGACGCATCGGCGACATAAGCGGTGTAGAACATCGAGGCGATCGGCTCGCCCTCGTCGTTGCGGATCGTGAGCGTACCGGGCGTGACGGTATAGCCGAGCGTCGCACCGTGGAACGGGATCGAGCGGTGGCGCGACACCGAATATTCGATCGCGCTGGCCTGCGCGGTATCGGCCTTGTCGGAAGCACGCGCCGCGTCGTCGGGCGCATTGCCGGGCTCGTCGGCATGCTTGGCCGGCTGCGGCCGGGGCGCCTTGTCGGCGGCATAAGTGGGCAGCGCGATCGCCATCGCGAGTGCGGAGGCGAGCAAAGGTGCGGCAAGGCGCATGTTACTGAATCCCCTTTCGTTATGCGCGAGGGGCTAACCGATCGTATACGGTCGTAGCAACCCCGCTCAGGGCTTGTCCGCACCACCCATTGCCGCCGCGCGACGATAATCGCCCTCGACCTGTGCGAGCATCGCGCCGAGGTCCGCCTGCGAATACCAATGGCCGCCCGCCATGACGCCCGCCGGATGACGCAGCACGCCGAGATCGTCGAGCGGGTTGCGGTCGGTCAGCACCAGATCCGCGCGATATCCCGCCTTCACCTCGCCGAACTTCTTCGGCTCGTGGAGCGTCGCCTGAATATAGTCGCCCGGCGTGCGGGTGGCGGCGGACAAGGCCTGGAAGCGCGTCAGCCCCGCCGCCTGCAGCCGATCGAGATCGTCGTGGAGCGAAAATCCCGGATAAATCCCGGGAATGGTCGGCGCATCAGTGCCGGCCAATAGCGGAATACCGGCGTCGCTCAGTCCCTTGGCAAGGCGCGCCTCGAATGTTGCGCGCGGATCGAGGCTGCCCTTTTTGCTGATATAATCTTCGCGCATCCAATCGAGCCGCCACTCGTAGGGCACGAACTTCGCCTCGGGCCGGGTGTAATAAGCGGCGGCAACCGCAGGGCGCCCCCATTGCGCCGCGATGGTTTCGAAGGTGAACAGATCGGCGACGACGAACGCGCGATTTGCCTTCAGCGTCTGCGCAGCGGTGGCGATGACGCTGTCCGGCGGCGCGGCGAGCGGGTCCTGATCGGGCGGGGTGAACAGCGCGTACATCAGCTCCTCGAGATGCGCGACGAGGACATCGTGCGACTGGAGCTGCTGCGCGAGCGTGACCGCGCGCACATAATGGCCGGTCAGCCCGAGCCCCTCGCGCCGCGCCTCGTCGGCGACAGCGACAAAGGCGTCCGCGGAAAGATTGTTGTAGAGCTTGATGAATTGATAGCCGTTGGTCTTGGCGAGCCGAACGGCCGCGCGCGCCTCGTCCGGCGTCTTGACGACGATCTGGCCGTATTCGGGCGTACCGTCGATCCGCAGCGCGAGATAGATGTGCGGCCCCGGCCGTTTCCCGCTGTTGAACAGCGGCACGCGCTGATCGACGAAGGTCGCGCTGGCGCCGCCGAGGTTGAGGATCGTCGTGACGCCGTTCGCGAGATAGACCTTCATGTCCTCGCGGCTCTCCGAATGGCTATGCATGTCGGCGAGGCCGGGGGACAGATATTTCCCCTGCGCATCGATCACGCGCGCCTCGGCGGGAAGGTGCAGGTTCGGGCCGATCGCGGTGATCGCGTCTCCGGTCACGACGACGTCCTGATCACGCAGCACCTGTTCGCGATCCATCGGGACGACGTTGACGTGACGGAAGGCCGTCACCGGCTCGCCGGACGCCACGCCGGGGAAAAGCACGGCCAATGCGAACCCCGCCAGCAACGCCGCCCGACCTTTGCGCGAGCGGTTCCTGTTCGACTGCATCACGCTTCTTCCTTATCTATCTTCGACTTATGAGGCGGATCGTTGCCGCGCGGCTTTTACCACCGTCCGCAGATTTTCCTCGCTCAATGCGCCGGGGAACAGATACGGGCCGATCACCAGCCCGGGGGTGCCGGTGAGGCCGATGATCCGCGCGAACTGATCGGTGCGGGCGAGCGCGCCGTCGATCTTGGACTTGTGCGTCGTCAGATCGGCCTGCAGCCGCTGCCAGTCGACCCCCGCCGCCTGCGCCGCGACGCGGATGCTTTCGGAAGTGATGCGGCCGCTGGTCTTCATCAGCGCATCGTTGAACGCGGCATATTTGCCCTGATAGCGCGAGGCCATCGCCGCGCGCGCCGCCTCCTCCGACGCCGGGCCGAACACCGGCCAGTCGCGATAGACGATGCGGACCTTCTTGTCGTCGCGCAGCAGCCCGGTCAGCGCCGGGTGGAGCTTGCGGCAATAGGGGCATTGATAGTCCGAGAAGACGACGATCGTCAGGTCATAACCGGCCGGCGCGACGCTCGGCAGATCGGGATCGTTCTGTAACGCCTCGCGCAGTCGCGCGCGTGCTTCCTCGGTCGCGGCGGCGTTCGGCTCGGGCGCCGCCGACACGCCGCTCAATGCGACGACCCCTGCCAAGGTGATCAGGGCTCCACGCGCGCGCTTCTTCATTGCTTCCTTCTTTCGACATCGTGGATCGGATGCGGCCGGCTACCGGATCGCCGCGCCTTCGTACAGGCGCCGTCGATGCGCCGGGGTGGATCGCTCTTTACGCACGACGCCTTAATACGCTGACATTAAAGAGCTTTGTTCGCGTCACACAATCAATCGATCGCGAAATCGAGCGTGAACACCGCCCCGCCCTCCTCGCCGTCGCGCGCGCCGATCCGCACGTTCATCACCTCCGAAAAGCTGCGGGCGATCGCGAGCCCGAGCCCGCTCCCGCCGCGACTATCCGATCCGGTGCCGCGCGCGAACGCCTCGAACAGCGCCTCCGCGCCGCCCGGCGGCAGCCCCGGCCCCTGATCGGCGATCGACAGCCGCACGCCGTGTGGCAGGCGCTCGCCGGCGATCGTCACCTTGCCCGCGCCGTGGGTCGCGGCATTGGTCAGCAGGTTGAGCAGGATATGATGCAGCAGCCGCGGATCGGCCGGCACCAGCGGCAGATCGGGGGGCACGCGGAAATCGAGCCGCGCGTCGGGCAACAGATCGCGCACGTCGTGTACTGCGCCCGCCACCGCATCGGTCAGGTCGACCGGCTCGATCGCCGCCGCCAGCGTGCCGCTGTCGATCCGCACCATCTCGATCAGATTGGCGAGAAAGCGCCTGAGCCGCGCCAGCTCGCCGCGCGCGATCCCCAGCGCGGGCTCGTCGGGGTGATTGACCGCGATCGCATCGAGCGCGCCGCCCACCGCCGTCAGCGGGGTGCGCAGATCATGCCCGATCGACGAGAGCAAGGCCGATCGCAGCCGATCGCGCTCCTCGATCACCCGCACCTCGCGAAGCTGATCCTCCAGCCGCAGCCGCTCGTGCGCCAGCGCCGCCTGCCCGAGCAGGGTGGAGAGCAGCGTCGCGCGCGTCGCCTGCACCGGCGCCCCGCCGTCGCTTCGCGCCAGCGCGACCACGGCGAGCGTTCCCAGCGTGGTGCGCAGGGGATGAAACTGCCAGTCCGCCGCGTTGAGCGTGCCCGTATCGCGCCCCGTCACCTCGCCGCGGCTCCACGCCCATTCGGCCGCGGCGCGATCGACCGGACTCAGCTCGGCCATATCGGGCGGATAGGCCGAAACGATCGCGAGCTGCCCGTCGCGCTGGGCGAGCAGCAGCACCGACACGTCGAGCGCCCGCGCCAGCTCGGTGCACACCGTGTCGCCGGTCGATTGCCAGTCCGACGCGCGGGCGAGCGCCTGGCCGAACGCCGCCACCGCGGCATTCTCGATCGCGCTCCGCGCCCCGATCGAGGCGCGCGTGCGCAGCCGATCGGCGAGGCTGGCGACGAACACCGCAATGCCGAGCAGCACGATCACCGTCAGCACGCTCTGCGGATCGGCGATCGTGAAGGTGTAGATCGGCGGCAGGAAGAAGAAATTATACGCAAGCCCGGCGATCACCCCGGTGGCGATCCCCGGCAAGCGGCCGAACATCACCGAGATCAGGATGACCGGGAGCAGATAGATGAGATCGATCCCGCCCGCGCCGATCACCGGCTCGACCAATGTCGCCAGCCCGGTGGTGACCGCGACCGCGGCGATCCCGGCCCCCATCCCACGCCAGTCGACGCGCCGCCGCACCCGCGCCGCGCCGCGCGACGGGGTGGCATCCTCCGACGGGATAACGTGGACCGCCAGCCCCTCGCTGACGCGGAGCAGCCGTTCGACCACCGAGCCGTGCCGCAACTCAAACCACCAGCTGCGGCGCGAGCGGCCGAGCACAAGCTGGGTCGCGCGCATCCCGGCGATATGCGTCGTCAGCCCCTCGATCACCGTTTCCGCGGGAACGCTGGCAATCGTCGCGCCGAGACTGGCGGCGAGCTGGAGCGAATCCGCCACGCGCCGCCGCTCGTCCGCGCCCAAAGCGGCGGCGCGCGGGGTTTCGATGAATACCGCCTGCCACGGCGCGCGCAACGCATCCGACAGCCGCTTGCCGGCACGGACCAGCGCGTCGCTGCCGGGCAATTCGCTCACGGCCACCAGCACGCGCTCGCCCCCGGCATAGGTGCCGGCGACGGCATGCGCGTCGAGGAAATCGACCAGGCTGCGATCGACATTCTGCGCGGCGCGGCGCAGCGCCATCTCGCGCAGCGCGGAGAGATTTTCCTTGGAGAAGAAATGCCCCAGCGCGCGCGTCGCCTCGGCCGGGACATAGACCTTGCCCTGCTGGAGCCGCTCGATCAGCTCGTCGGGGGGCAGATCGACCACCTCGATCTCGGCGCCCTCCAGCACGTGATCGGGCACCGTCTCGCGCACGCGGACGCGGGTGAAGCTCGCGACGACATCGTTGAGGCTCTCGACATGCTGGATGTTGAGCGTGCTGAGCACGTCGATCCCCGCCGCGAGCAGTTCCTCGACGTCCTGCCAGCGCTTGGCATGCCGGCATCCTTCCGCGTTGGTGTGCGCCAGTTCGTCGACCAGCGCGAGCTGCGGCGCGCGCGCCAGCACCGCGTCGAGGTCCATTTCCTCGAGCCTGTGCCCGTGATGATCGATCTGCCGGCGCGGGATCGTCGGCAATGGCGCGGCGAGCCGTTCGGTATCCTGTCGGCCGTGCGTCTCGACCACCGCGATGACGACATCGACCCCTGCCGCCAGCCGCTCGGCACCCTCGCGCAACATCTCGAACGTCTTGCCGACCCCGGGCGCCGCGCCGAGGAAGATCTTGAGCCGCCCCCGGCCCTCGCGCGCCGCGGCGCGGAGCAAGGCTTCGGGCGATGGGCGACGATCGGTCAAATGCATCCTCCTGGGATATTCCTTAGAACATCGAACGGTAAATCCGGCTCACTTTCCTTTCCGCTCCGGCGAAGGCCGGGTCCAGTTACGGCCGGCCCGACGCTGGACCCCGGCCTTCGCCGGGGTGGAGCTACGTCTTGAGCATTCGGGCGCTGCCTCCCAAATACGCACACGGCTATCCTAGCGGCATGTACCCCCGGCCGCGCTAGTAACTTTACGCAATCCTTATGCGAAACCGACGCAATCCCCCGCGAAACCTTATGCCCGCCCGCCCTAGCTGACACGCCGACGCCGCATCCCGCGGCCGGCGAGGCATATCGATGTCCGACCTTCTCTGGCTTGGCCTGCTGGCCGTGCTGTTCGTGCTGACACTGGCGTTCGTTCGCCTGTGCGACGCGGCGTAACCCGCGATGACCGTTCACCTGTGGCTCGCCGGCCTCACGGCGCTCGCCCTGCTCGCCTATCTGGTGGCCGTCCTCGTGCGGCCGGAGCGGTTCTGACATGACGCTGGCTGGCTGGGCGCTGATCGCCCTTTTCGTCGCCATTCTCGGCCTCACCGCCAAGCCGGTGGGGCTGTGGCTGTTCGCGCTCTATGAGGGACGCCGCACGCCGCTCCACGCATTGCTCGGGCCGGTCGAACGCGGTTTCTATCGCCTCGCCGGGGTCGATCCGGCGAAGGAGCAGAGCTGGCGCCGCTACGCGCTGCACATGCTGCTGTTCCAGCTCGCGACCGCGCTGCTCACCTATTTCCTGCTGCGCGCGCAAGGCATGCTGCCGCTCAACCAGCGCGGCCTGCCCGGCCTCGGCGCGGACGGGGCGATGAACGTCGCTATCTCGTTCGTCACCAACACCAACTGGCAATGGTATACCGGCGAAAGCACGCTTTCGAACCTCAGCCAGATGCTCGCGCTGGCGATCCACAATTTCCTCTCCGCCGCGACCGGGATCGCGATCGCCTTCGCGCTGTTCCGCGGCTTCGCGCGGCGCGAGAGCGCGACGGTCGGCAATTTCTGGGCCGATATGACGCGGGTGACGCTCTACCTGCTCGTGCCGATCTGCGTCGTCTATGCGCTCTATCTGGTCGCCGCCGGGGTGCCGCAGACCTTCGTTGCCTCGATCGACGCGCATACGCTGGAGGGCGCCAAACAGACGCTCGCGCTCGGCCCGGTCGCCAGCCAGGAAGCGATCAAGATGCTCGGCACCAACGGCGGCGGCTTCTTCAACGCCAATTCGGCGCATCCGTTCGAAAATCCGACCGCGATGACCAATCTGGTCCAGATGCTGTCGATCTTCCTGATCGGCGTCGGGCTTACCTACACCTTCGGCAAGGCGGTGGGCGACACGCGGCAGGGTTGGGCGATCCTGGCGGCGATGACGATCCTGTTCCTCGCCGGGGCGGCGGTCGCCTATGCGATGGAGGTCCACCCCACCCCGCTGATGCACCAGCTCGGCCTCGCCGGGGGGAATATGGAGGGCAAGGAGGTCCGCTTCGGGATCATCGGCTCGGCGCTGTTCTCGGTGGTGACCACCGCCGCGTCGTGCGGCGCGGTCAATGCGATGCACGACAGCTTCACCGCGCTCGGCGGGCTCATCCCGATGTTCAACATGGAATTGGGCGAGGTCGTCGTCGGCGGGGTCGGCGCGGGGATCTACGGCTTCCTGCTGTTCGCGATCCTCGCGGTGTTCGTCGCCGGGCTGATGGTCGGGCGCACCCCCGAATATGTCGGCAAGAAGATCGAGGCGCGCGAGGTGAAGCTCGCGGTGCTGGCGATCGCCGTCCTCCCGCTGATGATCCTCGGCGGCAGCGCGATCGCCACGGTGACGCAGGCGGGGCTCGCCGGGCCGCTCAACAAGGGGCCGCACGGCTTTTCGGAGATCCTCTACGCCTTCTCCTCCGCCACCGCGAACAACGGCTCGGCCTTCGCCGGGCTCACCGCGGGGACGCCGTTCTACAATGCCTTGCTCGGCATCGCGATGTGGATCGGTCGTTTCTTCATCATCGTCCCCGTGCTGGCGATCGCTGGCAGCCTCGCGGCGAAGAAGCACACGCCGGCCGGCGCGGGCTCCTTCCCCACCACCGGCGGACTGTGGGTCGGGCTGCTCGTCGGGATCATCCTGATCATCGGCGGGCTCACCTTCCTCCCCGGCCTGGCGCTCGGCCCGATCGCCGATCACCTCACCGCCGCCGCCGGCCAGCTCTTCTGAAGGCTCACGCATCATGGCCCACGCAAGCCCCACTTCGATGTTTTCCCCCACGCTCGTCGTGCCCGCGATCGGCGATGCCTTTCGCAAGCTCGACCCCCGCGCTTTGGTGAAGAACCCGATCCTGTTCGTCACCGCCTGCGTCGCATTGCTGCTGACGATCTTCTTCGCGATCGGCGGCGAGAACGTGACGAGCGGCTTCCTCGCGCAGCTCATCGTATGGCTGTGGCTGACGGTGCTGTTCGGCACCTTCGCCGAGGCATTGGCCGAAGGGCGCGGCCGCGCGCAGGCCGCCTCGCTCCGCGCGACCAAATCCGAGCTGCGCGCCAAACTGCTCACCGGAGTGGGCGGCACCTGGGAACTGGTCGCCGCGACCCAACTCGAAAAGGGCGAACTGGTACTGGTCGAGACCGGCGACCTCGTCCCGGCCGACGGCGAGGTGGTGGAGGGCGTCGCCAGCGTCAACGAATCCGCGATCACCGGCGAAAGCGCGCCGGTGATCCGCGAGGCGGGCGGCGACCGCTCCGCCGTCACCGCGGGCACCCGCGTCATCTCGGACCGGATCACGGTGCGCGTCACCGCGGAGCCGGGGCACGGCTTTCTCGATCGGATGATCGCGCTGGTCGAGGGCGCCGAGCGGCAGAAGACCCCGAATGAGGTGGCGCTGACGATCCTGCTCGTCGGCCTCACGATCATCTTCCTGATCGCGGTCGGGACGATCCCCAGCTTTGCGAATTACGCCGGCGGCGCCGTGCCGGTCTCGATCCTCGCCGCTTTGCTCATCACGCTGATCCCGACGACGATCGCCGCCTTGCTCTCGGCGATCGGCATCGCGGGGATGGACCGGCTGGTGCGCTTCAACGTGCTCGCCAAATCGGGCCGCGCGGTGGAGGCGGCGGGCGATTGCGACGTGCTGCTGCTCGACAAGACCGGGACGATCACGATCGGCGACCGCCAGGCGAGCGCCTTCCGCCCGGTCACCGGGGTCGACGAGCGCATGCTGGCCGAGGCGGCGCTATTCGCCAGCCTCGCCGACGAAACCCCCGAGGGCCGCTCGATCGTTTCGCTCGCGCGCGAGAAATACGGCCTCGCCCAGCCGCTGCCGGCGGGCGCCGAGGCAATCCCCTTCACCGCGCAGACCCGGCTTTCGGGGCTGAGCTTCGGCGACAGCCTCGTCCAGAAGGGCGCGGTCGATTCGATCCTGCGCGCCTATCCCGACCTCGCCGAGACGGTCACCGCCGCCGAACTCCGCCGCACCACCGACGAGATCGCCCGCGCCGGCCAGACTCCGCTCGCGGTGGTGCGCGACGGGCGGCTGATGGGTGCGGTAGCGTTGAAGGATGTGGTCAAGGCCGGGGTGCGCGAGCGCTTCGCCGAGCTGCGCCGGATGGGAATCCGCACCGTGATGATCACCGGCGACAACCCGTTGACCGCCGCCGCGATCGCTGCGGAAGCGGGCGTCGACGATTTCCTCGCCGAGGCGACCCCGGAGGACAAGCTCGCGCTGATCCGCCGCGAGCAGCAGGGCGGCAAGCTCGTCGCGATGTGCGGCGACGGCACCAACGACGCCCCCGCGCTCGCCCAGGCGGATGTCGGCGTGGCGATGAATACGGGCACGCAGGCGGCGCGCGAGGCGGGCAATATGGTCGATCTCGACAGCGATCCGACCAAGCTGATCGAGATCGTCGGGCTCGGCAAACAATTGCTGATGACGCGCGGCGCGCTGACCACCTTCTCGGTCGCCAATGATGTCGCTAAATATTTCGCGATCATCCCGGCGATGTTCGTCGTGCTCTATCCCGGGCTCGCCGCGCTCAACGTGATGCACCTCGCCAGCCCGCAAAGCGCGATCCTGTCGGCGATCATCTTCAACGCCTTGATCATCCCGGCTTTGGTGCCGCTCGCGCTGCGGGGTGTGCGCTACAAGCCGATGGGCGCCGGCCCGCTGCTCGCGCGCAACCTCGCGATCTACGGCGTCGGCGGGCTGATCGCGCCGTTCGCCGGCATCAAGCTGATCGACCTCGCGGTCAGCGCGCTCCATCTCGCCTGAGGGGTTCATCCCATGTTGAACGACATCAAATCCGGGCTGCGCCCCGCGCTGGTCCTCACCCTGCTGTTCGCTGCTCTGCTCGGCCTCGCCTATCCGGCGCTGATCACCGGCGTTGGCCAGCTCGTCTTCCCGTGGCAGGCCAATGGCAGCATCGTGCGCGACGCACGCGGGCAGGCGATCGGCTCGGCGATCATCGGCCAGCAATTCGCCGGCCCCGGTTATTTCCACGGCCGCCCCTCCGCCGCCGGCAAAGGTTACGACCCGCTCGCCTCCTCGGGCTCGAACTTCGGCGCCTCGGCCAAGCCGCTCGCCGACCGCGTCAAAGGCGACATTTCCGCCAACCGCCCCTCGCCAGACGTATTGGCTCCTCCTGCCGATCTGGTGACTGCCTCCGCCTCGGGGCTCGATCCCGATATCAGCCCCGAGGCGGCTTTGTATCAGGTGGCGCGCGTCGCGCAGGCGCGCCACGTCAGCACGGCGCAACTCGATGCGCTGGTCGACCAGCATATCGATACCCCGCTGCTCGGCGTGATCGGCGAGCGCCGCGTCAATGTGCTGGCGCTCAATCGCGCGCTCGACGCGGCCTTCCCGCGCCCCTAACAGGATGCGGATGACCAATGCCCCCCGCGTCCTGCTGGTCGAGGATGATGCCGCGATCCGCCGTCTGCTCCACGCGGCGCTGACGCGGGCGGGCTATCGCGCCAGCCAGGTCGGCACCGCGCGCGAGGCAATGACGCTCGTCGATATCGAGCGCCCGGATGCGGTGCTGCTCGATCTCGGCCTGCCCGACCGCGACGGGCTCGAGCTGGTCCAGCTGATCAAGGCGCGCGGCGATATGGTGGTGCTCGTCGTCTCGGCGCGGAGCGAGACCGAGGAGAAGGTCGCCGCGCTCGATCTGGGCGCGGACGATTATATCACCAAGCCGTTCGACACCGAGGAACTGCTCGCCCGCATCCGCACCGCGCTGCGCCACCGTCGCGGCGGAACGAGCGCCAGCGAGCAATTGGAGGCCGGGCCGGTGACGATCGACCTCGCGCGCCGCCGGGTGAAGCGCGCGGGCGAGGAGGTGCATCTGACCCCGAAGGAATTCGGCGTGCTCGCCGAACTGGCGCGGCACCCCGACCGGGTGATCAGCCATACGCAATTGCTGCGCAACGTATGGGGGCCGGCGCAGGAGGATCATGTCGAATATCTGCGCATCGTGATCCGCGCGCTGCGCCACAAGCTCGAGGCCGATCCCGCCCAGCCGCGGCTGATCGTCAACGAGCTGGGGATCGGGTACCGGCTGGCGAGCGAGGCGGGCTAGGATCGCGTCGGGCCAGATCGGAACCACCTAACCCCGTTCGGGCTGAACTTGTCGAAGCCCTGTACTTTTCTTCCACGGAAAGAAGTGCAGCCCTTCGACAAGCTCAGGGCGAACGGGGGGTAACGGCAAATAATACGCTAGATTTTCATCGTCATGATCGCCGCCACGGTCTCGATCGAATTCCACAGATTCTGGATGCGGACATTCTCGTCCTCGGCGTGCTGGTTGTTGTCGTAATTGGCCGACCCGACCGACAGCAATGGCACCGGGAAATTCTGCTCGATCATGAACAGGGGCAGGCTGCCCCCCGAGGTCGGCAGCGCGATCGCGGGCTGGTCTTCCAGCGCGCTCAGCGCCGCGACCGTCGCGCGTCCGAGCGGCGCGTCCATCGGGGTGCGCACCGCGTTATAGCCCCCCACCCGCCGGGTTACGCGGACGATCGCAGGATAGCGCGCGCGTTCCTCGTCGGTCGGCTCGGCCTCGGTGACATGGAAGCCTTGCGCCTTGATATGCGCGATCACCTTGTCGATCTGCTTCGCTTCGTCCGCACCCTTGGCGAGCCGTATGTCGAGCGAGGCAGTAGCGGTGGCCGGGATCACGTTGCGCGCATTGGCGCCGACATCGGCGCTCATCAGTCCGTCGACATTGAGCGAGGTGCGCATCAGCGCATCGAGCAGCCCGTCGCCGCCCTCGGACGCGGCGATGCCGAGCTCCTTCCTGATCGCGGCATCGGAATCGGGCGCGGCGGCGATCGCGGCGCGTTCGGCCGCGCCGACCGGGGCGTCGTCGTCGTAGAAGCCCTTGACCAGCACGCGCCCCTTGTCGTCCTTCATCGACGCCAGCAGCCGCGACAGCATCATCGCCGGATTGGGCGACCAATTGCCGTAATGCCCGCTGTGCAGCGGGCGCCGTGCGCCATAAGCGGTGATATCGATCCCGGTCACTCCGCGCACCCCGAACACAACCTGGCGCCGCCCGGACTGGTGGACCGGCCCGTCGAAGATGATCCAGCCGTCGGAGGCGAGCAGCGGTTTGTTGCGCGCCAAGATCTCGCCGAGGTGCGGCGATCCCGCCTCTTCCTCGCCCTCGAACACGATCTTGACGTTCATCGCGGGAAGCCGCTTTTCCGCCTTGAGCGCGTCAATCGCGGTGAGCACCGCGATCACCCCCAATTTGTCGTCGGAGGTCGAGCGGGCGTAGAGCCGCCATTCGGGATCGATCTTCTGATCGGCGCGCGGGATCGGCAGGACGGTGCCGCCGGCCTCGATCGCGCGGGTACGCAGCGTCGGCTGCCACGGCGGCGAGGCGGTCCATTTCGCGGGGACGGTCGGCTGGCCGTCATAATGCGCGTAGAGCACGATCGTCTTCTTCGCCCCGGGGACCTTCCATTCGCCGTAAACGATCGGCGGGGTCGTGGAATCGGCGCCTTCCAGCAGCCGCGGCGAAAGCCCGCGCTTCTCCATCATCGCCATCAGCGCCTGGGCGTTGCGCCGGATATTGGGGGTGTCCGCCGCGACATTGGGGATCGCCAGCAGATCGACGAATTCGCCGAGGATCTTATGCTCGTTGGCGATACGGTAATCGCGCACCCCGGCAGAGACCGGCATCGCAACGGCCGACGCGAGCAACGCGCCCAGAGCCACAAACCGCATCATCGTCATTCCCCCCGTTCGTCAGGGGCGGATTCCTAAACGGAAATGTCGCGGATCGGCAACTAGTGGTGAGAACACAACGGATGAGTCCCGGAATCCTTTCCCGTCACCCCGGCCCTGACGGGCGGGCACTGGAAAGCACCTTATCCAAAAATTGCTGGGTCCGTCCTGCCCGAGCATCAGTCCGCGTTCGATCGCGGATGCGAATAGGATGGCGGGTCGCTCGCGGGGAAGCTTTCGTCGGAGCCCTGATCGACCTCGTCCCAGGTTTCCCCGCTCTCGTCGCGGATATTCTCCGGCCCGGCGTCGCGCGTCTGGTCGAAGCTCTCCATCGGGCCGTGCGAGGGCGATAGCGCGACCGGGGTCGCGTTCGCGCGTTGCGCGCGCCGCCGCAGCAACCCGTGCGTGACCACCGCCAGCCCCGCGCCCACCGCCGAACAGGCCGCCGCCGCGAGAATGTTGCGCCATTCGGGCGCACGCTGGTGGATCGTTGCGTTCATCGGTCGGCTCCCGTGTCTTTCCGCTGTTGTGCGCAACGTCAACGACGGGGAGCCGCTTGGGTTCATTCGCCCGCCGGCGACGATCGGATCAAGGGTGCGGACGATCCGCCGGGACGTGCGGCGGATCGGCGGGCGGCGGGGTTGGCGACGGTTCGACGACGCCGTGCTCGGGGGAGCGCTCCTTCACCGTGATCGGCAGCGTCGGCGCCTCGGACATCGGGCTCGAATTCTTCCGCCCCTTGCCCTTCAGCTCGTCGATCTCATTCTGCCGCCGCTGGAGGTAGAAATCGCGCGACCGGGCATAGGGATCGGGCTGGCCGTCGTGGAGCTGGTGGAGGGTATCGTCGAACTCCGCGCGATGATCGAGCGTGCCCAGCACCGCCAGCGGTATCGTGAATTGCGGCCGGGTGATGCGCCGGCCGTAGATGAACGGGAACAGCAGCCGGTCGATCGCCCCGCCGAACAGGTCGCGCGGGGTGGTCGGCCCGACGATCGGCAGGAATAGGAATGGACCCGATTTCACCCCGTAAAACCCCAGGGTATTGGCGAAGCCGTTGCTGCGCCGCCGCCATTTGAACGGCTTGCGCTTGGCCATGTCGAACACCCCCGCGACGCCGACCGTGGTGTTGACCACGAACCGCCCCGCCGTCTCCAGCGCGCGCCCGATCTTGAGCTGGAGCAGGAAGTTCAGGAAAACCACCGGCTCGCGCATATTGTAGATGAAATTGTGCACGCCATCGCGCACCGGCTTGGGCACGACATCCTTATAGGCCAGCGCGATCGGCGCGAGCAGCTCCTTGTCGAATTCCTGCGTCACCTCGAACGTCTTGAGGTTGACCTTGGCGAGCGGATCGGGCGCCTCCCAGTTCGCGCGCCCTGTGACGACGACATCGTGCGTCGACGGCGCCGCTTCATGCTGCGGACGATGCTCGACCGGGGCGGCGGCGAAGGCCAGCGGGCGCGCGATCCCCGGGGCGAGGAGATCGACCCGCGACGCCGGCAAGGCATGATCGGCGATCGCAATATCGACCGAACAATATACGCCGCTCACGACGATATCGGAACATTTGCCCTGCGCCGTGGCGGTCGCGCCGGTGCATGCCAGAATCCCCGCCGCAGCAAGCAGCATCGCCTTATGGGATCCGCGCGCGGACATGGACTTCCCCTTTCCCGGTCGCAGCAGCGGCGGGCCGCTACCGCGATTGATCTTCATGCGGAAGGACAAGGTGCGCGTCTATCCCAAAACCAACGGCGCCCCTGTAACTCATCGTAACATCAAGTATTTCATCGCAGCGGCGACAACAGCGCGGCCGAACTGTCCTTTCGTGGATTGGCCTCGGGCGATATAGCGGCGCGCATCATGTCGAGGACAGTTTCCCCCGATCGGGCCGATTTTTCGCGGCCGCGCTTTCTGCCGGGGGTGGAACTGGTTTCAGTCAGCTATCGCGACCGTGCGTTTCCGGTTCATGCGCACGACGGCTATGTCGTCGGCACCGTCATCGGCGGCGCCGAGCAACTCGACGTGGCGGGCGCCAGCCATCTGGTCGGCACCGGCGACGTGCTGCGGCTCCATCCCGGCGAACCTCATGCCAATCGCAGCCTCGGGGCGGAGGCGCTGCGCTATCTCGTCCTCTATCTCTCGCCCGACAGCGTCGCGCCCTATCTGTCGGGCAAGGCCAGGTTGACCTTCCGCGGCGCGGTCAGCGGCGATCGTCAACTCGCCGCCACGGTGGCGAGCGTTCACGCCGCGCTTCGCGCGACCCCGGAGGAAAAACTGGCGCAGGAAAGCGCGATGATGCTGCTGGTCCGCGTGCTGGCGGCAAGCGACGCCGGCGCAGGCGAGCCCGCTGCCGGCAGCGAGCGCGCGGTGGTCGCCAGAGTGCAGGATTGGATCGAGGCGCATCTGGCGGACAATTTCGGGCTGGCCGAGCTGGCCACAGTCGCCGGGCTGAGCGTGTTTCGCCTCGCGCATCTCTTCAAGCAAAGCACCGGGGTGAGCCCGATCGCCTGGCGCAACCAGCGGCGGATCGCGGCGGCGCGGCGCTTGCTGCTCGCGGGCCAGCCGATCGCCGATATCGCGCTGCAACTGGGGTTCGCCGACCAGAGCCACCTCACCCGCCAGTTTCAGCGCATCGTCGGGGTGTCGCCGCAGCGCTATCGCCAGCAATAATGTTCAATCCGGCCCGCGCGGCGCCGTCTATGGCGGGCGCGGAAGGGACCGAGCGTGCTGAATTTATCCGATAACAAAAAGAAGATGCTGGCGATCGTCGCGGCGGCGCTCGCCGGCGTGGCGCTGCCGGGCGTCGCATCTGCCGCCTGCACCCCGGGCGCTTACGGCACCGGGCCGGACGACTTCGTCGTCCTCGGCACCCCGGCGACCGCGCCGGCGACCGGGCAGCGCTATCTGTTCCGCAGCGGGCTGCGCGGCAGCACCGGCGATGCGGGCGCGCCGGTTACCTGCGCTGACGACATCGCGGTCTATCGCGCGCCCGACGGACAGGTGAAGCGCTGGCCGCGGCTCGCGACGCGCGAGACCAAGACCAGCTTCGACAGCGATGCGACCCGGCTGACCGGCGCGCTGATCGAGCCCGCCGGGCCGGCCGATCCCAAACGCCCTTTGGTCGTGCTGGTCCACGGGTCGGAACGGACGATGGCCGCCGCCGCGATCTACGGGCATATGCTCGCCGCGCAGGGGATTTCGGTCTTCGCCTATAACAAGCGCGGCACGGGCACCTCCGAGGGCGAATATACCCAGAATTTCGAGCTGCTTGCCGACGACGCCGCGGCCGCGCTGCGCGAGGCGCGACGCATGGCGGCGGGGCGCTTCGGCCGCGCGGGCTATTTCGGGGGGAGCCAGGGCGGCTGGGTCGCGCCGCTCGCCGCGACGCGCTCGCCGGCCGATTTCGTCGCGGTCGGTTTCGGGCTCGTCGTCTCGCCGATCGAGGAAGATCGCGAGCAATTGCTCGACGAGGCGCGCGAGAAACATCTCGACGCTGCGGCGATCGCGCAGGTCGAACGGCTTTCGCGCGCCACCGCGCAACTCGTGCGCAGCCATTTCGCGACTGGGTACGAAGCGCTTGCGCAGGTCCGGCGCGAGATCGGCGGTGCGCCCTGGGCGAAGACGATCGCGGGCGAATATAGCGGCGACATGCTGCGGATGAGCGACGCCGATCTGCGCCGCATCGGGCGGGCACGCTTCGACAATCTCGAACTGATCTGGGATTATGACGCCGAAGCCGCATTGCGGAAGCTCAAGGTGCGGCTGCTCTGGGTGCTCGCCGGCGAGGATCGCGAGGCGCCGATCGTCGCGACGCAGGCGATCCTGTCGAAGCTCCACGCCGCCGGCCAGCCGATCGACGCTTATCTGTTCCCGGACACCGACCATGGCATCGTCGAATTCCGCACCAATGCCGACGGCAGCCGCACCGCGACACGGATCACCGACGGCTATCTGAAGCTGCTCGCCGACTGGATCAAAGGCGATGTCCGCGGCAGCTACGGCCGCGTGGAGAAGCTTTATCGGTAACCGGAAGCATCGCGCGCGAAATATGAACCGTTCGGTTATTTCGAGCATGATGCCTTCACCCTCCGATCGCCCCTACCCGTCGAACCGCCCCGCGCGGCCGGCGCCGCCGGCGAAGCGCGACGCGCCGGCCAGTCCCTCGGCGTTGAGCGGCCCTTCGCCGCGCACCGCCTCGGCGCGCAACGCCTCGACCAGATCGCTGTCCCATTGCTTGTACGACGACATGCGATCGGCGCGCATGCACATCTGCGGGAAGGAGGCGATCATCTCGGCAAGCCGCAGCGCCTCGTCGAGCGCCCCGCCCTCGGGCGCCGCGCGGTTGGCGAGCCCGATCGCCAGCGCTTCCTCGGCGGCGACGGGTCGCCCGGTCAGGATCATGTCGAGCGCCCGTCCCTGCCCCACGATCCGCGGCAGCCGGACGGTCCCGCCGTCGATCAGCGGGACGCCCCAGCGGCGACAGAATACCCCGAACACCGCATTGGCCGCGGCGACGCGCAGATCGCACCACAGGGCCAGTTCAAGCCCGCCCGCGACGGCATAACCCTCCACCGCGGCGATCACCGGCTTGCACAACAGCATCCGCGTCGGCCCCATCGGGCCGGGGCCGTGCGCTTCGTACGGCGGCGGAGAGGTGCTGACGCTGTGGAGGTCATAGCCGGCGCAGAAGGTGCCGCCCGCCCCGGTCAGTATCGCGACGCGCGCGTCGTGATCGGCATCGAATGCCGCAAAGGCACTGCGCAGCAGATCGGCGGTCTCGGTATCGACCGCATTGCGCCGCTCGGCGCGGTTGATCGTCACGATCGTCGTCTGGCCGCGACGTTCGACGAGAACCTTGCTCATCCGACCTTCCTCTCCTGCGCTGCCTCGAATTTATCCCTAACGACGATCGGCCGAAAGCCCGCCCCTTGCTCAGGCCGGCCGCGCGGTGCCCCATTCATTCCAGCCGGCGAACCGGGGCGTTCCGGGGAGGTACATCGTATCGAGCCGTTCGATCGCGAAACCCTGCGCGGCGATCGCCGACGCCACCGGGCGCGACAGATGGCAGCCGCCCGCGATCCGTTTCCACACCGGATCGATCCGGCGCTGCCAGCGCGCGACCGTCGCATCGGGCGCCAGGCCGTGTTCGCAGAACAGCAAGGTCCCACCCGGCTTGAGCACGCGACGCGCCTCGCGCAGGGTCGCCGCGACATCGCCGACGGTACACAAAGTATAAGTGCAGACGATGCAATCGAACCGACCGGCATCGAACGGCAGCGCCTCGCCAACGCCGTCCTGCAGATCGAGCCTGAGACCCGGGGCGCGGGGCGCGACCGCCGCCGCCGCGCGCAATTCGGCGGACGGCTCGATCGCGGTCACGCCGGTCACCGCCGCGGGATCGTAAAATGCGAGGTTATGCCCGGCGCCGATACCAAGCTCGAGCACATCGCCGGCGGCCTTGGGAACGATCTTGGCGCGCTGCTTCATGATCGGCTTGGTGCCGCAGGCGCAGCCGATGAACCGTGGCAGGATGTGCTTCTGGTAAAAGCCGGCCATATCCTCTCCCCCTTTGTCGCCCGATAAAGTGTCGGCAACGCGCGGGGCGGTCAATGCGGATGCGGCGCGTCAGCCGGGCAATTGCGCGGCTTCCCCTCGCCGTTCGAGCAAGTCGATCGCCTGGCGATCGAACGAGACGAAGGTTTCACCGCCCAGCCATTTTCCCGAATAGGCGATAACGCCGTCAGCAAAATCGCCCCCTGCCTCGAGCATCGTGAGCCCCGCCTCGACCGCCTGCCGCTCGATCGCGACATTGTCGGCTTCGAGCAGCAGCCGGATCGCGGCCGCGATCTCGCCATGCCCGAATTTATACGCGCGGCTGAGAACCCAGCATGTTTCGCACAGCGCCGGCAGGGTGACGGCGATCAACGCCGCGTCGATCACCAGTTTCCGCGCAATCGGGCCTTGCACCGCGTCATCCTGGGTCACCGCTCTCACCAGAATGTTGGTGTCCACGGTGATCTTCATTCGCCGGCCCAGCCTCGCGCAATGACTTCGTTCATCTCCTCAATGCTGATCGGCCGTTGGCCCTCGCGCTTCAGGAACCCGCAGAAATCGGCGATCTTTCCCTTCGGCTCACGCGCGGTCAGCTTGATGCCGCCGTTGGGCAGCTTGTCGATTTCCAGCCTGGTGCCGGGATGCGCGCCGAGATGCCGCAGGATATCCTTGCGCAGCGTGATCTGTCCTTTCGAGGTGACCGTCAGCGTCGGCATGGCTTGCATTCCTTTCCCGGTCTGGAAAGTAAGGCAAAACCTCCTAGAATTCAACCGCGGCGGGGCCGAAGGTGGCACAATCGCGCTGTGCGCTCTAAGAGCGCCGCCGTCATGCTACCCGAAGCTCCTTTGCCGATCTGCGTCGCCGCGCTCTATCGCTTCACCGCGTTCGAGGATTGCGCCGCGATCCGGGCGCCGCTCGAGGCGCTGTGCCGTGCGCAGGGCGTCAAGGGTACGCTGCTGCTCGCACGCGAGGGGATCAACGGGACGATCGCGGGGAGCGACGCCGGGATCGCGGCCGTGCTGGCGCATATCCGCGCGCTGCCGGGCTGCGCGGCGCTGGAGCCGAAGCTGTCGCGCGCGGCGACGATGCCGTTCCATCGCATGAAGGTCCGCATCAAGCGCGAGATCGTGACGATGGGCGAACCCGATATCGATCCGCTCGCCGATGTGGGCCATTATGTCGCACCCGAGGCGTGGAATGCGCTGATCGCGGCGCCCGATACGATCGTGATCGATACGCGCAACGATTATGAGGTGGCGGTCGGCACTTTTCGCGGCGCGATCGATCCGCAGACGCCGACCTTCCGCGATTTCCCCGCCTGGTTCCGTGCGCAGCGCGACACCTTGCTGGGAGGCGGCGTCGCGCCGAAGGTCGCGATGTTCTGCACCGGCGGGATCCGGTGCGAGAAAGCCACCGCCTTCCTCAAGGCGGAGGGGGTCGACGAGGTCTACCACCTCGAGGGCGGCATCCTCAACTATCTCGAAACCGTGCCGGCCGAGGAAAGCCTGTGGGAAGGCGAATGCTTCGTCTTCGACGAGCGGGTGACGGTGGTGCACGGGCTGGCGAAGGGCAGCCACGATCTGTGCCGCGCGTGCCGCCGGCCGATCGGCGCGGCGGATCGCGCGTCGCCGCTCTATGTCGAGGGGGTCAGTTGTCCCGCCTGTCATGCCGAGCGCAGCGACGACCAGCGCGCGGGTTATGCCGAGCGGATGCGCCAGACGCGTTTCGCCGAGGCACGCGGCGAGCCGCATGTCGGCGCGACGCATCGCTGACCGGGGCTCACCCGCGCGGACGGTAGAAGATGTGGCTTTTGACCTTGGCGATCTTGTCGAGCGAGCCAATCCAGTAAGGCACGATCCAGTCGGTGTGGTAATGCGTCGCGGTGCCGACGGGGCGGAAGACATAGCCCGATAAGGCGCGCTGCGCGGCGTGGCGGGCGGCGGCCCAGCCGGCATGTTCGGGGCGGCGCGCCCGCGACCCGTCGCAGCTGAACGAAAACTGGCAGCCGGTGGTGCGCGTCGCGCCCTGATAGACCACCCCGCACACCGTCTTGGGGAAGCCCGCGCGGCGGACGCGGTTGAGCACGACCTGGATCACCGCGCGCTGGCCGCGCTCGTCGCTCCCCGCCTCGTAGAGCGCCGCAGTGGCGAGGCATTGCGTCGCCTGCTCGCGCGAGGCGGTGTTGCCGCGGAAGTAGAACGGCCGCGCCGGCCTGGGCTTGAGATCGGCGAACGGGATCGCGGCATTGGCCGCGCGCGCCTGCTCCATCGTCAGCTTCGGCTGCTTGGCCTTTTCCTTTTTGGCTTCGTGCCGCTCATGCGCGGCGACCCAGATCAGGAAAAGCCCGACCGCGAACGCGCCGAGAAACAGAAACGGAGAAAGCGGCGTGGCCGGCCGCGCGCGGCGACGCCTTTGTCTCCTGTGCCTCCGCGGTGCCATCGCGCGCCGATATCGCGGGCGGCGCGATTAGAACAGCCTGCACGGATTGGCGCTCCGCAAATTTGAGGGGCGTGGCATCACCGCAACCGTGGCCCGGCCTCGGGCCGGGGTCCATCGTGCCTCAGATCCCGCGGCCGGAGCCTTTACCCTCCGCCTGCCTCCCGATAGACCCCGGCTCAAGGCCGGGCTGACGGAAGGGTTACGCCTCACGGCGCGATATCGGTGTAGCTGTTCATCACCCGCCGGCCGCCGCCGACATCGAAGCCCAGCGCCTTCGCCACGCGATCGTTCCAGCCATAAGGATCGCTGCGCGTCACCGGCTCGCCCTGCGCGTCGAACAATACGGTCTGGTAGAGCAGCCGGACCGGGATCGCGTGCGGCAGCTTGACGAAGGTCTCCTTGTCGGTGCCGCTCGCCTCCTGCCATTGATCGAGCACGCCTTCGTCGCCCGCCAGCATCTCGGCAAAGCCCAGCGCATCGTCGACCCGCACACAGCCGTGGCTGCGCTGGCGCTCGATCGCGTCGAACAGCTGCTTGGCCGGCGTATCGTGCAGATAGATGGCATGCGGGTTCTGCATGTCGAACTTGACCAGCCCGAGCGAATTGTCCGGCCCCGATTGCTGGACGATGCGGCCGTTCTTCCACACCATATTGTGCCGGCGCAGATAGCCTGCGCCCTTGCCCGCGATCTCCTTGCGCTCGATCGAGCGCGGTATCGTCCAGGTGGGGTTGGCGACGAGGCTGACGATCGGCGAGCCCAGTTGCGGGGTCGCGGTATCGGGCTTGCCCACCACCACCTTGCGCGTATCGGCGATCTCGCCGTCGCGCCAATAGGTCAGCCGCGCCGCGGCGATATTGACGTCGATCCGGGTCGCCGGGGGATCGCGCTGGAGCCAGCGCATCCGTTCCATATTGACCGCGATCGCGCGGGCACGGTCGGCGCCGGAGAGGTTGAGGATCTGGAGCGTATCGCCGCCGATCACGCCGTCGGGGCGGATGCCGTAATCGGCCTGCATCTGCTGCACCGCGCGGGCCATCGCCGCGGTATAACGGCGGCCGTGCGTCCCCGCATCGAGATAACCGAAGGCGACGAGCTGCGCGGCGATCGCCGGAACGCGCGGATCACTCATCCCCGGCTTCAACAATGTATCCGTCGGGGAGATCGCAGCCGCCCCGCCACCGCCTTGTTTGATGAGCGCAAGATAGGCTGCGGAAAGCTTGCGATAATTACCGCCCTGCGGCGCCAGGCTCTCGATCCATACGCCGACATTGCCCGCCTTGAGCGCGTCGGCGAGCCCCTTGCGCAGATCGGGCTGCGGCCGCGGCAGCGAATAGATGGCGAACAGCTTCGACGGATCGGTCGCGCCCCGCGCCAGCGCTCCTGCATAGGTAAGCGCCAGCTCGGTCAGCTTCGCATCGTCGAGCGGTGCGCCGGGATCGGCGGCGCTGCCGAATTTCATACGATCGAGGCCATGCGTCGCGCGATGGGCGATCGCTGCGCGAAGCTGGCCGGCATTCGCCTCGCTCCACTGCGGCTGATCAGGCACGGTCACATTGGCGGGCTGCGCCGCATTCTGCTCCGCCGAGCCGCAGGTGGAGAGCATCAACGACATCGCTACCAGCGACGAACCTATCAGGCCAATACGCACCCATATCTCCTTCCCGCTCGGGAGATAAACGCGACGCGTTCGATAATGGTCCGTGCGGTAGGCCCCCCTCCGTGCCGCTCAGGTCGTACGATGATGAATTGGTTTCGGTTCAAAGCCTTGCGCGCGCCGTTCATATTCGTCGGCGAGTTCCAGATGCGCGCGCCGAGCGGCCGCATCAGTCGAGGCTTCGGCTATTTCCCGTTCCCGCTTCGCCCGTTTGGCAAAATAGGCGAGATCCTGCTGATCGAACATGTCCGCTCCTGTTACTAAAGCGGATATCTGATTCCATAGGACAGCGAATGCGGCATTAACCTGAGTGAAGCGGGCGATCACGACTGGCTCGACAAATTAGCCGTGGCGCAAACTGCCGCACACTATATAATGTTGCGGACCGGAATATTGAGATCGGCCGTCTTCCGGACGGAAAACCGTATGCCGACATATTATTTCAATATCCATGACGGCGGCGCCGCTCCGGATCCGGAAGCGCATGAGCTTCCTGATCTCGATGCGGCGAAGCGCGTCGCCATCAGGTTGTCGGGCGATCTTATCCGCGAAATGGGCGAGAATTTCTGGCGCGGCGAAGAATGGCGAATGGAGGTGACTGACGAGAGCGGCGCCGTCCTTTTCGGGCTTCGCTTCAGCGCCACGCCGCCGTCCGCGGCGCAACCTTCGCAGCTAATCGCAGAGCCGCGGAATGTGCTTGGCGAGTAGGCGATAACCGTTCCGTCCGAATCACCTATGTTAGTGACATCGGTGAATATGGCACGTTAGGCGTTGAATGATGGCGATCGCATTTGAGGAAGCCGGATGCAGCCACCATTTCATCGTCTCGAAGAATTCGTCGGCCTCACGCCTTCCGACATCAATCTCGTCCGCGGCTGGGCAGCGAACCCCCGCCGGGTCGCGCGTCACCAGCCGATCCGCCGCGAGGGCGATCCGGTCAACGGCGTATTCTTCCTTCTCGCCGGTTGGGCGGCCTCGTCGGTGATCCTGCGCGACGGCCAGCGGCAGGTGATCAAAGTCCATCTGCCGGGCGACATGCTCGGCTTTCCGAGCCTCGTCCTGTCGAGCGCGGGCGAGACATTGGAGGCGATCACCGATGTCTCGCTGTGCCCGATCCCCAATGCCGCGATCGGGCGGCTGATCGAGCACAATCCCCGGCTGACCGCCGCGCTGCTGCTCAACACGCAGAAAGAGCGCGTCGCATTGATGCAGGCGCTGACCTGGATCGGCAGCGCCTCCGCGCTTGCGCGGATGGCCGCCTTCCTGCTCGACCTGCACGACCGGCTCGACAGCGCCGGTCTGGTGATCGACGGCACCTTCGATTTCCCGCTGACGCAACAATTCATCGGTGATCTTCTCGGCCTCACCGCGGTTCATGTGAATCGTACGCTGAAGCGGCTCGACGCGACCGGCTATGTCGATCGCAAGAAGGGTCAGATAACGATCCTGGATTTCGAGGGGCTGCGCAGCGTCAGCCCCAACCTGCCGCCCGAGCCGGCCGGTCGCGCCGCCTGGTCGCGGATCGGCGGGAAAGCCTGATCCATTATTTGGCGGCGCTATGCGCGGCATCTTCGGCGATCATCTTGCGCGACCGGATGATCAGCTCGACCCACTCGCTGAACGCGGCCGCGAACCCCACTACGAACTGCCGGAGCGGCCCTTCCTGCAAACAGCCGTCTGCATCGAATTTGTCGGGCGTGACCCCGCCCAGATAGGCTTCGGGCTGCTGCATCATCGGCATGTTGAGGAAGACGCAGACTTGGCGGAGCTGGTGATTGGCGCCGAACCCACCGATCGCGCCGGGCGAGGCGCTGACGATCGCGGCGGGTTTCTTGTCCCACACGCTCGCCCCATAGGGTCGCGACCCGACATCGATCGCATTCTTGAGCACCCCGGGGATCCCGCGATTATATTCGGGCGTGCAGAACAGTACGCCGTCGACCGCCCTGATCGCGTCGCGGAAGCGCGCATATTCGGGCGGCCCCGGCGCCTCGGCATCATAGTCCTGATTGTAGAGCGGCAGGTCGCCGATCTCGACGATCCTGCTGTCGAGCCGGTCCGCGGCGAAGGTCGCGATCGAGCGTGCGATCTTGCGATTGATGCTGTCCTTCCTGAGGCTGCCGACGACGATCGCGATCTTGTGGTGGGACATGGCCTGTCGATCCCCTGCATGAACTGGCTGGTCGTGCCGCTTGCTAAGCGCTTGCGGCGAAGGCGGGTTCCGTGCGCGTCGCGCTGGCCGCCGCCGCGAAGCGATGATAGAAGGCGCGCGATGCGCAAGCTGCTGCCCCTTCTCGCCTGCCTGATGCTGGTGTTCACCAGCTGGTCGGTGATGGCGCGCGCCGCCGAGGCGGCCGGGGGCACCACCAGTGGCATCGCCTTCACGGTGCATATCCCCGGCGACGGCGACGAAGTGCCAGCGGATAGCGACAACGGCCTGCCGCATCATCACGGCCTGTGCCACGGGCATGATCTCGGGACACCCGAGACAGGCCAGCCCCAGCCCTGCGCCACCCGCGACGCGAAGCTGCTGAACGGGGAACCGGCGCGCGCGCTCGTCGCGACCGGCCAACGCGTCCCCGCGAGACCGCCGAGAGCCTGACCCCGTCCCGCCCGCCGGCCGCAGCGCCGGCGCGAGACCATCTGTCAGGATCATCGAACATGAAGAAGATGCTCGCGGCGATGCTCGCCGCGGCGTCCTGCGCCACGATGGCGCAGGCGCAAACCGAGCCACCGGCACGCCCGGTGCTCACGCTGGAGGCGGCGCTGTCCGTCGCCGGTGCCGCCGCACCCGCCACCGAGGCGGCAACGGCGGGAATCGCGGCGGCACGCGCCAGCCGCACCGCGGCGGGCCTGCGGCCCAATCCCGTCGCGCAGGGCCAGATCGAGAATGTCGTCGGATCGGGCCCCTATCGCGGGCTGCGCAGCGCGGAGACGACGATCGGCGTCGCCTTTCCGATCGAATTGGGCGGCAAGCGCGGCGCGCGCGTCGGGGTGGCCAATGCGCAGCTCTCCCGCGCCGAACTGCAGGCGGCGGTCGCCGCGGCGGACGTGCGGCTTCAGGTTACCCGGCTCTATGTCGAGGCGATCGCCGCCCAGCGTCGGCTGATCACCGCGCGCGATCAGGCGCGCATCGCGGGCGACGCTCTGCGTGCAGCGAGCGTCCGCGTCCGCGCCGGGCGCGCCTCCCCGCTGGAGGAACAGCGGGCGGATGTCGCGCGCATCAACGCCGCGGCCAATGTCGAGCGCGCCGATCGGCTAGCCGTCGCCGCGCGCGCCAACCTTGCCCAGCGCATCGGCCGCCCGATCGACGACGCGCTCGACGATGCCTTGCTCGATCGAGTGCCGGCAGCAAGCTACGGACCCGAGGCGGCACCGTCCGCCGCAGGTACGCTCGCGCTGGCGGCGGCGGATGCCGATCTTGCGATCGCCGACGCCGGCGTGCGGCTGGCGCGTGCCAATCGCGTGCCCGATCTCAACATCGGACCGGCGCTGCGGCGGCTCGAAGCGACCAACGACACCGCGGCGGTGCTGAGCATCTCGATCCCGATCCCGCTGTTCAACAATGGGCGCGCGTCGGTGGCGCAGGCCAGCGCCGAGCGGTCGAAGGCCGACGCCCAGCGTCGCGTCACCGCGCTCGATATCGAGCAGGCGATCACCGATGCACGCGCCGAGGTCGCCAATGCCGCGATCGCGGCGCGCACCGCATCGGGGCCCGCCCTGTCGGCCGCGCAGGAAGCCGCGCGGATCGCGCGGATCGGCTATCGCGAGGGCAAGTTCGGCCAGCTCGACCTGCTCGATGCCGAACGCACGCTCGCCGACACGCGCGTCGCCGCGATCGATGCGCTCGCCGCCTACCACAATGCGCGCGCGCGGCTGGAGCGGCTCACCGCCCCCGCGCCCCAGGGGGATCAACCATGAAGCATTTCATCCGAAACAGCGCCGCGTCTGAGCGGACGCAGCGCTCCTCCGTTCGGGCTGAGCCTGTCGAAGCCCTGCCCTTTTCTTCCAATGAGGAAGGACAGCCCTTCGACAAGCTCAGGGCGAACGGGTTTGGGTTTATCCTTCTGAGCGTCGCGCTCGCACTCGCCGGATGTGGTAGCGCACCCGAGGCCCCCAAGGCGGAGGGCAACGAGACCGCCCACGCCAATGAGAATGCGATCACCCTGACCGCCGATCAGATCGCGGCGGCGGGAATCCAGCTCGCCCGCCCGACCACCGGCGGCGCGGGGACGATCGATCTGCCCGCGACGATCGAAGGCGACCCCGAAGGCACGCAAGTCGTGTCGGCGGCGATCGGCGGCCGCGTCGTCGCGCTCAGCCGCAACCTCGGCCAATCGGTCGCGCGCGGCGAGACGCTGGCGGTGATCGAGAGCCGCGAGGCCGCGCAGCTCAAGGGCGAGGTGGAGGCCACGCGCGCGCGGCTCGCGCTTGCCGATTCCAACCTCGCGCGCGAGCAGCGGCTGTTCGCCGAGCGCGTCTCGCCCGAGCAGGATCTGATCGCCGCGCGCACCGCCGCGGCCGAGGCGCGCATCGCCTATCGTCAGGCGCAGCAACAGGTGTCGGCCGCCGGCGGCGGGGGCGGCGGACTCAACCGGCTCGGCATCGTCGCACCGATCTCGGGCCAGATCATCGCGCGCGCGGTGACTCTAGGCCAGACGGTCGCCGCCGATGCCGAGCTGTACCGGGTGGCGAACCTCGCGCGGGTGTCGTTGTCGCTCAACCTCCAGCCCGCCGATGCCGGGAGGGTGCGGCCCGGCGCGGTCGTCACCGTCTCGGCGCCGGGGCGACAGGCGGCGGCGCGGGTCAAATTCGTCTCGCCCGCGCTCGATGTGCAGACCCGGCTCGTCCCCGTCATCGCCACGCTCGACAACACCGCCGGGCAGTGGCGCGTCGGGGAACCGGTCACCGCCTCGGTCCAGCTCGCCGGCAACGCCGGCGGCGATGCGATCCGCGTGCCGACCACCGCGATCCAGACGATCGCGGGGCGCAGCGTCGTCTTCGTCCGCACGCCGCAGGGCTTCCGGGTCACCCCGGTGACGCTCGGCGACGCCGCGGGCGACGCGGTGATCGTCCGCTCCGGCCTCACCGGCCGCGAGCAGATCGCCACCACCGGCAGTTTCACGCTCAAGGCCGAGATCGGCAAGAGCGAAGCCACGCATGAGGATTGAGCCATGATCGCCCGTATCGTCTCCTGGGCAGTCGAAAAGCGCTGGCTCGTCCTGCTTTTCACCGCCCTCGCCGCCGTCATCGGCGCCTATTCGCTTTCCCGGCTGCCGATCGATGCGGTGCCGGACATCACCAACAATCAGGTCCAGATCAATGTCCGCGCCCCCGCGCTCTCGCCCGAACTGGTCGAGAAACAGGTGTCGTTCCCGATCGAGACCGCGCTCGCCGGTATCCCCGGGCTCGAATATACCCGCTCGCTGAGCCGCAACGGCTTCGCGCAGATCACCGCGGTCTTCGCGGATTCGACCGATATCTATTTCGCCCGCCAGCAGGTCGGCGAGCGGCTGCAGGGCGTGAAGGAAAACCTCCCCGCCGGGGTGAACCCCGAAATGGGGCCGATCGCGACCGGGCTGGGCGAAGTCTATATGTGGACCGTCCGGCTCCAGCATCGCGAGGACGACAACCACCGCCCCGGCGAGCCCGGTCAGCAACCCGACGGCAGCTATATCACCCCCGAGGGCCAGAGACTGGTGAGCGAGGAGGACAAGGCGACCTATCTGCGCACCGCGCAGGACTGGATCGTCACCCCGTTGCTCAAGAATGTGCCGGGGGTCGCCGGGATCGATTCGATCGGCGGCTATGCCAAGCAATATCTGGTCGTTCCCGACGTCCAGAAGCTCGCGTCGCTCGGATTGACCTTGGCCGATCTCGGCACCGCGCTCGAACGCGGCAACACCAGCGTCGGCGGCGGGTTCACCAACCGCAACGGCGAGGGGCTCGCGGTCCGCTCCGATGCGTTGATCCGCAACGAGGCCGAGCTGGCGCGGACGGTGATCGCGACGCGCGAGGGGGTGCCGATCACGCTCGATCAGGTCGCGTCGGTGCGCACCGGACAGGCGATCCGCATGGGCTCCGCCTCCGAGAACGGCACCGAGGTGGTGGTCGGCACCGCGGTGATGCGGATCGGCGAGAACAGCCGCACGGTGGCGAGCGCGGTCGCCGAGCGGCTGCGCGCGATCAACGCCTCGCTGCCCCCCGATGTGGTGGTCCAGCCGGTGCTCGATCGCACCGCGCTGGTCAATGCGACGATCAAGACGGTGGCGAGGAACCTCAGCGAGGGCGCATTGCTCGTCATCGTCGTGCTGTTCCTGCTGCTCGGCAATTTCCGCGCGGCGCTGATCGCGGCGTTGGTCATCCCGATCACAATGATGCTCACTGGCTTCGGCATGTTGCGCGCGGGCGTCTCGGCCAATCTGATGAGCCTCGGCGCGCTCGATTTCGGGCTGATCGTCGACGGCGCGGTGATCATCGTCGAGAATGCGCTGCGCCGGCTCGCCGCGCAGCAGCATCGCGAGGGTCGGCTGCCCGACCGCCGCGAACGGCTGGCGACGGTCGCCGCGGCGGCGCGCGAGATGATCCGGCCCTCGGTCTATGGGCAGGCGATCATTATCCTCGTCTATGTCCCGCTGCTGACGCTGAGCGGGGTCGAGGGGAAGACCTTCGTGCCGATGGCGCTGACCGTGATCATCGCGCTGGCCTTCGCCTTCATCCTTTCGCTCACCTTCGTCCCCGCGCTGATCGCGATCTGGCTGTCGAAGAAGATCGAGGAGGAGGACGGGCGGATCATCGCGTGGCTCAAGCGCCGCTACGAACCGGGGCTCGACCGCGCGATGCGGCGCCCCTCGCTGACGATCGGCGCGGCGGTCGCCAGCCTCGCGCTGGCAGGGGCGGCCTTCGCCGCGCTCGGTCAGGTGTTCCTGCCGCAGCTCGACGAGGGCGATCTGCTGATCCAGGCGCTGCGCATCCCCGCCACCTCGGTCCAGCAAAGCCAGGCGATGCAGGTGCCGATCGAGCGGATGATGTCGCGCCAGCCCGAGGTGAAGTTCGTCTTCTCCAAGACCGGCACCGCCGAGCTCGCCTCGGACCCGATGCCGCCCAACGCGACCGATATGTTCGTGATCCTCAAGCCGCGCAGCGAATGGCCCGATCCCCGGCTCGCCAAGGCGGATCTGGTCGCGCGACTGGAAGGCAAACTCGCGAAGTTTCCGGGCAATGCCTATGAAATCACCCAGCCGATCCAGATGCGCTTCAACGAGCTGATCGCCGGGGTGCGCGGCGACGTCGCGGTCAAGGTCTATGGCGACGATTTCGCCGCGATGACGCGGACGGCGGAGCAGATCGCCGGCATCCTGCGCAAGACGGCGGGCGCCGCCGACGTCAAGGTCGAGCAGACCAGCGGGCTGCCGATGCTCGACATCCGCGTCGATCGCGATGCGATGGCGCGGGTCGGGGTCACCGCGCAGGACGTGCAGGACGTGATCACCGCGACTGTGGGCGGCCGCACCGCGGGGATGATCTTCGAAGGCGATCGGCGTTTCCCGGTGGTGATCCGCCTGTCCGACGCGCAGCGCGCCGATCTCGGGCTGCTCGCGCGCGTGCAGGTGCCGGTCGCCGGCGGCGCGTTCGTCCCGCTGGCGAGCGTCGCGACGATCCGCATCGTCGACGGCCCCAATCAGATCAGCCGCGAGAACGGCAAGCGCCGCATCGTCGTCCAGGCCAATGTGCGCGGACGCGACGTCGGGAGCGTCGTTGCCGATGCGCAGCGGACGATCGGCGCGCAGGTACGCCTGCCCGCAGGGAACTATCTCGAATGGGGCGGCCAGTTCGAGAATCTGCAATCGGCGAGCGCGCGGCTCAAGCTCGTCATCCCGGCGTGCTTCGTGCTGATCCTGCTGTTGCTCTACGGCGCGCTCGGCAATGTGCGCGATGCCGCGATCGTCTTCACCGGGGTGCCGTTCGCGCTGGTCGGCGGAGTATTGCTGCTGTTCGTGCGCGGGATGGACTTCTCGATCTCGGCGGCAGTGGGGTTCATCGCGCTATCGGGGATCGCGGTGCTCAACGGACTCGTCATGGTCAGCTCGATCCAGGATCTCATCCGATCGGGGATGGACCGTGTCGCGGCCGCGCGCGCCGGGGCGATGCAGCGATTGCGCCCGGTGGTGATGACCGCGCTGGTCGCCAGCCTCGGCTTCGTGCCGATGGCGCTCGGCGCGGGCGCCGGCGCCGAGGTCCAGAAGCCGCTCGCCACCGTCGTGATCGGGGGGCTGATCTCGGCGACATTGCTGACATTGTTCGTCCTGCCGACGCTCTATGCCCGCTTCGGGCAGCGGGGTGGCGGGACGTAATCGCCCAAGCTATGGCCGGCGCGACGAGGATAATCGGAGAGACATCGCTATGACCCTGAGACGCGCCGCAATCGTTGCGCCGATCCGCACCGCCGTGGGCCGATTCGGGGGAAGCCTCGCCACCCTCGATGCCGGGCGGCTCGGCGCGGTGGTGCTCAAGGCCCTGATCGAGCGGACGAAGATCGATCCGGCGCGCGTCGATGATGTCGTCTTCAGCCAGGGTTACGGCAATGGCGAGGCGCCCGCGATCGGCCATTGGGCGTGGCTCGCCGCCGGGCTGCCGATCGAGGTGCCGGGCTATCAGCTCGATCGGCGCTGCGGCTCGGGGTTGCAGGCGGTGATCAATGCGGCGCTGATGGTCCAGACCGGGATGAGCGACGTGGTGGTCGCGGGCGGCGTCGAAAGCATGTCGAACGTCGAATATTATACCGTCGAGGGCCGGCGCGGGAACCGGGCGGGCGGGATGATGCTCCACGACCGGCTGACCCGCGGGCGCGTGATGTCGCAGCCGGTCGAACGTTTCGGGGTGATCACCGGGATGATCGAGACCGCGGAGAATCTCGCGCGCGACTACGATATCACCCGCGAACAGGCCGACGCTTATGCCGTTCGCTCGCACCAGCGCGCCGCGGCGGCGTGGCAGAAGGGATTGTTCGACGACGAACTCGTCCCGGTGCCGGTGCCGCAGCGCAAGGGCGATCCCGTGATCTTCGCGCATGACGAAGGCTATCGCGCCGACGCCAGCATGGAGACGCTGGGCGCGCTAAGGCCGATCGAGGGCAAGACGATCCCCGGCGCGATCGTCACCGCGGGCAATGCCAGCCAGCAGAATGACGCCGCCGCCGCCTGTCTCGTCGTCGCGGAGGAAAAGCTCGACGAACTCGGGCTCGAGCCGATCGCCTGGTTCCACAGCGCCGCTGCCGCCGGTTGTGATCCGGCGCGGATGGGGATCGGGCCGGTGCCGGCGGTCGAGCGGCTGTTCGCGCGCAACGGGCTCGGCTGGGGCGATATCGATCTCGTCGAACTCAACGAGGCGTTCGCGCCGCAGGTGCTCGCGGTGCTCAAGGGCTGGGGCTGGTCGGACGACGACGGTCGCCGCGACATCCTCAACGTCAACGGCTCGGGGATCTCGCTCGGCCATCCGATCGGCGCGACCGGCGGGCGCATCCTCGCCAACCTCACCCGCGAGCTGCAGCGGCGCGGCGGGCGCTACGGGCTCGAAACGATGTGCATCGGCGGCGGCCAGGGGATCGCCGCGATCTTCGAGCGCGCGGGATGATCGTGTCTGGGCTCCCGCCTTCGCGGGAGCACAAGAGAGCCGGATGGACCCTAATATCCCGCGCGGCGCGACAGGCGTTCGTTTTCCAACGCCACCGAGGCCGCGCGCGCCAGCGCCTCGAGCAAGGTGATCTCATTGTCGGTCGGCTGGCCGAGCTCGGACCAATAAGCGCCGACCGCGGCGATCGGATCGATCTGCCCGATCGGCACCATCAGCATCGAGCGGACGAAGGTGTTGCGATACGCTTCGATCGGCACGCGCTCGTCATCGAAGATATCGCCGATCACCGCCGTCTCGTGATGCTCCATCGCCCAGCCCGAGACGCAGGTGCCGATCGGGAAGCGCTGGCCCGTCCATAAGGGTTCCATCGCATCCTCCGCGATATAATGGCATTGATCTTCCTCGCGCAGCACCACCGTGATGCCGTCCGCACCCACCGCGCGACGTGCGAAGGCGCGCAGCACGCTCACCACCGCTTCCAATGAACGGGCACCGGCCAGGGCCTCGATCGCCTCGGCGGCGATGCTCCACCGCGCCGCCAGCGCCTTTTGTTCGGAATCGCGTTCGCTCGCCAATTTCCTATCCATTGACAGCCTCCGCACAAGACCCCGCATCGGCATTGTATCATCTGAAAGATAATTCGATCAACGCCTTAGAAGTCGAAGCACGGAGGCCGTCGCAATTCAGCGCGCGACCGCCACGGCTCAACTGCCGCCGGCATATTCCTTGACCAGATCGAACAGGAAATCGCGCCCCTTATAGACCGCATCGACTCGCGCGTGTTCGTTGAGACCATGCGCGCCGCTATCCGCATCACCATATAGGCCCGGCGGGCCGTAGGACGGAATCCCGATCGTTTCCAGATAGATACCGTCGGTCCCCCCGGTCGACATGACCGGCACCAGCGGGACGCCCGGATAATATTTGGCGACCAGTTTCTCGGCCGGCGCGACGATCTTCGGATCGAGCTTGGGGGGCACCGCCGCGGGGCGGATCGGCGGCACCAGCGTTACCTTCATCCGCGGATCGCCGATCGCCTTTTCGAGATCGGCGCGGATCGCCTCGACATCGTTGCCGGGGAAGATACGGCAATTGATGTTGGCGCCGGCACGCTGCGGCAGCGCGTTATTGGCATGCCCGCCGTCAAGCAGGGTCGCGACGCAGGTGGTGCGCAGCATCGAATGATAGGAGCGATCCTTGTTGAGCACCGCCACCGCCGCTTCGTCCTGCGGATTCTTGGAGACCGCGATCATCGCCGCGCCGACCTCGTCTTTCCGCGCCGCGCCCGAGCGCGCGAAATAGGCGCGGGTCGTGTCGTTGAGCTGGGTCGGGAATTCATAGGCGCGGATCTTCACCAGCGCATCGGCCAGTTCGTAGATCGCATTGTCGGGGATCGGGATCGAGCTGTGCCCGCCGGGGTTGGTCGCCTCGATCCGGTAATTCTGGACGATCTTCTCGCCGACGTGGAGCGTCATCACGGTCGGCTTGCCGTCCGGCCCCGCGCGGCCACCGCCGCCCTCGTTGAGCGCGAATTCGGCGGCGATCAGATCGGGCTTGTTCTTCGACAGCCATTCGGCCCCGTCGAACGCCCCGGTCGTTTCCTCGCCGCAGGTCAGCGCGAGCTTGACGGTGCGCTTGGGCTTATAGCCGCTCGCCTTGAAGCGCAGCAAGGTATCGATCCAGATCGCATCCATCGCCTTCATATCGGCGGTGCCGCGGCCGTAGAAATAGCCGTTTTCCTCGATCATCTTGTAGGGATCGCGCGTCCAGTCCTCGCGCTTCGCGGTGACGACGTCGATATGACCGAGCAGCAGCATCGGCTTCACCGCCTGCGACGTGCCGGGATAGACGATGACCACCCCGCCCTCCTTGGGCGCCTCGGGGACCGAGAAATAGGTGATCTGGCTGTCGCTGAACCCCGCCGCCTTGAACCGCGCGCCGATCTTCGCCGCGAGCGCGGTGCAGCTGCCGGTGGTGATGCTGGTGTCGGTTTCGACAAGCTCCTGATAGATCGCGCGGAACGCCTGCTGGTCGGGGCGCAGCGCGGGCGTCTCCGCCAGCGCACTCTGCGCCAGGAACAGCGCGCTTGTCGTCATCATCACCAACGATTTCATGCAAATCCTCCCATTGATGAGCCATCTATGCAGTTTCCTCGCCGCTCCGCAATAAGTCAGGGTCCAGACCCATAAGCGGCAATGGCCTCGATCGCCCGGAGGAGCCCGCCGGCAAGGAGCGCAGCGCAGTCGCGTAGCTGAAGCTACGCGCAAGCAAGCGACGCCGTCCGGCGGGCTCCTCCGGGCGACCGCTCCGCGGCAGGCGTCTTTTGACGCCATGCGGCGTCGCGCGTCGGTCACGATGCATAATGCATCGCTTCCTCCTTGCTCCTTGCCTGACGCCAAAATCCGCTCCGTCGAGGCCGTTGCCGCTTATGGGTCTGGACCCTAGCGTGATCGGAAAAGACTGGTCTCCAGCCACTGCGGGTGCTGCGGATCATCGGCAATCGATCGCGCCACATCCGCAGCGAAATCATCGAGCCGGATCGCTTCGGCGGGGCGCAGCCCGGGCTGGTGGATATCGTCGCTCGGCGAATGATAGCGCGTCGCGCGCCAGTCATGCTCGATGCGGAACGCCTCGCTGCCGGGGGTGAAGCCGAATTTGAACGCCAGCGCCGGGATTCCCGCGCGGACGAAGCTGTACTGGTCGGTGCGGGTGAAGCTGTTGCGGTTGGGCAAGGGATCGGGGACGATCTCCAGCCCGTGCCGCGCGCCGGTCGCGCGCGCGATGTCGCCGAGCGTGCTCTCGCGGTCGCCCTGCGCCTGGACGCTGGTCAGCGGCCAGAGCGGGAGCAGGACGTCGAAATTGATATCGGCGACGATCGTGCCGGCAACGCTCGGCCGCTTGGCGAAATAGCTCGATCCGAGCAGCCCCGCCTCCTCCGCGGTGACGATGACGAACAGGATCGACCGCTTGGGCCGCGGCCCTTTGGCGATCTGCTGCGCGATATCGAGCACCGTGGCGACCCCCGAGCCGTCGTCGATCGCGCCGTTGTAGATGCGGTCGCCGCCGATCGCGGGGCCGATCCCGACATGATCGAGATGCGCCGATATGACGACATGTTCGCGCGCCAGCGCCGGATCGCTCCCGACGATCCTCGCGACCAGATTGGGCGAGACCAACTGGCGATGCCGGGTAACGATGCTCGCGCGCAGGCGTTGCGGCAGCGCGAAGGCCGGGATCGGGCGCGACGCATCCGAGGCGGCGGCGAGATCGGCGAAATTATGCCCCGAGCCGGCGAGCAGCCGCTCGCTCGTCGCGGCATCGACCCGTGCGACGAGGAACCCGGCGGGCACCTCGCGCAGCGCGGGATCGGCGAGATACATGCCGGGCTGCCCGGCGAGCAGCTTCTGCCGCTCCCACGGGATCTCGATCTGCGCCGGCGGGGTGAGCGTGATCAGCCCGACCGCCCCGGCGCGCGCGAGGAATTTGGCGCGCTCGGCGCGGTTGCTCGCCTTGTCGGGGCCGAGCAGGCTGGCCGGGCCGCCCGCGATCGTCACGACGATCTTGCCCTTGATGTCGAGCCCGGCGAAATCGTCATGCCCGCGCTCGGGGAGATGCAGGCCATAGCCGGCGAAGACCAAAGGCGCGTCGACAGTCGCCGGGCGCGGCCCGCCGTCGGCCGAGATCAGCATGTCCGCGCCGAGCGCGAGCGGCGCAGCCTTGCCATCCGGGCCGATCAGCGCGGCGGTCGACGCGGCATGATCGATAATTTGCTGTTCGAACGTGACCTGCTGGCGGAAACCGCCCTTCTCGCCGGCCGGCGCCAGCCCGATCGCGCGAAAGCGCCGCTCGACGTAAAGCGCAGCGCGCAAATGACCGCGCGATCCCGTCTCGCGCCCCTCATTGGCATCGCTGGCGATCTCGCCGACATCCGCCATCCATTGCTGCGCGCGGTCGGGCGCCGGCGCGGCGCCGGGCAGCAGCAGCGCCAGCGCGGCCAGCACGGCATTTCTCCGCCCCGAACCTTCCCGATCGCGCGAACCATTTCTGTCTGTCGCCAACACCCGCTCCCCGCCTTGTTTCAAACGAGGGGTAAGGAGGTGGGATTTTTCTGTCCATGTTGCTTTGGACGGCAAAACTAACTTCCCGGCATCGTCACTCGCGTCGTGCCCGCGGCGGCTGGTGGCCCGCGAACCCGGTGAAGGTCTGATGCAGCCGCGTCAGCTGTTCGAGCCGCTGTTCGACCCGCGGTCCGATTTGGCGGATCACCGCATTGACCAGCAGATTGACCGCGCAGACCAGCGCCACCGGCGAACTCCAGAACATCCCGGTCTGGGTCGGCACCGCGACGACGTTGGGGGTGAAGCGCGGTGCCCAATCGCAGAAGATATCGGTCAGCATGATCAGCGGGATACCGCGCTGGCTGGCCTGTTCGGCGATCAGATAGGATTGCCGCGAATAGCGCCGGATATCGATCACCACGAGGCATGAATCGGCCTCGTCGCTGGCGAACACATCGGCGTAATTGCCCGCGGTCAGATCGACCAGCCGCACCCCGTCGCGCATGAATTGCAAATGGTTGGCGAGCAGCATCGCGATCCCGCGCTCGGTCTGGAACCCCGCGATCTGCACCGTGCGCGATTGCGCGAGCAGCCGGACGCACTCGGCCCAATTATCGGTCTCGGTCAGGCGATAGACCGCCATCAACGACGCCATCTCGCGCTGGAAGCTGGCATCGGGCGCGCGATCGGCGGATTCGACGAATTCGACCAGATCGTCCCCGATCAGCCACGGCAAAGCATCGGTCGCGCTGTCCTTCAGATCATGCTTCAACGCCTTGAAATTGCGGTAGCCCAGTCGGCGCGCGAAGCGGCCGACGGTGATCTCGCTCACCCCCACGCGATCGGCCAGCGACACCGCCGTTTCGAATGCGAGCGTCGCATAATGCGCCAGGATATGCTGCGCGATCGCCCGCTCGGCGCTGGTATAATCGTCGAGCCCGGCCTGTAGCCGCCGCAGCAACGGGACGTTGGGGATCGCCTGCGAATCCGCGCCGTCGATTTCGCCTTTGCCCATCGCGCTCCTCCCCGTTTCGCCGCGATCTGGCTATCCCGCCGGATGTTAGTTGTCCAACAAAACTATCAATTGACAGAAATATTTCATTACCGCTCTATCGCACGCCACGACGCCGCAGGGATCGGCGCGCGAATTTCGAACATGCTGCCGGATGGGGAGGCACGGTGATGAAGGTTTCTGGGCAAAGGATCGGCGGGCTATTGGCGGCGAGCGCATTGGTGGCGCTCGCCTCGCCCGCGCTGGCGCAGACGCAAACGCAAACGCAGGGTGCCGCGGCGGCGCCCGCCGACACCGGCGGCGATATCGTCGTTTCGGGCTATCGTTATCTCAGCGAGGATACCAGCGGCACCACCGGCCTGCCGCTGCCGATCGAGGAGGTGCCGCAGTCGATCAGCCTCGTCAGCCAGGATTTCCTCAAGGCCGCTGACCTCAAGTCCTTGGGCGAAATCGCGCAATATTCGCCCGGCGCCTTGTTCGCGGGCAATCAGGAAGGGTTCGGCAGCATCGTCAAGCTGCGCGGCTTCACCGCCGGCAGCGCGGTCGACGGGCTGACGGTCGGTTCGCTCGATTTCGACCCCGATTATGCGACGATCGACCGGATGGAGATCGTCAAGGGCCCGTCCTCGGTGGTCTATGGCGCGGCGAGCCCCGGCGGGCTGATCAACCTCGTGACCAAGGCCGCGCGCGCCAATACGCCGAGCTATGTCGAGGCACTCGGCGGATCGTGGGGCCGCTGGCGGCTGGAGGGGCAGGTTGCGGGCGCGCTCAACAGCTCGGGCTCGATCCGCGCGATCGGGGTCGCCGCGCATGAGGAAGCCAATAGCTTCATGACCGACGTCCGCTCGCGCAAGACCGTGCTCTATGGCGGGGTCGATGCCGATATCGCGAGCGGGCTGACCGGCTATATCCGCGCGGCTTACGAACGCTATCGCCGCACCGCGTTCGACGGCATCCCGACGCTGCCCGACGGCACCCCCGCCCCGGTCGACCGCTCGTTCTTCATCGGCGCGCGCGATTTCGTGCTGACCACCACGGTCAAGCGCGTCAGCGCGGGGCTCGACTGGAAGGTCTCGTCGGCCTGGTCGGTGAGCCTCAAGACCAATTTCCAGGATGCCAATACCCACGGCCCCGCCGCCTATGGCTTCGATCTGATGCCCAACGGCGACTTTTCCTATTCGATCCAGAATCTCCTCAAGAACGACAAGCGCGATTTCAGCATCGGCGCCTCGTCGATCCTCAAGCTCGACGGCGTGGGGATGGCCGACAGCTTCCTCTCCGCCTCGGCGATCTACCACGAAACCTCGCTCACCGCGGTGGGCAGCACGCCGCAGATCGACGGCAGCGATACCGGCACGGCGAATATTTTCGACGGGGTGAAGGCGATCGAGGCGACGATCGCCAGCGCGGCCTTCCCCGGCCCGATCTACAATTACGGGCAGCGGCTGAAATATCTCACGCTGTCGGGCCAGGCGGTGCTCAAGGTGACCCCGTGGGCGACCGTGCTCGGCGGGCTTTCGTGGTCGAAGCCCGACAACAGCACGCGGCTCGACAGCCCGTGGCAGGATTTCAGCGGCAACAGCAAGATGAGCTATCGTGCCGCGCTGACGGTGGAGCCGGTCACCGGGGTCAACCTCTACGGATCGTACAGCGAATCCTTCCAGCCGCAGCTCAGGATCGACGTCGCCGGACGCATCCTGCAACCGCTCACCGGGCGTCAGTATGAGCTGGGCGCCAAATATGTCTCGCCCGACCGCCGGCTGCTGCTCACCGCCGCCTTGTTCGACATCACCCAGGCCAATCAGGCGCTGTTCGACGAGATCGGCCCCGACGGCACCGACCGCTATCGCGCGCTCGGCGAGACGCGGCATCGCGGGCTGGAGCTGGAGGCGATCGGCCGCATCACCGGATCGTGGCAGGTCAACGCCGGCTTCACCCTGCTCGACGCCAAGATCAGGAAGGACGACGATCCGACGGTGATCGGCAAGGCCGAGACCTATCTCCCCCGTACCACCGCCAGCCTCTATACCAGCTATGACTTCAATTTCGGGCTGTTCCTCGGCGCGGGCGTGCGCTTCGTCGATGCGGTGAAGACCTCGTTCGACGGCTCGACCCGCGATCTGCCGTCCTACACCTTGGTCGACGCTTCGGCCGGGTACAATCTCGGCAAATGGCGGTTGCAGCTCAACCTCAAGAACATCTTCGACAAGCATTATTACATCAACAATTACCAGACCCTGTTCTACGGCAACGTGGTCGGCGAGCCGCGCAGCTTCACCCTCTCGCTGCGGCGGACCTTTTGACGATGCGCGGATTGTTCGCCGCGACCGCGGCGCTCGCGCTGCTGGCGGCGCCGGTCGGGGCGAAGGTCCACGATGTGGTCTATCTCGGCGCGCGCGCGATCGATCCGGCGAGCGGGCTCGACGCGATCCGCAACATCGCGATCGACGGCGATAGGATCACCGCCGTCACCGCCGCGAAGCTGCAGGGCAAGAGGACGATCGACGCGCGCGGGCTGGTCGCCGCGCCGGGGTTCATCGATCTCCACTCGCACGCCGGCAATTTCGAGACCGCGCGCTATCAGGCAAAGGACGGGGTCACGACGCGACTGGAGCTGGAACTCGGCACCTATCCGGTCGATCGCTGGTACGCTGCGCGGCAGGGACAGGCGCTGATCAATTACGGCACCAGCGTCGGGCATACCGCGATCCGCTATTTCCTCCAGAAAGGCGGGGGCGCGGCGGGGCTTGCCGCGCTCAAGGACCCGGACGCGATGTTCAGCGCGCCGGAAATCTCGCAGACGATTCCCGATGCGGCTTATGCGCGGCTGACGCCTCTGCTCGAAGAAGGCTTGCGGCAGGGCGCGATCGGGGTCGGCAGCGGGACGCAATATTCGCCCGGGATCACGCGGCGCGAGATGCTCGACGTCACCCGCGTCGCGGGCAAGGCGCATAGCTGCGTCTTCACCCACATCCGCTACGGCAGCCTCGTCGAGCCGGGGAGCACGCTGGAGGCGGTGCAGGAGAATATCGCCAATGCGGCGATCACCGGCGCCTGCGTCCATATCGTTCACATCAACAGCATGGCGATGTCCGACGCGCCGCTGATGGTGCGGCTGATGCATGATGCGCGGTCGCACGGCGTCGACGTCTCGACCGAAACCTATCCGTGGGACGGCTCGGTCGATGTGATCCGCAGCGTGATCTTCGATCCCGGCTGGGAGAAGCGCTGGGGGGTGAAGGTCGGCGACCTGCAATCGCGCGTCACGGGCAAAAGGCTGACCCAGGCGGAATTCGACGCGCTGCGCAGCGGCACCGGCGACGACGGCGTGATCATGCACATGAACAGCGAGGCGACGATCGAGGCCTTGCTCAAGGACCCGCTGGTGCTGGTGGCGAGCGACGGCGGCAATATCGACGGACCGAACGGCCACCCGCGCTCCGCCGGCACCTTCGCGCGGGTGCTCGGCCATTATGTCCGCGAGGCCAAGACGCTCTCGTTGAGCGACGCGATCCGCAAGATGGCGCTGATGCCGGCCGAGCGGTTGCAATCCTTCGTCCCCGCGATGCGGCGCAAGGGGCGGTTGCAGGCCGGCGCGGACGCCGATGTCGTGCTGTTCGACCCGCACACCGTCGGCGCGCGCGCGGTCTATGGCGATGCCGCGCAATATTCGGAAGGATTTCAGTACGTAATGGTCAACGGCATATTGGTGGTCGATCGCGGCGAACTGGTGCCCGATGTGCGGCCCGGCCGCCCGGTCTATTCGGGGATGCGCCGATGACCCCGCTCGATCTGCCGCGGCCGTACCTCCTGTTCCTGGGCGACGCCGACGACACGACCTTCCTGAAGACCGGGCTCGGGCTGCGCGACTGGGCGCCGGGGCAATGCGTCGCCGAATATAAATGCCCCGGCGCGGGCGCGACGCTGGGGCTGCCGGCGATGACGCCGCGCGAGGCGCATGCCGCCGGCGCGCGCGCGATGCTGCTGTCGGCGGCGTCGATCGGCGGGGCGATCCCGGCAAGCTGGACCGCGTGTCTGATCGAGGCGCTCGAGGCGGGGCTCGATATCGTCAGCGGGGCGCATCACCGGCTCGCCAACAATCCGCAGGTCAAGGCGCGCGCCGAAGCACTCGGCCGGCAATTGATCGACGTTCGCACGCCCCCCGCCGACCTGCCGGTCGCGACCGGGCGCAAACGCAGCGGCAAACGCCTGCTGACCGTCGGCACCGATTGCGCGCTCGGCAAGAAATACACCGCACTGGCGCTCGCCGATGCGTTCCGCGCGCGTGGGCTCGCCGCCGATTTCCGCGCCACCGGGCAGACCGGGATCATGATCGCGGGCGCGGGCATCCCGATCGATTCGGTGATCGCCGATTTCGTCGCGGGCGCGGCGGAACTGCTCAGCCCCGATGCCGCGCCCGATCATTGGGACGTGATCGAGGGCCAGGGATCGATCTTCCACCCTTCCTATGCCGGCGTCTCGCTCGGGCTGCTCCACGGATCGCAGCCCGACGTCATCGTGCTGTGCCACGCTTATGGCCGCAGGCGGATCGTCGGGCTGCCCGATTACCCGCTGCCCGCAATCGGCGAGGCGGTGGACCTCACGCTCCGGCTCGCACGGCTCACCAATCCGGATGTGCGCTGCGGCGGGGTATCGCTCAACACCGCCGGGCTTTCTGCCGAGGCAGCGGCGCAGGTGATCGCCGAATGCGCCGATCGCTGGGGCATGCCGGTGGCCGATCCAATGCGACAGGGAGCGGCGCTCGACGCGCTGGTAGATTCATGCATCGATTGACCCGCGCGCTCGCCGCGCTCCTCCTGCTCTCGCTGGCGCCCGCCGCGAACGCAGAAACCCCGCGCGAAGCGGCGTTGCGCGATATCCGCGCGATGATCGAGGCGGCACCGGGCGAGGCCGGGCTGGTCGTCGCGGTCACCGATCGCGAGCAGGTGCTGCTCGTCGCGACGCACGGCTATGCCGATATCGCCGCCAAGCGCCCGGTGACCGCGGAGACGCATTTCGCGATCGGCTCGATCTCCAAATCCTTCACCGCGCTGACGCTGATGCAGATGGCCGACGAGGGCCGGTTCGATCCCGCCGCGCCGATCGCGCGCTATCTGCCCGATTTCCACCCGCGCTCGCCCTATCCGGCGATCACCGGCCACGCGCTGCTGACCCACACCGCCGGGCTGCCCAATTACATCACCAACGTCGCGTCGATGCGGTTCCTGATCGCCGCGCTCAACGGGATCGAGCCGGGCTACGCGCCCGGCGCGCATTTCTGGTATTCCAATTCGGGCTATCAATTGCTCGGCTATGCCGCCGAGCGGATCGACAAGCTGCCCTTCCCGCTGATCCTCCAGCACCGCACGCTCGATCGGCTGGGCATGACGGAAACCACGCCGCAGATCGACGACCGGCTGCGCGCGACGCTGCCGGTCAGCTATACCCGCCAGGTCGACGGACGGCTCGTCGCGGCGCCGTGGTTCAGCTATCTCGCCGCAGACGGCGCGATCACCTCCACCGCCGCGGATATGAGCCGTTATGCGCGGATGCTGCTCAATCGCGGCGCGCTGCCCAATGGGCGGCTGGTCTCGGCCTGTCGTTGCCCCCTAATTGCCTGACGAGGCCTCGCGGGTTTGGGTGATGTACTCGCGGGGTGATCGGTAGCCTAGCGCCTTGTGCGGATGGACCTCATTGTAGTGGGTTAGCCAGCGGGGCAGTTGC